>ENA-OPZM01000710-OPZM01000710.1-human-gut-metagenome-genome-assembly--contig:-NODE-710-length-13698-cov-1.829195_pt1 | contig 13698 bp, 18 predicted proteins | sample MGYA00242478_ERZ504493 | MGnify/ENA primary metagenome ERZ504493 (study PRJEB26092, sample SAMD00036227) | human gut metagenome | host: Homo sapiens | study: EMG produced TPA metagenomics assembly of...
CCCTGCATAGCCATGGCAACACCGACTCCGCGGACCTTTCCATTTCCCATATCCCGCAGGGGAATTTTTCATCCCAGCCGATCATTTCTCTTGCACGTTCCATACAGCGGTCCAGCGCACAACTCTTTGTCTGCTCGCCATAATAAGCAGGCATGATTTCTCCTTCCCTCACCATATTTTTCAGGCGCAGCTGTACCGGATCCATCTGAAGCTTCTGTGCCAGTTCATTGACCGCGGTCTCCACCGCATAGATTCCCTGGGTCGCTCCATATCCCCGGTAAGCTCCTGAGGACATCACATTGGTATATACCACGTCATATGCAAAGCGGTGTGCCTCCACAGACCCATAAAGCGGAATGGACTTATGCCCGGACAGCCCCACAGTTGTCGGTCCATGTTCTCCATAGGCGCCCGTATTGGATAATGTATAAAGGTCAATGGCCCGGATCTTTCCATCCCGGCCAGCGCCTACCCTGACAGAAACCTCCATCTCATGCCGCGGAGAAGATGCAATCTGAGACTCCTCCCTGGTAAAAATCATTTTGGACGGCTTTCCGGTCTTCCAGGTCACAAATGCCGGATACACTTCGGAAACCGAAGTCTGTTTCGCCCCGAATCCCCCGCCGATCCTGGGCTTGAATACCCGGATCTTTGACTTGAGATTCCAAGGGCATTCGACAGGACCTGCGGACATGGAATACAATCTGCGTCGAACTCATTACGTTCAGCCGTCCATAGGAATCCATGTAGCACACTGTCCGGAAGGTTTCCATCATTGCCTGCTGATTCGCTTTCACCCGGTAGGTTCCTTCTACGACCACATCGCAGTCCTTCAGTACGGCGTCCACGTCCCCATCATGGCTCTCGCCGCTGGCACACAGTTCCGGCGGTTGTCTGCCCCTACCGGACACAGGGCTTTCCAGCTTTCCTCCGGATGCACCAGGATATCACTGTCTTTTGCCTCGTGAAGATCCAGAATCGCCGGCAGGATCTCATACTCTACCTTGATACGCTTCAGGGCCTGATCTACGCAGGCCTCATTCTCCCCGGCAACGATAGCCACCGGATCTCCCACATACCGCACATGCGGGTCCAGGATCAGCCGGTCATAGGGACTGGCCTCGGGATAGGTCTGTCCAGCCATGGTAAAACGCTCCTTCGGCACGTCTTCCCATGTATAAATAGCTTCGATCCCTTCCACCTTTTCCGCCAGATCGGTCCGGATATTTTTAACATGGCATTTGCATGGGGACTTCTCAACACTTTTACGACCAGGCAGTCCTTCGGTGCGATATCATCGGTGAACACCGGCTTTCCTGTCACCAGCGCATAAGCGTCTTTTTTTCTGATCGGCTGACCTACTGTCTTCATACCGTACCTCCCTGCTTCTTATATTCCAGAAACGCTTTCATCCCCCGCAGCTGTCCTTCATATCCGGAACAGCGGCAGAGATTTCCCGCCAGATACTCTTTCATCTCTTCATCTGTAGGATCCGGATTTTCCCGGAACAAAGCGATTGCATTCATGATCATGCCCGGGTTGCAGAAGCCACACTGCTCTGCTCCCTGATCCGCAATAAATGCCCCAAATTCTTCTGCTTCCTTCTGCAGTCCTTCCAAAGTAGTCACTGCATGTCCATCTGCCCTGGCCGCCAGTACAGAACAAGAAAGCACCGGCTTTTCATCCAGGAACACGGTGCACAGGCCGCAGCCTGAGGTTTCGCAGCCACGCTTTACACTAAAGCATCCAGCTCCCGCACAAAATCAATCAGCAGCAGATCAGCCCGAATCTCTTCCTCGATCCGTTTCCCATTCAATGTCAGATTAATCTTCATGTCTGCCGCCCCCTTCCTGTAATTTCATAAGCCCTCTCCGGATCAGCACCCCGCAAAGATGGCTCCTGTATTCGCTTCCTGCACGCATATTGCTTCCCGTCGGGATTTTTTCTGCCGCAGCTTGTGCAATCCCGGCCAGCTCTTCTTCAGAACAGACTCCTTCCCTGATCTTTTCCGTCTCCGCCTCTGAAGTTCGATCGCCATTGCTTTCTGCGGTCTTGCCCCTACAGAAATCCGCGCCTGTTTCCCGCAAAGGCTCATCCCTACTGCCAGCACGGGGAAATCCGTCCTGGCATTTCTGTGGGACAGATAAGCGAAGGTCCCGCTCGTTTTCTTTACGATCAGGCGTACCAGGATATCCCTGTCTCTTGGCATTTTTACAAACTCCTCCAGGGGAATGATTCCGCCCCGGTACAGCTCCACCTTCGTATCCAGGGCTAAAAAGGCCGTCAGCACATCCGAAAAACCAAACCTTCCGAAAATGCTTCCGCCCACTGTCGCCAGATTCCGGAACTGTACGCCAACGATATCCTTTACGCTGTCTCTTAACATTCCCTGGAACCAGTCATTCAATCCTTCGTGCAGTTCAATCTGCCTTAAAGTCACCATACATCCGATCCGGAATTCTTCATCCGTCTCTTCGATCTGATCAAGCATAAGTCCTGACAGATCTATCGCCGTCTGGATCTGGGCGCTGCTCATCTTCATCCAGAGCATCCCGCCCAGGAGACGGTTGGATTTTTTCTGATTCAGCTCATAAGCCTGCTGAAGGCTCTCTGCTTTTACATAATTCTTTATTTTCAGCATTTTGTCTCCCTCATATTTCAAATGTAATCAGCTAAGATTATCAATTATTCTTAAGAATTATACCATCTTTCCATCGAAATGATATGACCACTCCAATATCTGTCTGTGATTTTTGAAAATACAACAATCGTTCCATCTGTTTCTTTGAAAGGACCTCTGCCTGATTCACCACATAGCGGTATTCACAGTCCACATTCTTTTTCTGCCCGAATTTCTCCGTCAGACACCTTATTACATCTTGTTCTGTAATAAGATCTTCCGGCAGACGTCCCAGGCTTTGGCAGGCCGTCTCAAAGCGGTGGCATTTTTCCCGAAAGCTTTTTCCGACAGCAGATGCTCCTGCCACTCCGATGACCAGGTCTGTTTCCACTGGGATTACCGGTTCAAAAGAGGCCGGACATTTCAGCGGAAGCCCGTGGCTTCCGTCGGCTTCCACCAGTACCACATCGTACGTTTCCAGCATCCCGTGCGGCACCTCCGGCGAAACGCCTGTAAGCTTTTCTCCGGAAACACCATTGCCCACAGGCACAAATCCATACCGTCCTTCTTTGTACATATGAGTAGTCGTGGTAACAGCAGCGCGGTATCCCGCCTTTTTCAGCTCCCTGGCAAGCTCATAGATCAGCGTAGTCTTTCCGCCGGCACCCACCACAGCAATCAGCCGGTGCTTTTCCGGACGAATCTTTAGCATACTTATCAGTGAAAATTCCGGCTTTTCCGTCCCGTTTTTTCTGTCCCTGCCTGCCGCAGATACAGGATGGCTTCCAGGACACCGCCCGCAATGCACCGTGCTTTATCTGATATGCTGCTGCACTCCTGTCCTCCCAGCGGCCGGGGATCAATATCCGCCATTTTAAATCCTTCTCTTACCCGGAATCCGTCCGGAAGTATTCCTCTTAATATGCCGTCAATCGACGCATTCACCGGATGGCCACCGATCGTTGCAATCATCTGTCCCTTCTTCACTGCGTCTCCTATGGCCGCGCAGCTTCTAAGTGTTCCCTCCACAGGTGCATAGATGACCCGTTCTTTTGCATAACCGGCAATTTTACCCGGAATTCCGGTGTTGGGTATCGCTGTCCCATGATAATAGATCCGCCCCAGGCTGTGCCCACGTTTTGTCTCGATGACCGCATGGACATCCACACCAGCCTCGAAGCCCGGCCCCAGCCCGATTGTAATTTCCGCCATGTCCATCCTGGTCCCCAGATTTTTCTTTGCCAGAATGGCGTCTACTACGATCTGAGGCTTCCAGCTTTCGATCCATTCTCCTTCCGGATCCACCAGTACCGGAACTTTTCCCTCTGCCAGTATGTCTTCTGCATTTTCTTCATCCGCAAGTTTTGCCGTGATTCCTTCCACTGTCACTTCTTTTTGGTATACCGCCTCCGAAAAAGAAACCGTACGCCGGATAGAGGACGGCTTCTCACACTCCAGGCAGCCACTTCAAATCCGCTGCGGTACAGTTTTGCGATCACCCCGGAAGCCAGATCTCCCGCTCCCCGCACCACCACCCGTATATTTTTCTCTGCCAACATAAAAATGCCTCTTTTCGATTCTGATAACGTTATCTTATCATCCTCGAAAAAGAGGCACAAGCTTTTCCTTTATTTTATAAAAACTACAATACCATTGAAACCAGCTGGAAGATCAGGTTGGCAGCAACACCAGCGCAAAGACCACCTATGGTATGGCTGATGATCGCCTTGCCGGTCAGGTGCGGCACCTTCAGCGCAGACATCATACCCACATGAGTACTTAAATATCCGCTCCAGCACATACACATAGCCGTAAATACTGCAATATCATTTGCGTGTGCTGTTCCGGCACTTACCATCTCAGGCACCAGTCCGATAGCAGCTCCCGCAGCTCCAAGAGCCGTGATCGGAACCGCCACAGCCGATGCGGATGTAAAGCCAAACAGTGGTTTCAGGATAAACTCCAGCTTTTCTCCGATCCACGGAAGCAGAGCTACACCTTCATAGGCAGCTCCGGTATAGGTTCCGTCTGCGGAAGGTCCGTTGGTCAGCATCATTACAATGGTACAGATAACCAGTACACCCGGAATGATGGCCATACCAACTTCTACACCATTCTTTCCTCCATCCAGAAGTGCTTCCAGGAGACGTCCGCCTACTCCGCCGTTTCGGATCTCTCGCTTATTCAGGATATCATCCGCAGATTCACCGTTTTCTTCTTCAATACAGTAGCTTTCCGTACCGTATTCTTTTTTGGTAAATGTGGTCATGATCCGTACGCTGACAATACTTCCAATAATCGCAGCGATATTTCCGATCAGAACCGCCATTCCCAGATTCTCACCCGGTGCATTGATTCCAAGCATAAATGTGGTAACGATCAGCCCCATACCAAAAGCTGTTCCCAGGTTGGTCAGTGCCGGGAGCTGAAATTTCTTGAAATATCTGCGGAAATTCCGATCCTCGGCAAGCCCCAAGATTGCCGGGTTGTCGGAAAGATATGTGGTCATAATACCCACAGATGCCGCTCCCGGAAGATTATATAATGGCTTCATCAGCGGAGTGATCGCCTTATTTAAGAGTGCGATCACTCCAAATTCGGAAAGTGCTCCGGAAAGCGCTCCCGCAATGACAGCGATTGCCATAATATTAAAAAACTGTATCAATCAAAAAGTTCGTACGCGGTAGCCATCATTGTCTGCATCATGTTTGCACCGCCCATTTTCATTCCGATACCGCCAAAGATAATGGCAAGGAAGATCAGAAATACAAAGGCTTCTGCACTGACTGCTTTTTTTAAATCTTTTTGTTTCCATGTCATTCCCCATTTCTTTTGTTATTTTTTTCACAGTTGATCTTTCTTATCATACCGGATATGTTAAAAAAATCAACTACTTTTTTCAAACAGGGAATACTTCTGTGTAAAAAAGTTTATTTTTTGCTATTTTCCAGCTTTTTCGTAAACATCCAGAGCTGCTGCCACAGCCTCTCCTGTGGAAACTTTGACGCCATTTCTCAGCATTACAGCCTCCAGTGCGCCAAGGAGCAGAAGGATATTCCGTTTCTGGCTTGAATACCCCATGTTTCCGATTCTTAAAATTTTTCCATCCAGTGGTCCAAAGGAAGTGGCGATCTCAATACCAAACTCGTTTAACAGCATTCCACGGATTGCTTTTCCGTCCGCTCCCTCCGGAATATTGATGGCAGTTACTACCGGCATCTTGTGTTCCAGGTCACCGAAAATGGAAAGTCCCATGGCTTTCAGTCCGGCTACCAGCGCCTCGTCGTTTAACTTATGTCTTGCAAAACGGGCTTCGAGTGTCTCATTTACGATGCAGCGAAGGGCCTCATGTACTGCATACTGCATACTGGTGGCCTCAGTATGGTGGTTCAGCCTTCTCGGGCTCCAGTAGTCCTCAAGCTGTGCAAGATCCAGATAGTTGCTTGGGATTCCCGCAAGCTTTCCATCCACATCATCCGTAGTACGGATTCCTTTCTCCACCCGCTTTCTCTTCCTGACGATCTCCCCGATCTGCTCGTTGTAGGTAATCAGTGCAGATCCGGACGGTGCAGAAATACATTTCTGGGTTCCGGATATACATGCGGACAGTTTCCAGTCGTCTACTTTCACTTCCGCTCCGCCCAGCGTGGCAACAGCATCTACGATCAGCAGCGCACCATATTTCTCACAGATCTCTCCCAGCTCATCCAGCGGCTGCATCATAGAAGTTGAAGTCTCACCATGAATGCAGGCCACTGCCTTGTAGGAATCTTTTTTCAGGCATCTTCAATCTCCTGAGGATCAAATACTGTACCCCATTCTTTTTCCAGCAGGGTAATATCTGCTCCGCAGCGCTCCAGAATCTCTGCCAGCAGATAGCCGAATCTGCCGAAGGCCGGGATCAGTACCTTGTCGCCCGGGCAGATCGCACCGGTCAGCACTGTCTCCAGACCGCCTCTGGATGTGGTATCTACCAGATATGTCTGGTGGTTCTTTGTCTGGAACACATAGCGCTCCATTTCCATAGTCTCATTCATCAGTGCGGTAACTCCGGGTCAAACTGTCCCAGGATATGTGCGCTCATGGCGCGTAAGACTCTGGGATCAGCCTCTACCGGCCCCGGAGTCATCAGTGTACGTGGTGACGGGTTGATTTCTTGAAATTGTCTCATGTTTTCCTCTCCTTTATCTGTATGATTTGCAGGTTTTTCTGTAAAAATACGCAAAAAAGTCCCAAGGAATTTCCACCCTTGGAACTTTCTGCTTAAGAGTATAGCGGGTTTGCAGTGTTTTCGCAATATCCAATATGGATAAAAAATCAGGTTTCTCTACACATACTGTTTCAGATCTTCCATCGCCTTATCGTCAAATTTTGACTTATCAATTTAGCACGCTTCAGATACTGTCTCCAAATCAGAATCAGTACAAACCCTACTGCAATAACTGCCGTCAGGAAATAGAAAAAATACCTGTAGCCCATCACCCTGGGTGACTGTCGATCATATTACCAGCCAGAATTGAAACAAATATCTCCGGAATAGATCCCGCCGTACAAATCAGTCCCGCAGCTGTTCCGGAATATTCTACCGGTACGGCTCCCTCGCTCATCATCGTCCATGCCATAGCATAATTCATATGAAAAAATACCAAAATTGCAACAAACAGCGCCGTCACAATAATAACACTTGGAACTTTTTGCCGGTGTTAAAACTAACAGGATCTGACCTGCAAGCATTGCGACAAACGCCAGGAGCATCAGCTTCGCTGTGCCGAATTTGTCTGCCAGATATCCTCCCACGATATTTCCTCCAATAGAGCCAAATTTTCGAAACACCCCCATCATTGCGCCAAAAGCAACACTGCTCCCAGGATATCGGTACATAGGAATGTAGTAATAAATCGATAGACAGAAAACATGGTTGCAGAATGTGACCATACAAATGATCCATACAGCCGGATTCTTCAGTACTTTTGTAAGCCCCTTGAACGAAACCTTATCTGCGTTCAGCACCATCTTATCATCTTTCACTGCATAATATGCAAAAATCGCCATAGCAATATTAACTATTGAATAAAACAGGATTACATATTTCATAGCCAGCACCTCATTTTTCATCTGAGATGCTCCAAAATTGAACAGAACTACGGCTATCAGGGCGATTACACCTCCGGCTATATTCTGTGTCCCTTCAAAAAAACCATAAGCCTTTCCTTGGCTATCCTGGTCTGACATCACCCTCACAGCTTTGACACATGCCGGCCAGAAGGCAAAGGTGGTAGACACTCCCCACAATGCGTGAATACACAAAAGGCCTTTAAATCCAAGAGGCAAAAGATGCAAAAAGCCACCAATTCCCGTTGCTAATAGAGATACCACAATAATCTTCTTTACCGGCATCCCGTCTGCCACTACACCTCCAAAAAGATAGGACACTATTCCGAATACACCGATTACAGTCCCAAAAACTCCCATCTGGGTATTCGTCAGATGATAGGTAGAAACATATACTTCATAATAATCAAATCGGAAGAATGGCAGTCCAGAAATAACAGAGACACCCAACGCAAGGATCACAATCGCTCCGAAATTGGCTCTGAGCTTTCCGTTTATTCCCATTTTCCCCAGCAATTTTTTCCATAAGTCTCTTTCTCCCTCTTGCTTTTGCTAATTTACAGATACGATATGATAAGTCTGTCCTTTATCATAAGTTCTGGAAAATATTGTAAAATTATCGTAATAAAATATTCCAGCATAAACGCCTCTCTCGCAGCCCTCACTGCTCATCTCAAAATCTGCCCATTTCCCGACACTTTCTTCCACATCATCTTGGGACACCGTCTCATCAATCAGCTCTTCCGCTGCCGCCTTGTCCCCCCGATGCCGAATCACCCTTGCCGGAAGCATCTACCTCGTTACTTGATGATGGCGATGTGTCGTCATCGTAATCCCCACAAATGCCCCAACCACAAGAACCACAAAAGCCACTATGATTCCAACTATTTTTTTATTCATCCGTTCTGCCTCTTTTCTTCATGGACAAATGTGCCCCCGCCAGAAACAAGGGCACATTTTTATTCTTTCTTTATTCCTCTTCTTCTGCTACATCATCCAGGATATTAATTCCATCGCTGACGTCGTTTCCATCTGCATCCACAACCGCATCCAGATACTTATCATAATGAACCTTATTTCCATTATGGTCGATGAATTCATTTCCTTCATTTGACCATGGGATCCATCCATTGCCCCATTCTTTGATAGTGTTGATATCTACAGACTGGCAGAAGTATGCAATATGTGCTGCCCCCCAACTGTCACCGCAGAAAAATGCCACTGTTTTGGAAGTATCCAGCCCGCATCCCTCCATATAGCTACCAGCTCAGCCTGAGTTCTCGGGTTCCGTCCACATTATCAAAATACTGTCCATTTTCGTCATCACCCTGCAGACACCATACAGAACCTTCAATACGTCCCGCCAGGTCATGATAACTGTATCCGGAATATTCGCCATTCCACTCATCTTCACTGCGATTGTCCGCCACCTGTCCTTCCACTTCCCCGCTTAAAATAGCTTTGATATCATCCATCCAGAGAATCTCATCTGGATTTGCGATAGTATCAGATCCAAAGCCATCTACAGATTCTGGAATCACCAGTGTGCCTTCATCCGTATCCAGTTCATATCCATTATAAGACCATGCAGTTAATGCACCGCTCATCGCATAAGTCTTGACGCCCAAGGATCTCAGCATAAATCCGAGACGCCCCTGCGGAGAGGTGTCTCTTCCCGTCAAGATAACGATAGATCCTTGTGATGCCATACTGCGGGCAGATATCGTCTCTGAACTCTTCCAGTGAAATCAGTCTCCACTCTTTTGCATAATCAGATCTCTTTTCTGGCACATATACACGTGGTCTTTCATAAGAGTCTGTATTAATATGCACAGCTCCCGGCACATGTCCGCCAGAGAAGTAGGACGACTCTTTTGCATTACCCCATCCCACATCTACCAGGATTACATTATCCAGATTCTCGCCGACGATAGCTTTTGCATCTTCACTTAATTCCGTCTCTTTTCCGGTCTTCACGTCAGAAATGCTCTTTACAATCTCTGTGGGAAGGAACATATCATAATTTTCATAGGATTCCAGATCTGTTCCCATATCAATCATCTCATTTGCCTGAAACACGGAAACATTTTCAATTCCCTGATCATTAAATACTGTGCTACATGAGCCGCCTGATCGCCCACATAATCATAAACAATGACCTCTGAATCTTCTGTGATTCCCTGATCCTCTATGGCTCTTTCCAGATACGCCTCACGCGGAGCCGCATCGGCGTATTCACAATCAAGCCAGCGTGCTGAGAAAAGCAGAGAATTCTTCAAATGCCCCCCATTGGCTGCGCCTTCCAACGCCCATCCGGAATAAGCCTCCTGCGGTCGCGCATCAACCAATACCGTATTCTCATCAGAGTCATTCATAAACTCCTGTACTTGCTCTGGCGTTGCAGATTCAAAATCTTCCATTTCCGCATCATTTGCCAGGTCTGCAGATTCTTCTGTCTCTTTTTGACTGCTGCTCGTCTCCTGACTGTCAGAGTTTGTTTGACTGCCACAGCCGATCACCATTGAAGCAGTCATGGCAGCACATAATAATGATGCTACTAATCGTTTCTTCATAATGTCTTTCCTCCTTACTATAAACATTATTTATCATATCACACAGCTTATCTCTCCCGCAAATTCATAATATTAATATATCCTGCATATTTATAGATGCTATAAATTTGCCTTTTCTCCAGTTTTTGATTGCTCTTCCCTCTTTCATTTCACTTGACATCTTCTGGCAAATTCTTCACAATAGTGATAATAAAAACCAGTTCCTATAAAGAAATCAATACGCTATACCAGAATAGTGATCAATTCATCGACAAACACATCGACACAGGGGAGGTGTCATTATGAAACATTGGAAAACCATGTTTTTAGCAGCTTCTGCTTTTATATTTCTCCTGACTTTGTCCTGTCAGACCGTTTACGCTAACTCTTCCTGGGTATGGCTGACAGACCGGCGGCCATATCAGCTTCTTCCGGCAGTGGCCGTGTTTACTGTTTTATTTGAGACCTGTTTTATCAAGCCTTTTTAAAGTTCAGGAACATCCTTAAGCTTTTTGCCGTTGTTCTGGCCGGAAATCTGCTTTCTTTTCTGATACCGTATGCTTTCGGCTATCTGGAATGGACACAGTTCCACGGCAACAATATATTCGAAATGTTCGAACATCTTCCTTACTATATTATCGGCCCCTTATATCTGATTTTTACTTTGGTCATAGAGATTCCGGTTCTTCTGAAATGCTTCAAAAAAGAACTGCCGGACATCAGAAAGGGCGCCGTTGTGATCGGCGCCGCAAATGTGATCACCACCCTCGTGGTGTTTGTTATAGAAAGATATTTGTGTTACGGCCAGTGGTAAAATGAATGTCCCGGATGAAAGCTTTTTTCTTACCCGGGACATTTTCTGGCCTCAGATACCCGTTATTTTTTATATTCAAATTCAAACTTTACAAACTCATCAATAAACTTCAGTACGTAATCCACCACCGCGTCACAGACCTCTTTTCCCAGCTCAGCCGTAGCGTCTCTGGCGCTCTTGCTGTAATCCACGCCCGTGGCATGTCCATGCTCGATCAGGTCTCCGGTCTTGGATACATCACGGGTACGAAGATTCAGATATACAGCCGCTCCGTCAAATTCTCCCCGATGCAGATCCAGGAACCGGATATTGCCGATTTTCTGATTATCCGGGATATGAGCACGCTCTACCTTTACCGTCTCCGGCGCAATGTGCATCATGACAGCTGTTTCCGTGATGTCTCCGTGACCAATGAGGCCCCACTCCGGATTCAAATCCCCGGCCACTTCAAACCACTGGATATTTGCCACCGGAATATTTTTAAGCCGCAGATACTGTCCTACATCATACAGCGCATTATTGTTTCCGCCATGGCCATTCAGAAACAGAAAATGTGTAAATCCATAGGAAACCAGCTGGTCACAGACTTCCTTTACATATGCGCAAGTGTTGTCTGTGAAACCGCCATAGTCCCCGGGAAATCCGCATGATAAAGGGCATGTCCGTATGGGATCACCGGCGCCACCAGGCCTTTGTCTGTCTTCTCTCCAACTTTCTTAGCCAGATATTCCGCCACGATCCAGTCCGTTCCGACAGGAAGAGCCGGACCATGCTGTTCCGTGCTTCCCACAGGGATGATCGCCAGTTTTTTTGTTTTCAACGCTTCCTGATTCTCTTCCCATGTGTTTTCAAAAATAAAGTTGCTCATATGCCGATTCCTCCTTTTGTAAAATCTATCTATATCATACGCAAAATACAAGTCCGGTGCAAGAATCCGGAACAGCTTTCTTCATATTTTTTTTAATCTGTCCCTCTATAGACAATCCAAAAAAATTATGCTATCATACCTTTTGAATCTGCTGTTTTACAAAAGAAAGGAAAATCAAAAAGTACACATCATGGAACATACTTTTACAGAACTACTTTGGCTCCTTCTTATCTACTCTTTCATCGGATGGATCATTGAGGCGGCAGTCGGAACCATAAAAAACAAAAAATTTACTAACCGTGGCTTTTCTACCGGACCTTTCTGCCTGGTCTATGGAGTGGCGGCAGTGCTGATGGAAATCACTTTATCCGAATTAATAGGCAGCCCCTTTTTTCTGTTTCTTGGCTGCGGAATACAGGCCACCTTTGTTGAATGGTTTACCGGTAAGACCCTGGAGCGGATGAACCGGCACAAATGGTGGGACTACTCTGATAAAAAGTGGAATTTCGACGGCTATATTTGTCCGCAGTATTCCCTTTTATGGGCGGTGCTGGGTATTGTCAGCATCCGTTTTGCCACGCCGCTGTTTCTGGACGTGTATTACCAGATTCCTGAACCTGTTTCTATAATCATCGTATGGGTATTCGCTGTTTATCTTCTTCTGGATATGGCGGTTTCCTTTGCGGCGGTTTTTCATCTGCGGAATTTTTCACTGGAGGCTTCTCAGCTGGACATCCCCTTTGCAGACTGGTCCCGCCGGACAAGCCGGCCTATTATAGGGTATGCGGAGCGCCGTATCGCCAATGTCTACCCTTCCATCCAGGAAAAGGCAGACGAAATCTTAAGTGAAGGGAAATTTGCCGAAGGTGCGGGTTCTATAAACTATTCTGGCTGTTTTTGATCGGATCACTGCTGGGAGACATTACCGAAACCATTTTCTGCCGCTTTACTGCCGGCGAATGGATGAACCGCAGCAGCCTGGTCTGGGGACCTTCAGCATCGTCTGGGGCTTCGCCATCGTCCTTGCAACTATTCTGCTCTACAAAGACAAGGATAAGCCGGACAGACATATTTTCCTCGTCGGTACCTTTCTGGGCGGTGCCTATGAATATATCTGCAGCGTACTTGCAGAGATTGTTTTCGGACAGGTTTTCTGGGATTACAGCGACATTCCCTTTAACCTTGGAGGACGCGTCAATCTCCTTTACTGCTTTTTTTGGGGGATTGCCGCGCTGATCTGGATCAAAGGACTGTATCCGCCCTTCTCCCGGTGGATTGAAAAAATCCCAAAAGTCACCGGTTATATCCTGACATGGATTCTGGTTCTGTTTATGTCCATAAATATGCTGGTCTCCGCCGCCGCATTGATACGCTACAGCGAAAGGAACGGCGGTCCGCCCGCAGCCAGCGGCTGGGAGCATGTTATAGACACCCACTTCGACGACCAAAGGATGCAGGATCAGTTCCCAAATGCCAAGAAAAAATAGTCCGGCACGCAGATGGGGACACCCTGATACGCAAAAGGGGACACCCACTTTTGCAAATGGGGACGTACACTTTTGTCAAAAGTGTACGTCCCATTTGCTGTATCTGCACTGTCTCCCGGATGATTTTCCGGATCGCAGCACGCTTGCCGGAGTTACCGACAACTCGTCTACCCCCATCTTCACGAATGTTTCGGTCAGCGTGGTATCTGCACCAGCTCCCCGCACCGACTACCATCCACGACCAG
>ENA-OPZM01000711-OPZM01000711.1-human-gut-metagenome-genome-assembly--contig:-NODE-711-length-13683-cov-1.768442_pt1 | contig 13683 bp, 20 predicted proteins | sample MGYA00242478_ERZ504493 | MGnify/ENA primary metagenome ERZ504493 (study PRJEB26092, sample SAMD00036227) | human gut metagenome | host: Homo sapiens | study: EMG produced TPA metagenomics assembly of...
AAATTTTTTGTATTTGCAGGTAGACAGGTTCTGGAAAAACAAGAAGTACTTATAAATACGTTGAACTTTTTGGATAAAGAGCAGGGTGAAAAGTTATTAATGAAAGGTAAACAGATAGCTGTTATTACATACACCAATGCAGCTTGCGATGAAATATCCAGAAGACTACAGTATAAATCCATTTTTTCAGTATCTACAATACACAGCTTTTTGTGGGAGTTAATAAAGAATTATCAAGTGGATATAAAAACGTGGATTATGGAATCTGTTCAAAAAGAAATCGAAGAACTGAAACAAAAGCAGACTAAGACAAGCAGAGGTAAAGCAGGTGAAAAAAGAGCAGAGACTATAAAAAAGAAAACGGAGAGACTGGCTAAAATTAGAAGCATACAAAAATTTTTCTTACAATCCTAATGGTGACAATGTAGGATATGATTCACTTAGTCATAGCGAAGTCATCAAAATGAGTACGGAGTTTATTGCAACAGAACCGACAATGCAGATATTTTAACATCAAAATATCCAATATTGTTAATTGATGAGAGTCAAGATACCAAAAAGGAACTAATTGATGCATTGCTTATTGTATGCGAAAAGTATGGTGAAAAATTTATAGTTGGGATGTTTGGTGATACTATGCAAAAAATCTATAATGATGGAAAAGATAATCTTGCTAAGTGTATTCCGGACAATTGGGTAAAACCAGTTAAAATAATGAATCATCGAAGCGCAAAACGTATTGTTACACTGGCTAACTCCATTAGAAGTTCTGTGGATGATCAAAAACAACAGGCAAGAAGCGATGCAGAAGAAGGGACTGTTCGCTTATTTATTACTTCAAAATCAAATAATAAAGAGTATGTAGAAAAAAGAGTAGCGGAGATGATGGTACAGGATACTGGTGATATCGGATGGAATGATGAAGAAGATTATAAAAGTTTGATTCTTGAACATCATATGGCGGCAAGTAGGTTTGGCTTTTCTGAGTTGTATATGCCTTTGAGCAATTCGAAAAAATTTGATACATCATTACGTGAGGGTTCTATTCCAGAATTGTCAATTTTATCAAAGCTAGTGTTTCCACTGTTAGTTGCATATCAGAGTGGAAACGATTTTGAAGTTGCAAAAATTATTAGAAAAAATTCTCCGTTGTTAAATAAAGAAGTTTTTATAACTGGATTAAATAATCAAGTTGAATTATTGAGAAAAGCTGAGGAAGCGGTGGAACTTTTGATGAAACTCTGGAATGATGGAAAAGTTCCAACATGTTTGGAAGTTTTAAAATCCATTAGAGATACAGGGCTATTTAAGGTTGGAAATCGTGTAGATGAAGTGCTGGCTGATTATTCTCAAGATGAAAATGAGAAGATAACAGCTTTACGAACAGCTTTGTCAGCTCCATTTTATGAATTGGAAAGATATGCATTATATGTTTCTGATAACACACGTTTTGCAACGCATCAGGGAGTTAAAGGTTTGGAATTTCCTAGAGTCATGGTTATTTTGGATGATGCGCAGGCGAGGGGATTTTTATTTAGTTATGAAAAATTATTTGGAGTAAAGGCGCAAAGCGATACAGATGAAAAAAATGCGCATGATGGTAAAGACACTAGCATTACAAGAACGGCGCGCCTCTTTTATGTTGCTTGTACAAGAGCAAAAAAGAGTTTAGCTATTGTTGCCTACACAGAAAATGAAGAAATGGTTAGAGATACAGCATTGGCGAACGGTTGGTTCTTGGAAAATGAAATTTATATAGTATAAAGTTGTTTGTGAAAGCATAAAAATAAAAGTTGTCAAATATTTTGTTAGCAGCTATAATAAAGTGGCAACAAATTGGCAACAGAAAATCAGTGAGCCAAAATAATATATGCAACAGAAATAAAATAACGGCAAAAAAGACATAAAACTTAAACAAATATATTTAAGAGCATCTCTGAACTTGCCGAGATGGAAAAGTGCCAGGTGGATATCGGAACCATGAAGAGAGCTATTTTTCCAGTATCGACAAGGCGGAAAACGTGGAAAAAGTCAGAAGCGGTGGCCCGTATCATGAAAAGCATGGAGGAAGACGGGCAGAAACATATGACGATAATGGATTCCGGCAGTGTGCGCTCTTATCAGATGCAGAATATGCAAAACACGGATTACCGGCTCGTAGGGATCCTGAATCCCGTCAGCTTACCAGCACTTATAACACGATGATCCGTGATATCAATCAGTATATTGAACAGATTGTCTCCATAGAGAAAGAGAAACGCACCGCAGAGATCCATGCGCTTCAGATGCAGATCAATCCGCACTATATGTATAATACTCTGGCCAGTATAAAATGGCTGGCCTGGCAGCAGGATACGAAGAAGACGACAGAGGTGATCGATGCATTTATTTCGCTGCTCAGAAATACGATCAGCAATACAGATGAATTTATCACGGTTGAGCAGGAAATCCGGAATCTGGAAAATTATGTAAAGATCAATCAGGTGCGGTACGGAGATCATGTAAAGGTGGAATATTATATTCCGGCGCAGTGTATGGAGTTAAAGCTTCCCAAACTGATCCTCCAGCCTTTTGTGGAAAATGCATTTTTCCATGGATTTCCGGAGGGACGTACCGGCTGCATCCAGATTTTTGCACGGCTGGAGGAGAGGTATCTCCGGTTTGATATTGAGGATAACGGCGTGGGGATGAATGCAGAAACGCTGATGTCGCTTAAGCAGAAGGAGAAGATCAAGGGAGAGCATTTCACCGGAATCGGTGTGAATAATGTGGATGACCGGATTAAAATGATCTATGGTATGGACTATGGCATCAATATTGTCAGCAAAGAAGAGAGCGGGACAACGGTAACGATCAAAATACCGATACGAAAATAAAAGAAAAGAGGGGACAGGATGAGAAGAGAAGCATTTGGAGTGACGAAAAAAGGAGAAAGAGCCTGGCTTTATTCACTGGAAAACAGGCAGGGGCTGAAAGCCAGGTGACAGACTATGGGGCGGCGCTTGTGCGGATGATGGTGCCGGACCGGGACGGCAGGATGCGGGATGTGGTGCTTGGGTACGGGGACGTGTCGGGATATGAAAAGGGCACCTGCTTTTTTGGCGCTACGGTGGGACGATGCGCCAACCGGATCAGAGGAGGAAGTTTTACACTGCGTGGAAAGACCTTCCTGCTGGAGAAAAATGACAATGGTGTCAATACGCTGCATGGCGGACGGGATTTCACAAACCAGAGACTGTGGAAGGTGGAGAAAGAAGAGGCGCAAAGCATCACCTTCCTTCTGCACAGCCCGGACGGAGACCAGGGATTTCCAGGAACAGTGGATATCAGGGTTACATATGAGCTGACGGATGACGATGTACTTAGGATCCATTATCATGCATGCCGGATCAGGACACCATCCTTAATTTTACCAATCACAGCTACTTTAATCTTGACGGACACGGAGCAGGAAATGTGCTGGAGCAGAAAGTATGGATTGATGCAGATGCATATACCCGGGCGGACCGGCAGTCTATCCCTACCGGAGAGATCGTATCGGTGGAAGGGACGCCTATGGATTTCAGGACCGGGCAGCTGATCGGTGCCCGGATCGGGGAAGATTATGAGGCTCTGAATTTTGGCGGAGGCTATGACCATAACTGGGTATTGAATGGCAGCGGCCTGCGACGCGTGGCCGGTATGTGTTCTTCCGGAGCGGGATTGGGATGGAAGTGTATACGGATCTGCCGGGGATGCAGTTCTACACGGCCAATTTCGTGGAAGATGAAAAAGGGAAGGAAGGCGCCGTGTATGGAAGACGGCAGGGAGCCTGCTTTGAGACACAGTTCTTCCCGGATGCCATCCATCAGGAATCATTCCCGTCTCCTGTAGTACATGCCGGGGAGATCTATGACACCACCACGGAATATCACTTTTTTTAAAAATTCATAAAATCCTAAGGTTCTTTTTCGGAAATCTTCCTGGTTCTGTGATAAGATAGCAGCAGATGGGAAGGATATCTGATGAAACGAAAACGGACACAAAAGATTAAAGGAAGAACAGCAGCACAAAAAAAGAGGCGGATGAAACGTGCGTTGCGCCTCGGTTTTGTGCTGCTGATTTTATTGGCCCTGCTGCTTGGTGTGATGAAGGTTTCCGGGCGGTGCTCCAATGAATATTCAGAGCGGACAGGAGATGCCATAGATGCGCTCCGGCCGGAGATGGATGTGGAGCTTCTGACAGTAAATCCTTATTCCAGACCGGGAACCAGTACACAGAAGATCACCGGATCGTCGTGCATTACACAGCCAATCCCGGGGCAACTGCCATGGAGAACAGGAATTATTTTGAGAATCTTAAGGATACCCATGAGACAAAAGCCAGCAGTAATTTTGTGGTGGGGATCGAAGGTGAGATTGTACAGTGCGTTCCGACCTGGGAGGTGGCATACGCGTCCAACAGCCGGAATATTGATACGGTTTCCATCGAGTGCTGTCATCCGGATGAGACCGGAAAATTTACGGATGCCACATACCGGTCGGTGGTAAATTTGTGCGCCTGGCTGTGCATGAAGTTTGATCTTGGAGCCGATGACGTGATCCGTCATTATGACGTGACGGGGAAAGAGTGTCCCAAATATTTTGTGGATCATGAGGACGCCTGGGAAAACTTCCGGCAGGATGTGAAGGAAACTCTTGCCAGGCAGCAGAATTACTGATATGATTGTACAGGTAAATGTAGAGGAAGAGAAGGAAGGCGTGAAGGCATGAACGATTTGGAGATGTACAGAGAACAGCTTGCCCTCTGCGACGATAAGATCATCGATGCGCTGATGGAAAGAAACGCGATCATCGAAAAGATCATGGCATATAAAGAAGAATATGGGCTGCCGATCCTGCAGCCTCAGCAGGAGAGAAAGCAGAAGGTAAGGCTGGAGCAGAAACTGGAACACAATAAGTATCAGGATGAGATTTATGATGTATTCCAGAGGATCCTGAAAAACAGCAAGCGGATCCAGGCAAGAAAACTGTTTGATTATAATATCGTGCTGATCGGATTCATGGGAGCAGGAAAGACTACCGTGTCCGATTACTTAAGTACGATGTTTGATATGGATATTATTGAAATGGACCAGGAGATCACGGATCGGGAAGAGATGAGCATCCCGGATATCTTTGCCACATACGGGGAAGAGTACTTCCGGGATCTGGAGACCAGTCTTCTGGTGGAGCTGCAGGACCGTAAAAATGTGATCATTTCCTGCGGCGGAGGGACTGCTCTTCGGGAAAACAATGTGGCTGAGATGAAGAAAAACGGCCGTGTCGTCCTTTTGACGGCCAGCCCGGAGACAATCTACGAGAGAGTGAAGGACAGTGACGACAGACCGGTGCTGAAAGGCCGTAAAAATGTGGACGGCATTGCAGAACTGATGGAACAGCGCCGGGAGAAATATGAGGCGGCCGCTGATATCGTGGTACAGACAGATCACAAGACTGTGCTTCAGGTCTGCGAGGAGCTGGTGCAGCGGCTGTCGGAAATGGAAGAGGATTATGTTTAAGACGTTTTATCCAGATCAGTACTGGCATCTACCTATGTGATAGATTTTGAAAAACTATATAAAGAAGGATTCCGGGGACTGATCTTTGATATTGACAACACTCTTGTGCCGCATAACGCCCCGGCAGACGACAGGGCCATCGCGCTGTTTGAGAGGTTAAAGTCGATCGGCTACCGGTGCTGCCTGATCTCAAATAATCAGGAGCCCAGAGTAAAAATGTTTAATGAAAAAATCCAGGTGGATTATGTGTATAATGCCCATAAGCCATCTACGAAAAATTATATCCGCGCCATGGAGATCATGGGAACGGACCGGAGCAACACGATTTTTATCGGTGACCAGCTTTTTACAGACGTGTGGGGAGCAAAAAGGGCCGGGATCCCTAATATCCTGGTAAAGCCGATTCATCCTAAGGAGGAGATCCAGATTGTTTTAAAGAGGTATCTGGAGAAAATAGTCCTCTTCTTTTATCGGAGAGAGCAGAAGAGAAAAAAGGGTTGAAAATAGGCGGAATATATTATAAAATGATTAGAGCGAATAGAACGTAAGAATGCCGGAGAGGCACGGTTTAAGGAGGATTATATAATGGCAACAAAGTCAGCAGGCGAATTTAGAAATGGCATGACACTTGAAATTGACGGCAAGGTATGTCAGGTAATGGAGTTTATGCATGTAAAACCCGGAAAGGGAGCGGCATTTGTCCGTGTAAAATTAAAAGATATCATCAACGGTGGTGTGGTAGAGACAACCTTCCGTCCGACAGAGTCTTTCCAGGAAGCATTTATTGAGAGAAAGAAGATGCAGTATCTTTACAATGACGGAGATCTTTATTACTTTATGGACAATGAGACCTTCGATCAGATTGCGGTAGGAGCTGAGGATGTAGGAGATTCTCTGAAGTTTGTAAAAGAGAACGAGGAAGTAACGGTAAGCCTTTATCAGGAGAAGCCGTTTGCGATTGAGCCGCCTCTTACGGTAGAGCTGCAGGTAACAGAGACTGAGCCGGGATTCAAAGGAAACACAGCTCAGGGCGCTACCAAGCCGGCTATCGTAGAGACAGGAGCTCAGGTATCAGTTCCGTTGTTCGTTGATCAGGGAGAGATGATCAAGATTGATACCCGTACCGGAGAGTATCTGTCAAGAGTTTAAGAATCGTAAAAAGATCTTAGGAAAAGCCTTGCAATTTGTGCAGGGCTTTTTTATAATGTTCATATCTATCCAATACGCGCCGGTGTTTCTGCCGGCAGATTCTTGTTCTACTATTTTTCAATCCGGTATTTCACCGGTATCTTCACAGAATGTAAAAAACTGCAGCAAAAGAAAGGAGATTCAATGACGTATGACCGTTTTGTTATGAGTATCCTGAAAAGGGTGCAAAAAGGTGTGGGGGACTCTGTGTCTGTATCTGTCTATACAGCGGTGAAGAACAATGGCACAAAGCGAAAGGGCCTGACTTTGACGGAAAAAGGAGTGAACATCGCACCAACTATCTATCTGGAGGAATTTTATCAGAGGTTCCTTAGAGGAATGACGGAAGAAAAGGCGGCAAAGGAAGTGATAAAGCTTTATGACCAGGTGCGCGCCGGGCGTTCCTGGGAAAAGGGAAAGCTTGAAAAATATGTATCTGTCCGGGACATATCATCTACCGGCTGATAGGAAAGAAGGCGAATATGCGTCTTTTAGAGGAAATTCCCCACAGAGAATTTCTGGATCTGGCGGTCGTTTACTATGTGCTGCTAGAGGTAAATGATTTTGGGACGGCGGCAATGATGATTAAAAAGGAGCATATGAAGCTGTGGCAGGTAACAGAGGATGAGCTCTACCGGCGGGCCGGAGAAAATACCAGGAGAATCCTGCCGGAGGAATTTTGTACTATGCATACTGTGATACAAGACATGTTTGACCTGGAGCCCCGGGAAGCATCCGTAAACAGTGAAGAAGGAGAGTTTGCAGAGACCCTCTATGTACTGACGAACCGCCTTCGAAGTCACGGTGCGTCGGCGCTTCTCTATGAGGGGTGCTTAGAACAGATTGCAAAGAAGCTTTTCTGCAACTATTTTGTGCTGCCGAGCAGTATTCATGAAGTGATCATTACTCCGGACCGGCAACAGTTCTCTTATGAAGAATTGTCAGCTATGGTAAAGGAGATTAATGAAACACAGGTAGAAGCGGAGGAAGTGCTCTCGGACCATGCCTATTATTACGACAGGACACGAGGGGAATTGACATATTTCTGATGCCTGTATAAAAAAGTAAAGGAAATGTGAGATTTGTGTTCATCATTTCCTTTACTTTATAAAAAAAATGTGTTAATATAACTAAGGCAATTTCATAAAGCCTTTTTATGCACCCGTAGCTCAGGGATAGAGCACCGCCCTCCGGAGGCGGGAGCGGCGGTTCGAATCCGCCCGGGTGTGTACTTTTTTATCAGATGGAGAGATTTCTCCATCTGATAACGTTTCGCAGAGTTATGCGGGACGGGCAAAATCAGCATGTGCATATATGGAGGTAGTCTTTATGGAAGGAAGACAAAAAGGCGTACTCCTGCTGAGAAAGATCGTGACTGTTGCTGTATTGGCCGGTCTGGTTCTTGCGGTAGGAGCAGGCGGATGGATCCTGACTAAAGATAAAAGCCAGAAAGCACAAAAGATAAGTTTAAAAGAGCAGAAAAAGGAAAATGAAGGCTGGGAGAATATGGCTGATAATCTTTGCTCAAAGGAGAGTATCCACAGGTGACCCGGGCGGTGGAGGCGTATTACAGTGCGCTTGGAGATGAGACAAGCTTTGTGGAGGGATATGAGAATCTGAATGTTTATACAAAGCTTGGAAAATATCAGGATACATATGTGGCTTTTGTCCGGTATGATATGAAGATCAGGGATGTCTATACCGGAGTGCCGGGATTGGGTACACTTTATGTAACAGAGGATGAGGATGGTAAGTGCCAGGTGGAGACCCAGGTGGAGGAAGATGAAATTCACGATCTTGTAGAGGCGGTCACCGGCCATGAGGATGTGCAGGCGCTGCTTACAGAGACGCAGAATGCTTACCGGCAGGCTGTCCAGTCAGATGCACTGCTTAAGGAGGCTCTGCTGGATTTAAAGCAGGCCTATGAAGATTCAGCCGGAAGCTGAAGAATATACGATAAATGATAGAGACAAGAGAGGCCGATCCCTGTAAGGACGGCTTCTTTTTATAATGAATAAAGAACATTAGGAGAAAAATGATGAGGAATTATGGGAGGGCATTTAAAAAAAGCATTTCCGTATACAATTCCGGTGCTGACGGGATATCTGTTTATCGGGATTGCCTTTGGGGTGATGTTTGAAGAAAAGGGGTATTCCTTTTTATGGGCGGCATTGATGAGCCTTATGGTCTATGCGGGATCCGGCCAATATCTTGCCGTGAATTTTTTTGTGCCGGGTGTTTCATTCCTGCAGGTGGTATTTATGACTTTGATGGTTAATATCCGGCATATTTTCTACGGGATTTCTCTGCTGGAAAAGTTTCACGGTATGGGAAAAAAGAGATGGTATATGATCTTTGGCCTGACAGATGAGACGTATTCCCTTTTGTGTACCACAAAGATCCCGGAAGACATAGAGGAAGATAAATTTCTGCTGGCAGTTTCTCTGCTGAATCAATCCTATTGGGTCATAGGTTCGGTGATCGGAGGTCTTGCAGGGAATTTCCTGCCTTTTGATTCGGAAGCATTGATTTTGCCATGACAGCGCTGTTTGTAGTAATATTCGTGGAACAGTGGATGGAGGCGAAAAACCGCATCCCTGAAATGATCGGGGTGGCCGCCGCACTGCTTTGTCTTAGTATCTTCGGTGCGGATAATTTTGTTCTTCCGTCTATGCTGCTGATCACATTTCTGCTGTTTGTGGGGAGAACCCGTCTGGAAAAGGAGGTGGAAGGCTGATGCCTGTAGATGCGATAACTTCATTTCTGATCATTCTGGCAGTGGCGCTTACCACTTTTGCCACCAGAGTGTTCCCTTTTCTGGTGTTTCCAAGAGGGAAAGAAATTCCGGATGTAGTGAAATATTTAGGAAGGGTGCTGACGCCGGCAGTGATCGGGATGCTGGTAGTTTACTGTCTGCGTTCGACAAAGATCCTGGCTGCACCCTATGGACTTCCGGAAGCGGCAGCTGTTATAGTGACGGCGGCGCTTCATGTCTGGAAACGGAATAACCTTCTGAGTATAGGCGTGGGGACCGTTCTTTATATGCTTCTGATCCAGTGTTTTTCCTAAAAAACAGCGGGCCAAATCCGGAAAAGACTTCCGGTTTTCTGGCCCGCTGTTTATCTTTAATTCAGATCCAGTTTTTTCTTCATCAGTATATAGGACAGGATATAGAGTACCACTGCCGTAATTACAGAAAGAGCCAGTGAGAACGTCAATATTCTGACCATATATTCGACCAGGCTTAAGGAACTTTCTGTTCCGCGGGAACAATAGCAAAATTTCCGTATGCCAGGTCTGCGGCAAACATAACGATAAAGGAAATTACAGCCATCAGTGTGGATAGTGCAAAATAGCAGGCGATAGCTCCGATCACACGGTGAGAGGAAAACAGCTGCCCAAGCACGATGGAGGCGTAATACATGACTATGTTGCCGACGCATCCGATAAATCCTGAGATCAGGAGGACAAGGATGATCTGGCCCGCGGTGACATCTGCATATTTCCCTGTGAAGCCGAGTTCCTTCATCAGTTCCCCCTGATTTTCATAAAACAGTTCCATGAAAGCTGGGGTGCAATCCCGATATACAGGGATGCCAGGATAAAAACATAGTCGATCATAGCCCAGATGCTTCCGGAGATCGTTTTGGCAAGAAGATGCTGGCCGGGAGTCACAGGAAGGGTCTGGGAAAGATAGCCTTCGTCGGAAAACAGGTTTCTGTAGAACCGCACGACAATGACAATGGATGTACCAAAAGTAATTCCTGTGATCAGGAGCGTATACATCACGATCGCAAGACCGAACAGGAAGCCGTCGGTATCAGTGGACAGGTGGATCTGCCCGGTGATAAAAATTCGTAAAAATATGGTCATCAGCAGTAAAAAGCCGTGCAGGATAATCAGAAACCGGTTCAGGGATCTGAGGTCGTATTTAATTAATTTGATCAGCATCGGAACACCTCCCTGAATAAAGTATCTACGGATCTGCCCTGCTCCATGCGGATGTCATCCACGGGAGCGTTCATGGCAAGACGTCCTTCTTAAGGAAAACTACACGGTCCAGGATATTTTCAATATCGTGGATCAGATGTGTAGATAGAAGGATTGTGGACTCTTCGTTATAATTTGCCAGGATCGTGTGCAGAATATAATCTCTTGCAGCAGGATCCACACCGCCGATGGGCTCATCCAGGATATAAAGCTTAGCGTCCCGGCTCATGACCAGAATCAGCTGTACTTTTTCCTTCGTACCCTTGGACAGGGTGCGCAGCCTTGCGTCTGCGGAAATTTCCAGATCCGAAAGCATCTGGTAAGCCCGGTCTGTGATAAAGTTATCGTAAAAATCGGCAAAGAAGCGGATGATGTCCCGGACCTTCATGGATTCATCCAGATAAGTGCGTTCCGGAAGATAGGAAACAATCTTCTTTGTATCCACTCCCGGAGCTTTTCCGTCTATCAGCACCTCCCCGGACGAAGGGTTTAAAAGGCCGTTGATGAGTTTGATCAGTGTTGTTTTTCCACTGCCGTTCGGCCCCAGAAGACCGACGATCTGGCCGCTGTCCAGAGATAGAGTCAGGTCGTTCAGGCATAGAAGTGGTTGCCGTATTTTTTGGATAGATTTCGGCATTCTAAGATTGGATTCATATCAGTGTCCCCCTCTTTATGGTGTCCTGGAGTTTTTCAAGAGTCTCCTTCTCCTGGAAACCAAGCTGTTTCATTTTTTCCATAAAATCCTGAATGTGGCGGGAAGCAAGCTCATCCCTTAAGCTTTTTAACATGGTCTCATCCTCCGTGATAAACCGTCCGCTGGTACGGCGGGAGTGTACCAGTCCGTCCCGCTCCAGCTCGGACAAGGCTTTTTGCATTGTGTTTGGGTTTACCGCAGCATCTATGGCGAGTTCCCTGACAGAGGGCAGTTTATCGCCGGCTTTGTAGACGCCGGATACGATATCCTGTTGGATACGTTCCATCAGCTGCAGGTAAATAGGGCGGTCATTATCCAGATCCCATGGCATAGACTTCACCTCTCTTTTATTATAAAGAATACAACTGTATTATCTAATTAATACAATAATGCATTTTGCACAGAATGTCAAGAAAAAGTAAAAAAGAAAGGACCATATGGCCCTTTTCTTTTTACTTTTTGATGAATTTGGATTTTGGCTGCCGGCAAACCGGACAGGTGTAGTCATCGGGGAGGTTCTCGAAAGGAATGTCGCCGTCATAGACATATCCGCAGACACTGCAGACCCATTTTGCATTATCTGCAGGATCTTCTTCGGGAAGATAGGTGGGAGCATTTTTCGGGCTCTTTCCTTTGATAACGTTATGGTAGTAGGCATAGGTCATGGCAGGGAAGGTATCTAGTACGTCTCCGTCCAGAACAGTTCCTAGAAATACCGTGTGCGAGGAAGTCTCCATCGTGTCGGTTACCTGACAGACGATATAGCCGCAGCTGTCTTCCAGCACTGGAAGATCCTCGCGGAAAGTGTGTGATACACCGTCAAATTTGTTGATCTCCCTTCCGGACTGGAACCCAAAAGTGCCGATTAAGGACGGGTCAGATTTCTCGGAGAGGATGGAACCGCAAATCTTCCTGTTTTTGCAATACAGGAGTTGGTGTAATTGTCATGATTGATACTGATGGCAATGGTTGCAGGATCAGAAGTGATCTGCATAATGCTGTTGGCAGTACAGCCTACCGGTCTGTCTCCGTCAAGAGTGGAGACTACATAGACACCGTAAGAGAGATTTCGGAAAACCTTTTTATTCATAGTGCTTCCTCCTGTCTGTTTCTAAATATTTTTAATAATAGTAATTGTTACTAAAATAATAGCATGGATCTGATGGATTTGCAAGAAGAGTTTTAAGATTTGGTTGTTGACACATCGGGCTTGTGATAGAATAACAAAGTAAACGCAAGATGGAAGGAAGGTATAAGATGAAGAAGATAATAGATCTGATCGGAGAGGAACTAGCAAATGGATTTGTACAGGCAGGATATGATGCATCCTATGGAAAAGTGACGATTTCCAACCGCCCGGATCTCTGTGAATACCAGTGCAATGGAGCCCTGGCCGGAGCAAAGGCTTATAAGAAGGCACCGTTTATGATTGCGGAAGACGTGGCGGAAAAAATAAAGGACCGCCCTTGTTTTGAAGAGGTTTCTGTGGTGAAGCCCGGATTTATCAATCTGAAGCTTCAGAAGACATATATTGCAAATTACTTAAATCAGATGAAAGAAGATCAGGATCTGGGACTTGAGAAGGTGGAGGATCCCAGGATGATCCTGGTGGACTACGGCGGCCCCAATGTGGCGAAACCGCTGCATGTGGGACATCTGCGCTCTGCGATCATCGGAGAAAGTGTGAAGCGTATTGCGAGAAAGATGGGGCATAAGGTTCTGGGAGATATCCATCTGGGAGACTGGGGATATCAGATGGGACTGATCATTACAGAGCTTATGGAAAGGAAGCCGGAACTTCCTTATTTCCAGGAGGAATATGAAGGAGAGTATCCGAAGGAGGCGCCGTTCACCATTGGCGAACTGGAGGAAATTTACCCGACAGCCAGCCAGAAGGCTAAGGAGAATGAGGCGTACAGGGAGAAGGCTCTGCATGCCACATATCTTCTGCAGAATGGACACCGCGGATATACAGCGCTATGGAATCATATCATACAGGTCTCTGTCAGCGATCTTAAGAAAAACTATGCAAACCTTCATGTGGAATTTGATCTCTGGAAGGGTGAGTCAGATGCGCAGGCTTATATCCCGGATATGGTGGAACGTTTGAAAACAGAAGGGTATGCGCATATTGATGACGGGGCTTTGGTGTAGATGTGGAAGAAGAGACAGACGCAAAGGATGTGCCGCCCTGTATTATCCAGAAATCAGATGGAGCCTCTCTTTACAGCACCACGGATCTTGCAACACTGGTGCAAAGAGAGGAAGACTA
>ENA-OPZM01000712-OPZM01000712.1-human-gut-metagenome-genome-assembly--contig:-NODE-712-length-13678-cov-2.755516_pt1 | contig 13678 bp, 13 predicted proteins | sample MGYA00242478_ERZ504493 | MGnify/ENA primary metagenome ERZ504493 (study PRJEB26092, sample SAMD00036227) | human gut metagenome | host: Homo sapiens | study: EMG produced TPA metagenomics assembly of...
CCACGCCACCACCCAGTCACACATGATGACACAGAGAGATCACGAAGCATCACGATCATGACCATGATGAGGACGGTCTTGACCACTCTCATTGCGACCACGAACACGGTCATTGCTGTCACCACGACCACGATCATGAGGACGGTGAAGAAGAGTATGGCATCGGTTCATTTGTTTACCACCGCATTCGTCCTTTCAATCAGACAAGCTCCAGCAGTTTGTTGAGAACTGGCCAAAGAGCGTAGTCCGTGCAAAGGGTGTTCTCTGGTTTGATGACAAGAGAGAAGATGTTTATGTATTCGAGCAGGCAGGCGTTCAGATTACTGCTACGGAACAGGGCAAGTGGCTTGCCGCATTCCCAAAGAAACAGCAGAAGCTCTATCTTGCAGAGTATCCCGATATGGCTGAAAAGTGGGACGAAAAATACGGCGACAGAGAAATCAAGCTTGTATTCATCGGTCAGCATATGGACAGGCACGCAATTGTTGATGCGCTTGACGAGTGTCTTTCAGACTGATAAAATCTTATAAAAATTATGGGCAACGGAATTCCGCTGCCCTTGTTTTTTGGTTTATACAAAAACGGCAGTCCGATTTGGACTGCCGAAATTTTTGCACCATTAAGTTTTATTACTTTGATGATTCTGAATCAGAAGATTCGGCTTGAAGTTAGCATCAAATGTGAAAACGAGCTTTGTACCGTCTTTTTCCATTGTAATAACACCGTCTTTGAGGGTGTATGAAATGCTCTCGCCGTCTGCTGTAAAGTTCTTGTCATCGTATGTGAGCTCCTGCTCCTGACCGGCTGCAGAAAGCTTAGCCTTGCCGTCTTCTTTAAGAAGAATGTAGCCTTTGTCCATACCGACAGCGGCAAGAGTACTGCTGTCAAAGCTCATACCGCTTGCTTCTGCACTTGTAAGCTTGTAATAGCCGAGTGTTGAATTACCGCAAGCTGTAAGTGAAAGCACCATAAGAAGTGCCATAACAGCCGCAACGCTGATTGTGAAAATTCTTTTCATTTGTTTTTCCTCCGTTTTCCCTATCGGGATTTCTCATTTTTTCAGGCTTTGTGCCTTTGTCAGTGAATGACAAGATTATTATAGCACAATGACATAAACTTTTCAAGGTTATTTGCAAAAATATGTAAAAAAGCACCCTTTCGAGTGCTTTTCTCACCTAATATTCAGTTATCAGTTGAACCTTGACAAAAACGCCTGGGTTCTTGGATTTTGCGGATTGTTGATTACCTGTTCGGGAGTGCCTTCTTCGGCAATTACACCGTCAGCCATAAAAATGATCTTGTCAGCAACATCTCTTGCAAACTCAATTTCGTGAGTTACAACAATCATTGTGCTGTCGGAGGTTTTAAGACTGCGGATAACATTAAGCACCTCACCCGTGAGTTCGGGATCAAGTGCGGAGGTAGGCTCGTCAAAGCAGAGAACATCGGGATTGAGTGCAAGCGCTCTTGCAATTGCAACACGCTGTTGCTGACCGCCGCTGAGGTTACAAGGATATGACTCACTCTTTTCGGAAAGTCCTACCCTTTCAAGCAAAGACTTTGCATTGCTCTTGATAATTTCAAGAGCCTCTTTATAGCTTTTTGCGCCCATATATTCGCCTGTCTGCTTTATCTGCTCTTTTGCGGCAAGCTTTGGAGCAAGCATAATATTCTCGATAACCGTATATTGCGGAAACAGGTTAAATGACTGGAACACAAGTCCGAAATGAAGTCGTCTTTTTCTGATTTCGCTGTCGCTCTTTGCAGAGCTGTCATTGCTGTCAAAAAGCACCTTGTCATTGACGGAAATCTTGCCGTTGCCCGGAGTTTCAAGAAAATTAAGACATCTTAACAGCGTAGTCTTGCCCGAACCCGATGAACCGATAATCGCAAGCACCTCGCCCTTTTTAAGAGAAAAGCTGATATCTTTCAAGACCTCTGTTTTGCCGTAGCTTTTACGGATGTTTTCAACATTTAACAAAGACATAACCTTTCCCCCTTAACCCTTGTAGTAATCGAGCTTTTTCTCGATGAATGAGAAAAGCAATGTGAGAATTCCGCAGAATGCGAGGAAGAATACTGCCGAATAGAAAAGCGGCCAGATGAGTCCCTGCATTGAGAAGTCCTTTGCTCTCATAAGAATTTCCGGAATGGCGATAACGCTTGAAAGCGAGGTATCCTTTACAAGAGTAATAATTTCGTTGCCCATGGGTGCAGTAATTTTCTTTACAACCTGCAAAAGCACAACCTTAAAGAAAATCTGACCCTTTGTCATGCCGAGCACCTGACCTGCCTCGTACTGTCCCTTTGGAACAGACTCGATACCGCCACGGAAGATTTCAGAAAAATATGCGGCATAATTGATTATAAATGCGATAAGTGCGGCATTCATTCGTGCAAATGTCACACTGCCGTTTGACACAAGCGGCGGAACATAGAACACTACGAAAAGCTGGAGCATCAGCGGAGTACCTCTGATTATCCACACAAATGTTTTTGTCAGCCATTTTAACGGCTTGAATTTTGACATTGAACCCATTGAGATAATAAGTCCGAGCGGAATTGCCGCAAGCAGGGTTACAATGAAAATTATACAGTTTTCGCCGAATCCCTCAAGCAACTGACCGCTTACATTAAAAAATTGATCCATTTTATATACCACTCTATCCAAGTATTTTCAGTTTTGAATATATCAAAAGGCTTACAAATTTGAACCTGTAAATTTATAATCAATAAAAAGCACAACGGGCGAACATAGTCCGCCCTGTATGTACAAGCTTATTTTAATTAAATTATTTCTTTTTTACAAGAAGAAGATCCTGAAGGCTGTACTTCTCTGCAATCTTATCAAGTGTGCCGTCATCGGCAACTGCCTGAATAGCATCGTTAAGCTTTTTGAGTGTTTCGGGGCTGTCCTTACGAAGTGCAATACCGTACTGCTCAGGTGAAAAGTCCTTGCCGTCAACAACCTTGAGGTCAGCGTAGTCAGAACCGCTCTTGAGTGTACCGATTGACATTACATAGTCGATAACCGCAACATCTGCTGTGCCTGACTTAACCTCGAGAAGAGCCTTAGCCTGTGCGTCAACTGAAACATACTTTGCACTTGAGAAGAACTCGTCTGTCTGAGCAACAGTTTCACCTGCTGACTTCTTCTCTGCAACTACTGTTTTATCCTTGAGGTCGTCTGCTGATTTGATTTTGTCTGCAACATCAGATTTTGCAACCATAACCTGCTTGTTTTCCATATAAGGAGTTGAAATATCCATTGTTGTCTTTCTGTCGTCATCAATTGTAAGGCCGTTCCAGATGCAGTCGATTGTCTTTGAGTTAAGCTCAACCTCTTTTGAATCCCAGTCAATTTTCTGGAACTTTGGAGTAACGCCCATTTTCTCGCAAACTGCCTCTGCAAACTCAGTTTCAAAACCTGTAAGCTTGCCATCTGCATCAAGGTAGTTCATCGGCTCAAAATATGTAACACCAATAACAAGCTCTCCCTTGTTTGAGATATAATCCCAGTCCGTTGCAGAAGAACCGCAACCTACAAAAATTGACGCTGACATTGCACCTGCAAGAAGTAATGAAAGTAACTTTTTCTTTTTCATAATTATTCCTCCGTAATCTGATATACTCTCTACCTATGTTCTGCAAATCACCTTGCAAAACAACCTCTGTATATTATACATTAGTGCGTTAGCAAAGTAAAGTGTTTTCGAAAAATTTGCCGAAGAATTTTATTCCAACCGCAGACATATTATTACATAAAAGAATTATTCTTTAAAGAGGTGATTAATTTGTCGGGAAATCACAATAAAAATCACTTTGCGGCGGCATACATAAGGGTGTCAACCGAAAATCAAACTGAGCTTTCACCGTCAAGTCAGCTGAAAATCATCAGAAAATTTGCAGATGAAAAAGGCTATCTGATTGATGAGGATTTCATTTTTCGTGACAACGGAATTTCGGGAAGATATGCCGACAAGCGACCTGAATTTAACCGAATGATAAGCCTTGCAAAGCAAAAGCCTCCCATGTTTTCAGCCGTACTTGTTTGGAAATTTTCACGATTCGCCCGCAATCAGGAGGAAAGCATTTTCTATAAATCACTGTTGAGAAAAAACGGAATTGAAGTCATCAGCGTGTCCGAACCCGTTGATGACGGTCCCTTCGGAAAGCTGATTGAACGCATTATCGAATGGTCGGACGAATACTATTCGATTCGGCTTTCGGGTGAGGTAAGGCGAGGAATGACCGAAAAAGCCGAGCGTGGCGGCATCGTCAGCATTGCACCTTTCGGCTATAAAGTAACAGATGGAAGCTTGTGGTTGACGCCGAAAAAGCCCGGATTGTCAGTAAAATTTTTGCCGATTTTTTGAATAATAAAGATATAAATATGATTTGTGACAACTTGAATTCAGCAAAAATTAAAACTTCCAAAGGCAATAATTGGGATTGCCGTGCCGTTGAATACATTCTGCAAAATCCCGTTTATATCGGCAAAATCAGGTGGAATCCAATCTGCAAAACGGGCAGGGATTTCCATAACGAAAATTTGATAATTTCAAACGGCACTCACGAACCTATTATTGATGAGAATACTTTTGAGCAGGCAAAGCAAATATTATTCTTGCAAGGAATAATAAATAAAGAACATTCCCATAAACAAACCGAAATTAGACACCTCATTCAAAATCTTGTCAAGTGTTCAAACTGCAATTCAACCCTCGTTCCGATTAAAAATAATCTTCTCCAATGCTCCGCCTACATTCACGGCAACTGCCATTCATCGCACAGCGTAAGAATTGAAAAGATTGAAATAATTGTAATTAAAGCAATCAATATTCTCATAAAGAACAATTTAATTCATGATGCTTTCTCGATTAAAGAAAATTATCCCTTAAAAACGCAAAACGACTTACTATCCATAATTACAAAAAGAATAATATTTGACCGCAAAGCCTCCCACCTCAACATATTTCTCAGTCAAAATAAGTAACATTCTGCCATACGGCGGTCCGGATGGTGACGGTTATTATTAGTTTGTACAATTATGGTTGATTTTACAAACCCTCTGTGTCAATCCAGTTAGTCTGTATTGTCAATCTGAGGGTTTGTAAACATATAATATACCGTAATTTTTCTGTTACTATCAACCTCTATCCTGTCAATTAATTGTAATAATATTACTTTGTTTACAATATTAAACTCAGCTATATCTTTTAATAGCTTTATATAACTGAATTCTCTTGTTTTTTCATTAAGCCTATCATTAATTGTTTCCATTTTATTTTGCAACCGACTTTTTTCTTCGCTGTATTCTTTTGTCATACACAAAAAATCTTCTTCTGATATAGTACCTTTAATTTTATCTTCATACAAACTTTTGACTATATTTTTTATTTCTTCAAAACGTTTTTCTATTGTCCGCAATTCAGATTTTAAACTTTTATCTTCACAAGTTTCTAATTCAGAAATTGACTGAAAAAAGCCATTATCTAAATATTGTTTTGAAATACGCTTTAAATCATTTATTACATAGTCGGTTAAGAGTTCTTCCCTTATTCGATGACTGGTACATTCACTTTTACCAAATTTTGTATATGTAATACAATTCATAATCATTTTTCCAGAAGAATCACGACGATAGGTCATTTTCCTACCGCATTCCTTACAAAAAACAAGTCCGTTTAAAAGGTGAAAACTCTCTTTACCTCTTGAATATTTTACGGTTTGACGTTTTATAAGATTTTGAACCGTTTCAAAAATTTCAGGCGATATTATCGGTTCATGAGTTCCTTCAACCGTAATCCAATTGCTACAGGGAATTTTTCTGAACTTATCAATTTTATAACTTATTTTTTCTTGTCTATGCTGTGTCATATTTCCAATATATGTTGGATTTGAAAGAATACGTTTTACAGTTTCCTGACACCATTTATACCTTTTTACCATTGCATTTTTATAAGAACAATGAGTACTTTTATATTTTGAAGGACATGGGATATTTTCATCATTTAAAATTTTTACAATTCTTCCCATACTATTTCCCTCAATATACATATCAAATATACGTTTAACAACTTTTGAAGCCTTGTCATCAATAATAAATGTATTCCTATTATTGGGATCTTTCAAATAGCCATAGGGTGCAAATGCTCCGATAAACTCTCCATTTAATCTTTTTGTATCCATAACAGCTCTTATTTTTTTTGAAATATCCTTTGCATACATATCATTTATAACTGATTTAAAAGGTGAAATATCGTTGTTACCGTTATCTCCATATGTGTCTATTCCGTCACTTATTGCAATGTATCTGATGTTCTTGGTTGGAAAATATCTTTCAAGATAATATCCCGTGTATATATAATCACGTCCAAGCCTTGAAAGGTCTTTTGTAATCACAAGATTTATTTTTTTATTCTCAATATCTTCAAGCATTCTTTTAAATGCAGGTCGGTTAAAATTAAGTCCTGAAAAGCCGTCATCAATATAAATTTCAACAATGTTCCAATTATAATTTGAAATAAAATTTTCTACTATTTTTCTCTGATTTTCTATACTTTCAGACTGTCCCGTATTTTCATCCTCCTTTGATAATCTCAAATAAATTCCTACATTGTAAACAATATAATTGTTATTGCTGTCAAAAACAGACATATCAAGCACTTCCTTTTCTTTTTTGACAGCTACTTACTACTTTCATTTTAATTTTTTGCTTTAACGCTCCATTTAGTATAACTTCGCTTTGCAAAATTTGCCCATTAACTCTTTATAAGAAACTCCGTTATTTTTATATACATATTCAATTTCATATTTATCAGATTTCATAAAACCACCCAATAGCAGTTTATGAACAACTTATTTTTTGATAACTCCAACTTGCTAAATTTAGCTTGTCTAAAAACAAACACCTGATATTATATGAACTCAATTTTATTTATGTGACAAAAAAGCTGACAGAACATTCATTCTGTCAGCTTTAAATAAAATATTATAGATTGTTTATCATTTCATTCTTCTCTTGTAAACAGCTGTACCACCTATCGCAAGTGCAGACAATGCTATCATCAAAATAATTATTATTGAAACAACACCGGTCTGTATTGTTCCGTTATCCTTACCGGTACTGTCTTTTGAAGCAGTATCTTTTGTTGAAATACTTGATGTAACATCATCTGAAGAAGTTGGAGTTATTGTAGTTTCCAAATCAACTTTTGAAGAACTTGTAAAAGGTTGTGTAGTAGGAGCAGTTGCTTCTGAATCAGATTTCATAATAAAGACCCGATTTGCACTCTCTGTATTAAAATCATTAGAAGTCCACTCAAATTTAATAGCAAAGCCGCTATCAAGTTTAAATGTAATATGTTGCTCTGTATTGTTATCATCAGACGGATTTTTACCAATCCATTTCTCGTATGTTTGTGAAGTTGAAGATTTTTCAATATCAACAAGTGTTGACTTATCAGTAATATCATCAAATAGTTTTACTGACCTATCAGATGTATTGTAAATCCAAATAATCTTTACACGGTCTGTATTATTATCAAAGCCAAATTCGTATGGATTGCCTGTGTTAGGGTAACATATAATTTTATGAAGTCCTGATTCTCTTTCGTAAACATTTGTGTAATCCATACCGAAAATATATGTTATTTCATCAAATGACTTATCAAAGAATTCAAAAGGGTTGTATGAAAAATAATCTACTTCATCATCCAGTGCTACAAATCTAAATCCGTTTTCATTAGCATATTTTTCTGCTTCAGTGTTTTTATATCCTCTTATAGTAAAATCAGATATTTTACTATCTCCGTAAAATCCCAAATAAGTAAAAGCAGTATTTTCATTATTATAGAAACCTTTTACAGTTTTAGGATAGTGATGTCTTTTAAAGATGTTAAACCGCTAAATGAGCCGTAACCCATAAAGTTAATATTTTCTGATAAAACAATCTCGTTAAGATTAGAGCAATTAGAAAAACTACTGTCACCAATTGTTTGTACAGAATTTGGCATTATAATTTTATTCAATGAAGTACAATTGCTAAATGCCCAACTTCTTATATCAGTTGTTCCATCAAGAATTTCATATTCATTATTCTCAAACTGATTTTTAGCAGGACACAGCATTAACTGATTATTTTTAGAATCATACAACACGCCTTTATCTAAATAATACCTTGGATTATCCTTGCTAAACTTAATTTCTTTCAGACTGTTACTGCCGATAAAAAACCAATCCGTAGCCAAAACTTTTAATGTACTTGGCAAAGTAATGCTTTCCATATTAGTGCAACCTGTAAATAACCAGTTTGGAGCTTCTTCAACACCTTCGGGAACAACCACACTTTTAATCGCTTTGCAATTATCCTGTCTAAATGCTTCAAATGAAATAGACTTGACTTTATATCCGTCAATTTCAGCAGGAATTATAACATTTTCACTGTTGCCGTTATATTTAGTAATTGTTGCAACTCCGTCTTCAACTGTATATTCGTATTCGTTTGTTGTTTCTGCATTTACACCTACTATTGCCGTTCCTACAAGCAAAATTGCAACCAGAATAAATGCACATATATTTTTTGTAATGCCTTTAAATTTCATTATCAACACCTCTTTTACATATGTCTAATTTTGGTTTTCACCATTTTAATTTCGTTTTTTATATCTGACTTTTGTTGAGCTGTAAGTTGATTTTTAGCTCTTCCAAAGCCACTAACAGTAAATCAATGTCAAAATAGATTTTGATAACCTTTATTTAAAAATCAGCTTAATCCTTTGTAAATTCTTTTGGCAAATATGTTTCATAATTTCCACCGTCAGTAGTAATCTGAATAATTTCAGTTCCAGAATTTGAACTTTCTTTGAAATATCCTCCGCCAAGAGCTTCAATGCTGTTAGATGTTTCATAGGCTATATTTCCTGCAAGATCAATAACAAGTTGATTGTTACTATCTTCCCTATTAGCAACAGCCAATCCATTTTGGTCAAATGGATCTATACTCGAATATTCGAAGGGTAAAATTTCCTCACCTTTCGCATTAATTATTCCATAGTTACCACCAATGGAAACACAGGCATATCCATTTACAAAATCCCATTTTATATTGTTATATTTTAACGGAATTACTTCATTACCCTGCATATCAATAAAACCGTACAAGCTGTTCTTTTCAACAGGTAATAAATTTTGAGTTAATGTCGTAGTACCTGACGAGGATTTATAATCTGAATTTTCAACATCAAAAATCTTGTTTCCCTGTCTATCAATTGTATAAACTTCATCACCTGATGTCTGCACCAAGGTATAATCATATGTAATGTCATTTGGCAAATATAAATGACTGTAATATCCGTTTACATTCGCATTAAACGGTACTAAATATGTATAATTTATAGGAATAACCACATTGTTTTCCTTATCAATCATTCCATATTTTTCTTCTTTAGAATCATAAATTATAGCATAACCTTTTTTTGTCAAAAAGAGACATTGAATCATATTTGCAAGGAATAACCTCTTCCCCATTCTCATTAATAATGCCGCACTTTTGATTATTGTTTGAAACCAGCCAAAAGCCATCCCTATAGTCTAAAGGATTATAACCGCTGAAAAACTCTTTTTTATTACTTCCGTTAATATCCATAATGTAGTACTTAACTGTGTCATTATCACTGTCATCATCAGAATTAATTATTTTATCGTTATTCACATAAAAATTAGTCAATTTATCATCAGCGCCATCAAAGCATATCTTGGCTTTATTATCAAACAAAACAGATTTATTTTTACTTTGTGAAGAACTTTGATCATAAATATAATCAAATACTGTAAGATAATTATTTTGGTACTTAGCTGTAATAGAACTATTTTCGTCACCTTTATATACAACTCTTTTATAATACTTCTGTCCTTTGCCTGGAATGTTCAACACACCATTATTTGAATCACTTCCAAATAATGAACAGCCGCAGCAAATTGAAATAACTATTAAAACTGCAAATATTATTGATATATACTTTTTCATATTTCTTCCTCCAAAATCATTTAACTATATTTCGTCATTACCCGTATAAATATTACTTTTTAGATTCCTTATTGGTTTGCTAATATAATTCAGCTTGGTATTCTCATCATATTGATTCAAATATACATTCCATAAATCTGCATAACTTACATACCCATCAATTTCGTATAATTCGTTATCATCAAAAAAGTATATTAAATCTTTGCCTTCTTCATTGAATAAAAACCAGTCCTCACTAAGCTTTGAAGAATTAAGCTGCGATATTTTATCCACCGTATAACTAATCTTTAATGTAAAACATCCTACATTACCATTTAGTAAATCTTTGTTTCCGTTTGAATTAGATTTCAAAATAGCACAGCTTCTTTCAGTCCTTCCGCTTATATCATTAGTGTCTGATTTTAAAATATATGAGAATAATATATCCTTATTATCTCTATAAAAGTAGCCTAGAGACTCTTCATCCACATAATCCTGCCAATTATCCTCATCATATTCAATATTTGGAAAATTAACTACATCAGTAATTTTATAATCCTTTAAAGAAAAATTATAGCTGCAGTATGCAGTCAGGTCACTTACAATACCGTCTTTGTATTCTGTAATTCTATAGTTATCTTCATCAATGGGAATAAAGTTAAATTGATTCCATTCATCACCTGGAATAGTAACAGTATCACACTTACCTTTATATTCTAATTTTGGCGTTGATTTTGTAGTATCAACTTCTACAATATTGTTCCATTCCTCACAAGTACAAATAAATACTAATTTCTTTTTATGTTTTAACATTATAGAATTATCATAAACTGCATAATCTTCAAATTCAGATCCATCAATATATGTTTGAATAGTGCAATCATCTAAGTTTATCCTGCAAACATCTTTAGTTTTACTTATAAAGAAATATAGAAAGTTGTCCATTACAATATAATTACCAATTGTTTCACCATCAGCATATGCGTCCTTAAATTTATCTTTTTTCTCCAAATAGAAATCTGAAGCGTCAATCACCTTATATAACTCGCCGTATTTATATAACAACCATTTTTGATCATAACTTAACTGTCCAATAAAAGTATAACCATCATTATAATACTTAAGTTGTTTCTTTTCGCTGGCACTCAAATCATCTATACTCTTATCAATTAAATCGTAAGATGGTTTTGTTTCTTCAACAGTTGTTTCAACGTTACTACTTTCCGTATTACTTGTATTCTTAGTATTAGTTATGGAAGATGTTTCCTGTACTGTACCTTTATTTTCGCAAGCTGTCATACAACAAATTAAAAAAATCATAACAAAAATTAATGCAATTTTTCTCATTTTGTCCTCCTGATATTTGTACTAATAATTACTACATTATTTTCTTACCAAAACTACAGTTCCGCTTCTGCCGTAGAAATATCCTTCAAAAGCAGAACCAAGAGTGATCGTAAGTTCATCACCATCTAATTTATACGGCATACTTCCTTCAATACCACCTTGATAAGGATAAGTCTGGTATAACTCGAATTCATTACCATTCACCGTATAAGAAAACGTTCTGTAATTAAATGTCACCTCACTGCTGTCTATTTTCAAAGTTTGATTATCCGCGTCCGGAGACACCCAAGTACCTAACAGATTATCCGCATTAATTGCACTGTCTGACGATTGAGATAATGCAGTATTTCGATATAAAACATTACCCAAACTGTTTTTACATGCAGAAAATAGAAGCGCCATACCTACAATCAAAACTGCTAAGCATAAAATTTTTTAAACTTATGTCTGCTTAGTTTTTTTTAATTTAGTATGATTTTTAATCAACTTCATTTTTCTTCCTCCTCAAATTGTAAAAAAAATATATTTTATTACAGATATTTGAATATAGACTCAACCTATCTATAATTTAATCCATGTGTATGTTTCACAATCAATTTCATAAAACTGAATTTTATACCGGTTAGCAAACAATTGTCCAAACTTTTATGAATAAAGAATTTTATAATTGCCTAACATATTAACATGTGCATAACAAAATTTCTAAGAGCTTTTTCGTGAAATATGCTATTTACAAGAAAAACAGCTATAAAGTGTCCTTAAATTCGCACTTTATAGCTGTTTGACCATTTATTTGACTACTTCTATTATACAAATGAATTTAATTTATTTATATCTTCAGTTTTTGCTCCATTGTTATGTGCACATACTTTTCAAGTGTCATTTTCACTGTGGAATGTCCAAGAATTTCACTCACGCTTTTAACATTTATTCCTTTTTCAATTGCTCTTGTTGCAAAGGTATGTCTTAATGTATGAAAATTCACATAATCAACGCCTGCTTCTTCTAAATAATTTTTAAATCTATATTGTAAGGTTCTTGGTTCCATATATTTTTCATTACCAGTTAAAAAATATAAGTTTGCAGAATATTTTGTCTGATCATCACTTACTTTTTTTATACACTCAACTACATAATCTGTTAAAGGAATTTCTCTGATAGAATTTTTCGTATTTAGGTGCTTCTATTACGATTTTAGTTTTCAAAGGATAATTTTTATCTATGTTTTGTATTCTCTGCATTGACTTATTAATAGATAATACATTACTATTTAAATCAATATCAGACCATTTTAATGCACATAGTTCACCAATACGAAGTCCAGTATATAGACAAAGATATACACCAAGCTTAGTTAAATCTAAATTTGAGAGTAAAAATCTTTCCAATCTCAATTGTTCAGAAACAGAAAGAACATTTATTTTTTTATCAACAGAGTTATGAAACTTAAAGTCCTTAAAACTAATTTGATAACCATATTTATCATTAATATATGAAATAATAGATTTCAATACAGTTTTAAGCTGTCTTATTGTAGCTAAAGATAGCTGATTATTAAGCGAATACAATTGTTCAGTTGACACCCTATCAAATTTCCAAAATCTTCAATTTTCCAAAACAAGGTATAATATACTTACCTAATTTAAAATAATACTTCGAATATGACGACTGCTTAATGTAATGTTTTTTTATACTAAGCCATTCAAGGCAAAAATCTTTAAAATATCTATTCTGCACATTTTCAATTTTGCATTTTTTCTGATTTAAAAGAATAATATCAAGTTTGTTCTTAACATCGTTGTATGTTTTAGCATAGACTGACGCATATTTAATTTTTCCGTTTTTATCATATTCTTTAAAATATCGACCTTCCCATCTGCCATCTTTTCTTTTGTAAATATTTCTTTGTGTTCTCAAAAATATCACTGCCTTTCTAAAACAACATACCAGAATTTTGACCACAAAAAATTCAATTAAGGCAATTACAAAAAAATATTAACCAAAAAGTTTTTCATGATAGCACTAATAATTTAAAAATTTAGTTGACATATAAATTCATTTTTGTTATTATATATACAGGATTTGACAATGTTTTTATTTCGCAGATTAGCATATTCCACGAAATTTCAGGTAATAATTTTACTTTATGTAAGGTTATTGCCTTTTTATATTGTATGATACAATAAGATAAATTGATATTAATTATTTTTGGAGGGGTTAAAATGATTGCTATTATTAAAGATATTTATCAGGAATTATCTAATAGAAAACGTATAAGCATAATTGACGTTTTCGTATCTCTATTAGTCATTCGGATAACAG
>ENA-OPZM01000715-OPZM01000715.1-human-gut-metagenome-genome-assembly--contig:-NODE-715-length-13638-cov-3.929539_pt1 | contig 13638 bp, 12 predicted proteins | sample MGYA00242478_ERZ504493 | MGnify/ENA primary metagenome ERZ504493 (study PRJEB26092, sample SAMD00036227) | human gut metagenome | host: Homo sapiens | study: EMG produced TPA metagenomics assembly of...
GCTCCGTTTCGGAGATAATCTGTCCATTTAATTGATATTCCCAAATCACTATACCATTACTATATTCCAAACTGATCATCCAGCCTCTAATCGAAAATGCAGTGATCCACGGAACATCAAAAATCTCTGACAAAGGTATCATTGCCATTCTTGGAAGTACCGATGGTACCAACCTTCAGATTTGTGTAAAAGATAATGGTCCAGGTTTTTCCCGTGAATTTCTTGAAGATTTTCCAAAAGTTTTCAGCAAAAGCCAGCCACCTCTTATGGCATTTACAATATTGATAAACGACTAAAGCTCTATTACGGCGAAGATCATGGACTGATCCTACAGAATAATGAAAACAGCGGAGCATGTATCATAGTCCGCCTTCCTTTGAAACTAGTGGAAAAACCAATTGAGAAAGCAGGAAATTTGAAATGAAAATATTACTTGTTGACGATGAATCAATTGCACTTCAGACCATGGAAAATATAATCCGGCAGTCTGACTTTAAATCCCATACCATCCTGACAGCTTCTAATGCAGCAGATGCCTGGACCATCATTCAGACAGAGAATCCAGATATTCTGTTTTCGGACATTCAAATGCCTGTGAAAACGGAATTAGTCTTCTTCAGAAAATATCCGAATCACAGCTAAAACTGCTGGTCATCTTTGTCTCCGGATACTCTGAATTTTCTTATGCACAGGCAGCTTTGAAATATGATGCTTTTGATTACCTTCTCAAGCCACTGAACAGTGAGGTATTTCTTTCCTGTCTAAAGAAAGCCATAAATGCAATTCAGGAACAGGAAAATATGGAAAAGCAGAAAAAAATGCTTTCCAAATTTTTTTAAGGAAAATCAAAGTCTTTTGAAAAAACAGTTTATAGAAACTTTGCTGATTAATCCTGTTACCAGTTTTTCACCAGAACAGCTCCGACAATGTCTCTCACTTGGTCTAAACCCGGATCTATTTTATTTAATTGGGGTTAAGTGTAACACTACGAACAGGATGAACATCCTCCAGAATCAGGAATACTATATTTCTTATTCTCTGTCTAAGAAGATCAATAAAGATTATGAGGCATTGCATCCTGTTATATTGGAAACATTGTATATATTCTCATGCCTGTTACATCTGCTGATCCTATTGCTGAAGCCAAAAGTCTGGCCCATTCACTTGTCTGCTATACCAGGGAAAAACTTTTTTCTTCTATCACAATCGGAATCAGTGAACTTGGCAATTCTATTCAACAGTTTCCAAAGCTCAATAAACAGATACAGTATTGCTTTTCCTATAAAGCTTCCGATATTGTTTCACTAGAAGACAGCATTTTATTTTTTGCAGAAATAAATGATTACAATTCCAGTATTATTGAGATTAACGAGATCATTTCCAATCTGATCAATGCCATTCAGACACGTAATCTTTGTGATGCGCTGGAAATCGGAGATGCTTTTTTTTCACTGATACAGAATGAAAATCTGCTCAATCAGCAGGATGCTATCAAACTAGTAGAATTAAACCTCCATATCCAGCTTAAAAATTTCCTGGATGACTCTAAAGATAGTAATTACCTTACTACTCCGATCACACGCTATTGTATGGAACAACCTTGCAGCGAACACAGCAGAACTGTTTTTTCCAACTGTATTAAAAACATCATCCAGGAGCTGTCCAGTGTCACCACACGAAACACAGGGATAATCGTCAATGCTGTTATAGAATACATACATAAAAACTACGAAAAACAAATTGGATTAAATGATGCCGCAGAATTTATAAACCGTAATAGCTCCTATATTTCCCGATTACTCAAGAAAGAACTTTCCATGGGCTTTTCACAACTTCTCACAGAACGCCGAATGGAAGCCGCTAAGGATCTTCTTGCCCATACTACCATGAAGTATCTGATATTTCAGAAAAAGTAGGCTATACTTCTACCAAGTATTTTAACCAGGTTTTTTATGCTAATTTCCAGATGACGCCTACAGACTATCGTTTTATCATGAAACAGTTGTAACATTCTTTCAAAGACCGCCCACCAGAAATATATCCTAAGAGACTGTCTGACAAACAAAAGGTGCTGACCTGGTTCTGATTCCTACTGTCCCCCAGGCAGCACCTTTTAAAATGTTTAATGTTAATGCTTTTACTTTCCACAGCACTCCACAATGGCTTTTTCCACGTCTTCTATCTGGAAAGGTTTTGCCAGATGTGCATTCATGCCGGCTGCAAGACATCTTTTTGCATCTTCCTCAAATGCATTTGCAGTCATTGCAATGATCGGAATTATTTTTGCATCTGCCTGTCCATGGCACGTATAGCTTTTGTTGCTGCAATACCATCCATAACAGGCATCATAACATCCATCAATATGGCATCAAAGGTTCCCGGAGGATTACTTTCGAAGTGCTCCACTGCCTGTCTGCCATTTTTTACAACTGTAACCTTCGCACCGTCATCTGTCATCAGCATTTCTACGATTTCTGCATTAAGCTCATTATCCTCGGCTGCCAGCAGATGCAATCCACGAATATCATATTTCTCAGCAATTTCCTTATCCTTTTTCTGTTCCTGGGCAATTTCAAAGGGAATGGTAATGACAAACACAGATCCAACTCCCACCTGACTTGTCACTTCAATACTTCCATTCATCTGCTCAATCAAGCCTTTAGTGATCGCCATTCCCAGACCGGTTCCCTGATAAACACTACGGGCATCTGTTTTTTCCTGTGAGAACGGATCAAAAATATGACTCAGGAACTCCGGACTCATCCCTATACCTGTATCAGAAATCGTCCATCTGTATGTACAGATTCCATCATGTACATCTGCAGCCTCCATTACCGTAGTGATCTTTCCTCCCGGCCGGTTATACTTAATACAGTTTCCATAGATGTTCAGAAAAATCTGGCGAAGATGCAGTGAGCTTCCATAGACATAAGGATAAGGATATTCTCCTTATTTTTCTCATAAATCCACTGAATATCCTCATCTGCTGCCTTGTGAGTGATAATACTCTCAATCTCATAGACCAGATCTTTGAGACAGATATATTCATGAGTCAGAACAATATGACCTTCCTCTATTTTACTCATCTGCAGAACATCATTGATAAGGGAAAGCAAATAATCCGCTGCTATCTTCATCTTTTTATGATTTTCCTGTATCAGTTCCTTATCCTCAAAATGAGTCTCGTCAATCTTTAACAGACCAATAATACCATTCAGAGGTGTCCTGATATCATGCTCATTCGGCTGAGGAAATTCGTTTTTGCCCTGCTCTCGGCACGCATCTCATTGAATGCTGCCTGAAGGCGCGCCTGTTCCTGCTCATCCCGTTCATGTCTCTGTGTGGTATCCTGAAGCAGAATGATCGCATAGATCATAGGCACCTCAGCAAGAATTTCTGTATCAAACACCACCATCCTGGTCATAAGAACTGTTTTCTGTACCCAGCGGATACTTCCATCATCTTCGCGGGCACAATATTCCACAGACATATTTGTTTCTCCGTTCTCAAACCTCTTACGAAGTTTTTCACAGTTATCTGTCATGCAGTAACCGGCAATTGTTTCCTGGGTGATTTTTTTCTCATATTCCCAGCAATAATCCCGATAAGAACATGGAAGCGGGTAGTCCATAAAAAGTTCCCGGCTCTTCTGTTCTTTTCCATTCAGTACGATCCTTCTTTCCAGAGCATCCTTTGTCAGATTTACTGTATAGATCACATCTGACAATTCCAGAAGCGCATCCACATAGCTGTCATTTTCCAGGATTGACTGTTTCAGTTGTTCATAATAGAGCTGAAGCTGCTCTTTTGCACCTGTCTGACCTTCAGAAGTCTTTCGGATGGTTTCAAATGCCAGAAGAAAATGATGCAGCTTTTTGTCCTCATCCCAGTCCACCGGAATCAGTGTCAGGCGGTTATATGCCCCCTGTTTTCCGATATTATACTCATATTCCAGCACGTCTTCCTTCGTATGCATCTTCTTTTGAAGCTCCGAAATCTGCAGCCCTTCGCGGATATCTGCCTGACAGGACTTTTCAATCTGTTCCTCTATGATCTGTTCCACAGCACCGGAATATGCACCATCAGAGGCCAGGAAAAAATTCTCACTGGAACGGATTGCTCGATAAGTATCCATCCTGGCATCACAGTACAGACAATCCGAGAAATTACTGCCATGCTGATTAAGCAGCTTTAACAGCTGATATCCCTGATGCTTTTCTGCAGCAGCTTCTTCCCTTTTTACATGATTCTTATTGATATACATGTTTTTGTCTGCGCAATTAAACAGTTCTCTCATTGTACTTCCGGGAAAATCGCCGGCCAGTGCAAAGCCTGCTGCATAGCTCAGGGGAGTATCCGGATACACTTTGGATTCCTCTCTCATATCTCTGCGCACCTTTTCAAGGCACTGTGTCATCTGTTCCCTGTCCAGTCCATGGGTAACTGCAAGAAACTCATCTCCACCTGCTCTTCCCACAAACTGCTCTGCCGGCATGGAAGCCCGCAGGCAGATGGCAAATCTACGGATATAGGCATCACCGGCTTCATGACCTCTGCTGTCATTAATACGCCGGAGATTATTAAGATCAAAACTGCAGACACCGGTATCTGCATCCGGTTCTTCCTCACTCAGTAATTCTTCACATTTATTTTTGTTCGGAAGTCCCGTCGCATCATCCAGATATACCTTTCGCTGCAGCAGGCGGTTCATTGCAGCATATTGTATTGCTTTGATGAATTCATATCCGATCAACAGCATCAGCACAACAATATCTGCTGTGATATATTTCTCAAGCAATGATAAGGATGTGGCTTTTTTCTGCGAATATTTTTCAGCCAGGCCTGTTGCTTCATCGCAGATCACAAAAAACTCCTCACTTTCCGGAATAATATCTGTGTTTCTGGCTCCTTTGAACCTCACAAGATAAATTTTCTTATACAGGTCAGAGAATTTATCATCCAGTTCCTGCATTTTATTCTGAAAATCAACATCATTGAGACGTACAAGATTTAATTCATCATTTCCATTTCGCAAACCGTCAATAAAAGTTCTTATATCATGGATCATCTCATTTTCCTGCTGCATGGAAAGCTCCAGTTTTATGAGTCTCTGTGTCTCTCCCCTGACTAAACCGGTATAATTTACAATACGGGCCGTTCCCTGAATATCTGAGACAATTCCCATCATTATGATAATAAGGATAGCCAGAATAACTGCCAGAACACCAATACTGACCTGAATAATACTTGATTTCTTTTTCTTATTCTTTACTTCGGACATGGCCCTCCCCCTTTTGTTTTATTTTGGAAAAATACTTTCCGCATTCTAACTATTTTACCGTACTTTTTCCGTTATGCCTACCACAAATTTATTAATACTATATCGATTCCATAAAATAATGCTACCTTTTCGGAACCATATGGTTCTGTATAGTTGCAGTAATGCATATTAATTAAGAGGCTTGCTATAAATTTCCAAACAGGCATCAAAAACACCCGGCAAAATTACTTTTCATAATCTGCCGGGTGTTCTCTTTCGCCCTCTCTGTATAGATTATTGATAATGTCTTCCAGACGGTCGAAGTTATATTTTTCTTTTTCAGTTTTTTATTTGACTGCTCCGGTAATACCTTCTGCAAACTGTTTCTGTAATACAAAGAATACGATCATTGTAGGAATAGAACAGAACAATACACCGCACATCAGCATACCATAATCTGTCACATAACCTGTGATCAGGTTGGCGATCAGCATTGGCATGGTCATTGCCTTGTTGTCTGTCATGATTACCTTTGGCCACAGATAAGAGTTCCATGCATTCATAAAGGTAATAACAGCAGCCGCTGCATATGTAGATTTCATTGTAGGAATGAACATCTGGAAGAAAATCCTTACTTCATTGAGTCCGTCAATACGTGCAGCTTCAATAATATCAACCGGGAATGATCTGGCATTCTGACGGAACATCATGATCATAAACGGCGTGGAAATAATCGGAAGGATAAAACCTACTGCTGTATTCAAAAGTCCTGCCTTGGAGAACATTTTGAATAACGGAACCATAGTTGCAACCTGCGGAACCATCATAGCCAGAAGCAGGATTGAAAATACTCTGTCTTTCCACTTATCATGGTAAACTTCAAATCCGTAACCTGCGATAGAGCAGATCAGAAGACAGATCACTGTAGTAAGGATTGCATAAAAGAAGGAGTTTCCAAGTGCTCTCCACAGTGGCTGCTGGGATGTAAGATTACGGAAGTTTTCCATAAAATGGCTTCCCGGAATAATTCGTCCACGTGATACATCTGTGGATGTATTAGTTGCAGCTGAAATCATCCAGTATAACGGGAATACTGAAATAAATGACACGATGATCAGAAAAATATAGGTTGGAATCAATCTTCTCTGAATGGCTGATTTGTTTTTCTTAGTCACGTGTATCACCTACTTTCAAATTAATAAATGCAAGTACAGCTACCATAATGAATATGATAAATGACATTGCTGCTGCATATCCAAAGTTTGGTACGTTAATAAAACATGTATTGTAAATATAGTGGGACATTGTGATTGTTGAGTTTGCCGGTCCACCCTTTGTCAGGTTGACAGACTCATCGAACAGCTGCAGTGTACCATTAATTGACATGATAAATGTCATGATAATTGTCGGTTTCAGAAGCGGAACAGTAATCTTCCAGAAAGTCTTCCAGCCATTGGCGCCATCAATCTTTGCTGCTTCATATACAGAATATTCAATATTCTGAAGTCCTGCCAGATAGAATACCATATTATATCCTGTCCATCTCCAGATCAGCGCAAGGATAATTACAATCTTGGCACTGGCGGAATTCCCCAGGAAATTATAGCCGGTAGATAAGATTCCAAGTTTGATCAGAATACTGTTGATCAGACCATCTGTAGCAAACATGGAACGGAAGATCAATGAATAGGATACCAGGGATGTCGCACATGGAAGAAATACACAAGTACGGAAAAATCCCTTAAATTTCAAATCTTTGTTATTCAGAAGCTGTGCCAGAAGAATTGCCAGTATCAGCATGATCGGCACCTGAATGATCAGATACAGGAATGTATTTGCAATAGACTGCTGAAATACCTTGTCTGCCAGAATACGTTTATAGTTGCTGAAGATCGGATCTGCAAATCTCATATTTGCTCCGGCTCCGGTCTGCAGGGAAATGATAAATGCACGTATCATTGGATAAAAGCTCATGATCGCGATCATGATAGTTGCAGGAGCCAGGAACGTCCATCCTGCTGCCCTCTGCTTGCCAAGCAGAGACATACCTTTTTTCTTAGAATTCACGTGAACTCCTCCTTTCAAAAAACTCTGTAACTGTTCAGCATTTTGCCGGACAATTACCAACTCTTTGCAGTAAGATGGGGGACTGCTGGCAGTCCCCCGCACTTACCTGTTTTCATTCACTTAATCACTGTCTACAGATTGCTTCACAGTTTCACTGTTCCCGCAATCCTGACATCATCTGATCCTGCGATCAGAATTTATTCAGTCATCTTGAATGCCAGAGTATCCTGAGCTTCCTGAAGGGCATCTTCTACAGGTGTGCCGTTTACGATATTTACAACTGCTGTGTTGACGCATTCTCTTGATTCATAATGATACGGTGTTTTTGTGAACTCCGGAATATGAGAAGAGTATTCTACAATTGTGGAGAAGATTGGCTGTCCACCAAAGAATTCATTTGGCTCGTTGTAAACCTTAGATTCACCTGCCGGCAGATAACAGGAGATTGCACCTGCTTCCGGAAGGATTGTATCATAGAACTCTGTGCTGGAACCAAATGTACTTGCAAGGAAATCTTCTGCAAGTTCTACATTCTGGCAGTTGGATGTAACATACCAGGAAGATCCACCATTGTTTGCATAGTTTGTAGCTGTATCAACATCGTCTACTTTAGGCATTGTTGTGATCTGCCACAGACCCTTCTGATCTTCTGTAGACATCAGAGTAGCTGTGATCCAGTTACCATTTACAATACCTGCTGCCTCACCGCCTGTAATAGTAGCGATATATTCATCCCAGTTATTTACAAGTTTAACAACGTCATTCTTAACCAGATCTACATAAAGATTGATGCATTTCTCTGCAACTTCATTGCCTACGATGTAAGCTTCGCCATCTTCGTTTACGAAGTTAGCTCCGCAGGACTGCATCATCATCATCAGAGTATCGCCACCTGTAGCTTCACTTGTAAGAAGATATTTTCCGGTTTTTTCATGAACATCTTTACCGATTTCCATGAACTTGGACCATGTGATATCTGTCAGATCATCAATAGTATATCCTGCCTCGTCAAGGATATCTGTACGATAGCATGCAATAACAGCACCATTATCAAACGGAACACCATAGTGTGTATCATCTACCATGGAATAGGACTGTTTCAGTTTACCAAAATCATCCCAGTTAATGTTGATATCTTTCAGATCTGTGAATGCATCCGGATAGCTCTTCAGATATTTCTGATAGCTGTTGTCCTGCATAAGAACGATATCAGGAAGTGTGCTGTAATCGCCTGCATTTGCTGCTGTTGTCAGTTTAGTCTGGCAGTCATCAGAAGATGTCTCTACGATATCTACAGAAAATCCCTCATGATCTTTTGCATACTGATCTGCTGCGATCTGCATGGATTTGATGTTGAAGTTCTGATCCCACGCCCATACAGTTAACTTGTTGTCATCATCAGATTTCGCAAAAACAGCTGTAGCTGATCCTGCAAAGGATGCTACCATAGCACCGGTCATTAATACTGCGAGTAATTTTTTTCTCATATTATATCCTCCTTTATTAAGCTTATTCTTTCTTCCGAATTGCTTGTAAGCTGATTATAGCATCCGATTTTCAGGTATAGTTTGCATAACCGCACACATAATGTGCAATTTCGACCATTTTATGTATTTTGCACTATTAAAAATATTTAAAAATATATTTTTGTTCACTTTCTCATTTACTATGTTTTTACTATATAATTTTAATAACGAAGGCCACTTTCATGGACAAAAAAATATATATTTTTGTCTTTAAAAATGGCTTTTGTTCTTATTTCATAAATTTTCCGTTCAATTTTTGTACATATTTTACAGTTTTTAATTCATTTTATGCAAAATAGACTTTTTCAGGATATTGTGTTTTCATCGCATGAAGCAGTTCCTCATTAAGATCAAGAAGCAGTTTTATTTTGTGCCCGTCTTCCCGGATGATCATTGTATAATAAGGAGTATCTTCATCATAAGAGGTATAATCGTATTTTTTCAGCTTCTCCGTTCCACCATTCTTTTTGTACCTTGCAACACTTTCATGCCAGTGCGGTGCCACTGTCTCCAGATTACTCAGTTCCAGTATATGAGCTGTTTTGCGATACTTCTTGCCATAGATCACATCTATTTCAAACTGACCGTTTTCCATCATGTATTCATAATCCTTCTGACTGAATATATCAAAGACAAAATACAGCCCTGCAAGCAGAAATCCCGGAAGCATAAATGCCTGGGAAATCGTGATTCCCATAACCACAAAAAGCACTGCAAAAATAATCATTACCACACGCAGGACTCCGGACATACTCTTTTTCTTTCTTGATACCTGCTCCACAATCTTATAGTTCATAACTTTTTTACCATCCTTCCTCTGAATGAATATAGAAATCCAAAAGCTGCTGTTCATAATTCTCCGGCCGCTTTCTCCATTCAACCGGAGTCACTCCCATTATCTGTCTGAAGTTCCTGTTAAACGTTGAATTGGTCGTGAAACCACATTTGTGCGCAATATCTGCCACCGGTGTATCTGTTTTCTGCAGAAATTCACAGGCAGTATGAATCCGCACAGAATTAATATACTCCAGAGGACTTACCTTCATATGCGATGTAAACACTCTTCTGAAATGAGTTTCACTGATATGGCAGATCTTCGCCAGATCCTCTATCCGGATATCCTCCATATAGTGATAAGAAACAAAATCCAGTACGCGGGTGATCATATTTGTAAGTTTCCCTGTTTCCTCTTCCACCCTGTCTTCCGGTGAAGCCCGGTTCAGTCTGGCAATTTCTACTAGTAATGCCGCAAGAACTCCACTGGATTCTTCAATATAAAATTCTTCTCCCTCACGCATGATATTCATGATCTTAAGAATTTTTGCAGCTATAGAGGGGGACTCATTCTCTTTCAGAAATAAAGCCTTAGAATATATTCTCTGAATCATTTTTTCAGCCTTTACCGGATTGTTCAGAAATTTTTTCATAAAACCTTCCACATCTATGAAAAGATACTCCCATTTACTGACCGTACCCAGATCACTGTTAGTCGTATGAGCATAATTGGGTGGAATCACCGTAAATTCTCTTCCCGAAAACCGCATTTTAGCCTCACCAAACGCCATAACTCCATCCCCTTCGTAACAGAAACCAATCTCCAGATAATTATGAAAATGAAGATAATCCACATCATTTCCATAATTCTGAACCCACTTCTGCCCCAGAAGAGCCAGGATCGGACTTCCGGCAGGCATCTGGTAATAGCGGAATTCCATCTTCGGTTTTTTTCTCTTCTTTGCCATACAGTCACCTCATTTTCTGTTCTGTATTTTCACAATATGATTTTACCAGTTTTTTATATATTTTTCGATATTTTTGTACATTTTTTAATAAAAACATACAAAAATACCTGGCAGACTACTTTTTATAGTCTGTCAGGTATCCCTTTTCCATATCTGTTATTATCAATCTTTTTATTCACAGGCTCATGGCTGAACCCGAATAATTTTGACTGATAGCAGTTCTATACATACCTCTGGTATCACTTTATTTTCTTCTGATTCCACACTGGATTGCATTTGTCGGACAGGCTTTTCGGCATCTGCCACAGCGGATACATTCCGGACTGTTGGAGTTTTCCACAGGGTCTACGATCATCTGGCATGCTTTTGCACATTTTCCGCATTTTATACACTTATCTTTATCCACTCTGTACTTATACAGAGAGACAGGATTAAAGATGGAATAAAGTGCTCCCAGGGGACAGATATATTTGCAGAACGGACGGTAGATCAAAATAGAGAGAATGATCGTTATGACAAGGATCACATTCTTCCATATATACAGCCAGCCCAGTGCACTGCGCATGGATTTATTCAGAAGTACCAGCGGCAGTCCGCCCTCCAGTGTTCCTGCCGGGCAGATTAGTTTGCAGAAATAGGGTGCCCCCTGTCCCATAATATCCACCAGAAACAATGGAAGCAGGATCACAAATACTGCGAAAATCACATATTTCAGCTTACGAAGCAGTTTATCTCCCTTGAATGTACGAATTTTCTTAGGAAATGGAATCTTATTCAGCAGATCCTGAATCAGTCCGAAGGGACAGAGAAAACCGCAGATCAGCCTTCCCACCATAGCTCCGATGAAGATAAGAAATCCCACCACATAATAAGCCATCTTGAAATTCCAACTCCCTATCACAGCCTGAAGAGAACCGATAGGACAGGCACCAACAGCACCGGGGCAGGAATAGCAGTTCAGGCCCGGAACACAGGCATTTTTCAATTTGCCTGTGTAAATTTTGCCTGTGACAAAGCCGGTAACATGACTGTTTGTAATGAACGCCCATAGTGCCTGGATTCCGTGGCGGGGCCACTCATTGATCTTCATATTTTTTGTGTTTTGTTTCTTATTACTTTTGTTATCGCTGTTCTTTTTGTTACTCATTTATCCTATTCCTACACATTCCATACAGATATTAATGGCTTTTGTAAACACCACTGCCAGCTCTCCGCGGGAAATCCCATATCCCATAAAGCAGACTCCTACAAGCATAAGAATCAACGCCGGCCATTTACTGTTCCATATTTTGCTGGTTTTCAATTCATCCATTTTTTATTTTCCCTCTGTTACATTCTCCAGCTCTTTTTCCACGATCTCTTTCCACTCGTCCAGACTGTGGCTTCCGGAGTAAGTTTCGCCTACAATATTTCCGTTCTTATCAACAAAGAAAGTTTCCGGGAAAGCGGAGATTCCATTAAGACGTCCGTTCATCATTCCGGAATCCGGGATCAGGAATGGATAGGATGCCTTTGTTTTCTTCTGAAGTACCTGAGCCTTTTTCACTGCTTCCTGATCCTGCTTTCCACCACTGCCTACTGTATCCAGTGTCACGCCTACTACTCCCACACCTTTATCCTTCATCTCCTGATAAAGTTTCTCCAGATCAGGAATCTCATTGACACATGGAGAACACCAGGTGGTGAAAATATTTACCATAGTCAGATCATATTTGCTAAAGATATCCTGTGTGTAAGTTTTTCCATCAACTCCTGTTGTTTCAAATTTACCTACATTTGTTCCTTCAGTCGCCTCTGTACTGTCAGAAGTATCCTGTGGCTGGTCAAATGCAGAGAGCATCTGGAAAGGAGTCATTTCTGTAAGTGTTACCTCAATCCCCTCCACGTCCTTTAACAGATCTGCATCCGCATCCTTGTTTGTGCTGAGATAATATTTATATTTGCCATCACTGCTGGTGCCCAGTTCTTTATGCTCTGTGCAGCCGGTAATCCTATCCAGATCTTTCTGGGATTCCTCATCATACATTCCGATCACACCTACTCTGCTGAGACTTTTCAGCCAATCGTCATATCCGGTGCCCATCTTATCCACCTCTGCATCCTTCTGCTCATCTGTCAGGGTGCACCAGCTTGCTGTAGCATATGTGACTGCATCTGCATTGTCATTCCATCTCTCATCTGTAAACATGGAAATGTTCTTCTTCTCCATCTGCTCTTTCAGATCTTTGGAAATCCCTAATTTCATTCCAAGGAATGGATATTCATAAGTATCCTGTGCCGGCTGAGCAATCTCTGACGGTTTGAAAGATCCTGCGATCAAGCCCTCGGAAGCTGCCACACTGCCATCTTCTGCTGCCTGAGCATCCTTTCCATCCATCTGAACCGCACCTGCACCGGCTTCCTCTGCAGGCACTGAAAGAGTTTCCTCTGCATGTGCAGTTACAATACCTCCCATAGATGTCACACTTAATACACCTGCTGCAAAAATCGCCATTAATCTCATTCTTCTGTTTTTCATTATAAGTAAGCTCCCTTCATTTTTTACTGTTATGATTTTTATATTACTTTTAAGCCAAGCCGATAAAAACATACACTTCTCTACCTGCTCCTAACCAAATAACTGCTTCACAGTTTAATTGGTTAATTCCTTATGTCTGTCCGCAGATTTGGATTTTGTCCCCGCATAACAGGCATCGTTTTATTGATATGCACACATTATAGCATCTGAGAAATAAAATCTGTGTTAAGAAAATAACTTTTTTCAAAATTTTATTTCATGGCCAGTCACAGACAAATCTGAAACTTGGTGACATGCTCTCGCCACTTAAATCTTACAGATTTTGAAGTGGGAGCTTCCTGCTCAATTGCCCTTCAGGGCAAAGCTAAAACAGGCTATCCCCGCGTGTCCCGCGGTTCTTTTTTTATCCGGTTACGGATCTTTTCTGTGCTATTATGCACATTTTTTATATATTCTTTTTCCTTCTTTCAGAATATTGACCGCCGCATTCACATCCCGGTCCATCCGGTTTCCACATTCGCATAG
>ENA-OPZM01000716-OPZM01000716.1-human-gut-metagenome-genome-assembly--contig:-NODE-716-length-13638-cov-1.879728_pt1 | contig 13638 bp, 15 predicted proteins | sample MGYA00242478_ERZ504493 | MGnify/ENA primary metagenome ERZ504493 (study PRJEB26092, sample SAMD00036227) | human gut metagenome | host: Homo sapiens | study: EMG produced TPA metagenomics assembly of...
GCCTTCTCGGAAGGATCTTTCCAATGGTTTCGCAGTGTTCGTCCTTATTACAGTGGGATAAACCGTACCGGTATCTCACCGGATTTCCGAAAACTAAAGGGATAAAAAGCGACTTCCGATATTCAGTTATAAAGTGACAAAAAAAACTAAATCCCCACCATACTGGCAGGAATATAATGTACAGATTGAACTTTCACTCATATCCTTCGCATTATAGTATTCCCTTGAATACCATTACAAGAATACAGTGAACTGCAGACTAAATATACTGCAAGGGAACGGAACCCTGTTTGGGATTCTCACCCAACGATTCTTCAATCATTACCGTAGTAATAAGCTGTACATATGCGCTAAACGCTATTTATTTAACAAACTAATCTTAACACCCCCCAGTGCTTTGTCAATCTTTTTCACAATTTTACATAAATGAAAATCCAAAGATGACCAAAAACTTCCTCCTGCCAGTTATTCTTATTTTCCGACCAGCAGAAGGAAGTTTCCTTTGCGTTACATATTATACTCTTTATAAAGTTCTTTCCGTTTCTCAGCATCCGTCGCAGCACCCTGAACTTCCGCACTTCTTCCATCCAGGATCAGACGATTGATCAAAACACCAAGACGCGTTTCGCCCTGAAGCTCTCCAATGACTTTTCCTCTTGCCTCTCCACGTGCTTCTCCAATAGACTCTCCCAGAACCTTTCCTTCCGCACGTAATCTTTCAGATTCCAATTCTAACACTTTTCCACCCATAGTCTCACCTAACCTTTCCCGGACTACTTCCTCATCACGGCAAATGTAATCCGATATTTTTGTAATCAGTTTATTTAAATTCGTGTATAACTCTGCCTTCCTGTTTCTGTCAGTTCTTTTTCCAGCATTACTCGGATATCTTCGTATTCATCCAACAAAGACTGCAGCTTTTCCGGATCTTGATTTATTCTATGTATCTCTTTCTCATACCGCATAATATAAAACGGCAAAAACATCAGCAGATTCTTCTCGAAAATTTTATCTTTCGTATATTCATCAAGTTTTACAGTAGGGATACGGTATCTGCGTCCGTACTTTCTGGCCGAATCTAAAGCAATAGCAAAATCATACTCGATCATCCGGATTGCCATTGTGGTATCATCAACACTCTGACATTCGATATGATACAACTTCCTTCCAATCCTCAGGCAGGAGTCTGTAATAATCTCACCATTCTCCTGATGATGCTCATTTCGAAGCTGTATAATCTCTACATCCTCCGGATATGAAGTCTGAAATACTTCATTGATCAACGGTATCGCCAACTGCGGTATCTTCTCGATCATTGTACGGAATACGTCATCAAAGATCGTATTATTATTCATTGAATCCCTCACTTTCATTATAGCATTTCTATATGTTTTCTAAAACCCCCGAACTACTACTGACCGCAAAAAAATAATTCACTTTTAACCGTTTCTGCCTCCTCTCCTTCAAACAAGGCAAAAAAACAGAATACCCTTCTTTCACAATCATTCATCCCTGTCCGAATTATAAAGTTTGAAATATCCTAATGAAAATGTCGGCGAACGCCAGATGAACCTGCCTTGAAATGCCAGATCAGGCAGCAGGTGATAAATTTTCACTACAATCACAGTTTAGATTACATTGTTCCAAAATGCAAGGCCTATTTTCTCACATCCTATATTCAGCCCAGAAAAGCTATTTTCAATGCCAACCATAATATATTTCCATACATCCAGTACCCAGTCTGGAAAAATCCACCATTTATTTGCATTTTTTTCAAAAAACCAATTGATTCTTCTCACAAAACATATATAATAGAATCAAACCAAATATTTACAAACAATACCGGTTTTAAGTTCTGCTGGTCACGGCACAGGATGTCGGACCTTCAGACCAAGAGGGAATCAGGTCAGAATCCTGAACAGTCGTGCTGCTGTATACGTGCAGCTGGGTCTCATATCCATTGCATATTATCATGTGAGAAGGAGAGATTACAGCGTCACTGCGTGAGTCAGAATACCTGCTTAAGGCTGCCGCCACCAACTACACGCAATGGGAAGTGGAAGGGTGATCTTATTTAGTGTACCCATTTTTGTACTAAAGAAAGATCCCTTTTTACCAGATGTTTTCTCTGTTTCTTACCGGAATACGGAGTATCGGCAACCTGACGGTTTTTGCTCATGCATTTCATCAACCTGCCCGTTTATGAAAGTATTACATTGCTCCGTTGCAGAGAAAACAAATATTCTATTGCAAAGGAGTTTTTTTTATGACATACAATATATCCGGCAGAAAACAAAACCTGACACTTCAACGCTGTAACTGTACCCCATATTTAAAAAGAGACATAGACATTCCGGCAAACTGTACCATTATTTCTGAAAAAACCTTCCAGAACAGATCCATGATCCAGTCTGTTTCATTTCCATATGGTCTGAAACAGATCGGCTCAAACGCATTTTCGGGATGCAGCCGCCTGAAACATCTGCTTCTTCCTGAAAGTCTGTGCCAGATTGGAAAGGAAGCATTTTCCGACTGTACCACTTTATCCTCTATCTATATCCCTCAATATATTTCCACAATTTCAAAGGGCATGCTCCGCAACGCCCACAAATTATCAGAAACTCTTTTTTCCAATGAAAGCAGGCTGCTTAAAATCCAGGCAGACGCCTTTTCAGAATGCTCTGCATTAAGAGAAATCTCTTTTCCTGATTCGGTTCAGGAGATAGGTAACGGCAGCTTTTACAAATGCAAAAATCTGAGTGAAGTCCATTTTCCGGAAAATCTGAAGGTAATCAGTAATCAGGCTTTTTATTCCTGTGGCCTGACTTCCCTGGAGCTCCCCGATTCACTGGAAATTCTGGATGAAAGTGCTTTTTTCAAATGTAATAACCTGATTACTGTTACTCTCCCGCCTAATGTCCGTTATATCGGAAAATGGGTTTTTCACGGATGTAACCGCCTGCAGTACCTGGAAATCCGCCATGATCCGGAGTATATCGGAGAATGGATCATTAACCGTGCAGCTACGATCCGTTGCTATAAAGGCTCCAAAGCAGACCGATATTGTCAGGAGTCCGGATTTAAAGTGGAATATCTTTGAATATTAGAGAGGCATTATAATGAATGATATATTTACTTACAGTCAGAAAAACGGAAGTACGATTTTTACTTTTCCAGGAAGGACAAAGGTTCTCAGCACCAGTCCTCTGAACGGCGGAATCACCACACATCTTACCCATGCACTAAATATTAACTGCATGAACGGTGATTATGAATGCGAAATGCTGGGAGATACCTATGAGAAGGATCTGATGGTACATGCACAAAGACTGGAAATCAACCCACAGACTGCCACCGCACTGAGCACAGCCGCCTGGACAGAGCTCTGCGCAGTGGAAACGCTCCGGCATCAGGAATTATCTGTAACTGCTGCTGTCACAGGAGGAATTGATTCCAATGGAATGTGTCCGGGAGACCCTTCCTCCTATTGTGAGCACAATGGTTTTTATGAAATGCTGCCTCCCGGAACCATCAATATTTTTGTATATATCAACCAGAACCTTACAGACGCGGCCATAGGCCGGGCACTGATGCTCTGTTCAGAAGCAAAAGCTGCTGCTGTTTCCCATCTTTTACTTGGAAGCTGCTATTCTGAGGAAATCGCTACCGGCTCAGGCACAGACGGAACTGTGATCGCAGCCTGTATGGATGGAAAACCACCCTCACAGACGCCTCCGGACATTCCAAACTAGGAGAGCTTATCGGCAGAACAGTCAGCACTGCAGTCACACAGGCACTTCTGAAACAGACCGCAGCCAGCGGTGCAAGGCAGTTCCAGGTACTTATCCGAACTGCCAGATATGGAATCACCCCAGGTATCATGTGGGATTTTTATAAAGAACACCAGTCATTTTTCAACACCTGGAATGTTTGTTTTGAAAAGGCCTCTGCACTGGAAGATGTTTTTCTCTCCAGGAACCGTAACAGCAATCTGGTTCTATGTGTGTCTCTCTACCTCCATCTGATGGATCAGCTCCGTTGGGGACTGATCATGGAACCGGAGGGAATCCGCGAAGGAAAGAGACTGCTTCTCTATGGGCTTTACTGTGTCCGGATACCTTCCTTGCCAGCTGCTATCCTGCCGGCGTCTGGATAATGAGGAGATAAAAGGATTTTCACTCAGGGAATTGCTGATGTACATTCTCCTGTTTTATTTTTCCGTCCAGTCATGAATTACTGTTCCAAGAATCAAGCAATAAAATGTAATTTCCAGTCCATTGACCTGGCAATCACAGATGCCCGCTCCAATCTGCTGGACAGCCTGCGTTTTGCCTCCCACGACAGGGCTCACGGTATCTCCATTGTATTTGGCGGCAAAGTAATTGCCGGAACTGACGGACGGATCCTGGACACTCTGGCAGGCTCCTATGACGGGCTTATCATCGAATCCTTTAGCGTAGGCGTTCTTCCAAACTATGGCAATGACAGTTTTCTGAATGCACTTTCAGACTGGATCTCTGCCGGTAAACTGGTATGCATGGCTACTCAGGTAACCCATGAGGGCAGCGATATGGAAGTCTACCAGGTTGGAAAAGTGATCAAGGAGAAATTTCCCATACTGGAATCCTATAACATGACTCTGGAAGCTTCTGTTACCAAAATGATGTGGGTGCTGGGCCAGACACAGGATCTCCCAGAATGCAGAAGATTATTTTATAAAACCATTAATCACGATCTGCTGTTCCTATAATTCCGAAATCTCCATATCTTTCTATATTTCACACCCAAAAGGAGAAACTTATGAACCGAACCATAGAATATACAATCCCGGAATCCCAGAACGGACTTCGGGTAGAACAATTTCTCAGAAGAAAGGGATACTCCCGGCAGAATTTCACAGAAATCAAACGGATGCCTCAAAGTATCCTGGTAAACGGAATCCACTACTATATGCGTCAGACTCTGGCTGCAGGCGACCATCTCCAGGTCTGTATCTGCGAGACAGAATCCTCAGAGAAAATCCCACCGGTAAAGCTTCCCCTGAACATTGTTTATGAAGATGAAGACATCCTGGTGATCAACAAACCTGCCGGAATGCTATCCATCCCTACCATGAAAACTAACTATAACTCCTCGGCCAATGCCCTGGCATGGTACTACCAGGATCAGGGAAAGCCTTTTATCTTCCGTTGCAGCAACCGCCTGGACCGGGATACCTCCGGACTTACCGTAATTTCCAAACACCTGGTCAGCGCCAGCATTATGGCCGATATGACAAAAAAACGCCTGGTACACAGGGAATACCTGGCAATCGTAAAGGGTGACCTCACCCCACCCACAGGAACCATCACAGCACCTCTTTCCCGCAAAGAAGGCTCCATCATTGAGCGCACCGTAGATTTTGACCATGGAGAAGAAGCCATCACCCATTATAAACTGGTAAAAAAAGAAAATGGGCACAGCCTGGTCTCCCTTCAGTTGGAAACCGGCCGCACCCATCAGATCCGTATCCATATGAAATACCTAGGCTATCCCCTGATCGGAGACTACCTCTACAACCCTGACATGGAACACATCACCCGCCAGGCCTTACATTCCTACCACATGGAATTCCCCCATCCCATCACAGGACAGAAGATGACCTTCACTGCTCCCCTTCCGTCGGACATGTCTGCCATCAGTCACCTTTAAGCACTACACGGATTCTCTTATAAATAAAGAATACGATCAGGGATGTCAGTGTGTATTTAAAGATATTGAATGGGAAAATGATCATTGCTGCAAATGTAAGAAGATTATTTACAGAACTGTGTACTGCACTTCCCATTTCGATAAATGCTTCTACCGGCATTCCAAAAGCCTTTCCGTATGCCGGAAGTAACACGAATGCATTGATAAAGCATGCAACTACTGCTGTAAGTACGGTTCCAACTGCCATTCCGATCACTGCATGTTTTCTGCTCTTAACAGATTTATAGCGGTAGATCAGACCTGCCGGAACTGCAAATGTACATCCAAAGATGAAGTTTGCCACATCGCCTACACCTGCTGTCATAGAGCCCTTTGTTACCAGATGCACAAGAATCTTCACCAGCTCGATCAGTACACCTGCGATCGGTCCCATTGCAAATGAGCCAACCAGTACCGGGATTTCTGAAAAATCCAGCTGATAAAAAAGTCGGTGCCAGGAAAGGAAGCGGAAACTCCAGATTCATTAAAATTCCTGCGATAGCGCCAAGCATGGCTATCTGTGTAACGGTTCTCGTCTTACTCCTTGCCATCGCATTTCCATTTCTTAATACCTGTTCACTCATACTGTTTCTCTCCTTTGAAATTATTCTTTATGGATATGTCTCATATCCTGTTAAAAGAAAATTCCACAAGCTTTCTATATAATGAAGATTTTCTTCAACATATAAAAAACCCCGGATCATATCCGGGGTAATGAGCACGTATGGTAAATATCGCGTGTTCTTCTCTCATCCAGACTATACTGTCGGTTCTGGAATTTCACCAGATCAGCCGCCGAAGCGGGTCGCGGACTATAACCGCCGGTAGGGAATCTCAGCTATGCTGATCACCACAACCCCGAAGAATTTTCTTTTATCTGCGTCTGATTATACTACATACAGATATCTATTGTCAATACAACTATTCCATTACGCTCCTCTATTGACTTTGCTTTTCCAGGCTATTATAATAAATCCAGAAAACGAAAGGAGGTTTTCAATATGAAAACATGGACAAAGAAGTTCCAGAAAATGTTAACACTGATACTTGCCATCTGCCTCGTTACCGGCTGCATGGGATTCTCAAATGTGCAGGCAGCTACCGGAAAGTCAGGTACAACCTACTATGATACCTGCATAAATGGAAAAAAAGGCGGAACAATAACAACCAATGGCACAAAATACTATATGTCAGGCACAAGAAAGGCTATATGTAAGGGGAACACTCTGACAATGTATGCGTCATTTAATACTTCCAAAAACGGAATATTAAACAGCCAAAACAAAAAAGCATATATAAAATACGGAAAACATACATTTAAACTTACTTCCAAGACCAAATACTATTTTTCCGGAGGTGAAGCTCCCAACGATTATTGCTCAAAATCCGCTTTCATGTCTACCATGAGAAGCATGAATGGATTAGGTCTGCGCATTAAGGTAACCAATGGAAAAGTTGTTGAGATGTCTTTCAATTCATGATACCACAAAAGCCGCAAAGCTAGAAATTCCCACTTTACGGCTTTTGTTTAACTTGTCATTATTTTTTCCGAAACCATTCTTTTTTCTCTGTTCTCACAACCCATCCCTGAGAAGATTTTCATCTCATCAGGCACTTTTCATAAGTCAGACGAATATTTGTAATATTAAAGCAGGAGACTCACTTCATTGATAAAATTTTACTCTGCCTGATCAATATTATCAACCCTACAGCCCGCTAATACAACCATTCCAGGATTAGAAAAGCAGGAAATCACTGCCAGACAAATGAAAAATATATAATATCCCGGTATTTTGTAGTTCATAAGTATTGCTGCCATAGTTTTCACCTCGCTTATGTACAATCTTCTTTGATAATTGACGAACTACTGAGAATATGCTTTAATGGATTTAGCATAAATACTTCAGGAGAACAAACATAGTTCTCAACTATGCTTCTACACCAACGATACATGTATCATATCTCACAAAAAGAAATGGGGGAACGCAAATGGGACTTATAGCTATCAGTAGTCTGATGCTCTTGGGCGGTATGTATCTGATGATCGCATTCGCATGGTGGCTTCTGCAGATCATTGCCAACTGGAGAATCTTTACCAAAGCAGGAGAGGACGGATGGAAAAGTATTATTCCAATATATGGCGATTATATTTCTTATAAAATCGCATGGCAGCCTGCATATTTCTGGCTGACATTGGTTCTTGGAATCGTATCTTCCTGCTTACAGGGAACTCTTGAAACAAACGACAGTTTAATGATCTCCATGATCATCGTACTGATCAAAATCATACTTGCCATAATCAGCATTATGTACAGTGTTAAGCTTGCAAGAGCCTTCGGCAGAGGCACAGGATTCGCCATTGGCTTATTTTCTTACAGCCAATCTTCATGCTGATCCTTGGCTTCGGCGATGACAGATATTATGGGGCAGATAAATAAGTATATAATTAAATGGAAAATCCCCGGAACTTACGTTCCGAGGATTTTTACATATATACAGATTACAGTTTATTATAGAATTCTGTTGTCAAAATATTCTTTTACCGTTTCACAGCAAAAATCAGAATTGTCAGTCCACTGGAGCAGACAGATAACTTGCCAGACAATATCCAGATGAACCTTGATAATACACAGAAATAAATCCGTTTCCGGCATCTCCGAATGTAGCAACGGCTGTTCCCAACGGAATCTGACAAATTTCAGCAGCATTTACATCTGGATTTGTACGAAGAGTAATACTCTCATTACAGTTAATTACATATCTGGTATGTGGAATAGGTGCTCCTTCCGTCGGTTCCTGATATCTGGTGACCTGCGTCAGTGCAATCCATCCGTATGTACCATTATAATTTGTATAGCCCCATGAATTTCCATTGGAAGCCACTGCTTCCTGAGTTACAGTCAGAACTGTTCCGTTTGGAATCATGTCTGGAAGAACTTTGTCATACTCCACTCCTGCGCCACAGCGCATGTTTACACCGCCATCAGGAGCTGTTACTTCTACATCATAAGAATTTCCATGGGTTGGAATATCTCCCGGTGCAAGTAGTGCTATCTTATTAGCAAATTCTGTATAGTTTTCATTTGCATTAAGCTCCCTTGATTCTAGCAATGTTTGCACAATATCTTTTCCACTCTTTGTAATTCGTGTTATCTCCTGATATCCTTGATATCCATACAAAAAATACATTCCATTTCCATCTGGGGCTGTATAAAATAGTCCCTGTCTGCCTACATTTCCAATATAGCTCACATATTTTCCATCTTCCAATGTATAAATATCATTTACCCAATCAGCAAGGCAGGTGCCATGTGATATAAGCAACTCTCTTATTCCGTCCTGATCAATATCATATAAAGCCACGGAAATGCTAAAATCTCCGGAAATGGCTCCTGCATCTGCTATTACATTTTCGTATGCTGCGTACTCTGTCATATCTTTGTAATTCGTTGGATTTGATGCCATTACCTCGACATTTTGTCTAATATTGAACTGGTTGTAATCAACAAACTGGCAACAATTGATATTTTAACTAAATTTCTATTCTTTTTCATAGCTATACCCCACTTTCACTCGTATACAATTCTGTTATTTACATCAAATTCATTACATTTTCAAGATGATCTGTAGTTCCATCACTTCCCCTTCTATTTGTTATCTTTTCTACACCCAAAACAGCATTAATATATCCATGTTTGCAGTTTCTACTCTTTATTATACTTTTTCTTCTTCAAATACTCAATCATTAATCACCATTGAAAAACTAATTGTTTTTTTCTTCATGAAATCATACTTAAAAATCTTTTTATTTGCATATATGTATATACTTCATACACCCATTTACTTTTATAGCAGTCCGCATAAATAATACATTTAAGACAGTTCAGCAGAGTGTGAAAACTTTGACGCTATATAGCATATCCCTTATTTATCAATAATAATTACAAATGATTTTGATGTGAGAAATTGTTTGATGTATTAGAAAAAATAACCTCTTTACGGGAAGACAGGAATAGACAAACTTGAAATTATATGCCAGACCTTTGGTATTACTCTGGCAGAATTCTTTAATGATACAGATGTTCTGGTTTCCATGACTGAAGAAGAAAAAAATATGTTGTCACAGTGGAATCTGCTGACTCCTGCTCAGAGAACGGCTGTGATAAATATTATCGGTCTGCTACTGTCCTGTGATTGAACCTTCCCTGGACAATAGCAATTTGAACTTCAATATTTTTCTTTTTCCAAATATTTCTGAAGTGTTCCTTCATTGTTCATTATACCCTTGCTCCTGCTTATTTCATTCACTGGCAGTATATGTTTGTATTTTAAAAATCACTAAGTTTCTGTTATCTTCATGAAAACAAACGAGCTTTTCACAACTCTCTAAGAGTATCTGCATAAAAAGGCAGGATCCCCACCTCCAGGAATCCTGCCCGTTTCTTGCTTATTCACATATTCATAAAACTTAATACAGCCCCATAATTGCCAACAAAGCAGTAATCACTACAAGGCTGCACAGAATGCTCACGCTGTTTGCACAGCTTGCCATTCCTTCATCACCGCCGCACATTCCGGTGTAGGCAGGTGCCACTGCACTCATAGGAGCGAAGCACAGTAAAACGAGTGTCTGTCTGATAACCAGATCAAACGGTAAAACAAAATAGAAGATTACAGCACAGACTGCAGCAAAGATATGACGGATTCCGATCAGTTTGAAAATCTCACCCATGTATTCTTTCTTGAATTCGATATGGAACAGAAGACCTAACATCAGCATGGCAACAAATGTGTTGGCCTTTGCCATTGGCTCGATCAGTGTAAGAATAACCGGTGGCGTGTCAATATTTGCAACAGCTAAAATAAACATAACTACATAGGCTACCAGCGGAGGACTGGTAATCAGACGTTTTTGCAAAGGATTTAAGATCAATTCCTTTTTTGGAACCGGAAGCTGCTGTATACTCTGCAACGAATGCATAAGTACCTCCGGTACACATAATACTGTTTCCTACATCGAACATACAGGCAGTAACACTTCCCATAGCCGGAAGGAAGCTCTGCACAAACGGCAGACAGAACGCCCCGATGTTAAATGCCGGAAGACAGAGCATATTTAACGCCTGTTCTCCTTTGGATTTTCTGCGTGTGATCAGTGCACCTACTGCAATCATAATTACATTCAGAAGAATTCCAAGTGCTGCTATTATCAGCATATTAAATCCCATATCCTCTATTGCAGAGAAATTGGTGATAATAGATGCAGGAAGTGTTACATAGATCAGAAATTTCTTAACTGATGCACCTGCATCTTTCGGCACAAAGCCTGTAGATTTCATTACAATTCCGATGATGATGAGCAGGGTAAATGAAAAAGCCCTCATTAGTACTGAAAACATAAAAACCTCCCTTTCTACACCCGAAGCCGGTTTTTCACATATGAAAGGGAACGGTTCACGATCAGTTCCTCCGGAAAATCTACTTCCTTAAGAATTTTTTCTGTCCTGGTAAAATCACCTACATCCTCTTCTCTGTGTGCATCGCTTCCAAGCATAATCTCTACCCCATATTTTACACACAATTTCAAGATTTGTATATCATTTTCATATGCCTGAATACGAAATCCCCGTAGATTAAAAGAAAGTGATATTTTGGGCGTCACCTGGGGCAGTACTGTTTACCATATGATCAATTATCTCAATCCTTCCCAGAAGGTAAATGCAAAGTTCGTTACTCTTCATGGCAGTATTGCCTGCTGTGAAAATGAACTGGATGTACGTACTCTGGTATCCCGTATGGCAAAGGCATTCTTCGGAGAGAACTATTATCTTCTCACAGACGCTCTTATGAGCAGCAAAGAAGCCTCCCGGATCATGAAGGAAGAGAAGAAGAATCCGTTCTTGTATCTCCGGATTTTATGTTCACAGAGGATCTGGAGATGCTGAAACAGGAAAATGTTTCCGGAGATATTGCCCTTCGCTTCTTTGATCATGACGGACAGGAATGTAATACTACACTTAAAGAACGCATGATATCGATCAGCATGGAGCAGTTCAAAAAAATTGACCGCAAGATTTCCCTTGTATCAGGTGTGTCCAAAGCAAATGCTGTGTTAAGCGCTTTAAAGGGCGGGCTGGTGGATGTGCTGATCCTGGACTCCAATCTTGCTGAAGCACTGCTGAAACTTAGTGAAGACATGCCTTCACAGGAGTAATACATACAAAATACCCTTTCGTCATATTATACGAAAGGGTATTTTTTCAGACTATTCTATTTTCTGTAAAGTACAAATGCCTCATATGGATTCAGGATGATTTTCCTGTCAAATACTTTTCTTCCCATGTTCGTAATCAGGCACTGAGCTCCTTCTGTGAATGTTTCCGGAAGTTCCATTTCCGCTTCCTGTGCACTGAAATTACATACTGTGAGCAGCTTCTCTGATTCAAGCTTTCTTATGTAAGCAAAGATCTGGTCATGATCACGGTACAGAGCCTCAAATTCTCCGTATACGATGATATCCATTTCTTTACGCAGACGGATCAGTTTCTGATAATAATGGAAAACAGAGTCCGGATCTTTTAACTGATCTGCCGCATTGATCTGCCGGTAATTTGGGTTTACCTTGATCCATGGTTTCCCTGTAGTGAAACCTGCACCTGCGGAAGTATCCCACTGCATTGGTGTTCTGGCATTATCGCGGCTTCTGAGCATCAAACATTTCATCATATACTCCGGTGTCAGTCTGCCTGTCTCTGTCAGCTCAGTGAAATAATGAAGGCTCTCGATATCACGGTAGTCCTCCAGCTTATCAAAATAGACATTAGTCATTCCAAGCTCTTCACCCTGATAAACATAAGGGGTTCCCTGCATCATATGAAGGCAGGTCGCCAGCATCTTGGCTGAAATATCGCGGTAAGCAGGATTGTCATTTCCGAATCTAGATACACTTCTTGGCTGATCATGGTTTCCAAGGAAAAGGCTGTTCCATGCTTTTCCTGCCAGTTCTTCCTGCCATTTGATCATGTTCTTCTTGAACTCTTTGAAATCATACCGTTCTGTGGTCCATTTGCCATAATCACCACCACCGATTTCTACATGCTCAAACTGGAATACCATATTCAGTTCTTCTCTGTCATCACCTGCGTATTTCTGTGCTTCCTCAATGGTAACTCCTGAGGTTTCCCCCACAGTCATCACATCATATTTGGAAAGTACTTCCTGATTCATTTCATGCAGGAATTCGTGGATTCTTGGACCATGAACACTATACGGACCGAAATCACCATACAATCCGTTATTCACCTCTCCGTCAGGAAATTCCTGATCTTTGGAAATCATGCTGATAACGTCCATACGGAAACCATCGATTCCCTTTTCACACCAGAAGTTCATCATATCATAAACTTCCCGGCGAACCTTCTCGTTCTCCCAGTTCAGATCCGGCTGTTTCACGGAAAACTGGTGGAAATAATACTGCTTAAGTTCTGGAACCCACTCCCAGGCAGGGCCTCCGAAGGCTGCTCCATATCGTTGGGAAGCTCCCCTTCCACGCCGTCCCTCCACACATAGTAGTCGTGGTACGGGTTGTCTTTACTCTTCTTCGCCTCCTGAAACCAGCGGTGCTCGTCGGAGGTGTGATTCAGCACCAGATCCATGATGATGCGGATCCCTCTCTTCTTTGCCTCGGCTATAAGCTCCTCCATGTCGGCAAGGCTTCCGAACATGGGATCAATGTCCTGGTAATCGGATATGTCGTAGCCGTTGTCGTCCTGGGGAGACCTGTACACAGGTGAGAGCCAGATGCGTCGATCCCCAGCTCCCGCAGATAGTCCAGGCGGCTGATGATACCCGGGATGTCCCCGATGCCGTCGCCCGTTGCCTGTCCGTGGAGCTGCGGGGATAGATCTG
>ENA-OPZM01000717-OPZM01000717.1-human-gut-metagenome-genome-assembly--contig:-NODE-717-length-13624-cov-5.690894_pt1 | contig 13624 bp, 17 predicted proteins | sample MGYA00242478_ERZ504493 | MGnify/ENA primary metagenome ERZ504493 (study PRJEB26092, sample SAMD00036227) | human gut metagenome | host: Homo sapiens | study: EMG produced TPA metagenomics assembly of...
CAGTCCGGCACATTCAGCCGGGCAAGACGACCTGCGGCCAGCGCCGGACGCACGATGTACTCCGGCAGGAGGAAAGACCCATGCCCTGCTCCACCATCTGGCACAGCAGCGCAGCGCTGCCCAGCTCCAGATAAGGTGGATGGCAAGCGCGGGCGGCAAGGCACTGATCCAAAGCGTCGCGGTAGCTCATGCCGCGCTCAGTGAGCAGAAATTCCTGCCGGGGCAGCTCTTCCAGCGTAACAACTTCCTGCCCGGCAAGCGGGTGAGCCGACGGTGCAATAAAACACACCGGCTCCGGCACATCCGCCGCAAGCACCAGATTGGGCTGCAGCAGGGGCTGGTCCAGCGTATAGGCCAGATCGATCTGATTTGTGCCCAGCATCTGCAGCATCCCGTCGGCAGTGGCGGTGCACAGCACCAGCTCCACCTGCGGGCACAGGGCGTGGTAGCGTTTGAGCAGACCGGGCAGGAAGGTGGAGCACACCGAATCCGCCAGCGCGATGCGCAGACTGCCGCTGATCTGCCGGGCGGGCTGCAGGGCAGCTGCGCCTGCTGGGCCGTGGCAGCAGGTGCGTGCATAGCCTAAAAAGGTCTGGCCCGCATCGGTGAGCCGCACGGTCTTGCCCACGCGGTCGAACAGCGGTGCGCCCAGCTCTGCTTCCAGCTGTGCGATCTGGGAGGACACCGCCGACTGGGAATAGCCCAGCTGCCGCGCAGTGCGGGAAAAGCTGTGCAGCTCGGCGATGTGCAAAAAGGTATTGATGTTCCGCAGTTCCATAAACGCTTCCTCTCAGCGGCGGGCGATGCCGGTCACGGTGAGCATCTCGCCATCCACGGTAAAATGCACCTCTACCGGGCCGAACTCCATGCCGTACACCCGCTGCGGGTCGTGCTGGTAGGAGGGGCGCGGGTCACCTGCCAGTACGCCGGTCAGGGCGGCGCGGTCGGCCTGCGGCACCTGTGCCAGCAGTTCGGGCGGGAACTGTACCTGCAGACGGTGGAACTGGGTCTGGCCGGTAAAGCCCTCGGCGGCATCCGGGTGGCAGTCGGCATAGGGGATGTAAGGCTTGATGTCGTAGATGGGGGTGCCATCCATCAGGTCGGCACCGCGCACGATGAGCACCGGGCCAACGTCCGGCCGGTGCTCGATGCCTTCCAGACGCACGCTGGAAAGGCCCAGAGGATTGGGGCGGAACGGCGACCGGGTGGCGAACACGCCCATGCGGGTGTTGCCGCCCAGACGCGGCGGGCGTACAGTGGGGGACCAGCTGTCCCGCACCGCGCCGGAGAACTGCCACACCAGCCAGATGTGACTGAAATCTTCCAGACCGCGCACGGCATCGGCATTGCGGTATTCGGGCGTAAAGATCACCTCGCCGCGCAGCTCGTCCACAAGGCCGCTCTGGCGCGGGATGCCGAACTTGGTGGGAAAGGCAGTATGGATATGGGCAATGACCTTCAGGGTCATCTCTTCAGGTGCAGTGGGCATGGTGAACTCCTTTTAATAGATCTTTTTCAGGGGGCATTCCGGCGGGATGCCGTACTGTGCCCGGAATGCGTCCAGTTCCTGAGGCGTGCGAATGAGCTGAACGTCCTCAAAATGGCCATCCGGGGAGATGAAACCGGCCACCTGCTCCCCGGTGCAGATGCTGCACCGCAGTGCAGGCTGCTGGGTGGCGGGGTCGTAAGAACGGGCAGGCTTTTTGCGGGAGAAAAACATGAGAAGCCTCCTTCTTTTATGAAACGTGCCTGAAAGACTGCAGGCGGCTCACAGCCCCCGGCACAGGCCGACAGCGCGGCCCTCAATGTGCAGCTCTTCCAGCTGCAGGCCGGTAAAGATCATGGGTGGGCAGACGGCGGCATTGTCCGCAAGCAGCATCACAGCATCACCCTGCCGGTGGAAGTGCTTGAGGGTGGCCTCGCCGCCAATGCGCACTGCGGCGATCTCGCCCTGCTCCACCTCCGGCTGGCAGCGAATGCATACGATGTCGCCGTCGCAGATGGTGGGAGACATGCTGTCACCGTGGCAGGTCAGGGCAAAGTCGGCGCGCCACGCGGCGGGAACGCCGATATAGCGTTCAATGTTCTGCTCTGCCGTGATAGGAGTGCCGCAGGCAATGGAACCGATCAGCGGGACCTGCGTCATGGCAGGCAGCGGCTCAAAGCCCGGCGGCGGACAGGGTGTGTCCAGCCCCAGCAGATAGGCAGGGGTGGTCTCCAACGCGGCTGCCAGCTCTTCCACCTTGGACTGCGGCAGGTCGTTGATGCCTTTTTCCAGCTTGGTAATGGAGGATTTGGACCGATAGCCCATGCGCTGGGCAAGCTCTTCCTGCGAAAGGCCCAGTTCTTTGCGGCGCAGATGCAGACGGGTAGAAAGCTCAGACATGCGAAACCTCTCTAAAAAAACGTATGGTTGTTCTGTAAAAAGAATGCTGTTACCAGAAGTATACCAAAAAATTGCATTAAAATCAACTTTTTTCTGCGAATTTGCAAAAATGGGTTGACACTGAATCAATGCAGGAATATACTACAACTAAAGATTGTGGAACGCATTGCCGATACGAAAAAAGGAGAGCGGAATATGGCAAATACTGAAATGATCCGGGATTATATTCGCGCCAGTGGGTACAAGATGCAGTATGTGGCACGAGCCTTGAAGATCAGCCCAATGCACTGAACCTGAAACTGCAGGGGCGCACACAGTTCAAGCTGAGCGAAGCAGAACGGCTGAGCGCGGTGCTTGGTCTGAGCATGTACGAGCGGGATCTCTGCTTTTTTGAAGAGCAGAACCGCCGCGAAGTGCTGGCACGCCGCGCGGATGAAAAGAGGAGGGCAGAACATGACAAGCGAGCAGAGAAATCAGACGCGGCTGGCACTGTACCGGTATGGGATGCGGCAGCGTGCACGAAGCCCGGTGGAGCGCAGCTGGTGCGCGCCATTGAGGAGGGCCTTGCCTATTACCGGCAAAACGACCCGCTGCGTGCGGATCTGTTCGAGCTGCGCTATGTGCAGCACCGCACGGAGACGATGTGATCGATCAGCTGCACATCGGCCGCACTACTTACCAGAAAGCCCATCAGGACCTGCTGAGCACCATTGCCGTGTACGCGGCAGAGCGCGGGGTGTTTTACCGCGAGACGGAAAGCTGAAAGCAGAATGCCCCCGGACGCTGCCAGCAGGCAATGTCCGGGGGCATTTTTGAACTCAGGCTTTTTTGTTCGGGTCCTGTTTTTCGCAGTGGCTGTGGCAGGATGCACAGTTGCCGCCGCAGCCCTCGCCCTTCCAGCCGCCCTGCTTGGAGATCCACACAACGGCCAGTGCAAACAGAACGATCAGAACGATCAGCGTAATGATTCCACGAAGTGTCAGCATTTTTTGTACCTCTTTTCCCGGTGGGAAAGTTTCTGTGTTCAGTATACACGATTTGGCATCAAAGGCAACCGGAAAGCGGATACAAAAAGTGTGATTTTTTTAAAATTAGGGCTTGCATTTTGGCAAAGGCCGTGCTATAATAATCACGTTCCAGTTCGGAACGCACAAAACAAAATATGGAGGATTAGCTCAGCTGGTTAGAGCACCTGCATCACACGCAGGGGGTCTGGGGTTCGAGTCCCTAATTCTCCACCAAACATAAGGCCGTTTACCTGAAAAGGTAAGCGGCTTTTTCTTGTATCTACGTGATTTTGATATGCAAAAGTGAAACGAATTCACTTTTGCATATTGATAATGAAACGTGTAGGAGGCCCCCTTTTCAGTCGTTTGTAGCAAGTTTGTAGCAGATCTGTAGCAAAATTCGGAGAGGAACGGCAAAATGACCTCAGAACCCCGATTTTTGCGAATTTTTGGGTATAAAATTTTATCCTCAAATTTTGTACAGAATGACGGTGGCGCTTTTCATTCGGATTCTGATGCCGTACAATAAAGGAAAAGATCATGGATGAAAGGAGAAATCGCTGTGCGCTACACCATCAGGCATTTTGATTTGCCGCTGCTTACCTTTGAAGCAAACATGGACAGTGCAGATACGGACCTCCATATTATAAAAGTCTACGAAGAAAACCGTTCTTTTCTACCTTTGAATCTGACTGTATCAGAAGATGGTGTAGAACGCTGGCTGAGGCATCGCACAATTCCGAAGAACCGAGCGTATGTAGATGCTCTGCTCTCTAAGGTGGGGCTTACTTTGAATCGACCGCTTGGAATTATTGCAGCCAATAAAGGTCTTTCACTCAATGATTGCTTTTGGGTAGATGCAGAGGGCTCCGGTGACACCTTTGAAAAAGTAAATCTTTACGATAACCGATTCAGTCAGGTGCTGGCAGCAATCGCCTTTACAGGATATGGCAGCAGCATACGAACTTCGCTTGCGTCCTGCCCGGAGTTCTCGACCAACGGGATGCTGCCAAAATGCTGGCGCAGACAAAACGGAAAAATCTATCTTTATAAAGGTGGCACGTCAGGTTCAGTAATCTGGGATTTGAACCGTACTCGGAACTGTATGCTTATCAAGTTGCACAGGTGATGGGTGTGAATGCGATTCGCTACACCCTGACAAAAGATCTGAAAAAGACGCTTTGTTCCAAGTGTGAGCTGTTCACCGGCAAAGAGTATTCTTATATTCCCATCGGACAGCTTGTGTCCAAAGGCGGAATAAAAGCGATTTTTGCGTATAAGTAGGCATAGGTCTTGCCGTTCAGTTCCAGAAGCCCTTCGTCCCGGCCAGTCACACACAGAAATATTACTCCTGATATGGTAAAGCCCACAGACCGGATTTTATATCCAGCTTGTGGGCTTTGCTTATTTTCAGCTATCCTGTTTTACGCAAACATTGCATCTAGCTCTTTATCGGTAAACATTTTGGACTGCTTCAGCAAACTTTTAATGCACTTTCGGAATGCTTCTTTGTTCACCGTTTTCAACGCAGTATCCTTGTACACTAGCGTGATAACACAATATAGCTGCTGGATAAGGTCAACGGCAGAGAGCTGTGCATAGGTGTTCCCATCTACAAGCTGTATCCGAACATCCCGGAAACGCGACCAATCCTGTCCGTACTGGCAGATGTACTGCTGAATCGTATTCCGCATGACATCTATGTTGCCAGATTCCATTGCCATCCGCGCCTGCTTGCATTTTTTCTCAGCCGTGTCAGCAATCGCGTGTGTCAGCTTTGCGGCTTTGACAACGCACTTTTCAAATTGTTCTACCTTATCAGCGTATTGCGATTGAATTTTGATGTACTGTAGTTGGTTGTTGTCCATAGCACAACCCTCCTTTCTGGTTGGTATTATTATACCACAATTTTCCAATGTTATCTACATGGATTTTCCGGCAATTTCTCAAATAATTCGACGTAATATCACTTTATATTTGATTTCTGTTGTAAAAAATGGAGCGCGCAGTTGGAAACTGCACGCCCCATTTTAGGTTATTTAGCGATTCTTGTCAGACTGCGAGAGAACGCTGCCCACAAGAGTTTTGGTCGTGCTGCTGTATTTCGGGCTATTCAAAGCTGCCGATGCAACGCCTTCCATTTTCTTTCCCGTCTGATGACCGCTCTTTGCCTGCGAAAGTGCGCTTTTCACCGCAAGCTCTTTCCGCTGCCGGTAGTCCTTGCACTTCACCCACGACTTAAACTCCTGCCGGGTGCTTTCCCCGGCAGCAATCATTTTGCGGAGTGCTTGTTCGGTCATGGTGGGACTCCTTTCTTAAAAGAGCCATTCACTCTTTTTAATTTTTTAGGCAGTAGTGATATTCTTTGTTATTACTCCAATATTTATCAGATTTTCAATACAGTCAACCATTTGCTTTGCGGTTGTATTTTCGGGAGAGAAGCCAACACTAAGAACATATTGCGGATTTTTTCCATCAAAACTCTTATCGTATATAGTGAATGCAACATCTGTATTGCAAAAATGATAGGTTCCCATATGTTCGCTGTCCGGGAGCAATAAATCCGGATTTTTATATGCGATTGCGGACAAAGTTTCTTTTGAGGTAACATAGCCATATGGCGCATTTGGCAAGAAGCGAAGATACGAACAATTTTTAATTCCAGAAGCAATGATTAGCGATTTAAACAGTTCAAAAGAATCTTCAAAAGAAAACATCGACATATTGATTTTCAAATCATCCGAGCCATCTGTTCTTGGTTTTGAACTAGCAGGAATCTGAATAATTCTCAGTCCATTTACAAGAACGCTATAAATGGTATGGTTAAACCTTCTATCAATGGAAATTTTATAATCATTCTCCTTCAAATAGTCCTGCATCGCATCGAATGCAGTTTGTATTTCTGCACGGCCTCCATAATTTTCAGGATGATTTTTGTTTGCAGAAACGATATAATCCGCAGAAGTGAATATATCATTAAACTGTGGTATTGGCTCTTTCTTTTCGATAGTAGTGTCTAAAATTTGAAAGTCCTTTTCGTTAAACATAGTCTCGAAATTCAAATCAAAATTTTTATTTATTACTGTCACAAAGTTATTTAGACTTTCACCAGAAGTAATATTAAATCCTTGTAAGAGACTAAGTGGCGGCTTAATAGAGCCGATATCCACACCAACACCAACCGGAATCACATCAATACCTTTTGAATATGCAAATCCAGCTTCAAAATAAATCCATCCTGATTCAATAGAAGTCGGTGTGACAAACACAAACATGATTTTCGCGTTGTTTAATCCTTCCTCTATTTTATGAACCCAGTTGTTACCAAATGGAATACTTTGGCCATCACTAGACATGAAAATTTGAATAACACCACTGGTAATTTTCATGAGTTTCTCTTTAATGGGAAGAATTGCATCTCTGTCCTTTGAAGAATGGCTAAAAAAGATTGTAGGCTTTTCCATAATTTTCACCTCACTCCATCACTCTAATCGTACTCTCAATAAACGCAATCTCATCTTCCGTCAGCTCATACTTCTTGTACAACTTTTCGTCCGTCCATTCTTCCGCAAAGTTCTGTACAGGAACAAACATAAAGCACCCGCGTGTTATCATAATAGAAGATGTCGCCTGCATAATAAGGAATCGTGCAAACTTTGTCTTGAGATAGGAATACAAGCCAGCGGCTTCCGCTTCTGTATCATAACTGTTCACAACGATATATGTTTCGCTACATACCTCTTTGGGACCCAACATCTCAAGAATCGACAAAATTCGAGATTGACCATTCTTGTCTGCCTTTCCACCATGCTCATACAAAACTCTGGAAACAATTACCTTCCACTTATCAATGAGCTCTGTTCCGCCGGTAACTTTATCGCTAGAAATCGGTCCTTTTCCACCATTCCAACGCAAAGTGAGGTCACCATTTTCGTCAGGGCGGGCAAATGTCCGCAGGCCAAACGGTTTTTGACTGCTGACAAATGTATCAAGCGTTTGCTCTTTTCTTCTTGCAACCTTATCAATAATTGAAATTGCCGCATTAGAACGAACCAAAATTGGGAACTCGTTTAGATAGCGCTTTACGCTGTGTGCAATTTGACTTTCGGCATCTGTCACCGTACAAGGACCATCATAGTCTTTATCCCACAGAAAGTAACAAATACCGCCCGAAATATCAACGCCTGGGAAGCAATAATCCGAACTCGCATAATCATAAAGCACACGCATTCTGGTGTCATTCATAATATTTGCGCGAAAATCATCCAATCCTCGACCACCAGAATACCAACGAGAAGGCATAATCATAGAAGCATAATGCGGCTCAATAGTTGTCGCAAGTTCTACAAACCTCTGGTACACTGGCATTGCACTAGCGTTGTTGCCACCGTTCGCAATTTGATAAGGCGGGTTTCCTACGATTGCATCAAAAGTCATTGGTTCTCCGTTCTTTCTCCAGGTTTCTGGCTTTTCCAGCTTCTTTGTCAGCCGTTGCTTTCCACGACATCTCCTTCTGGATGTTGAAAACATCTCCCTGCCAAACCACTGCTCATCTACCAGATTGTTCTGTGCGTTGCAGATCCAACTGGGGGTAAATACCTCTGCTTTATCACGGGTGCGGTTGGTCTGGTGCTCCAGTGCTTTTTCCACTCTGGGCTGAATCAGGCTGTCCTGTTCGCCTGTAACCAGCTCCGGCAGGATTTCTTTTTTGAAGCTGTATGGTTCGCCCAGTTCAGCGTAATCAGCGGTTGCCCAGATGATGTTTTTCTTGGTGGTCTTGTCCTGAAGCAAAATCTCAAGGAGGATGCGTTCATGATCCAAAAGTTCCTGCTCCAACAGGTCAATTCCTGCAATGCTGAACATCCGCCGCCCTCCTTCAATTTGTTGATGGTACTATAATAACACACCTTTCGGGGTTTGTGAATGTTTTACAAGAAAGCCGTCCATCCATGCCTGCTTTTTGCCGTTTCCTCTTGAAACCAAAATCGCATTCTGTTCAGCGATGCAATCGCGCAGCCTGCATCGGCACGATGCAGTTCAAGGGTTTGGGATTTCCCAACAAGCATTTTGCAACGCAAAAAGTGTTTTTGTATAGACAGAAACATTGCTTGCTACAACAATGCGTCCTTTCAGTCCGTATTCAGCCAATTTTAGCTCTAGTTAAACATGAGAGCTATCAGGAAGAAAATCATAGCAATACCAACGAGCCAAGGGATGATTTTCTCTTGATGGAACTCCCTGAATCCAAAAGATCTTATAAGCAGAACACCCAATAGACCGAAGATGCACCATGCAGTAACGGTAAGACAGATATCGTACATTGTTCCTTATGCATTCATGAGTGTGGTGCTAAAGATTTATGGCAGTAGTACATTGCTTTTATACAAATAAAAGTGTACAATAATAACAACTTTGCAAGCAATCCCCTTCAAGAAATCAACTGGAACATGGGTGGAGACTGTACCTGTTAAGCGGAATTGTTTGAATGAATTCAATTCAACATAAAAGACAGTTGCTCATTTGTGAGTAGGAGGAATATATGATGTTTGATTGTGGTTTACAGAATATTTTCCGGCTGAAAAACGGACAGTCCCGTTCCATCAACTGGGAAAACCGGAACGGAGAAAAAGGAAAAGGCGGCATGGCATCCAGCGATCTTGGTCCGTCCAGAAAAGGTTCCCCGTGTATCCCGAAAATAGAAGCAGGAGAGACCGTAACACTTGGTAAGATCCAGGGAGAAGGCGTGATTCAGCACATCTGGATCACCGTTACAGACCGTACCAGTGAACGTAACCGTTATGTTCTGCGGGATCTTGTTCTGCGCATGTACTGGGACGATGAAGAATTCCCATCCGTTGAATGCCCGCTTGGCGATTTCTTCTGCTGCGGCTTCGGTGTTTCCTACCAGGTAAACTCAGTCCCGATTGCTGTCAATCCGACCCGTGGTTTCAACAGCTATTTCCCGATGCCGTTCCGTAAAAACGCCCGTATTACCATTGAAAATCAGTGTGATGAGCCGATTCCGGCCTTCTTTTATCAGATCGACTATTGCCTGACAACGGTTCCGGAGGATGCTGCCTATTTCCATGCCCAGTGGCGTCGTCAGCGCATAACGGAAAAGGCAAAAGACTACGTTGTCCTCGACAACATCAAAGGGAAAGGCCAGTACGTTGGAACTTATCTTGCGCTTACCAGCCTCGAACGCTACTGGTACGGAGAGGGTGAGATGAAATTCTACATCGATGGAGACAAGGATTATCCAACCATTTGCGGAACTGGAACAGAAGATTACTTCGGCGGTGCCTGGAGCTTTGCAACACAGCAAAATGGCCAAACCGTTGAAAATCAGTACTGTACTCCGTATCTTGGCTATCCTTACTACTCTAGCCACGATACCTTCCTTCATAATGATTACCACAATGATGATCAGATGCCACAACGCAGCTTCTACCGCTGGCACCTTCTTGATCCTATCCTTTTTGAGAAGGACCTTAAGGTAACTCTGCAGCAGATTGGTGCCAGTCACGGAGGTCTTTTTGAACGTCAGGATGATGTCGCTACCACAGCTTACTGGTACCAGACGCATCCTCATGTACCATTCGCGCCACTCATGTCCAGAAAAGAGCGCTGGCCAAGATGATTTTTGACGCTTTTCCTATTTTATATGTTTCATGACTTTGCATACTCTGTGCATGATTTCAAATTCTGTTCTTGCGGATTGTGTGCAGTCGATGGCGGGCATGAGTATCTCCGTAGATGCGGAAATCCAGAAGACTGGGAAGAATTATCTGAAGCGCAAAGCGTAGATGATTGAAAATTAAGCTGAACACGATTTTCAAAGTCGAAGTTCAGCGGCAAGCAAAAAGCTCTTGGCCTTTAATAAAGAGGCCAAGAGCTTTTTACATCTTGTTTTGGAACATAAAAGAAGGTACAATGGTAGAAAAGAAAACGTGCATCAGTCAAATAAGGTGGTGGAGGCGATGGGCAAAGCGACAGCCTACTACATTATGCACACGGAAAAATGTGTAGCACAGGTGAGCACGGCTGGTGAGTGCAAAATTTATTTTGAAGATTTCATGCCCTACGGTCTGGTGCTGAAAGAATCGAATGATTTCGATGTTCGAATCAATAGTTTGATCAACTTTTATTCTTGGTGTGCATCCCGGCTGATACCACATGACCGTACTTATGCAAAGGAAATCATGAACAGCATTGGCGCATTCCAGAGTAATACAGATAGAGAGCGCGCACAAATTGCGCTTTCGTACCATTGCCTGTCTCTGCTGGATGTGTTCTGGGTAAAAGAAGAAAATGAGACTGTCCGATTTGAGGATATCAATCTCTACACACACTCTTTAAGCAATGCTCTTGTGGATATTGCACTGCGTGGGCATCAGATGACTGTGACAAATGCACATCTCTTGGCAAATGATTTGTCCACTGGTGGATGTTATCCTAAAGCGTGGGTGCGCAGAGAGGATGGCTTCTATCTTTATAAAGATGGCGGACAGGATGCAGTCGAGCGTGAAGTGCTGGCAAGTAAAATCTGCCGATGCTTTGATTGCCATCAAGTTCTGTATGAGCAGGGAATGTTTGAAAATGAGCCGGTTTCTATCAGCAAAATTATGACCTCGCAGCGATATAGTCTAGTGACTTATGCAGCCTACGATGTCTACTGCACAAACCATGATTGGAACACGCTGGATAAAATTCTGGAACTGGATGTCCACGGATACTATACGATGAACATTCTGGATTATCTGGTGGGCAACACCGACCGCCATTGGGAAAACTGGGGCCTGTTGGTGGACAATGAGACGAATCAACTATCCGTCTGCATGACTTGATGGATTTCAACCGGGCGTTTCAGCAATATGATACATTGGATGGAGCAAACTGCCTGACCGTTGGAAAACGGCATTTGAGCCAGAGAGAAGCGGCGATGGAGGCAGTACAAGCGATTGGACTACACCAAATTCGCGATGTAGAGAGTGCGGTATTTGCCGGATATGAGGAATATGGCGCAATGTTCAGCAGCAGATTGGAAGAAATGACCTCTGAATTTGTGTGAGATAGCGGTGATTGAAGAATGCAAGCAGGCGATACTTGACGTATGATATAACGTTTGCTATAATAAAATTGATGACAAATGTTATACTTGCGGGAGGTGTCCAATGAACACTGTCTTTGAGATTCGTTCAGCTTTACAATGGAGCCAGTCGAAATTGGCGGATGAAATCGGAGTGTCCTTTGCAACCGTAAACCGCTGGGAAAATGAAAAATCTACGCCGAATCGTCTTGCACAGGAGAAAATGCTTGCGATTTGCGAAGAAAATCATATCACGTTGGCTGAAATTATACACGATGCTATTATCGGAGATGCTACAGAAATCTCTGCTATGCATCCGGATAAAATGGTTTTATACCATGGCTCCAAATCAGGCATTCAGGGGAAAATCAAACCAGCCAGCCGTGACCGCTGTGACTTCGGAGCTGGATTTTATATGGGAACTGATCCGCTCCAGCCGCTTACGCTGATCTGTGACTATGAGCAATCTGTTTTTTATATTTTATCGGTTGATCTTCATAGCTTAAAAACTTTGGATGTTCCGGCTGATATTGAATGGGCTATGCTGGTAGCATATCATCGTGGTAGAATGGAAGCCGCACGAGGAACGAAGTTCTTCCAGAAGTATCAGGAGCTGGATAAAGGCTACGACATGGTGATTGGCAGCATTGCAAATGATAGAATGTTCTATGTTCTGGATAGCTTTTTTGAAGGAACGATTACCGATACGGCATTGGTGAAAAGTCTATCTGCTCTGAAACTTGGACGTCAGTATGTTGCTATTACGCAGAAAGCCTGTGATGCGGTCAAGATTGAGCGTGAAGTCCAATTGCTTTGGATGGAACGGCAGGCACTGAAGAAGGCCAGCGAGCAGAACCGTAGCAATGGCATTGCATTTGCAAACCAAATCTGCAAAGAATATCGTAGAGAAGGCCGCTTTTTTGATGAAATCCTTGATGGCGCAAAGCAGAGAAGGTGAATCGTTATGGATCTGATTCAATTGAAACTATGCGATATTCAGGGCCGCTTGTTTGAGCTTTCTTTGCAAGCAGGCTATGGTAGCGAGGATTTCATGAAGCGGTTCATGCGCTCTAAGGTTGCCCGTGATCTTGATTCAGAGTACAACCGGATGCAGTGGGCGGGAGAAGAATATCTTCTGGAAGAATTTGCAGACGAGTGCCCTCAGACGCAAAAGGGCAATGCCCAGTATGATAGGGAAGTAATGTATTGGGCAGGCTATCTTTACCGTTACTGGCATATTCTGACCAACGAACCCAGCAGGGAGATTTATGCGCAGGCTCCGGCGAAGACTATGAACACAAACTATCTGATGTTCCACACCATGGCTCCAGAGCTGGCAATTGAAGACTTGAAAGAACTGCACCAACAAAAGAAACAATCTAAAAAACAAAAATCGAGAAAACCAGAACAGCAGATTTAGTGCCGGGTAAAAACTGCCGTTTGTAGCAGATCTGTAGCAAATCATTCAAATTTTACGAATTATCGCCGTAAAAATCAAAAAGTCATCATGCATCACACGCAGGGGGTCTGGGGTTCGAGTCCCTAATTCTCCACCATACAGTTCGTACTCGAACCCGATTCTTTGTGAAAAAGGGTTCGGGTGCGTTTTTTGTTTATCAGAAGTTTGCGTTTGCGACAGCAACAAACACCCCAGTGGGGTGTTTGAGCAACAGAATAGGCTACCAGGAAATCCCAAGTCGTATGACGTGGAATTTTTTGTTTCGATCAAGGACTCGAATGGCATCTACGTAAAAAATCCATAGCAAATGAGCCGGAAGCCTTCTGTAGATCAGAGGCTTCCGGCTCACTGTATATTCATGATAAAAGCAAAATTCCTGCCACCAGTACCATGTTGCAGGCAAAAAAACAGCGCGGGCAGTGCATCCACAAAGGCCGGCGAAAGAGTGAAATCGTCCGGGACAGGATCGTTTTGATTCATGTGATCGACCTTGACATTTCTCCACGCAGCGCCGGAGAGACCTTTCTTGCTGAATTTCTGAAAAAAGAGCAGTGCTTTTACGCAAGATCGTCAATGCGTTCTGTAGCATGTCACGGGGTCAATATCCAGCTCACGCAGAAGCAGCCGGAGGGCGGGGCGAGATGTTCTCGCGGTTCCACACGGCCCAAGCGGGGAAGGTATCG
>ENA-OPZM01000720-OPZM01000720.1-human-gut-metagenome-genome-assembly--contig:-NODE-720-length-13579-cov-1.775424_pt1 | contig 13579 bp, 13 predicted proteins | sample MGYA00242478_ERZ504493 | MGnify/ENA primary metagenome ERZ504493 (study PRJEB26092, sample SAMD00036227) | human gut metagenome | host: Homo sapiens | study: EMG produced TPA metagenomics assembly of...
GCTTTGGTTCACGCCCTTTTTTGAACCGAAATTTCTTTGAAAAGTGTAAGATTTCTGCAAATGGCGTGATGATAGGTGAAAGGGGGATTTCCATATGGAGGATACTCATATTGTCCAAATGTACTGGGACAGGAACGAAACAGCGATCAGCGAGTCTGCGGTGAAATATGGTACATACTGTACGTCCATTGCACAGAATATTCTGCAGAATCCGGCGGATGCAGAAGAATGTGTCAACGACACCTGGCTTCAAGCGTGGAACGCTATGCCGCCGCACCGGCCGTCTCTGTTATCCACATTTCTTGGAAAAATAACGAGAAATCTTTCGTTTGATCTGTATCGAAAAATGCATCGCAAAAAACGCGGAGGAAGTCAGATGGATGCAGTATTGGACGAGCTGGAAGAATGTGTTTCGGGGAAAGATGATATTGAGCGGCAGTGGGAGATGAAAGAACTGATCGCGGAGATCAATCAGTTTCTGCAGAAGCTGCCGGAGGAGAAACGATGCATGTTTGTCCTGCGGTACTGGTATGTAGACAGTATCGGTGAAATCGCGGATCGGCTGGGAAGAAGCGAAAACTATGTTTCAGTTACGCTGAACCGGATCCGCGGGAAACTGCATACACACTTGACGGAAAGGGGGTTCGAAGTATGAAGAAAGAAGAATTATTTGAAGTGCTGGGAAATCTGGAGCCTGGTATGGTGGAAAAAGCACGGAGTGATCGCCACCCGCGGAGAGGCGTATGGAAAAAATGGACGGCCGTCGCAGCCTGCGCGGTGATCATCGGCGGAGCTGTGCTGGGGGTTGCGACATGGAGAAACGGTCGGGAGGGTTCTGCAGTCCGTTATCCGTCGGGGGTAACGACGGTTCTGGCGGCTTATCCGGCATCTGTGGAGCGGACAATGGATGCACAGAAATTCATGGAAAGCGATGCACACTGGGACTGGTGGGATTCGTACCGGGAGTTGACAGCAAAATCAGCAGAACTGCAGTCGGGAATGGATGCATATTATCAGAACCTGATGAAACAAATGCTGGTTTCAGAGGATGAAAATACCGTCTGCTCGCCGATCAATCTGTATATTGCGTTTGCGATGCTGGCAGAAACTTCAGACGGGAATACGCGGCAGCAGATTCTAGACATGCTTGGTGCGCAGGACATGGAGACCTTACGGGAAAATGTTTCTTCACTCTGGGAAAGCAATTATGCAGACACGCCCGCGCTGAAAAGTGTGCTGGCAAATTCGCTGTGGCTGGATGGTGAGGAAACATACAATGACACAACGCTGCAGCGGCTGGCGGAACAGTATTATGCATCGACCTTCCGTGGGACTCCTGGATCGGAAGAGATGAATCAGGCTCTGCGGACCTGGACGGATGATAATACCGGAGGGCTTTTAAAAGAATACACCGAAAATATGGCGATCGCCCCGGAAACGGTATTTGAACTGGTATCAACCATCTATTATAAGGCGATGTGGCGGGAGAATTTCTGGGAAGTGGATACAGAGAAGGAAACCTTCCACGGAGCTGCGGGAGATACCACTGTGGACATGATGAAGAAAACGGAATGGATGGATGTCTACCAGGGCGAACATTTCCGTGCAGTCAGCCTTAGCCTTCAGGACAGCGGCTCCATGTATTTCCTGCTTCCGGATGAAAATACCGATGTCAATGAACTGGTATCGGATCCGGATCTGATGAAGGTTATACGGCGGGATGAAAGCAGTGATAACTGGTATTCCCCGATGGTGAACCTGTCTGTTCCTAAATTTAAAGTATCGGAAAAAACAGACCTGATCGAAACGGTGCGCGCACTGGGTGTAACGGATGCGCTGGATGCAGATCTGGCAGATTTCAGCCATTAACAGGGGACAAAGAGAATTTATACCTGAGCAAAGCAGACCACGCCGCCATGCTTGAAATCGACGAAAACGGAGTAACCGGAGCAGCGTATACAGAACTTGGCGTTTCAGAAGCCGCAGCAGAAATACCGGACGACGAAATCGACTTTGTACTGGATCGTCCATTCCTGTTTCTTGTCACGGGGCAGGACGGATCGATTCTGTTTTCGGGAGTTGTGAGAAATATTGCAGAGACATGAAAAAAGGAGTCGGACTGTCCGGCTCCTGTGTCTGAGACACGTTACAGTATCTCTTCGGTGCTTATTTTTGCTCTGCGTTCCTTTGTCGGAGCAGAAAAACAGACAAAATCAGTACAGCAGGGAAAATGCAGCCGGCCAGCATACCTGCCTTCAGATCGTCGCCGGTGTTTTGTGTGACAAATCCAATAACAAATGGGCCAATGGAACCACCCATATCTCCGGCCATGGCGAGAAGTGCGAACAGTGCAGTTCCGCCGAGTGGAATTTTAGAGGATGAAATACTGATGGTTCCCGGCCACATAATTCCTACGGAGAAACCACACACAACGCAGCCTGTAAGATTTAAAAGAGGATAAGGTGCGAGAGCTGCAGCCAGATAACAGATCAGGCAAAGTGTACCGGATGCGATCATAAATTTTGTTAAGTCAATTTTTTCCCCGTATTTACCATAGAAGGTTCTGCTGATGCCCATCATCACAGCAAACAGGCACGGTCCTGCAATGTCTCCAATGCTTTTTGAGAGACCTAATGCAGACTCGGCATAAGCGGAAGCCCATTGCGCCATCGAAATCTCGCTTGCTCCGGCGCAGACCATAAGAACAAGGGAAATCCAGAAAATGGGAAGACGGCACAGCTGACGAATGGTAAGTCCTTCTTCGCTTCCGGTCAGTGATTCAATCGGGCAGGAAAGAAAATTAAACGTATTGTACAGTGGAAGTACAGCCCAGATACATGCGAGGATCGGCCAGCGTTCCATACCAAAAACTGCCAGAAAAGCAGTGGAGAGTAGGATGACGCTACAGACCCCCAGCAGTAAAAGGAGTGAAGCAGACTCATAACGCTGTCCTTATTGTCAAACGGACAAGCTTCTACGATTGGGCTGACAAGAACCTCAATCAGTCCGCTTCCGGCGGCATAGATCATGGCACTGAGCAAAATTCCTGCATAGGCATTTGGCAGAATATTGGGCAGAAAGGCAAGTCCAATCAGGCCGCAGGCGGAAAGAATCTCAGAAGCAACGACACACCTGCGATAACCGATTTTATCGACATATCTGGCACAGAACAAATCGACAAGAAGTTGTGTGAAAAAGAATACTGTCGAGATAAACGCAATTTTTCCAAGAGAAATATGGTAAGTTCTGTGAAAGGTAAGAAATAGTAAAGGTGCAAAATTTGCAGAAATTGCCTGCGTGATAAATCCAAGATAACAGGCAATTAAGGTTTTGTGGTAGTTCTTTTTTCATGATGATATACTCCGTTTTTTAAAATGGCAGAACTGCTGCGGCCGTAGTGTTCGTTTCGTTGCCGTTCACCGTGTTCCATGGAGCGACAACGATTCTTTTTGTATAATAACGTAAAATAGTGTCGCTTTCACTGGAATATATCGTCTGTTTATTGTATAATATCGTAAAATAGAGAGGGGCGTGCCTGAAAAACGGAGGCGGGGAAAGATGGAATTTAACACATTTTATAACAAGATCCAAACGGATGAAACCATGATGGAAACGATACAGCATGGAAACAGTGAGTATCCGTTTCAATTGTATTACGACGATCTTGCGTTGTTTGATTTTCATTGTGTAGAATGGCACTGGCATGTGGAGTTTGAGTTTGTTTTTGTACAGGAGGGAACAGCAACCTTCTGGGTTGGCGAAAAGCAGTTTTCACTGGGACAGGGAACGGGCATTTTTATTAACTCAAAGATTTTGCATCGCTATTTTTCTGAAGGCCATGCGATTGTGCCAAATTTCGTTTTGAAACCGACATTTCTCGCTCCGGCAGACAGCCTGATTTACAAAAAATACATTGCACCGATACAGGCGTGTAAGGTGGACTGCATTGTCTTTTGCAGGGAAATAAAATGGCAGGCAGAAGCACTGGAGCTCATGCAGAAAATTCTCAAAGCGCAGGAATCAGACAAAGACCGGGAACTGGTTACTTTATTTCTGACGCAGGAATTGTGGCACTTGCTTTATTTGCACATGGATTCGGAAGTGCTGCAGAAAAAAAGAGAAAATACGGCATCCTCACAGGGAAGAACACAGCTGATGATGCAATATATTCATCAAAATTTCCGACAGAATCTTACATTGGAGGATATCGCCGGGCAGGCTATGGTGAGCAAAAGTACGGCATTGAATCTGTTCCGAAGATATCTTCACGATACGCCGGTGCATTATCTGGTGAAGTATCGTCTGCAGGAGGCTGCAAAGCTTCTGGCCACGACGGAGAAAAAGATAACTGTAATTTCCGGCGAGACGGGATTTGAAAATATGGATTATTTTTGCAAAACATTTAAGAAATATTATGGGAGGACACCGACGGAATATCGAAGAAAAAAACAAATGGATACGGATGACAGAGAAGGGATCGTTCAAGATGTAGTGTAAGAGAAAACGGAAAAATTACATTCTGAAAAAGGAGCGGAATCCGGTGTGGGTTCTGCTCCTTTTTGAATGGAAATTATGGAACATACTTATTCGGCACAGCCAAAAACTCTTCTACATATTGCTCTAGTACCGCAAGCAGCTCTTCAAGCGGAAAGACCTTCAGATCCTGCGCGGCTTCCGGCGGGACGGAGAGGAAGTGATGGAGGAGGTCAAGTACCTGTTGGACGTTCTCATACAGAATTTCTGTGATTCCAGGGTTCGTGACGTTAGGATTGAGATCGAGCGGGATGCAATAGCGGTTGACAAGATATGTATTCATTCGTGTATAGTCCCCGTAATAATACTCCTCCGTGAGATATCTGGAAAAAGGAATGGATGTCCGCGATTTTTTGATATAAACCGTTGCAATCTCATCTCTCATATCTGTAATTTCCCCATCCGCATTATAAAATTCCACAATCTGCGGAATGAAATCCTTAAAAAATTTCCGGTCAATATAAAGATGAAAATAATATCCCAGTGCGCTCGAATCTGGCAGAAGTGAACGGTATTTCGCTGTAAACCGTGTAAGATCCGGGAATACCATCATTTTTTCGCGGTAAAGCGGATCGCGGAAATGGGAGGATTCTTTCTGCTGCGTCGCATCCGGCAGAAGATTTCCGATTAGAAAATCATTTACCGATGAAATCGGATATGGAAAATCCGGGTGGGACGGGAGGTGCTTTAACAGCATTTGGGCTGCGGTGAGATGTAAGATAAAACCTGGCATGGGAATGAAGGTGTCCTTTCGTATTTGCTTCTAATCTAAACAAAATGGCAGCGTTTGTCAAATTCTATTTGAGTAGCGTAAATTCTAAAAAAAACATAAACACTGGCAAATTTCTTGACATGGAAATTTGCCGGTGTTATTATTTAACACGCGTAAATAAATAACACTGTTAAGTATTTGCACAAAAAGGAGGGGGATAATATGAAGGATGCATTTGAAAAACTGTTTCGTGCGGTGCACCAGTTTAAAAAACTGAACGTATCAGACCTGGTTCCGGGACTCAGCAGTTCCGAATTTCCGTTATGGGTGCGATTTTGCAAATGGGAGAAAACGGAAAAATTACAAGCTCAGAGCTGGCGGCGAAGACCAAAACACTTCCGCCGGCTGTGTCGCGCACACTGCGCGGACTGGAAGAAAAAGGATATGTAGAGCGGAGCGTTGACAAAAAAGACCGCAGAAATACGTATATCAGTCTGACAGAGAAGGGCTGGAAAAAGGGGGAAGAGGTACGGGACAGAATGCAGGACTTTGGCTGCTCTGTGATGTCACAGTTAAAGGAAGAGGATATAGATCAGCTGGTTGATTATCTGGATCGTATCTATGAGATCGCAGAAAAAGAAATTGACACCCGAAAACGACAGAATTAGTGTGCCGGCAAGCTGGTACACAAAAAAAGACAGAAAGGGGAAAAAATGAGTAAGATTTTCAAGAATATGCTCCCGTACTGGAAATCGATTCTCGTGATTCTTATGCTTTTGTTTGTCCAGGCGTGGTGCGACCTGTCGCTCCCGTCGTATACATCCGACATCATCGATGTGGGCATTCAGAACAGCGGCGTCGAGCACGTTACGCCGAAACGGATCACCGAGGAAGAATTTCAGACAGCAAAGTTTATCATGACGGATGATGAGGCAGACTTGTGGAAAGCCTTTATACGAAAAAGGACGGCTATTACGAACGGAACAAAGCTTCCGAAAAAGAACTAGATACAGCGGATGAAACGCTGACCGTTGCACTCCTTATGAATTACCAGATGGGTGCGATGGAAGAAACTGCCTTCAAACAGCTCGTGGCACAGCAGACCGGTCAGGATGCGTCCGTGTTTGAAAACATGACGATAGAGCAGATCGGAGAGATGATGCATGTGGAGCTGAAGAGCTTCCGGCAGGAAAAAGAAGATGAGGATGGAAACAAGGTGGAAGTGACCTGCGTGGATGTCCGTCCGATTTTTGCGTCTATGCTCGAGAGTGGACAGATGGAGAAGGATGACGTGCTTTCGATGCGCGATAGCATGGAAAAAACGCTCGATACGATGGGAAGCTCGCTGGTAAAATCGATGGGAATTGCCTATGCAGTTTCCGCAGATAAAGCGGCGGGACTTGATATCGACCGGATTCAGAAGTCGTATCTTCTGACGGCGGGTCTTAAGATGGTCGGCATGGCACTTCTGATGGGGGTGGTAACGGTTTTTGTCGGACTGTTTGCCTCCCGTGTTGCTGCCGGGATCGGTCGCGATCTGAGAGATCAGGTATTCAAAAAGGTTGTCGGATTTTCCAATGCGGAAATGGATAAATTCTCTACCGCGTCTCTGATTACGAGAAGTACAAATGATATCCAGCAGATCCAGATGGTATCGGTGCTGCTGCTGCGCATGATTGCGTATGCGCCGATTCTTGGTATTGGCGGTGTTATCAAGGTGATAAAAACGGGCGCCGGCATGGGCTGGATTATCGTACTGGCAATTATTGTGATTATCAGCTATGTCATGCTGCTTGTATCTATTACAATGCCAAAATTCAAAAAGATGCAGAAGTTGGTCGATAACATCAACCTGGTTTCCCGTGAGATTCTGACCGGACTTTCCGTTATCCGTGCATTCGGAAGAGAGGATAAAGAAGAGGAGCGTTTTGATACGGCAAACCGAGAGCTGACCGGAACGACACTGTTTACCAACCGTGTCATGACCTTTATGATGCCCGGCATGATGATGATTATGAATGTACTGACCGTAGGAATTGTCTGGTTTGGTGCACACAGAATCGATGAGGGTACGATGCAGGTCGGCGCAATGACAGCGTTCATTACGTATGCATGATGATTGTTATGTCCTTCCTGATGCTGACGATGATGTCTATCATGCTGCCGCGTGCTGCGGTTGCTGCAGGTCGTATCGATGAGGTTATCCGGACAGAGCTTTCGATTCAGGATGCTAAAACGCCGGAAAAATTAGACGTACACAATGGTGTTGTTCGCTTTTGCCATGTCAATTTCCGGTATCCGGGAGCAGAAGAGGATGTATTGCATGATATTGATTTCGTGGCGGAGCCGGGAAAGACAACGGCAATTATCGGCAGTACCGGCTGCGGAAAATCAACGCTGGTAAACCTGATTCCACGTCTTTACGATGTGACGGGCGGACAGATTACCCTGGACGGAAAAGATATCCGAAACATTACCATGAAGGAGCTGCGCGACGAGATTGGCTTTGTGCCGCAGAAAGGCGTGCTGTTCTCGGGAACGATCGCATCGAATCTGCGCTTCGGAAAAGAAAATGCAACCGATGCCGAGATCGAAAAAGCAGCAGCGATTGCGCAGGCAACAGAGTTTATTGAAGCAAAAGATGATAAATATGAGACCGCGATTTCCCAGGGCGGAACAAATGTGTCCGGCGGACAGAAACAGCGTCTGGCGATTGCGCGTGCGATTGCAAAGGATCCGAAAATCTTTATTTTCGATGACAGCTTTTCTGCACTTGATCTGAAAACGGATGCGGCGCTTCGAAAAGCACTGGCGGAGAATGTCAAAGACAGCACCGTGATCATCGTGGCACAGAGAATCAGTACGATTCTCCATGCGGAGCAGATTCTGGTGCTTGATGACGGAAAGGTAGTCGGAAAAGGTACACATGAAGAACTGCTGAAGACTGTAAGGTTTATCAGGAGATTGCAAAATCCCAGCTTTCGGCAAAGGAGCTTGGAATAGAAAGTGAGGTGGCTGACCATGAGTGACAAGAGAAATCAGCAGCCGCGCAAAAGAGGACCGATGGGAGGCATGGGCCGCGGCATGCAGCCGGGCGAGAAGCCGAAAAATCTGAAAAAATCGATCAAACAGCTTGCACAGTACATCGGAAAATATAAAATTGCGATTTTTGTCGTTATGCTCTGTGCCGCATGCTCGACTGTGTTCAACGTTGCGGGACCAAAAATCCTCGGAAAAGCAACAACGGCATTGTCCGAGGGACTGATGGAAAAAATCAGAGGGACAGGCAGCATTGACTTTACGAAAATCGGAAAAATTCTGCTGTTTACCCTTGGCCTGTATCTGATGAGCGCCCTGTTCAGCTTCATCCAGGGCTGGATCATGACCGGCGTTACCCAGAAAGTATGCTATCGGCTCCGAAAGGAAATTTCGGAGAAAATCAACCGCATGCCGATGAAATATTTTGAGAGCCGCACCTATGGCGAAGTGCTCTCACGTATTACTAACGATGTCGACACGCTGGGTCAGGGACTGAATCAGAGCATTACCACAATCATCACATCCGTGGCAACGCTGGTCGGTGTTCTGATCATGATGCTGAGTATTTCCCCACTGATGACACTGATCGCACTTGTGATCCTGCCAATTTCTATGGGACTGATCGGACTGGTGACGAAGAAATCCCAGAAATTCTTCCGTGACCAGCAGGAATATCTGGGTCACATCAATGGACAGGTGGAGGAGGTTTACGGCGGCCATCTTGTAATTAAGGCATTTAACCGTGAAAAGGATACCATTGAGGAGTTCGAGAAAACCAACAGCATTCTCTATGATTCCGCATGGAAATCGCAGTTTTTATCCGGTATGATGCAGCCGATTATGATGTTTGTCGGAAATTTGGCTACGCCTGTGTGGCACTGACCGGAGGTCTGCTGGCGATCCGAAACGTGGTTACAATCGGTGACATCCAGGCATTCATCCAGTATGTAAAAAACTTTACCCAGCCAATCCAGCAGATTGCGCAGGTGATCAACATGGTACAGTCGATGTCGGCGGCATCCGAGCGTGTCTTTGAATTCCTGAACGAAGAGGAAGAGGATCAGACCACGGAAAATCCGGCTGATATTGGGACGGTAACAGGAGCGGTAACCTTTGATCATGTACAGTTCGGATACAATCCGGATCAGATCATCATTCATGATTTCTGCGCGAAGGTAAAACCGGGCCAGAAAATTGCCATTGTCGGCCCGACCGGAGCAGGAAAAACAACGATGGTTAAGTTGCTGATGCGTTATTATGATGTAAACAGCGGAGCCATTCTTCTGGATGACCACAATATCAGGGATTTCAACCGCAGAGAGCTTCGCGATGCCTTTGGTATGGTGCTGCAGGATACATGGCTATTCAAAGGCAGTATCATGGAAAACATCCGCTACGGTCGGCCAGATGCCACGGATGAGGAAGTTATTGCAGCGGCGAAGGCTGCAAGAGCACACCATTTCATTCAGACCCTGCCGGGCGGCTACCAGATGGAGCTGAATGAGGATGCAAGCAATGTATCCCAGGGACAGAAACAGCTTCTGACGATCGCAAGAGCAATTCTTGCAGACAATAAGATCCTGATTCTCGATGAGGCGACCTCATCCGTTGATACCAGAACAGAGATCGAGATCCAGAAAGCAATGGATAACCTGATGAAGGGCAGAACAAGCTTTGTCATTGCCCATCGGCTGTCTACGATTCGCGATGCGGATCTGATTCTTGTCATGAAGGACGGAGATATCATCGAGCAGGGCAACCATGAAGAGCTGCTTGCGAAGAATGGGTTCTATGCAAACCTTTACAATTCACAGTTTGAGGATGTCGTGGCGTAACACACAGCAATTCTATTTAAGAAGAAAGAGATTCCTGGAAACGGGAGTCTCTTTTTTTAGGAACAATTATAATGATTCGGGTGCTGTTTTGCGTTGCGGTTTATCCCAAATACTGCGGGTTGTCCCGGATTGCTTGAGAGAAAAGAAAAAATTTGGTATGCTGTTGAGAAGTAGAATCTTCGATAAGAAGAGTATGGGGGAAAATAATGAATTTAATTTTATGCGATGATGATAAAGTGTTTTTAAATAAACTGGAAATCAGAATTCGAGGTTTATGTCAGAAACATAAGATTGCAGTGGAAATGGAGTGCTACGTATCTGCGAAGGAGATGCTGGAAGGAATCAAAAATCTTGATGAGATTTCTGTTTTTTTTATTGATATTGATATGCCGGAAGTGAATGGATTTGAGGCTGCATCGTATCTGAAAAAGTGGAACAGGGAATGTTGCATTGTGTTTGTATCGAATAAGGATGATCTGGTGTTTCAGTTCATTGGTGTATCATCCATTCTTTTTTATCCGCAAGGCACATCTGGATGAGGAACTGGAGCCGCAGTTGCTGGAACTGCAGAAAAAGGCAGGAAAGAAAGTTCCCCAAATAGAACTGCAGACAGGGCGTCAGAGTGTAAAACTTGCATTGCGTGATATCTGGTTTGTGGAGAGCGAGAAGAACTATCTGCTTTTTATCGGGAAAAAGATACGAGGGATGAGGCGATTCGTGTAAGAATGAAAATGTCAGAAGTGGAGAAAAAACTAGAAGCGCATAAATTTGTAAGGACACATAAAGGATATTTGGTTAACATGAACTATGTATATCGGTTGCGCGAAAAAGAACTTCTGTTATTGAACGGGAAAAGCATTCCTGTCAGCAGAAATTATCTGAATCAGGTTCGAATGAAAATTATGGGAGTGGTGATGGAATGAGTGCAGCATTTTGGAAGGTCTTTGAACTTGCAATTTCTGTTTGGGAAAACATACTTTTGTTGGAATTCTGCATGGATTTTATGCAGCAGAAACCCAGAGGGAAAAAAGGTAAAGTTTTGTGGGGAATTGCAGTGCTATTTGGGCTAATCTTTCCTGCGTTGGAAAAGTATCCTGCGTTATATGACAGGTGGGAAATGTGGATCACATTGATTTGGCTTTTTGTCTATTTGATGGTGGGTACACAGGGAAGTGTTCTGAGAAAGGTTACTGCAGCGGTAGTTGCGAGAGCAGTATTGATGATGGTAAACACAGCGATCCTTTTCGGCGGCAGTTTTATCCTTCAAGAAAGTGTTGCATCGTTTATTCAAGATCAGGATACAGTAAGAATTGCGCTCGTGCTATTATCAAAAATTTCTTATTTTTTTGTTGGTAAATTACTAAATAGTCTTTTGTTTGAACGAGAGAATCTGATAAGCTGGCAATGGATTGTCATGGGATGCAACCTTGTTTTCTCAATTATTGCGGGAGATACTATGATTTTGGTAGTAAGAGATCTGCCAAGTGTGCAGATGCAGGAACAGAAATGGATTTTGCTGTGCGTATGCTGTATCTGGCTGATGTGCCTGATTATGTACTTTATAGTACAGCAAATGAGCAAGGATAATCAAACAAAGCTAGAATATGAACTGATGAAAGAAAAAGAGAAATATTCAAAGGAAAGTATGGAAATTATTAAGAGAAGTAATGAAGAATTACGAGAATTTAAACATGATTTGAAAAATTATCTTTTACCTCTGCAAGAGGCAATGGAGACCATGCCGCAGTCGGAAATGGTAAAGGTATGGGAAAAAATTAATCAGAAAATTGAAGATGTGCAGACACTGATTCAGACCGGAAACAGTTATGTGGATTCTATGATTAATACAAAAATTACTCTTGCGAGAAGTGAAAAAGTAGATGTGAAATGTACGATTCTGAGCAAAATGGAAGGAATTGATGATTTGGAGTTTTGCACTGTGTTTGGAAATCTCATGGATAATGCGATTGAAGCAGAGCGGAAAGTTACAGAGAAGAAAGAAATTATAATTTTTGTAGAGGAAAAAATGGGATATCTTCGGTGAGATTCAAAACAAATAGAGAGATCTGTTTAATGAAATTCAAGTTTGAATACGACGAAGAAAGATACAAGCAGCCACGGGATTGGGCACAAAAGTGTAAAACGGACGATGCAAAAGGTAGGTGGCGCGTTAAAGTATTATGAGACAGGAGATTTGTTTTGCGCAGAGGCAGTGTTTCCGATAAAATGATATCAGTGTCAAAAGACCTTTTGATACCTACCTCATAGAACGCAATAAAAAAGACTTTGTTTGTATGAAGGAAGCAAAAAGAATGCGGATTTCAAAGGACAAAGTCTTATTTTTTGCCATCTGTACCGATTATCCCAGATAGAGCATGATATCCCAGATCCGTTGACGATGGAGAAAATTTTCGTTATGCTTCGAGTACAGAAGAGAAAGAACGAAATTTTGAAAAGAGGGGATATATGGGAAAGAAAGTGTTGGGAGTTCTGACGATATTGCTGCTTCTTTCGGGTTGTCAGAATATGGGGAATGAGTCAGAAAATTTGCAGCAGGTAAAAAAACAGGAAAATGGAGAAGAACGGAATATTTCTATCAGCAATGATGAAACGGAAACAAATGTGACACATGAAAATGATCAGGAATTAAGCGATGGTGAGCATATTAGTTTTCAGCTTGGCAGTCAGGCAAAAATTGATGCGGTTGTTGACATGCCTGACAAAAAATGGAACGAGTTTGAAAAATGTGTGATAGAAGTGGATGGATTTCAAGGAGAAAGTGTGTTCAATAAAATACTTGGGAAAATCCCGGAAAGTGGATTGGAAACAAGAAAAGGAGACACAGGAGAGCCGGATGTTTGTTATTCGTATGAGGGAATACTTGGCGAACAATTAAAAAATCAAAATGGAACGGTGTCTGTCAGCAATATATTAGGAGTAGAAACGGAAGAAGGAAAAAAAGTTTATTATAATTTACCTGTTGAATATATTACATCAGCCTATGGTGAAGGGATTTTAGTCAGAGACAATGAGCAGGAAATTTCATTGGAAGACGAAGAAAAGCTGATAGAGGAGGGAAAAGAGTTTGTTAGATGGATTGGAGACTGGGAAAAGGTTGAATTGACCAGTAAATACAGTTTTTTCGTATAAACAGATGGAAAAACAGCAGGAATTAATGGAACAGGCAATCGAGAATGGAGAATTGCTAAAGCCTCAGAAGATTCAGAAATATGAGTGGTCAAAAGCAGATGACTGTTTCCTGCTGTTTTTTTCAGAGCTATCTAAATGGGGTTCCCGTATTATGCAATGAAATTAACCGGCAGGATGATCTTTATATTCCGTCATCTAAAATACAGGCTGTTATAACGGAGGCGGAATTCAATATCTTCAAGCAGTTAATCACTTATGCTATTGGAAAGGACCGGATATCTCTTGCGGAAAAAGATAATTATTTGGAACG
>ENA-OPZM01000721-OPZM01000721.1-human-gut-metagenome-genome-assembly--contig:-NODE-721-length-13567-cov-1.507812_pt1 | contig 13567 bp, 20 predicted proteins | sample MGYA00242478_ERZ504493 | MGnify/ENA primary metagenome ERZ504493 (study PRJEB26092, sample SAMD00036227) | human gut metagenome | host: Homo sapiens | study: EMG produced TPA metagenomics assembly of...
ACGCATTGCGTATCGGCCGATAAGGTTATTCATAGCGGATCACGCTAACAAGGAGACGATTCTATGGTCCAATGTCCTGACCGTATTATTGCCAGCATGGATACGGGTGTTGATGATGCGTTGGCGTTGGCGTATTTGTTGGGGTCGACGGATGAGTGCGAGTTGGGCGGCGTGATTGCCGGTTATGGCAATGTGGATGCGAACACGGCTTATGCCAATACTTGCGCGGTGCTTGATTTGTTTGGTCGGGCGGATATTCCAGTGTTTTTAGGGTCTGAGCATCCTTCTTGGCTGATGCGTTTATTCCTGATGCAGGGTGTGCCCAGTTCCATGGGGATGATGGACTGGGGAATACTCGGCTGGCAGGGTCCGGGGCTCTGGCTGATGGAGCTGGTGTGTCTGGTGATGATATGTCTGGGGATGATATGTCTGGTGATGATATGTCTGGGGATGACATGTCTGTGGATGTGCCCGATGAGGTTGTTTCTGTTGGCGGGTATTTGGCGGGGGATGTTCATGCTCATCCGGCGTTGGGTGCTTGTTCTCGTGTGAACCGCTCTCGGTCGGTGGGCCACCCCCAGTCGACTATGCCGACAGCTCTCGCCAGCGGGGGCAAAAGGAGATGCTCCGTTGATGCTGCGGATGGGATTGAGTATCTGATTGAGCAGGTTCGCGAGTTTGGCCGAGACGTTACCGTGCTGGCTACCGGGCCGTTGACGGATGTGGATGCGGCTATTACTCGAGCACCGGATATTGCATCGAAACTCAGGCTGGTGATGATGGGCGGTACGCTTACCCAACCCGGTAATTGTTGGGATGCGGTAGCTGAGACGAATATCATCCAAGACCCTGAGGCCGCGAATCGTGTATTTCATTCCGGCGCAGACATCACAATGGTGGGACTTGATGTGACTCACCAGTGTTTGCTACCGCAATCGGCGGCCGACCGGTGGCGTGCGACGGGGACCAAGCGCGGGCGGTTCTTGGCTGATCTCGCGGACTTTTCCATCAAGGCAAATTTGGAAGCCGACCCCGCACTGTTCTCTGGCGGCATGCCGTTGCATGATCCGTTAGCGGCGGCGGTTGCACTTGATTCTTCACTGGTCGATTGTTTTGATCTTGCGTTGCGCGCGGAGACCAATACCGGTGATTTCAATGGAGTACGAGGCCGGACCACCGGAGACCCGGTTGGCTGGTGAATCATTCCATGCCGCATGTGCATGTGGCACTTGGTGTGGATTCGGAACGTTTTTTGGATGAGTTTGTAGAGAGGATGGCTGAGGTGTGCCGGTAACTCCCCTCAGTCCGCTACACGGGCAGCTCGACCGCAATTACGGACAAGCTGCCGCTCGCATTCTTCTGGCTTGACTCTCGTCTCGCCTTCGCCTACAAACAGCCCACCGGGCTGTTTGCTTTACGGCTCAGCCGTCAGAGGGGGCCTAACAAGGACTATTTCACACCCCCAGCAATCAAGGACCGCTTCGCCGGACTCATCATTACCTGGTCATGTCCTATCGGCCTCGGCCAGGCGCGTGAACGAACAGTCCACTGGACTGTTCTTTATTTCACGCCGCCAAATCGGCGATCGCGGTGGATGTAATGGTCGATGGAGCGCCATAGCACGTCACGGCCGCAGTCCGGGAAGAGTTCGGGCACGAAGTCGAGCTCGGCGTAAGCGGCTCCCACGGCAGGAAGTTGGAGGTGCGCTGTTCGCCGGAAGTACGGATCACCAAGTCGCAATCGGGAATGTCCGGATTGTACAGATGGTCGGCAATCATCTTCTCAGTCACACGGTCGCCGGAAATCTTGCCATCGCGCACTTCGCGAGCGATGGCGGCGCAGGCGTCGGCGATTTCAGCACGGCCACCATAGTTGATGCAGAACACCACATCGATGACCTTGTTGTTCTTGGTGCGCTCCTCGGCGGCTTCAAGCTCGTCGATCACCGACTTCCACAGCTTGGGGCGACGGCCGGACCAGCGCACGCGCACACCCCACTCGTCCATCTGTTCCACACGACGGTGGATGATTTCACGCGAGAAACCCATGAGGAAGCGCACTTCCTGTGGCGAGCGCTTCCAGTTTTCAGTGGAGAACGTGTACAGGCTCAAATACCGTACACCGGCTTCGATGGCACCGGCGATAGTGTCGAACACCACCGGTTCGGCGGCCTGATGACCATTGGTGCGGACCATGCCGCGCTGCTTGGCCCAACGACCATTACCGTCCATAATCACACCGATATGGCGGGGTACCTTGTTCTTGGGGAAGTCGGGAATACGAGCGGGGTCGCTGAACGGAGCTGCGGGAATGTCCAACGACGTGTAATCAACGTTCTCAAAAGCCATACTCATGAATCTATCAAGCGCAGCGAACGAATCGGGCGTTCGAGGTAATACTCCCCCCAATCTTCAACCAACTCCTGCACAACCCGCTCCACAGGCGCGGCATCAAGCACCGACCAATCGCCACGAATCAGTGCATCGAACTGGTTTAACACGAACGGTGCGATACGGCGCGCATCGGTAGTGTGGTCGGCTTCGCACATCACACCGCCGGACGCGATGGACAGGTACGCCGGCTCCGCCTTGCCGCATACCACGCAAGTGCCAATCGTGGCGTCCAACCGGCCAAGGCCAAGGCGCGCATCACATAGGAGTCGCCTATGGGCTTGCGGGGCGTGGGATTGTTTGGCGAGCGCGTTCAACGCGCCGATGAGCAGCCGATATTGGTTCGGGCAGCTGCTCATGTTCGGTGCTGGCGATTTTATCGATAGTCTCAACGATGACGTTGGCGGCTCATACGCCGCATAATCCGCCGCGATCGGAGCACCATAAGCGGCGACCGCTTCAGCTTGGGAGACACGTCAAGCGAGCGGCCTTCAGCGATAAGCACATCGACTCGCATGAACGGCTCGAGCCTGGCACCAAAGCGTGATTGGTGCGACGTACGCCTTTGGCGACCGCCCGAATCTTGCCATGCCCACGCGTCAGGATGGTGATGATACGATCAGCCTCGCCCAGTTTGGAGGTGCGCAACACCACACCTTCGTCTCGGTACAGCGACATCTCATCTCCTTTCCCGCGACGCCTGGCAGACTCTACTCAATGAAGTAGTCAGTAAATAAACAGACCCCAGAAGGCGAACACCAACAGTATGTACAGCATGGTGAAGGCCACCAGCCAGAACAGGATTCGGCCCAGACGGGTGGAGGCCAGTACCGGGTCAGCACCGGTGACGATGTCTCGAACGGATTCGCGACGAGGGGGTATCTGAATCAGGCCGCGGACGGAAGCGACTTCTATCAGATGCATAAAGACGCGGGACCAAGCCCATAGCACCAGCACGGACACCACTTGGATGACCGGCCAGCTCCAATACATGACACCCGGCGTCTCGGTAGGTGCGCTACCCCATGCAAGTTTGACCACGCCCATGATCACCTGCCCGAGTCCGGCGAAGAAGATGAGCAATGTGGCAAGAGTGGTGAGGGTCAAAGTCAGCAGCGCATTGCCGAAACCATGTGCGAAACCGAGTACCACAGGCCGTCCCGGTATCAGCATGCCCGCATGTTTGGCCTCGCGCTTCTCTCGCCGCCATCGGGCATCCGCCGCGATTTTGCGACCCAGCGCCACCAGTGCCAGCACGATGGATGCGAGCAGCAGCAGTACCACCGTGACGTGCAGAATCACACCATATATGGTGCCGACGCGTCTTGCCTTCAAAGCGCCCGGCAGACCGATTGATTGGTACAGATTGGTGCCGGCCACCTTTTCACTGGTCTGCGTGAGTCCGGCGGAAGTGCCGACGGCCCAGTCGATGAGATCGTCCACATAGCGTCCGCAAACGGGGTGCCCGCTTCGGACTCATCTCCCAAACGCAGCACATGGTTGGCGACCGGGTAGCTGCGCACGGTCACATTCCAGTTATCGGCTTTGTGGGCGTTGTAGAGAATCGCACGCACACCGTCGACCTGCGCCGTCATCACGTCTTTCGAACCGTAAGCCACATAGGTGGGTACGGCGTAGGCGGCGGGTTTGAGTGTGGCGAGGTCGAAATTGTTCAGTCCGAACAGGCCGGTGTCCGCGCTGAACACACGTTGGACGATGGATTGATAGCCTTCGTTCGCGCCAACAAGGGTGAAGTCTTGGGTGACGAAAAATCCCAGCGATTGGCGTGGGCTGAACACCATCGGGCTCAGGAGAATCTGGAAGGCGATGTCCGGATCGTCCTCGAGCAGATACGAGGAGATCCATGTCGATTCGGAGGTGGCATAGATGCCGACCTTGGCCTCGTCTACATCGCTTTGGTCTCGCAGGTATTCGATGACCTGATCATAAGCCTTGGCTGAGGCCGGATAATCGCGGTTGATGTCGGTGGTGTTCCAGACGGGTTTGTCGAGCACTGCGGTCACAAAGCGGCCGAAGCCATACCGGAGGCCACGTCGCCAAAGGAGTTGTCACAGGTGCCGTATCCGGCACCGTGCATGAACACCACGCCGGGGCGCTTGCCTGATGCGTTCTGAGGTTCCCGAATCAATACCTTGATGCTTGGACGCCGTCCGCATTGGCCTTGCCCCGAGCACCGGACTCCTTGGTCAGATTGCCGTCGCCGGTCATGTTCAGCGTGATGTATCGCTCGGTGACCTCATACGTGCCTTTTGCCGGCAGCGTTTCTCCGGACGGGTTATCGAAGGTGACTTCGGTATCGTCGGTGAGCGTGGCCATCGACTGGCCGGTGGGTTCGATGTTCCAAGGCACCGTGGTCAGATTGGAAATGGAGACCAGCACGCCAATCAGGATAATGAAGATGGGCAGGCTGACCATCAGCCGGTGGGTGCTGGTCCACGGCTTGGATCGAACAGTCAGGCGATGCTCTTCTTCTTGCGGCACGTGCGCTATTGTAATCTGACCGCGATATTTATGCCGAGGGCCTATTCGGCCGAATCAGTGACCGGGGTGCTGGATTGGGACCACGACCGGGCCGGTGGAATTGACGGGGACTTGACCGTCGGCCTCCATTTGGGCGGCGATATCGTTCGCTATGGTGAGCAGCGTGTCGACGATCTGGTCTTCGGGCACGGTCTTGATGACCTTGCCTTGATGAAGATCTGGCCCTTGCCATTGCCGGAGGCCACGCCGAGGTCGGCTTCGCGTGCCTCGCCCGGACCGTTGACGATGCAGCCCATGACGGCCACTCGGATCGGCGCGGTCACGTCCTTCAGGCCTTCGGTGACGGCGGAGGCGAGCTGGATCACATCCACTTGGGCGCGGCCGCAGCCTCGGGCAGGAGATGATGTCGAACTTGCGGGGGCGCAATCCCATGTATCCAAGAGTTTGCCAACCCACCTTGACCTCTTCGGCCGGCGGCGCGGAGAGAGACACGCGAATCGTGTCGCCAATGCCCTCGGCCAAGAGCGCACCGAACGCCAGGCAGGATTGATGGTGCCTTGCCAAGCGGGGCCGGCCTCGGTGACGCCGAGGTGCAGCGGCCAATCGCCCTTGGAAGCGAGCAGTCGGTACGTTTCGACCATGGTGATGACGTCATGGTGTTTGACGGAGATCTTGAAATCGTGGAAGCCGACGTCCTCGAACATGTGCGCTTCCTTCAAGCAGAGGCCACCAATGCTTCCGGAGTCGGGCCACCGTATTTGGCGTAGAGTTCCTTGTCCAGCGAGCCGGCGTTCACACCGATACGCAGCGAGATGCCCGCGTCGGTGGCGGCCTTGCAGATGTCCGGGCCGACTTCGTCGAACTTACGGATGTTGCCGGGGTTCACGCGCACGGCCGCGCAGCCGGCGTCGATGGCTGGAACAACGTATTTGGACTGGAAGTGGATATCGGCGATGACGGAATCGGCGATTTGCGGCAGATTTCCGGCAGTGCGTCGGCATCGTCCTGACTCGGCACGGCCACGCGCACGATGTCGCAGCCGGCGGCGGTCAGTTCGGCGATCTGCTGCAACGTGCAGGTACGTTGGCCGTGAGCGTGTTGGTCATCGACTGCACGGAGATGGGCGCGCCCCCGCCCACCGGCACCGGGCCCACCATGATGCGGCGGGACTTGCGGCGCGGGTGCAAGGGCGATTCGCTGGTCAGGTCGACCGGATCACCGGTTTTGCGGAACGGCTTTTCGATGGGATTTTCCGTATTCAAGGTATTCATCATTGCTTGTTTATCAGGTCGTCGGCGCGTCGGCGGGCTTCAAGCTCAAGCTGGTTCATTTCCTCCACGTCCGTGAACAGCGGGTTACCACGAAGCTCGGCGTCCATCTGGTCCAGCACGGCTTTGACCGTGTCCACGATGCCGAGGTATGGCAGACGATGCTCGAGGAAGGCATGCACGGCCTGTTCATTGGCAGCATTGAGCACCGCCGTATGCTTCTCGGAGGCGGCCAGGCAGTGGCGGGCCAGTTGCACGGCAGGGAACGCCTCATCGTCCAACGGTTCAAAGGTCCAAGTTGCGGCTTGCGTCCAGTCGCACGCGGCGGCCACATTGGTCATGCGGTCCGGCGCGGACAGACCCAGCGCGATGGGCAGACGCATGTCTGGCGGCGAAGCTTGGCAAATCGTGGCGCCGTCCACAAATTCAACCATGGAATGGACGATGGACTGCGGGTGCACGGTCACGTCGATGCGTTCAGGCGGCACGTTGAACAAGCGGGACGCCTCGATGACTTCGAGGCCCTTGTTCATCAGTGTGGAGGAGTTGATGGTGACAACCGGCCCCATGTTCCACGTCGGATGATGCAGCGCCTGCTCGGGAGTGATGTTCTCCATGTCGGCACGTTTCCAGCCGCGGAACGGTCCGCCGGAGGCGGTGACCACAAGCTTGGCGACTTCGGCGTGGGTTCCGGAGCGCAGGGATTGCCAGATGGCGGAATGCTCGGAATCGACCGGTTGATTTGGTTCTCGCGCACTTGCGCGCTGAACAGCAGATGCCGCCCGCGACTACGGACTCCTTGTTGGCCAATGCCAGCTGGAACCGGCCTTGAGCGCCGCGATCGACGGTTCGAGGCCGATGGAGCCGGTGATGCCGTTCAATACGACATTCGCACCGGAGCCGGCCATGGCGATGACCGAATCCGGACCGCCGGTCACGCGGACACCTTGTGCGCCGGCCTGTGCGAGAGCTGCTTGCAGCGCTGGAACCTGGTCTCATCAAACACCGCGGCTTCGGACACATGGAACTGTGCGGCCTGTTGCGCCAGCAGCTCGATATGTGCTCCGCCCGCCGCCAGACCGGTGACGGTAAATCGTTCAGGATGACGCGAGATGACGTCAAGTCCTTGGGTGCCGATGGATCCGGTGGATCCGAGAATGATGACAGTGGAGTTGGAGGCTATGCTCACTGTTCCTTCTTCGTATCGTCATTGTTCAGTGTGGGGAACGACAGGTCGGGGATATCCGAATCGAAGTTACCGCCAAGCGGGAACAGCAGCGGGAACGAATCGCTGGAATCGTGCTTATCCTGTGACGGCTGAGCTGCTTCCGTGTCATGGGAGGCGGCAACGTATTCAGATGATTCCGCAGCCGGACGGGAGATCGTGCTGTCTGCAGGCTGACTATCGGATACGCGAACCGGAATGGAGTTCGTGTTACGATCCGGCTTGCTGGTGGGAGCAAAGGAGACCGGCATAGCAGCGGACGCAGCCTCGTCAGCAGTGCTATTCACAGGCTGTACTGCCGGGGCGGAGGGTGCCGGGGATGAAACCGAACCCGGTACCTCATTCAATTTCAGCGCATTCGGTGCATCAAGGCTGGGCATCTTAGGAGCGAAGGACGGTGCATCCACTGCCGGAAGTTCCTGAGAAACCGCAGCCATGTGGGCGAGAGCGGCCAAAGAGGAATCGTTCTGCACCATATCCACGGGCTGTTCCGCGAACACCGACGGGGTCGATGACGGAGCTGCGGGTTCGTGAGCTGCCTGTGCCGGAGCAAACGAGGGGACGCTGCCAGCGGTCACACCGGAAACCGGCGCGGACGGGGCACTGACGGGAGGCTCAGCCGCAGCAACTGCGGTAGGAGCCACGGAAGGCGTCTCGGAGACGGGCTTCGCCGCAGACTCGTTGGACGCATGCACCAGGTATGCTGCGGGAGCAAAGGAAACCGGCTGTTCCGCATTGGTGCTATTGGTGCTTGTGGAAGCATCGAACGATGCAGGAGCCGGCGCATAGGAGATCGGCGCCGCCGCGGCCGGCGTTGCGGGAGCAACCGGAGCCGGAGCCGTGAACAAGCTCTGCTCGGCCTGATGCAGGGCATCGAATGATTCGTCATGAGCAACGGCAGCCGGAGCAAAACGTTCGTCAGTTGCCGGGCGCTGCGTTCCGGAAACGAACAACGGTGAGACGCCGTTCGCTTGAACGGTCACGTTCGTGGCGGTCTGGGCAGGAGCCGCAGGCTCGCCGGACACGAAATCGGCCACACGGCATAGGATTCCAAGCGACTCAGCAACTGTACGCAGGCGTTCAGGAAGTAATCGACCTGTCGCTCGTCATAGCCTTTCTTGCCCTTGCGCTGGGTGAAGATCACATTGTTGACCGTATTCGCATTGAGATCGGCCAAAGACCGTACATCGTCTTCGGTAACGCCGTCAACGCCCAATGCGGCCGCCGCCTTGTCCACAATCTGGTCGACCAGACGATCCACCTGCTTCTTATCGTACGAAGGCTGCTTGGCGCTCCGGACTTGAAGCGTTCACGCTCGTTACGCTCCGCATGGTTCTGGACTTCGTGATACAGCTTCTCGGTCTTCGCCTTCCACGTCACACGCCCATGCTGTGCGATCTCCCATGTGTCTGCTTATCGACCACGGCACGTTCCAGACGTCCAAGCGCGGCGTCAACCTGTGCGATCACATAGCCGTTCTTGCGCAAATCAAAGGACACGTTCTGAATGTCATGCTGGGTGAGATTCATGCCCTCGCTGTCATACAAAGCATGGGCGCGCTCCAGGAAAGCGTCCACCTGAGCGGGGTCATACCCCCACTTGCGCTTGCCCGCACGTGCGATGCCCGACTTGCCGTCCCCTTCACGAAGTTCCTGCGCCATCGGCTATTCGACCTCCTGCTGGATATAAACACTCTGCCACAACTTTACGTGACTATTGAGACGCATCTGACCAAGAAAACCGAAATTCACGATTTTGTAGCAGTACTGCCGGTTTCCTTCTGCACGCATCTCATTGAGATTTCAGAACCCTTGCCGAAGACTGTCAGGGAATATCGTCACAGCCTATATCCGTGGAATGAGGGGATTCCATGAAGCGATGAAAAATGAAAGTGGGCAATGAGGGACTCGAACCCCCGACATCCACCGTGTAAAGGTGGCGCTCTAACCAACTGAGCTAATTGCCCGCAAATGACAACAATAGCGTATGGCCGGCACTGCGCGACACGTGGTGTCGCATACGCGTGCCGTAGCGCTCAATCGCGATGACATTCAGTCACGCCCAGCAGCACTACGCAGCACACGACGCCAGTCAACACGCTTAAAGTCAAGCGTATTGATTGAGGCTTATCAGCGACCCTTGCCGAATGCGCGCAGGCGGATGCCGTTCCAGTCCGAGCTGACGGTCAGCGGGGTGGCGGCGTTCATACCGGCGGTCTGTGCGGCGGACTGCACGGTGGATGAGCTGGTGGCACCGGGCGGCCGGGCTTGGGAGTCAGTATCCACAGCGGGCCGTCATTGCCCAGTACCGCGTAGGCGTCAACGATCGTATCGGACAATTCGTCTCATCATCGCCGTCACGCCACCATACGATGACGCCGTCCACAGCGGAGTCGTAGTCCTCGTCCACGAGATCCTCGCCCGTGAGCTCTTCAATCTGGCACGAATGGAATCGTCCACGTCGTCGTCCCAGAGCCACTCCTGGACGATATCGCCGGGCTCGAAACCAAATTCTTCAGCGTTCTGTGATGCCGTTTGATTCACAGGGGACACATTAGCAAGTCTTCGCGAACAAATGCGTTAACGCGGCCGAAAATCGCCGCATTGTGGGCAGACCCATGCGAGTCGTCTCATCAGAAACAACGACTGGCCGCGCATGTCAGGCCTCGCAATGAGGCAAATCGTCGGCCTGCCCCTTGCCGATGGCCACCAACGCCTGATACGCCTCGTCCAGCGTGGCGACCTTGACGTCGCGCAGACCATCCGGCACGCGGCCGGCCACATCCGAACAATTCGACGCGGGGGCCAGGAACCATGTGGCGCCATCGCGCTTGGAGCCAAGCATCTTCAGCTCTATGCCGCCGATTCTGCCGACTTTGCCGTCCTTGTCTATGGTGCCGGTGCCGGCGATGGTCTTGCCGCCGCTCTCGTTGGCGGGGGTGAGTTTGTCGATGAGACCGAGCGTGTACATCATGCCTGCGGACGGCCCGCCGATGCTGTCCACGTGCATCGTCACCTTGGCGTGTTGCAATGCACTGGCGTCAATGCCCAGTTCGTCCGCATGGGCTTTGGCATACGCCAGACCGACGGCACTGGCCGAATCCTGGGAACCGGCCATGTCTTGTTCGACTTTCTTCTGATACTGGTCCGCGCTCTGGCCCACCGGTACCGTGGCCTCACGCGGCATGACCTCCACCTGCGGATTGGACCAACCCCAGACGGCCTGCGCGTTGATGATCGGGTACCCGGGCACGCCGGACGCGTTCACCGTGGTCAGCAGCAGCTTGCCGGAATCCTTATACGTCGTCACGCCGGTACCAGTGATGTCGATAACCGCACCATCCTCAACTTTGCCCAGCACATCCTGGGTGGGTCCGGGCATCTCGATGACGTACGGGCTGGGCAGCAGCAGAATCACCACACCAAGCAACACGGCGAATGCACCGACGAAATGGCGTTTCGGACGAGCGGCCGCATAGGCCCGAGCACGGCTGATTCCACGAGATAGGCGCGAATCATGCTTCACTTCGAACGATGGCATGTGCTCATCTCCCGCTTCCGAATCCGCAGTCGGGCTCTCCTGCTCCTGGACGAGGTCTGGTTCCTGATTCCTGTGGCGTGCAAACATACCCTACAGTGTAAGCGGAGGGCCGAAATCGGCCGAAAACGAACATAAACCGAAAATATTGCTCGGCCACAAGCGAACAGGCCCGGGCAGACCCTACACTTGGGGTAACACACCGCGGCAAAGAAGGATACGCATGGACGACAACGCGATTCACGAGTGGCTGATCAAATGCTTCGGCCCCATTCAGGGTGAGATGGCCTGGCAGCAGATCAGCCAGTTGCCTGAGGAGATCCGTGAACAGCTGATGAGTCAGGACCCAGCCGACTGCCCATCCATCCGAAGTCCAGCAGATGATGGCCGCGTTCAGCGCCGGCGGACTCAACACGATGGGCGATATGCAGCGCACTGTCGAGGAAGGGCCGATCAACGTCAAGCTCGCCAAGTCGATTGCCTTGCAGCAGGCCAACGCCTCCGGTTCTGCATCCAGCGTGTCCGCCGTGGATGGCGAGGCGGCTCGCCGCGCGATGAGTGAGGCGAACCTGTGGCTGGATACCGCCTGCGAGTTCAATCCCGCGCCCGGCGATCCGGATGTGCTGACCGCGCCGGCTGGGTGGAGGGCACCATCGACCAGTGGGCGAAGTTCGCAGCTCCTGTGGCCGAGTCGATGAACGACGCTCTGGCTTCGGTGATTTCGGAGCGTCTTGGCGGCGCGTTCGGCGAGTGCGAGATTGCGGCATGTTCGCCGGACCGGTGCCGATTCCGATTCCCGACGGTATGAAAGACCCAGCCCAACTGATGAAGCTGCTGGGCAACACGTCCTTTGCCATGCAGTTGGGGCATGCGCCGGCAATCTGAGCCATGAAGTGCATGGCAGCTTCGATCAGGCATCGCGTTGCTGAAGAACCCGGCTGGTGGACTGATTGCCCAGAACGCCACCGAATACGCGAAGATGCTGAACGGTGAGGCTTCTGCGGCCGAGGCCGACACGGCCGGCACTTCAACCGACTCGGTCAATCCGTTCTCCACATCCACCGACGCTTCTGCCAATCCCATTGGCTTCACTTCGGCCGGCAACAGCGATACTCCGGCAACTGACGGTACCGCCCAAGTCTCCGGCTCTGATGCTTCCGCCGATGCCGCCGACGCCGCCGCGTTCGAGGCTGCGCTCTCCGGATTCGAGACCACCGAGAAAATCCCCGAATCTGAAGTGCTTTCCTTCCTGGCCCTGCAGGAAATGGCTCACGCCCGCCTGTATGCTCGGTACCGTGCTGATGCCGCGTTTCGAGGCGCTCATCGGCAAGTACGCACGCGGCATCTCCATCGATCTGGATGCGATGGAGGAACAGCTGCGTGACGCCACGTCAATGGATCCGGAGTCGATTTCCGGCGCGGTGAATCTCACCAAGGTCGGCATCCCCGACACTCCCGAACAGCGCGAGGCGCTGGCTTCGCTGGAATCGCTGCTGGCTATGGTCGAGGGCTGGGTGGATTGCGTGGTGTGGCGCGCCGGTATGGCCCATCTGCCTCATATCGAACAGTTGCGTGAGATGATGCGCCGCGAGCGCGCGATGGGTGGCCCCGCCGAGCGTACGTTCGAAAGTCTGCTCGGTTTGCAGCTGCGTCCCAAGCGCATGCGCGAGGCCACCGGGCTATGGGAGATGATCACCGCCGCCGAAGCCCTGAAGGCCGTGACGCCAAGTGGTCGCATCCCGATCTGCTGCCTTCGCTGCCTGGCGACAAGCCCGCAGATGGCGCGTCTCCGTCATCCGACGCCCCTTCAGGTTCTTCTTCCGATGCCAACGGTTCCGTTTCTCACCCTGCCGCAGATGGCAAGACCGGCGATATCGATTGGGATGCCGAACTGTCCAAGCTGCTCGGCGAAGATGGCGAAGACGGTGAAAACGGCAACTCGGAGGATACGCAGGCATAGTCAACCGGCCTTCAGCCAATTCCCGCTCCTGAACGACGTTCAGGAGCATTCAGTATGCATTACAGACGCCCGTCACAAAAATCGTGATGGGCGTCTGCGCTGCGCTCCATAACCATCCTTGGTCCGTGCATACGACAAATGCAGCGAATCCTCAGCTCGGGTGATGCCCACATACATAAGCCGGCGTTCCTCTTCCAGCGCATCCCCCGTTTCCGGCGAACCATACGGCAAGAGCCCTTCCGAACAGCCGATCAGAAACACGTGCTTGAATTCCAGACCCTTGGATGCGTGGATCGTGGAAATCGTAACCCCGAGATCGTCGTTTGCGGCAAGTCCGGTGGCGTCCAAACCCATCGCCTCCAATAGTGCGCGTTTGGACGCGGCATCGTCGGCGAGCGCGGATGATTGCCATCCCGAATCCTTGCGGACGCGATATTTCAGTCTCGCAGCGCGCAAGGCGGCACCGAATACCGGCTGTTGGGCGTTGATGCGGGTGAGGATCGCGCAATCGGACGGCTTGGCCCCGTTGGCAACCAACCGGGCTATGCGTGCCGCCACGCCCTGTGCCTCTTCCATATCGCTCTCATAAGCGGTTCGGGTAACGCGCGGACCGGATTCACGGGCGGAAACCAGTTTCAGGTAATCCTCACGGTTCGGCGCGGCCGCAAGCACCCGGTTGGCGAGG
>ENA-OPZM01000722-OPZM01000722.1-human-gut-metagenome-genome-assembly--contig:-NODE-722-length-13544-cov-3.567042_pt1 | contig 13544 bp, 19 predicted proteins | sample MGYA00242478_ERZ504493 | MGnify/ENA primary metagenome ERZ504493 (study PRJEB26092, sample SAMD00036227) | human gut metagenome | host: Homo sapiens | study: EMG produced TPA metagenomics assembly of...
ATGGAAGAGAAAAAGGATTTACATTTTTCAGTTAAATACCAATGGGATCCGGCTTGCAGGGAGGATGGATATGCCAGAAAGCTGAAAAAAGCAGGACTGAATACAGTATTTCTTCAGTTTGACGGTGTGACAGATCAGGTTTATGAGACTTTACGTGGACAGGCTATGATGGAACTGAAGAAAAAGGCGGTCTTAAACTGCTCAGAAGCAGAGCTTGGTATTGCTCTTGTGCCGGTCATTGCGCCGGGAGTAAATGATATGCAGGTAGGGGATATCCTGAAATTTGGTCTGGATCATATGCCCTTTGTTCGTGGCGTACATTTTCAGCCTATCAGTTATTTTGGCAGATGTTCCCAGAAGCGCCCCCAAAATCCCATCACCATACCAAAGATGCTGAGGCTTATTGAAGAACAGACAGAGGGACTGATGAAAATTGAGGATTTTGCAGGCGGCGGCGCAGAGAATCCCTACTGCTCCTTTCATGCAAGTTATCTGAGAAAAGGAGAGCAGGAACTGAAGCTTCTTGAAAAAAAATCGGGAAAAGGATGCTGCTGTACTACCAGTGATGATTCCAGGCAGTATGTGGAAAATCAGTGGAGCTACAGTACAAAAACCTATGATGAGGGAGAAATGACACAGACAGATGCGCTAGATGAGTTTCTGATCCGGATACATAATGAAACCTTTGCAGTATCAGGTATGATCTTTCAGGATGCCTGGAATCTGGATCTTGACCGTCTGAAACGCTGTTATATCTGTGAAGTGGATTCTGATCACGGAATGGTACCGTTCTGTGCATATAATCTGACTAATCTGAAAGGAACATATTTATACAGAAAGTGAAACGATCCAATATAGATGCAATGATCTGTAGGCAGGAAAAAATTACAGATATTACAAGGGAAACAATAAACAAAATACAGCTGGATAAACTGAATGCTGTTCTGAAAAGAGAAAAAGAAAGGCAGGGATTTTATAGAGATCTGCCGGAAAGGCTGGAAAGCCTTGATGATCTGAAAACCCTTCCCTTTACAACGGAATCCGACCTTGCTCAGAAAGGGGGCAGGATGTTACTGTGCTCTCAGGGAGAAATACAGAGGATCATTTCAGAACAGACAAGCGGAACAACAGGTGCAGGTAAACGTGTATTTTATACAGAAGGAGATTGTGAACATACCATAGAACTTTTTATGGCCGGACTTGGTGAGTTTATTTATCCGGGAAGCAGGACTATGGTTGCCATGCCGTTTTCAGGTCCTTCTGGACTGGGAGAACTGATCGCAGACGCAATCAGACGTATAGGAGCACATCCCCTTTTAACCGGGAACAATAAAACCTATGGTGAGTTAAAAACAATTCTGGAAGAGGAGCGGCCGGATACTTATGTAGGTATGCCGACAGCACTGCTTTCCATGCTCAGAATGTGTGGAAAAGGCAGTATAAAGAGAGCACTGATATCAGGGGATGCCTGTCCGGAAACAGTAATGAAAGCAATAGAAAAAATTTTGGGAACACCACTCTGGCCTCATTATGGTTCCAGAGAGATGGGACTTGGGGGTGCGATTTGCTGTCAGGCTCATGAGGCATGCACATGAGGGAGAATCATTGTATCACAGAGATCATAGATAAAGAGGGAAATGTTCTGCCTGACGGTCAATGGGGAGAACTGGTGATCACAACCATTGGGATGGAGGCACAGCCTCTGATCAGATACAGGACCGGCGATCATACACGTATCATCCCCGGAAAATGTATCTGCGGAAGTGAGGTAAGGCGTCTGGATTTTGTAAGGCGCATCGACCAGTCCAAAAGTATGAGAGAAATGGATGAATTACTGTTTCAGTTTCCGAAACTGGTAGATTACTGTGTAAGGAGTGTTGGAGGGAAAAAAGAAATCACAGCACTTTTTATATCAGATAACGGAGAAGAACTGATCAGAAATGTCTGCACAGAGAAGAATATTATTTCTTTGGACTGCAGAAAAGCAGAATGGAGCGATAGGGCATTGTATCCTGCGAAACGTATTATTTTATAGAGAAACTATTAGAAAACAGAACGAAATCCACAGACTGTCAGCCGGATTTCGTTCTGTTTATTGTTTTATGAATAGTTATTTGTTCACATTTGTATTATCCATAAAAATCAGCATTTCTCAGCAATATCATAAATCAGCCGTTCTGTATCTTCCCATCCGAGGCAAGGATCTGTGATGGAACAGCCAGGAGTCATATGATCACTGATATCCTGACGGCCCTCCAGAAGATAGCTTTCAATCATAACACCCTTCACCAGCTTTTTAAGTTCCGGATTATAATTACGACTGTGAAGTACTTCTGAGACAATTCGGCTACATAAGCTTTAGATTTGCCTCTGAGTGGTATGCAGGGGGAGTTGGAGAAAGCAGAGAATATGGCTTAACATATCGTCTTAAAGACGGAAAGAAGTTGGCGGTTCAAGATGTTGCGTCTGGAAAAAAAGTAATGTAAAGAAAAATATAGCAACAGCATATTCGAAAAAACTTTCCGGCCAGGGGTATTCTTATGTTATGAAAATGAAGTATTCAGACTTTCAGTTTTATATTAAACCCGGAAAAAAAGTCGTTGTATGTTTTGGTCCATATGGAGCATTGGGAGCACATGGAAAAGTTGTGGTTGAAATAAAAGGCAAATTATAAGGATTGATCAGCTGCAAATTCTGCTTGAACGGTACGCCTATTCTGAAATCGGCGGTACATTCATTCTGATTTAGCGGTATGCGTTTTCTCTTTAGAGCTGACAGCACCAAACAAAAATATTCTGACAGTTACAGAGCTTTCTGGCTCTGCAACCTACAAAGTCTATGAAAAAATCTTCCCCAGTACTTTCTCATCCACCATCTCGCAAACCCAGCTAAACCAATCCCCACCAAATACATAAGCAGAAAACAGACCACGGCATAAACATAAGCATTTGCTTCAATGGCGGTATGCTGCAGCAGGGCCATAGGCAGTCTCTGCATAATATACAATCCGAACAGATGCTTTCCGGTGAATTCCAGGAGTGAATTTCCAAGCTGCATTTTCATGGTGAACATCACAACCACCAGTGTGAATACAACAGCGCCGATGGCATACATACAGATCTGCTGGCGGGTTTTGTAAACTACGAGGAGCAGGGCCAGGAGTATAAGGGCTGCAAGGATGTAATTCTTTGTGGTCTTTAATTTTACATCAATTTTTTCCTTAAAGAATCCGTACCACATGCCGGCGGGGTAGCAGAGCATGGTGTTGTACCAGTAGTCGGTTTTGTGGAGGGACAGGATGTACATGCTTATCACGGTCAGAACTGTGATGAAAAGCAGAGAGGGTATAGGGCTGTTTTTTAAGATCCGGAATGCGAACCAGGTGATGAGGTACAGGATCAACATGACAAAAATGTACCAGTTGCTGTTGCCGAGGCTTTCCCAGCCAGCAGTGCCAGGAAAATTTTTTGCATGGAAAAGGTTCTTCCCATGAAAGAATAGGCTGCCAGATAAAGCAGTACGGCCAGATCAAAATGCACCAGTGTCCGCAGCACTCGGTGAACTGGGATGCGGCGGACGTAGGGCGTGCCTTTTTTCATGATGGAGACGAAGACACCGTATCCGGAATAAAGCAGGAACAGGGTGACTACCAGCTGGCCGGAGTGGGTGCGCCAGAACTGGAAGATCCGGTCTGTGGGGCCGTTCATCTGGATGTACTGGCAGAAGTGGATCATGAATACCAGCAGCAGAAAAAATCCGCGGATGATGTTGGTCTGTTTCATCGAGATATATTCCGGATTGAATTCCACAGGCTGGATGGAATGAGCAGCAGAAGGATCGCTGCCAGAATGAAAAAGTCCATAAAATAAATTCTCCTTGAGGTGTTTTTGGAGTGCTGCCCCGTTTGTATACGCAGGTTATACAGAAAAACTTTGAGGACTACAGTGATTTCAGCACTTTAACAAGCCGTGAATTATCCTCCGGCATCATAATACAGAATCGTACAAATTCCCCGTCCAGGCACTGGAAGGAAGAACAGTCACGGATCATCATGCCTTGTCTGATGCAGGCTTCAAATACGTCATAGGAGGTCAGTCCGTTTTTCAGGATCCTGAGCAGGATAAAGTTTGCATAGGCGGGATAGATTTTGTAGGTGTCTGTATCCTTCAGCTCCCGGATCATCCGGTCACGTTCGGAAAGGATCAGATTTCTGGTTCCTTTAATATAATCTTCATCCTGCAGCATGATCTCTCCTGCAAAGGCACCAAGGCTGTTAAGTGACCATGGTGTCTGTTTTTCGCGCATTTTTGCAAGAAATTCCATGTTTCCGGTGATGCCGTAGCCCAGGCGCATTCCGGGAGCGGCGAAGAATTTGGATACGCCGCGGAGTACCATGAGATTGGTGAATTCCCGAGTCAGCGGAACTGCGGTGATGGTGTTGATATCCGGGGCAAATTCTACATAGGTTTCGTCGATCATCACGAAGATATTTTTTCTGCACAGAAACCGATGAGTCTGCGAAGCTCTTCCTGGGTGATGGCAGAGGAGGTTGGATTGTTGGGGTTGCAGAGAATGAGAAAATCATAGCTCTGCTCCAGCTTCCGGCAGAGATCCGGAATGTCTGGCTCGAAATCATTGCTTTCCTGAAGGTGGTAATATTCCTGGGTACTTCCGGAGAAGGATAGCTCTCTGGAGTATTCAGAATAGGTAGGCCCAAGGATCAGAGTGTGCTTCGGGGCACGCTCCTGGATCAGAAGGGAGATCAATTCGCTGGAGCCGTTTCCCGGAAGAATGAAATCAGCGGGAATATTGCAGTAGCCGGAAATCGTATTCCGAAGGGATGTGTATTCTCTGTCCGGGTAGGAGGAAAGAATATCCACGTGTTCTGCAATGGCTCTGCCGGCTTTTTGGGAAAGGCCCAGAGGATTGACATTTGCACCGAATTTGACGATGTTTTCTTTTTTCAGATTGTAGTAGCTGCAGATCTTTTCTATATCACTTCCGTGAAAAACGGGTTTGGTATCCATTTTTGTCACCTCACATTTTTATTTTTTTCGTAAAAATTTATATCCAGTATACACCAGAATACGGGACAAAAAAGACGGGATAAAAAAGTTTCTGTATTTTTTTGAACAGGATATTACTGAAAATTGCTTTCTGGAAATGTATGGGAATATTTGATACAATGAGCAGGTAGCGAATGCGGATGGCGAATATCCATGCTGTTTGCCAATGTGGATTTTCCATTGCCCGGCAGGATGCGTTTACGTGGCTTTGTATTGGAGTCAAAGATGCGGATGAACGGCAGCAGAAGAAAATTGCAGAAGTGACAGAGATCCTGAAAGGTGCAGATAATGCAACCAGTTCCCTGCAGAGGGATTTTCGCATCCGGAGAAAACAGACGGAGCTGGAAACCTTCAGCGGCTATATTGTGAAAGAAGCGAAGAAACTGGGTGTTTCCATTCCGCTTTCCGAAAAAATATATCAGGGACTTATGGAAATGGCAGAAAAATTCTGACTGAAAAAGGTGAGTTTTTCTGGTGGAATCCTGTATGCTCTGGTACAATGGGGATATAAAAATCCTGTATCGCGGGCTGACAGGTTATCTGTGATACCGGAAGGGAGGAAAAGAGATGAAAAAAGTATTTTTTGCTGTTATTGCAGTGATCGTGATCCTTGCCGGAGGACTTATGCTCAGTTACAACGGGCTTGCCGGAGGTAAAGAAGCTGTGGAAACTGCAGAGGCTGATGTGGATACCATGCTGCAGAGACGGCAGATCTGATCCCGAATCTCGTCAGCACGGTAAAAAGTTACACGAAGCATGAGACGGAGATTATTGACAAGGTTCTGGCGGCGAGGGACCAGCTGATGAATGCGGATACTGTAGAAGAGAAATCTGAGGCAGATCAACAGATGGACAGTGCACTTTCCGGTCTGAAGGTTGTGGTGGAAAATTATCCGGAACTGAAAAGTGATACTACTTATGTGGGCCTGATGGATGAACTGTCCGGAAGCGAAAACCGGATCTCTGTAGCGAGAAAAGATTATAATGAGGCTGTGAAAGCTTATAACACAAGGCTTGTGAAATTCCCCGGGAATGTATTTGGTTCCATGCTTGGCTTTGAAAAGGCGTCATATTTTGAGGCCGATGATTCAGCAGCAGATACGCCGGATGTAGGGGATATGCTGGCAGAGTGATAAGATCAGACCATTGTTCTGATGAAATGAAAGAACGGATAGAGGGAGAATATCCTATGAAAAAATGGATCGGACGGATGGCTGTGTTGCTGGCTTTTGTATTGACGCTGTCCGGAAGTACGCTGGCAGTTTTCGGGGAGATCCCGTCTGCCACAAAAGAATTCTATGTTAATGATTATGCAGGGATTTTCAGCGATACCTGGAAGGAAGAGCTTTGCAAGGCTGGTGAACAGCTGTATGATGATACCACAGCGCAGCTGGTTGTCCTTACCGTGGATACCACCGATGGGGAAGACATCAGTGATTATGCAGTGGAAACCGGTCGCAAATGGGGAATTGGTTCAAAGAAGAAAAATAATGGTATTCTGATCGTCCTTTCGGTTTCGGACCGTAAAGTCTGGGTATCTGTCGGTTACGGTCTTGAGGGAAAGCTGCCTGATTCAAAGACCGGACGACTTCTGGATGAATATGCAGTTCCTTCCTATAAAGACAATCAGTTTGAAAAAGGTACCGTGGAGCTTTATTATGCAATGTTAAATGAGATCCGTGAGGAATACGGCCTGGAGAAGATAACAGCTCCCAGGTATGAGAAGGTGGAGCCGGATGTGGATGATGATGAGGATGATGGAACTGTCTGGGAGATCGCGCTGGGGCTTGTGATGATCGTTTTGATCATGGTGGGCGCATATCTGCTGTGCGTGATGCTTCCTGTATTTCTTATCGTAACTATGGTTCTGGTTCTGAAGGGCCTGATAATGAAATTGTCGGGAAAGGATACCGCAGACTACTGGAAAAAGAATTTTAACCGTATGAGTGTACTGCATCGGCTCTTTAATTCCCTGTTTCCGCTGAGCTGGATTCTGGGAAGAGGAGGAAAAAGCAGCGGTGGAAGTTCCGGCAATGACGATGACAGAGACGATGATTATGACAGCTACGACAGCGGAAGCTCCGGAGACGGAGGAAGCTTCGGCGGTGGCGGTGCCGGCAGGGATTTCTGATGCTATTGACAAAATTTCTCAACTTTGCTACAATGACGAAAATCAATTCCGTGAGGGAGTAATTCGCGTGTAGACGTGGTTTGTCAACATACTGGTGCGTGCACCTGGCAAATCTTAAAGAATGAGACTCATGTATATTTTATTTCTGTTACAGAGATAGAGTATACGTGGGTCTTTTTTTATGGCTCCGGAGCGGATGAATATGCAAAGGAGAAGAAAAATGCTGTTATTTATGAAAGTGCTTTTTACCCAGTTTATTGCGGAAATGGGTGACAAAACACAGCTGATGCTGGTGGCAATGACTTCCAGGTTCAAGCTGAAGGATATTCTGCTTGGAACCGGTGTTGCGATCCTAGTGCTCAGCGGACTGGCAGTGCTTGCAGGAGGTATTATCAGTACCGTGGTCCCTACCTGGCTGATCCGTCTGATCGCAGGTGCAGCGTTCCTGTTTTTGCGGCGACAACGCTGAAGGGTGACGATGATGAGGAAGAGAATGTTAAGATCGTAAGATCAAATTTGCACCGCTGTCTGTATTCTGCACATTTTTTGTTGCGGAGCTGGGGGATAAGACACAGCTTACTGCAATTACATTTGGTGCCAATGAGGGGCTGAGTTCAGCAGTTGTGGTATGGCTTGCCTGTTCACTGGGGCTTTTTGTGGCGGATGTGATCGGACTTCTGATCGGGTATCTTCTGAAAAGCAAGGCACCGGAGGGAATCCTCAATACAGTTGCATTTGTTATTTTTTCCATCTTTGGAATCCTGACGCTGAGACAGGGATTTGGCCTTCTGCTCGGAGCGGGATCTTCTATGATCTTCCGCTTACCTTAGCGGTTACGGTTGTGTTTGTGATCGTCTGTCTTATGCTTTATAAGCAGGCGAAAAAGAATTAAATTATTATAAGGAGCTTTGCACAGAATAAGGCTCATACCGGAAAAAGCCTTCGCATACACTGTAAAAAAGCGTCTTCGGGGGCTTGGCAGTGAAGGATTATATTGAAGAACGTGCAGTTGAGATCGCAGGATATATTGTTGAAACAAAGGCTACGGTGCGGCAGGCGGCGAAGAAATTCGGGATCAGTAAGAGTACGGTACATATGGAAGTAACAATATAGAACGGTTCGTTTGGGTAATAGAATAAGAAAAACCGAGGAGGAACGAACCATGAAGGATTTGAAAACAAGAATTACGGAGAATGGCATTGATTATGTACTTGTCGGGGATTATTATATCCCAGATTGAAGCTGCCGGAGGAAAAGTGATCTATCGGTAAGTGGGGACGAATGCACAGGGAGTATCTGAAAAAGCAGTGCTACGGTAGATATTCCAGTTTACTGCTGACCGGAAAACTTTGGAGCTATCTGGAGGATTTGGACGAACAAGCGGAGGAACGGTTTACGTGTATTGTTGATCAGATGAAAGCGGCTGAGGGAGTGACGGAGGAATTGAAGCGGAAAGATGCTATGCTTTGGGTACAACGGTGTAATAATATTAGAAACAGAGCAGAAGAAATTGTACTGAACGAAATGGTTTATATTTAGTATGGAGCAGTCAGCCGAAAGGCTGGCTGTTTTTCTTTTCCTAGCGACAGAAAATGATTGACAATGCTATAAGACTGTGGTAGTCTGAAAACAAGAACAGACTACTGTAGTCTTATAGGAGGCGAAACAAGTGACAGAGGAAAATATCAAACTTTTTGATTCGGAATTAAAGGTAATGGATGTTCTGTGGAAGGATGGTGACGTGCCAGCGAAATATGTTGCAGATACTTTAAACAGAGAAGTCGGCTGGAATAAAAACACAACGTATACATTGATTAAGCGGTGTATCAATAAAGGCGCGATTGAACGAACGGAACCGGGATTTATGTGCCATGCGCTTATAGCAAAAGAACAGGTACAGGATCTGGAAACAGATGAACTTATTGATAAGATATATGATGGATCTGTTGACAAGTTGTTTGCGGCACTTCTTGGCAGAAAAAAACTTTCTATGGAGCAGATTAAGAACCTGAAGCAGATCGTCAGTGAATTGGAATGAGGTGATGTATATGAGCCTGCTGCAAATGAGTTTTCTGGGAACGGTTATTATTTTACTTATTGTGGTATTAAGGGCTGTGCTTATCAACAGATTACCGAAGAAAACATTTTTGATTTTATGGTGGATTGCATTAATACGGTTATTAGTTCCATTTTCCATAAAATCAGTCACAAGTATTTATTCTCTGTTGCAGAGTATTTATTCTGATATAAACCCAGTGAGAACGGCGCAAACGACAACATTTTTACCCATTCATGGTAATATGCCTGAGATAGCAAATGGATTATCAGAGGCTATGGTGCAGAGAACAGAATCCATTTCGATTTTGAGTGTAATATGGCTGGCAGGTCTGTTACTTTGTTTTGGATTTTTTGCGGTTTCCTATATAAAATGTTATCGGGAATTTCGATTTTCGCTGCCTGTTGAAAATGATATTTTGGAAGCATGGAAGGAAAAACATCCACTAAAAAGGAGTCTATCCATCCGGCAGACAGAAACCATAGCTGCACCACTTTCTTATGGTGTGATTCGCCCAGTTATTTTAATGCCGAAAAATACAGAATGGAAAAATATTTATCAGCTTCGTTATGTGTTGGAACATGAATATGTGCATATCAGACGGCTTGATATGCTTACAAAGCTGATAATGATTGCTGCAGTATGCATTCATTGGTTTAATCCTCTTGTGTGGGTAATGTATATTCTTTTTAACAGAGATTTGGAATTATCCTGTGACGAAACCGTAGTCCGTAGATTTGGAATGGATATAAAGTCGGTATATGCAACTGCTTTAATATCTATGGAAGAAAAAAAGAGCGGACTGACACCATTATGTAACAGTTTCAGTAAAAATGCGATTGAAGAGAGGATAAGAGCAATTATGAAGATAAAGAAGACATCTAAGTTTGCAGTAATTATAAGTGCAGTATTGGTAATTTGCGTGACAGGTGGATTTGCAACTTCCGCATCATCCTTGGAGAAAAAGACAGAGACAGCGCAAGAAAACGGTGAAACAACAGTTGCTTTAAACGAAGTGAATATCCGGGAAGATGAATCACTTTCAAGTTCGGATGTGGAATGGTGGACAGCAGAAGAGTATGCGAAATGGCTGGACGAGGAAAAAGAAGTTCTGCAGTCTATGATTGGTGAAAAAGCTTATACAGGCGGCGACGGATGGTTTGTATGGACACAGGAAAAGTAGATGAGACGATTGCACTTTATGAGGATAATCTTCAAAAAATAAAAGATGGGATGAAAGTTGTCGAATCATCTGATGATGCAGTGGGAATTACAATGGCATATTCTCCGGAAAATATAGAATATGCGAAGCAGGAAGCAGAAACGGTCACCGAAAATAAAGACAGTAATGAAAATGTATTCAGCGAAGAACAGCTTTCTGAATATGCAAAAGCGGGAATAACTTACCAGAAAGAAACAGGATTTCTGATGTATGATGGAAAGACCATTGGATATTTCCGGGATGAGTTTAAGCCGGGTACTTATACAATAAGTTCCAAACGTGGAGGTACGCTTCGAGTTGAAGTGCAAAGGGAAAACTATGGCACCATCACAGACGTAAAGGCAGAACCGTTATCAGATGATTTTTGGTCAGAACCGGCGGCATTGGTTGAAAGTTCCGGCGGAGAAGCTGTAACTGCAGATGAAATGAAAGGATCTGTTTTGAAGAAGGAGGAAGTGAGAACATAGCGCTGATGACATGGGCGAATATAGCAGTGAAGAGGGAAAAGGTCTTAATATTGCTGTTCCACAGGAGTATGCTGATTATGGAGTATCCTGTGATGCTCAAGGAAACTGTTTATAATGGTAAGATTATAGCAGATTATATGATGGGGAAGGGAATCTTTTCTAACAGCAACGGCACTATGTACATTGAAGTAACGAGAGACAAAAGTGGAAAGATTAGCAGCTTTCAAAAAGTAAGCAAAAATAGAATGCAGGAATTATTTACTGAATTTAATCCGGAAACGGAAACATTTGCGGAATATAATTCAGAGGCGAAGCATTAAGTTAGTGCTAAATGAAACGAGGATGATTAAGTGGGAAAAATATTGCTGGTATCATTCGAGGGAGATGAGGAAGAGTTGGTAAATTCTGTTATTTCCGTGTTAGATTCCGGCAGAGAAAAATTCCTTTTTCAGGAAATACAACTTCAATCGAAAATAAGGCATAAGGGTATAGCGATTGATTTGAAACGGAGGGAAGTTGTTCGTGATAATAGAAAAATAGAATTAACTTACACCGAGTTTGAAATCCTGCAGTTATTAGCACAAAATCCAGGAAGGGTATTTAGTAAGGAGCAGATTTATGATGTAGTCTGGAAAGAAGCCTATTCTGGCGATTACAATATTGTCATGAGTCATATCAGCCATATTCGTGAGAAGATAGAAGATGATCCGGGCAACCCGGTATATATTCAAACCGTCTGGGGTGTAGGATACAAGTTTAATGAGAGGGCAGGCAGCGAGTAAATTCGCTGCCTTTCCTTTACAGGGATGGATTCAGATTTCGCTGAGTTTCAAGATAATATTGCTCTGCTGATACAGCCAGTCCGTGAATTCCGTTGGCTTGGTTGTTCCTGCCTTTACAGCTTTCTTACGCCGCAGAGCTTCATTTCTTAAAAAGGTCAAACGCAGTTTCATTTCTTCCAGACGTTCAATCGGAAAATCAGCAGTTTTTTTGGATTTATTGATTTTATTACGCCAATTCTGGCATTCATTTTTATAAAGCAAATCATAGTTATTTTCTCTGGCTCGTTCATCAAATTCCCTTTTATTTTGAAGTGCCTGTGCTTTACGGCACTTATCACTGCATAGTTCATAACGCTGGTTTTTTGCCAGAAAATATTTTCCACAGACTTTGCACTGACGGAAACAAAGGCCCCAGTCATTCAGCCGATTCAAGTAATAAGTGATAAGCGGATAAAAAGAGCTGTAGGCAGCTACGCATTCTGTTCTGCGCCTATTATCCGGAAACCAAAGTTCAAGTCGAGTGATTTCAGCAGGAGTGTTGCGGAAATAAAGACTGCCAGTATGAAAGCGTTCTGGTTTTCCGGTATCAGAATTAAAATTCATGACATTTTCTGTTTGGAATGCCTGAGTCAAAATTTGGATTTTTTCTATAAAACGATCACAGGCAGTATTACGGTCACGATATTCCCTTGTAACAAGATATTCATTCCAAATACGGAATGTAGCATACATTCTCACCGGATCACCGGTGAGATATTTTTTTTGCCAGAAAATCACCAGCAGTCTGTTCCAGTGCAGGCTGTTTCCAACGGTTAGTGTGCAATGCATCACGTAGGGGAGCAAGTCCATATATATTCCAGTTCTTTTCTTTATCATATTCAAAATCTATCAGAAAACGTCCTAGAGGACGTGTTATATCATATATGACATCGTTATCTTTATTTCCGTCCAGTCGAAAACGGATTTGCTGTTCCGTTCCGATTAAAATTCGCTCCTTCATTTTGTCTCTATCCAATGCCAGAACGAAGAGGATGTGGTCGTAGCAAGGTTCTTGCCTTATAAATTGATAAGTCATTTCTATTTGCTCCTGTTTTGTATGGTAATTTTAAAAAATATAATATTAGTTACATTTATGGTATCGCGAAAGTATTGAAAAGTCAAGATGAGATTGATAAGATACGATTGCATGGTAATTTCGTACTATGCAGTGTACTTTGACAACTTTATGACCGTCTAACCTGAGATAAACCGCCATGACCTTCGATAAAAGAAGTGAGCGCATCCGAATGGATGACGTGTTGTATGCCTTAACAGCAGTATGACTCAGGAAACAGGAAAGATAAAACGGCAATGAGAAGCTAAAAAAATGAGATCAAAAATGGAGGAACAACATGAGTGAAAATAAGAGATTAAACAATTATGATGAACTGCCTCTTGTACTGGATGTGGCTGATATTCAGCGGATTATGGGGATTTCCAGAGTAACGGCTTATGAACTGGTTCATACACCCGGTTTTCCGGCATTTCGAAGCGGCAGATTAATTAAGGTTAGTAAAATTGCTTTTTTCGAATGGATGGCAAAGGGGAATGGAAGGGTGCCGGAGAATAGTAACTAAATCTGGAGCAGAGCGGAGAGCGAAGTCAGTCGGTCATTTTTTTGCGGACAGTTCAATACATGCCTGTCTGTTTCGCTCCCTGCTCCTGCGTTTGCTCTCGTTTGATTTCTCCTCTGTATCTTCTTGGCACAAGCAGGACAATACTTCGATATGCCAGAGCGGGGAACATATTCAACACCGCACACCGTACAATTCTTAGGCTTT
>ENA-OPZM01000723-OPZM01000723.1-human-gut-metagenome-genome-assembly--contig:-NODE-723-length-13509-cov-8.926543_pt1 | contig 13509 bp, 10 predicted proteins | sample MGYA00242478_ERZ504493 | MGnify/ENA primary metagenome ERZ504493 (study PRJEB26092, sample SAMD00036227) | human gut metagenome | host: Homo sapiens | study: EMG produced TPA metagenomics assembly of...
ACAAATGAAAAATGAAATGATTAAATAAATCGTAGCCGAAATGGGAACACAAGGCTTGAATTTAGGAAAAGTGTTCCGAAAAGGGAACACTTTACAATCACATATTAAACCACAATCTGACCGTTATAACACTCATGATTGCGGGCGGTTAGGTCGGCGGTTATGGCGGCAAAGAGGGTGTGGCGAATTTTTTTGACTCGGATACAGCCAAAGTACATTGCGATTGCGTAGAAGGTTGTTTCGCTTGAACCTGCGAGTACGGATGCTGTTCTGCCCGCAAAGCTGTCGGGACCGCAGGTTTTGTAAAGGGCTGTAAGGAGTGCGGTTGAACCGCTTCCCGAAACGGGGCGGAGGAGTACGAGCGGAACGATTTCTTTCGGAAATCCTAAAAATTCCGCTGTCGGCTGAATCAGTGCGCATATTGCGTCAATTGCTCCGCTTGATTGCAAAAGGTCAACGGCAAACACAAGTCCCATAATTGTAGGGGCAATGTTGTACAGAAGTTTTACTCCCTCTTTTGCTCCCGAGATGAACACATCGAATACGGGAACTTTTTTTTATCAGCCCGAATACCACAACAATACACGCAAATGCCGGCATTACAAATTCCATTTGCTCACCACATTTCTCAAATTTTGCCTTGCCTGATATTCAGCGTACAGGCAATCAGCAATGCCACCGTCAACGCACACGCAGAGCTTATCCAGACGGGAACGATAATTTCAAAAGGCGCAGAGCTTCCGTAGGATTGGCGGAGTGCGGCAAGCGTTGTTGGTAAAAGCTGGAGTGACGCTGTGTTCATAACTACAAAAACAACCATTTCGTTGCTCGCAATGTCACGGCGGTCATTGAGCGTGTGCAGCTGTTCCATTGCTTTTAGCCCGAAAGGTGTTGCGGCATTGCCGAGTCCGAGCAGATTTGCACTGATATTCATGGTGATGCTTTGAAAGGCGTCGCTTTTTTTATCAAGTCTCGGAAAAAGCGGACGGAGCAACGGTGCAAAGATTTTTGCAAAAATGTTTGTCAAACCGCTTTCGACTGCGATTTTCATAATTCCCGACCAAAGGCAGATTATGCCTGCCATTGTGAGAATAAGCTGTATTGATGACGCTCCGCTTTCGATGAGTGCGTTTGAAATGTCGGCGGTGTTGCCCATAAACAACGCACACAATACGCTCACGGCAATGAGTCCGCTCCAGATATAATTCAGCATTTTTACTCCTTTTGCTGCAATTAACGACAAAATGTACAATATTGTCATTTTTGTAATCAAATTATTTAATAAAATCGTTGACAAAAATCCCGAAAAATGGTAGTATAGGTAAAAATAGGGATTATGGTGAATTAAAAAATAGGGATTATGGTGAATTAAAATGATTTATACAAACTTTAGGGAAATTGATAAAGCAGGCAGAATTGTAATATCAAAGGATATCCGCAACCACCTCAACATTAAGCCGGGTGACATTCTTCACATTGAGGCTGACGATGAGTGCGTTACGATTAAAAAGGCAGAGAGCAAGTGCGTTTTTTGCAATACTCTTGATAATCTGATTGCATTCGGCGGAAAATATGTATGCAGAGATTGTGTTGAAAAGCTCAAAGGCTGATACTGCTTTTGACTACTCTAAAATATACTTGACCGAATTTGAAATTATGATAACGGACGGTGTTTTTATATGGACAGAATTGACAAAATTAATTATTATCTTGACATTGCCGAAACTGTGCTTGAAAGGGGAACTTGCCTGCGCAGAAATTTTGGCGCAATTATCGTGAACAACGACCAGATTGTTTCAACAGGCTATACAGGCGCTCCGAGAGGCAGAAAAAATTGCTGTGATTTGGGATTTTGTATCCGTCAGGAACGCAACATTCCCCGTGGCGAGCGTTACGAACTTTGCAGAAGCGTTCACGCCGAGGCGAACGCTATTATCCACGCTTCAAGAGAACAGATGATTGGCGCAACGCTTTATCTTGTCGGCAAGGAGATGTCAAACGGCGAGTATGTTCAGAACACATCTTCGTGTGCAATGTGCAAGCGTATGGTTATCAACGCAGGTATTGACAAGGTTATTGTCAGAAACGATAAAACCGATTTTACGGAAATTGATGTGAACGATTGGATTATGTCCGATGATTCGCTTGACGCTCTCCGTGGCTATTGATATGAAAACACGGCTTTTTATAACCGATATCCGCAAAATCTCTTTTGACAGAGTCGGTGAGCTTTCTTCCGAAAGGGCGGAGCGTGTTCAAAGATGCCGCAGAGCTGACGATAAACTGCGTTGCATTGCAGGCGGCTTGTTTATGAACAAATTTCTTGGCGGTGCAAAAATCACCGTGAATGAATTCGGCAAGCCCGAATGTGACAATGGGCTTTGTTTCAATATTTCGCACAGCGGAAGCTATGTGCTTTTTGCGTTGTCGGGGTCCGAAGTCGGCTGTGATATTGAAGAAATTCGATTTCTCAAGGGCATAAGGCTCGGAAAAATTGTTTTCTGCGACAACGAGATGAAATTGCTCGGCAACGCTTTTGACAGGCTCGGCACATTTTTTGAATTGTGGACTAAAAAAGAGGCACTCCTAAAATGTATGGGTGACGGATTTCACCGTGGCGCAAAAAGTGTTGATGTCGGCAACGGAAAATTCTCTGAAAATCAAATCGAATATTATATGAAGCAATACAAATTTTCGGACTATGAAATCAGCCTTTGCAGTGTGCAAAATGATTTCCCGAAAGATATTGAATTTATCACTTTATAAATATAAAAGCCACGATTTTGAACCAACCTCCAAAATCATTAGATTTTTGGTCTGACTTTTTTTGGGGGTAACATCAAATTCGGGGCTTTTTTTACATAGAAAATACAAAACAAACCCCTGATTTTGTTAATATGCTTGTTATTGCTATTTTTGAATAATTGTGATACAATTTACTTTAATTAGTGTAGCAATCGGCTGCATATATTGTGTATGAAAAAATTCGGAACGGAAATATCCGTCTGCACACGGATGTTTTGCAATTTTCAGGGGGGACACTATGCCGACATTTACCAAGGCGGCTATCAAGGCGACATTTATTTCGCTTTTGAATAAAAAGCCGTTGAATAAAATTACAGTCAAGGAAATTGTTGAAGAATGCGGAATTAACCGTAATTCTTTCTACTACCATTTTGACGACATTCCGTCGCTTCTTGAGGAAATTCTCGTTGAAGAGGCTGACAGATTTGTTGCGACCGAAACCGACAACAATACCTCTGTTTATGAAAGCCTGATTTCTGTAATTGACTATGCTTTTTCAAACAAGTCGGTGATTCAGCACATTTACAATTCTGCGAACAGAACTACATTTGATGTGTATCTCAACAGGATTTGTACTCACGCTATAAAAAGCTATTTTGACAAGCTTGAAATTACAAAGAATATTGCCGAAGATGACCTTGACGCAATGATTATGTATTACAAGTGTCAGCTTGTCGGTTTTATTATCGACTGGCTCGGCGGAGGTATGAAATATGACCTCAGAATTAAGATGAAACGCATTTGTGAGCTGTTTGAGGGTTCAATGGAGTCTGCATTGGACAGATGTGCCAAAATCAATGCCTGATTGCTGTTTTATTGGTTAAAATTGAATATTTGCGTTTATTTGCGTGTCTGAAATGCAGACGAATTTAACAAAATGTCTGATTTCCGTACAAATTTATTGCCGTGTCTAAATTCCTGACACGGCATTTTTTGTGTCTGTTTAAATTTTAACAAAGTCGTAATAGAATATATTACGGACAAAGGAAATACGGTTCACCTCTCGGATCGTTCCTTTGAATGCAGAGTGCAGTCTGCAAATCATATATGAAGGAGTATGAAATATGAAGTTAGGGAAAGCGGTTGTTAAAAGCCGTTTCGTAATCCTTATACTTGCCGTTGCGCTGATGATTCCGTCAGCCTTGGGAATGGCATTTACAAGGGTTAATTACGACATTCTTAGTTATCTTCCCGATAACCTCGACACAATCAAGGGTCAGGATTATTTGCTTGATGACTTTGGAAAGGGTGCTTTTTCATTCCTCATCTTTGAGAATATGGATGATAAGGATGTTGCGGCAACAGAGGAAAAAATCAAAGAAATCGACCATGTTGATACGGTTCTTTGGTATGACGATTTTGCCGACATCTCAATTCCAAAGGAAATGTTGCCCGACAAAATTTATGATGCGTTCAATTCGGGAAATGCAACAATGATGGCGGTATTCTTCGATACCTCAACATCAGCTGATGAAACAATGAACGCTATCGAAGAAATCCGTTCGGTTGCCGGTAAACAATGCTTTGTTTCGGGTATGTCGGCAATGATTACGGATATGAAGGATATGTTTGAGGAACAGGAAATGACTTATGTTGCAATCGCTGTTGTTCTTGCGGTAATTGCAATGATGATCTTTATGGATAACTGGATTATCCGTTTGTGTTCCTTGCAAGTATAGCGGTTGCTATCCTCGTAAATATGGGCAGTAACTACTTTATGGGTGAGGTTTCATTCATTACCAAAGCGTTGGCGGCAGTCCTTCAGCTTGCGGTAACAATGGACTACTCAATCTTCCTGTGGCACAGCTATGAAGAACAAAAGGGCATTTGTGAAAACCACAAGCAGGCAATGGCTGTTGCAATTCACGAAACCGTCCGTTCCGTAATCGGAAGTTCAATCACAACGGTTGCAGGCTTTATCGCACTTTGCTTTATGACATTCACACTCGGTCTTGACCTCGGTATTGTAATGGCAAAGGGTGTTATCCTCGGTGTTATCTCCTGTGTAACGGTTCTTCCGTCGCTCATTCTTGTTCTTGACAAGCCTCTTGAAAAGACAATGCATAAGTCGCTTATTCCGTCAACAAAGAAGCTTGCAACAGGACTTGTTAAAATTTTCCCCGTATTTCTCGTAATGTTTGCGGCTCTTATTTATCCGTTCTATTCGGCATACAGCCAGACAAACAATGAGATTTACTACGATTTGTCGGAAAGTCTTCCCGAGGATATGGCAAATGTAATTGCCAACACAAAGCTTAAAGATGAATTCGGTGTCGGTACAACACATATGGTTCTTGTTGATTCTTCGCTTTCTGCAAAGGACGCAAGAAATATGACAAACGAGCTTGAAAAGGTTGACGGCGTAAAATATGTTCTCGGTCTTGAAAGCGTTGTAGGTTCGCTTGTTCCGGAAGAAGTTCTTCCCGAGTCAATCACAAGCGTTCTCAAAAATGATAAATGGGAGCTTATGCTTATCAACTCTGAGTACAAAACAGCCACAGATCCTATGGCAAAGCAGATTGACGAGTTGAATAAAATCATTACAAAGTATGATAAGGACGGACTTCTCATCGGTGAAGCCGCTTGTACAAACGACCTTGTAAACATCACGACAGTTGACTTTCAGGTTGTAAATGCAATTTCTATTGTTGCAATCTTTATTATCATTGCGATTGTTGAAAAGAGTATCACACTTCCGATTATTCTTGTTGCGGTTATTGAGCTTGCAATCTTTATCAACCTCGGTATTCCGCATCTTATGGGCGAGTCGCTCCCGTTCATCACACCTATCTGTATAAGTACAATTCAGCTTGGTGCAACGGTTGACTACGCAATTTTGATGACGACACGATATAAGAAGGAAAGGTATCTCGGAAACGATAAACGCACCTCGGTTATTACGGCTCTTGAAACTTCAATTCCGTCAATTATCGTTAGTGCAATGGGACTCTTTGCCGCTACAATCGGCGTCGCATTCTACTCGGATGTTGACCTTATTTCATCAATCTGTAAGCTCCTTGCAAGAGGCGCTGTCATCAGTATGTTCTGCGTAACGCTTATTTTGCCGGCAATGTTTATGCTGTTCGACAAGGTAATTGCAAAGACAACTCTCGGTTTTAAGCCGAAAAAAACATCAATTTCGGAGGCTGCTGTATAATGAAAAAGAATAACAAAAATAATAATCATAAATTTTTAAGCAAAAACTATATCAAGGGTGCTATTTCGGGTGCACTTGCACTCACAATTCTTTGCAGCGGAGTAGGCGTTGCCGCTTATTCCGCCGGTGCAGACAATACTGCACAGGCTCTCGGCGTTCAGACAGAAAGTACGGTTGAGGCTGTTAAGAAGGCAAGCACAACTAAAGAGGCTCTCAAAAAGCTCAGCAAAAATGAAACCGTTTATGTTATTGCCGACGCAAGCGGTGCGGCTAAGAAAATCATTGTAAGCGACTGGCTCAAGGGTGTAGATACAAAAGGCAAGGTAAAGGATGTTTCAAACCTCAAGAATGTTAAAAATGTTAAGGGTGACGAAACATACACGGTAAACGAAAACAACGCTTATGAGTGGGCTGCAAATGGCGATGATATCTACTATCAGGGAACAGGCACAACCGAACTTCCCGTAAAGCTCAAATTAAGCTACAAGCTCAACGGCAAAACTGTTTCTGCAGATGAAATCGCAGGCAAGAGCGGTAAGGTTACAATCCGCATTGACTATGAAAACACACAGAAGGAAAAGGTTAAGATTAACGGCAAGACAGAAGAAGAAGTTAATGTTCCGTTCCTTATGCTTTCAGGTATGATTCTTGACGATGACAACTTCAAAAATGTTGAGGTTTCAAACGGCAAGGCTATCAATGACGGTACAAGAACAATTGTTGCCGGTTTTGCTCTTCCGGGTATGCAGGACAGCCTTGACATTGACAAGGATGAAATGGAAATCCCTGATTATGTTGAAATCACAGCAGACACAACCGACTTTGAACTTTCAACAACAATGACAGTTGCAATGAACGATATTTTCAACGATGTTGATTTTTCAAAGGTTGACGATAAGGTTGACGAGCTTAAGGATTCTCTTGATGAACTCGAAGACGCCGCAGAACAGCTTGTTGACGGTTCTTCACAGCTTTATGACGGTATCGGCACACTTCTTGACAAGTCAGGCACACTCATTGAAGGTATTGACAAGCTTTATGACGGTGCAGAACAGGTAAACAGCGGTGCAAAAAAACTTGACAGCGGTGCAGACGGTCTTTCAAGCGGAGCAAAAACGCTTGATGACGGTGCGTCAAAGCTCAAAAACGGTGCATCACAGCTTGACAGCGGTGCATCACAGCTTGACAGCGGTCTTGCAACACTTGCAGGCGGTGCGTCACAGGTTGACAACGGTGCGGCAAGTCTCAGCAGTTATGTTGCAACACTTGCGGGCGGTCTCGGCAAGCTTTCATCCAACAGCGCAACTCTAAACAGCGGTGCAGAACAGGTGTTTAACACACTTCTTTCAACTGCCGACACTCAGATTGCCGCCGCAGGTCTTACAGCCGACAAGCTTACAATTAAAAACTATGACAGCGTTCTTGAAGGACTTATTTCATCACTCAGCGATGAAAATGCTCAGAAGCTCGCTTACAATACAGCACTTGAAACAGTAACGGCAACTGTAAACAGCCAGAAGGATGTTATCAGAACTGCCGTTGAGGCAACGGTAAGAAAGTCTGTTACGGAACAGGTTCTCGCAGCCGCAGGTCTTGGTATGACGGCAGATCAGTATGATGCCGCTGTTGCCGCAGGTCAGGTCAGCGAAGAAGTTCAGGCTCAGGTTTCTACTGCAGTTTCTACACAAATGAGTTCATCTGCGGTTCAGACTGCAATTGACAGCAATACAGAGGCACAGATTCAGAGCCTTATCGAAACAAATATGAACAGCGAAGAGGTTCAGAGTCAGATTCAGGCAGGTGTTGCAAAAGCTCAGGCAGGCAGAAAGTCACTTCAGGCTCTCAAAACTCAGCTTGACAGCTACAACACTTTCTATCATGGTGTGCTTTCATACACAGCGGGTGTTGATCAGGCTAACGAGGGCGCTCAGCAGATTCTTGCCGGCACATATACACTCAAGGACGGCACAGGTTCACTTGTAAGCGGTGCCGGTCAGCTCAAGAACGGTTCTTCAAGTCTTAAGAGCGGTACAAGCGAACTCAAGAGCGGTACTTCAACCCTCAAGGACGGTACATCAAGCCTTAAAAGCGGTGTAAAGACTCTCAAAAACGGCACAAGCTCACTTTCGGACGGTACAAAGAGCCTCTTCGAGGGCGTTGGTACTCTCAAGGACGGCAGTGCAGCACTTGTTGACGGTGTTAAACAGCTCAATGACGGTGCAATGACATTGTCCAAGGGTATGAAGAAGTTCAAAGAGGAGGGCATTGACAGCATTGTTGATGCCGCAAACGGTGATGTCCGGGATATCATCGACCGTTTCAAGGCTGTTCAGAAAGCATCAAAGAAGTACAACAACTACAGCGGTATTTCCGAAGATATGGACGGTAAGGTTGACTTCATCTACAAGACCGATTCAATCGAGAAAAAGTAACTCAATATATTTTAACAGCAAGACGAAAGGCTTATTTCCCTAACCCTTTCATACACAATATAAAAAGCAGTTATGTCGTTTGGCATAGCTGCTTTTTGCTTTGTATGATGTTTTTTGTGAATTTCAAAACTTGAAAAAATTACAAATAATAAAACGAATTTCACCGCAAACAATACTATTGCGGCGATGAAAACGGGATGCCGAAACGCCGCTTTATTAATAAATTTAACGAGATTTAAAAGTTTGAAAAGGAGAAAACAAATTATGTCAAGCAATAACAATCAGATTAATGTACCTCAGGCAAAGGAAGCATGGAACGCTTTAAGATGGAATGTGCCAACGAAGTAGGCGTAAACCTCAAACAGGGATATAACGGCGACATTTCTGCAAGAGAAGCAGGTTCTGTAGGCGGTCAGATGGTTAAAAAGATGATTGAGTCTTACGAAAACAGCATGAAATAAGCTTTAAAACCGATTTTCAGGGGCATATAGCTATGTTAGCTGTATGCCCTATTTTCGCTCACAGGCTTATTATGGACGATTCGGAACATAAAAAACAGGACTGCACATTCGCACAGTCCTGCAATTGTCGATTATCAGATATTTACAATATCAACATTAACTTTCAGATGTTCGGGAAGTGTTTCCTGCTTGAAAAACATTGACATATACCATGGATAATATGTTATGCCGTTTTCAATTTCCAAATTGCCCTTGCAGAACACAATACCGCTGTTTATGTTCCAACTCTGCTTTGCAATCAAGTTATCCAATGCCTTGTGTTTTGTGTAGTCATTGCCCGACTTAATTTCAATCGGTACGGCTGACTTACCTTTTTGAACGATAAAATCAATTTCACCGATATTCTTCTTATTGAAATATCTTAAAAGAAAACCGTTTGAAATAAGCTCCTGAGCAAATACATTTTCAAGAATACTTCCCATATTAACGGACAAATCTCCCGACAGTATGTCAAACTGAATGTTTCCCATTGATGCGGCACAAAGCAGTCCCGTATCACACAAGAACAGTTTAAAAAGATTGTTCTGTAGGTTGAGCTCAAGCGGCAGTACGGGTTCGGTTATGTTGTAACAGGGGAGAGCAACTCCTGCGTCTGCAAGCCAGTTGAAACTTGTTTCGTATCTCAACATTCGTGCAGAATTTTTAATATCGGAAAGTGTAAATCTTCTGTTCCTGTCATTAAGCTGAGCGGGAATTAAATCAAAAATGCTCTTTATCTTCTCTTTGTTGTTGTCGGAATATTTTGAAATATCCTGTCTGTACAAGTCGAGAATATCTTTTTGAATTTTCAAGACCTCACCGATGTCTTTTGTATCAACAAATTTCTGTACAACCGCAGGCATTCCGCCGACAATAATATAGTATTGAAAAAGCTTCAACATTGATTGATGAACTGCTTCCGTAACCGTTTCTTTATTGTCGTAACATTTCTTTAAATATTCTATCGTTTGTGGCTGAATACCGTTTGCAGTTGCAAATTCTTCAAAATCAAGCGGATACATACGGTAGTTTTCTTCGTAACCGACGGGATAGGACTTTACTTCTTTATATCTTACTCCGAGCAGTGAGCCCGATTCAATGTAATCAAACTGCCCGTCATCTACAAGAAATTTAATTGCCGTTCTCGCAGACGGACATTCCTGTATCTCGTCAAAGAAAATCAAAGTATCTCCCTTTACCAAGGGCTTTTGTGTGTATGCGGTTAGATTAATCAGTATCGTTTCAGCATTCAAATCCCCGTTGAATATCTTTGCGGCATCGGGATTTGTGATGAAATTTATCTCGATAAAGTTTGAATAATTTTCTTCTGCAAATTTTCTTATAATATATGTTTTGCCGATTTGCCTTGCTCCTGTAATGAGCAGAGCTTTTTTATCGGGTGTATTTTTCCATTTTACTAAATGTTCATAGGCTTTTCTTTGAAGCATAAAATCACCTCTTAATTGTAGTGTAACATTATTCTTGAAAATATTCAATCATTTGTAACGAAATTCTTAATTTTTAAAGGTGATTTGTAACATTTTTCTAAACAGAGTTATTTAGAGCATAAAAAACAGGACTGCACATTCGCACAGCCCTGAAAATTGAATTGTTAAATTGATTAAGCCTCGGCTCTGTTGATTGCGTTGAGAACACCGAGTACCGATGCAACATTGACATTTGAGTCAATGCCGATGCCGAAGATATTCTTTCCGTCAGGCTTTTTGAGTTCAATATATGAAACAGCCTTTGAGTCGGAACCCTGAGAAATTGCGTGCTGACTGTATGAGATGAATTCGTACTTGTCAAGACCGACCTTTTTGATTGCATTGAAGAATGCGTCAATAGGACCGTTGCCGACACCGCTGAGAGAAACCTCTTCGTTGCCGTTAATCTTCATCTTGCCCTTAAAGTGAACATAATCATTGCCGTTTTCGCTCTCTTCATAAATCTTTCTGCTTGAGAGAACATATTTCTGCTTATGCTCAAGATAATTCTTCTCGAACACCTCAAACAGCTCTTTCGGAATAAGCTCTCTGCCAAGCTCCTCACATTTTGCCTGAACAAGCTTTGAAAATTCGGGATGCATTCTCTTCGGAAGGTCATAACCGAAGTTGTTGTTCATAACAAAAGCCGCACCGCCCTTACCGGACTGTGAGTTGATTCTGATAATCGGCTCATACTCTCTGCCGACATCGGCAGGGTCAATCGGAAGATACGGAATTTCCCAGTAATCAGTTCCGCTTTCCTTCATATATTTCATACCCTTGTTGATAGCGTCCTGATGTGAGCCCGAGAATGCTGTAAATACAAGCTCGCCGATATATGGCTGACGAGGATCAATCTTCATGTTTGTGCAACGCTCGTAGATTTCACGGAGCTTTGGAAGATTTGAAAAGTCAAGCTTAGGATCAACGCCCTGTGTGAACATATTAAGTCCCATCGTAACGATATCCATATTACCTGTACGCTCACCGTTGCCGAAGAGTGTACCCTCAACTCTTTCAGCGCCTGCAAGCAATGCAAGTTCGCCTGCGGCAACACCGCATCCACGGTCATTGTGCGGGTGGATACTGATGATAGCAGCGTCACGATGTTTAAGATTTCTTGCAAAGTATTCAATCTGATCTGCATATGTGTTCGGTGTACACATCTCAACAGTATTAGGAAGATTGACAATCAACTTGTTTTCGGCAGTCGAACCGAGTGCCTCGATAACCCTGTCGCAGATTTCAACAGCGTTTTCAGGCTCGGTACCGCTGAAGCTTTCGGGAGAATATTCAAATCTGAAGTTTGTATCTCCGTCATATTCATCAGTAAGCTGTTTAATAAGCTTTGCACCGTCAACGGCAATTTTGATTACACCGTCCATATCTGTTTTGAAAACAACTTTTCTTTGGAGAGTTGAAGTTGAGTTATAGAAATGAACGATAACATTCTTAGCACCCTTAACAGCCTCAAAAGTTTTTCTGATAAGATGCTCTCTTGCCTGAACAAGAACCTGAATTGTTACATCATCGGGAATGTGGTTGTTTTCGATAAGCTCACGGCAGATTTCGTATTCTGTTTCTGACGCACTCGGAAAACCGATTTCGATTTCCTTAAAGCCCATATCGCAAAGTGCGTGGAAAAATTCGAGCTTTTCTTCAAGGTTCATAGGATCGACAAGCGCCTGATTACCGTCACGAAGGTCAACACTGCACCAGATCGGTGCTTTTGTTATAGTATTGTTTGGCCACTGTCTGTCCGGCAGATTAATCTGCTTAAAGGGAATGTACTTTTCAAATGATGGTTTCATATAATAACCTCCTGTTAAATAGCACAAAAAAATCGCCCCCCTAAACAAAGGGACGAATAAAATCCGTGGTACCACCCGTATTCAAGAACACATCACTGTGTTCTCCTTAAAGACTTCTGACAAAGTCCCGACCGATAACGCAGTCTTGCGTTTCGCATTACATATATATAGTATATACACTTCACACGAAAAACTCGGGGATGAGCTATCCATACAATGTTCCATGCTGACTCACACCAACCGTCAGCTCTCTTTGCCGGTTCATTTGCATCTTGTTCCCGTCAATGTTTTTAAGGGATTTATTTGTTAATACTATTATATATATATACCCATTCTTTGTCAAGAAAATTGTTTTGAAAATCTGTCGAATAAAGTTTATTTTTAAAAAAAGGGTGTATATAGTGAATTTTGGGATAAAACAAACAACAAGTGAGTTTAAAATGTAGAAATTGCCGATAATGTAAAAAAGATAAAAAAATTGTCAAAAAGGGGTTTACAAAAGGAAGAAGTGCTGATATAATATCAACTGTTGCGCTGAGAGGCGAGGCAGACAAGAGAAAACACAGACGGTGAAAGAGTGTAGGAACGCACGGAAGTGGAGAGTCAACATTCAGGAAGTAATCGAAAGTGTTGCTCGGTTTTGATTTTAAAAGCTGGAAAAACTTTTTAAAAAACTTTTTAAAAAGTGCTTGACAAAATCAAAACAACGTAGTATAATAGCTCTTGCACTGCTGAGGTTAGCGACTTCAAATGAAGGAAGCAAACAAGCCTTGAAAGTGCGTAGGACCTTGAAAATTGAACAACGAGAAAATAGTAAAGAAACCCGTAATGACTTTGAGGAAAGCTCAAAGAATTACAGTGAGATGTACACTAAAAAGCATCATGAATTACGGATATAGTCAGTGACATATTCGTCAATGAGCGATTAAAGCTCTGAAATTGATTTGAACAGTCGAAAGGCTGTTGAGATACAAATTTTAGAGAGTTTGATCCTGGCTCAGGACGAACGCTGGCGGCGTGCCTAACACATGCAAGTCGAACGGAACTGTTTTGAAAGATTTCTTCGGAATGAATTTGATTTAGTTTAGTGGCGGACGGGTGAGTAACGCGTGAGTAACCTGCCTTCAAGAGGGGGATAACATTCTGAAAAGAATGCTAATACCGCATGACATATCGGAATCACATGATTTTGATATCAAAGATTTTATCGCTTGAAGATGGACTCGCGTCCGATTAGTTAGTTGGTGAGGTAACGGCTCACCAAGACCGCGATCGGTAGCCGGACTGAGAGGTTGAACGGCCACATTGGGACTGAGA
>ENA-OPZM01000724-OPZM01000724.1-human-gut-metagenome-genome-assembly--contig:-NODE-724-length-13501-cov-4.761851_pt1 | contig 13501 bp, 16 predicted proteins | sample MGYA00242478_ERZ504493 | MGnify/ENA primary metagenome ERZ504493 (study PRJEB26092, sample SAMD00036227) | human gut metagenome | host: Homo sapiens | study: EMG produced TPA metagenomics assembly of...
CGTGCTACAGCGCGAACTTGGTCAGCTCTTTACTTTTGCGCCTTCGGGCAACGCGTGGATCGATGCCATGCAGCTTGGTGTGTCGAAGGCCTCGGGTATCGCGCAGCTCGCGGAGCATTACGGCATTGGGCGCGACGAGGTCATGGCGTTTGGCGACTCGATGAACGACTACGAGATCATTCGCTTTGTCGGCACGGGCTGCGCGATGGAAAACGCGCGCCCCGCGCTTAAGGCGGTGGCCGATCGCGTGGTGGGTTGCAACCGCGACCACGCCGTCCAGCAGGAGCTCCGTCGCGTGCTGGAGAGTCTCTCCTAATCCGGCAGATGGGGACGTTCCTTTTCTGCGACAGTGGGGGACAGTCCTTGCAGCTTTTTGCGAAGAGTGTCCCCAGTGACTAGTCGTTTAAGAACGTCCCCAATGACTGACCAATGACTAGGCGAGGGCGGCATGATGGTGCGGGCGACGCGTCGTGGTCGTTGTTGTATTCGGTGATGGCGTCGGCGGCCTCGCGATCTTCGGGCTCGGCGTTGATCATGGCCATGCCATGGCCCGCTGCCTGCAGCATGGGGATGTCGTTGATGTTGTCGCCGAACGCCCAGGCGTCGGCGAGACGCTCGCCCAGATGCTCACACAGCCACGTGAGGGCCGTTCCCTTGGTGGCGCCTTCGCCCATAACCTCGATATTCATGGCGTACGAACGCGTGACCTCAATGCCTCCGAGCGTGTCGAGCGCCGCCGCGATGGCGTCGCGATCGGTGGGGTCGTGCCAGTACATGGCGATGCGTTCGAGCGTCTCGACCTCGTCGATCTTGCTGTCGATATCCATGTCGATCGGTGTTCGTGTGCGCTTGAGCGAAGCCGCGATGTGAGGATCGCCGCCGCAGAATTCGTCCAGGCGCGTGTAGAGCGAGCGGGGGAGGAAACACTGCCCGTCCGCGAAGATATCGAAGGTGACGTCATGGCCGGTGGCAATGCTATGGACGTGGTGGGCGATGGCGCGGTCGAGCGGTCGGCTCAAAATGCGCGTAGCACGTGAGGCATCGGTGGGCGTATCGTCGTCGAGCTGCCAGACGCTGGCGCCGTTGGCACAGACCGCGTAGTGCACGGCGGGATGGGCGAGAATGGGCTCAAAGATGCCCGACAGTGGACGTCCCGTGCAGGGAACAAACTCGATGCCACGACGTGCGAGCTCGTCGAGCATCGCCCAGGTGGCATCGCTCATTTGCTTATCGCTCGTCAGCAGCGTCCCATCCATATCGGAAAACACAATCATTTGATGCAGCCCTTTCTACTGGCATAAAAAGCGTGGCCGAGGGCTTGGGTCCCTGGCCACGCTCGAGTTCTATAACGGTCCGCGTCCTAGCGGTCGGCGAGCGGCTTATACTCCAGCGGCTCGATAACCGGGCGATACGCGGGGCGGATGATGCGGTGCGCGCAGAAGAGCTCTTCCATGCGGTGTGCCGACCAGCCGGCCATGCGGGCGACGGCGAATAGCGGCGTAAAGAGCGTTTCGGGCACGCCGAGCATCTTGTAGATAAAGCCCGTGTACAGGTCGATGTTGGCGCAGATGGGCTTGGTCATGCCGTGGTCGCGCATGACCTGGGGTGCCAGGCGCTCAATGCGCTCGATGAGTGCGAATTCTTCGCCCAAGTCCTTCTTGGCTGCCAGCGAGCGCGCGTAACGGCGGCAGACCTCGGCGCGTGGGTCGCTCAGCGTGTAGACGGCGTGGCCCATGCCGTAGATGAGGCCCGTGCCGTCGAAGGCCTGCTTGTCGAGGATCTTGCCCAGGTAAGCCGCGACCTCGTCCTCGTTTTCCCAGTTGGAACATGCGCGCGGATGTTCTCGTGCATAGACACGACCTTGGCATTGGCACCGCCGTGGCGCGGGCCCTTGAGCGAGCCGATAGCCGCGGCGTAGGCGGAATACGGGTCGGTGGCCGAAGACGACAGCACGCGGCAAGCGAAGGTGGAGTTGTTGCCGCCGCCGTGCTCGGCATGCAGCATGAGCATAACGTCGAGCAGCATCGCCTCATCGCGGGTGAACGCCATGCCGCCGCGCAGGACCTGTAGGATGGTCTCGGCGGTGGAGAGACCGGGCGTGGGGTGCGGAACGTGAACCTCGGAACCGCGAAGCTTGGCGACCGAGGCCATGTGTGCGAAGGCGGCGATGCGCGGGAGACGTGCGAGCATGGAAATGGCGACGTCGATTTCGTGCTCGGGCGTGATCACGTCTGGTTCGGCATCGAAGGCGTAGAGCAACAGTACGGCGCGCTGGAGCACGTTCATGATGCTCGACGACACCGTGGTCATAGGGAACTCTTTAACGTACTCGTCGCTCAGATGTCTAAAGGCGCCCAGGCGCTCGCAAAAGCCGTCGAGCTCTTCCTTGTTGGGCAGCGAACCCGTGATAAGCAGATAGGCGACTTCCTCGTAGCCGTAGCGATTCTCGGCCTGGGCATTGTTGACCAGATCCTCGATGCTGTAGCCGCGAAGCGTGAGCTTGCCCTGATCGGGCACGACCTTGCCGTCGATCTTGTTGTAGCCGTGCACGTCCGAGATGCGGGTAAGACCCGCGACCACACCCGAGCCGTCGGCGTTGCGCAGGCCGCGCTTGACGTTGTGCTCGACGAACAGACCCTCGTCATACGGATCAGTCGGTAGGCCGTGGTAGAGGTTTTCGCTTTCGGGCGAAATCTGGCGGCTCGCCTCATAATCCAAGACCAGGCGGCTCAGATGGTCATCGAAGCGGTAGTAGATTTTCTTGGCGTCGTAAGCCATGCGCGCTCCTCTCGGGGTCGTGTGGGGGCGGCGTGCTTGGGTGCAGATGCGCCAGCCTGTTCCCGCACGACCTGTTCGCTACAGGCGGTACATAAAGTTAAAGACATCCTCGCGCTGGATGGACACATTGACGCCCGAAAGCTCGCCGGCCTCGGCAAGCGCCTTCTGGAGTTCGGCGAAGTCGAGCTTGGACTCGGCGGTGTCGGCCAGCATGGTCATGGTGAAGATGTCCTCGATAATGGACTGCGTAATGTCGCGGATGTCGACGTTGGCCTCGCCAGAACACGGGTGACGCCGGCGACGATGCCGGGGCGGTTCTTGCCAAGGACGGTGATGACGATACGGGAGGACGAGATCTCGGCCATGGGAAACCCTTTCGCGTGATTGCGGCGCGCGCGGGGCGCTCCGCTACGGTACAGTGTTCATCATTGTACCTGTCTGGCGCAAAAAAGGCGCGCTCGCTGCGGCGTTACATGCCTGCAACATGAGCGTAAGGGGGAAGGCCGTACGGGGAAGAGCCGTCTGGCGCGTGTCCGGCTCGTGTTGGGTTGATTTCCGATCTCAGCCGAACACATTGAGCGGACAGGCCGTTCCCGCAGTCAGCCGAACGCCTCCGACGGCTGATTCCGAACTGGAAGCGGAGGGCATCCCCGCCCTTCGGTAGGGGATACCGCTCCGCGGCGCATGCCGCGGGCGGCGCCCCTATCGGACCACCGTGACCTCAGTTGGGATGGGCCCAGCACTGCCGCGTACTCGGTGAGCTAGAGCCAACTGTTCGTCTTCACGTCGCGTATGGCGATATTTCGGTCGTCCGGCTCGGTGATGCCGTAGCCGAACGCCTGGAGCGTCTCGATGGACTCCTGGATCCTCTGTTGGAACATGGGACCCGGATCGACCCTCGGCCGAGGTGCCCGCGCCAAAGGCACGGCGTGGCGCGCAGCATGTTATGGATTTTGGAGATGGGCTCGATGTCGGCGTAGACGTTGAGCGTCGCCATGGCGTCCTTGTGGCCGAGGATCGATTGGAGCGCCTTGATATCGCCGCCTTGGCGGATCCACTGCGTTGCGAACGTGTGGCGAAGGCCGTGGAACGTGATCAGCTCGTCGTTGGTGCCCATGAGGCCGTTGGTCTCCGAGAACGTCTTGAACGCCCTGCGGATATAGCTTGTCGTCGCGAAGGTCGCGCCCGGCTCCGACAGGATGTAGCAGTCCCCGATCTCGACCGCCCCGGTAAGGTCGCGCAAGCGCAGCTTTCCGCAGTCGATCTCGTGGGTCTCCTTCAGGAAGGGGAGTAGGCCGACCGGGTCGATGGGGATACCCCTGGCGTCATGGGTCTTGGTGTCCTTGATGAACGAACCCATTCCCTTCGCGTGCGCCACCGAGTGTCTGATCGAGATCAGGCCCGTCTCGAAATCCACATCGCACCACCGAAGGCCGCAGACCTCGCCGATTCGCATCCCCGTGTGCAGGGCGAGTACGACCGCCCTCTAATCCTCGGCGGACCAATCGAGTCCGAACTCCTTTCGGGCATCCTCTTCGCTCATGACTTCGAGAAGGTCTCCGGGTTGGCAACGAAGGGCGAGGCATAGCTGCTCGAGTGTGTTGAAGCGAATGCCGCGAATATGCCCTTTTTTAATACGGGACAGGTTCACGGGCGTGGTTCCAATCCTTTCGGCAAGTTCGTTCGAGGAAATCTTTCGCTCGGCCATGATCTTGTCGAGGCGAACAATTACGGGCATGGCGTTTCCTTACGCAATCTCGTCGGAGTCGAGGTACAGCTCTCGGGCGTACAAGAAGAGCTGGGAAAGCATGAACAGGACGATGCCGAGAACCAGAGAGGTCCAATCGAATGATGAAGCGATCTCTTGGGCGCCGACGGCCCCCTCGCCGCCAAACATCGAAACGGAGGTTTTGAGTGAGCCGGCGTAGAGGCTGGTGGCAGCTTGAACAACGAAGAGAATGCCGAGCACCTTCAAGCATGTCGCAGACCCTTTCTTGAAGGGGTCTCCGCTCTTGATCGTCCACACGAGAACGGCGCTGAGGATGGTCGTAGCGATACCGATGACGGCAGGGACCAATGTCGAGATCGCAAGGGCTGGATACGCGGGGGAGTCTGCAATTACAGGGTTGTCGAGCACTTCGATTGCTGGCTTTAAGGAGAACGCCACTTGTGCGATGGCGGTGGCGCAAAGGGTCGCAGAGGCTATCGCACATGCGATGCGGAAGGAATGAAGCCGGGGAGTGCGATTGTCGGAACTCATAATAACCTCCGAAGAATTTAAAAAACTCAGGTTACTTTTTAACAGTTTATGTTAAATTGACTTTGCCGGCAAGTAATCACAGCATACTGCAACCGAAACCCCTCTAGATTGGAGAGGATTATGTTCAGTACTGTTAAGTCGTGTAAGCTCTTGGTTTTCCTCGGCCTCGCTCTTTGTCTGTTGCTGCCGGGAGCCCCCGCTTTTGCGGATACCCCGATGCCTCCTTCCCAGGAGAGCAGCCAGTGTGCCCTCGTTGAGCCCCTCGGGTATACGGACGACGTCGTCGATACCTACTGGAGCTACAGCTGTCCTCGCGGCGTAAGCGGGCACAGCATCTCGATGTTCAACATCTCTTACAAGACGATCTCCTACCGAAATGGCTATCGCCGATCCGCGCATCATAGGGAATCCCGCCTCGCTGCAATGTGCTCCTGTGGTGTTCTTGGCACAACTGATAAATGGCAATTTGTCTATAGCACCTACTAGATGCGAGGAAGGGCCGAGCATTTTGTTCGGCCCCTCTGTTCCGACTGGATGAGGTTAAGGTTGGCGATGAATATGCTCAAAATCTCGAAGGCGATCTTTAGGTCGCTTCTCTCCTCCAGGTCGCTCTGTGTTGTCGTTGTTGCGTTGATGGTTCTTTGTGCTCTGCCCGTCTTCAGGAGCGCGGCTGGCATCGACGGACGGGTCGAATACCTCGAGTCGGGAATAACCCGTGTTGAGCAGGAATTGTCAGCATCCTATGCGGATGCGCTTGTGAATGCGGGGGAGGACGGTGTCTATGCCTCTTCATCAAGCATGCCCGCGCTTCTGTACCCTCTTGCCGCGGGACGTCTTATCTTGGCACCGCTCTCTCCCCTACTTCCGTTTCTGCAGATATCGGATGGAGAGTACACCTATTATGACGGATCGAAGGAGTACTTGCTATGGGTCGCAACGGCCGTTGCCGTCTCGTTCCTTGCCGCGCGTCTTAACAAACGTGAAAAGCTCATCATCCAGGCACCGATGGGCGAGCTGGGTAGACTTGTTGCATCGAGCGTATGGGCGAGTGTTTTTGCAATGCTTGCCGTCCTCGCCATCAATCTTCCAGGGATAATCGCCGCGCTTGTGAAGAATGGCCCGGGCTCGCCGTTCTATCCGATAGGCTACATTCAATATGCGACTCCGGTTATCAAACCGGCTTGGCTGGTGTTCGCGCAGACGGCCATCTTGCAATTCTTGGTGGCAGCGTTCATCTCGCTTGTCGTTCACCTTGCCGTGAAGATTGCCAATAACCCTACGCTTGGAATCGTGTTCGTATGTGCCCTGATGGGGGTGACGATGGTTCCCGGGTATTACGGAAGATCCATCGCTTTACGTGAGTTCGCCCTGTTGAATCCCCTTACGTATGCGAACACTGAGTTGACCGTCGGCGCCTATAGCCCGTACCCGACAACGCAGATAGTGAATCTGCCTGGACTTTGCTTCGAGCGTGGCGCGATTGCCCTCGTATGCGCAATCGGGATCGAGGTGCTGGCAATTAGCCTGCTTTGCGTTGCTGGAAAGAGCGGCTGCGCGTGCCCGATATCCCCGATTTGTCTTGAGAGAGGTTCCTTCACTGCATCGAGAACGGCAACTCGTTCGAGCGCTTGTGCCTCCGCCGTTGCATACGTAAGAACGATGGGGAAGCTGCTCCTGCGTTCTCCTACCCTCGCCGTATGCGCGATTGCAATGTCGACGACGATGCTGGCCCCGGCTCTGGTCGAGATGTTTCCTGACGCCGATAACGTTTCCGCTGTTCGGTATAGGGATGGGGAGCTCCGTTCAATAGATCGGTATCTAGAGCAGAACGCTGCGAATATGGACGTCGAGGGCAAAGCGGCCCTGGAAGACATGCGGGATGCTCTTTCGGGTTTCGTGTACGCGCCTATGCCTGCGGAGGGGTTTCGAAGCCTTGCGACGTACGAGCGCGCTCGAGGTGAGCTGGGCGCGGCAGATGCGACTCTCCTGCAATCGATCGGAATCGAGCCGGAGACTCCTTCTCGTGCGGAGGCGCGCGCCTTCTGCTTGAGTCGATCGCGAGCTTGCCGGACCCCAAGGTTTACGAGTTAAGTACGAAGATGCCCCCATTAATCCTCCTTTCGTATCTCCAGGCAGCGCTTCCCTCCTTATTTTTGCTGTTGCCCGTGGTTGTCACATCGCTCGCGTGCACCCACCTGCAGTGTCGTTCCCTTCTGGTTCTCCAGATCCCCGCAACAGCGCATGTGCGTTTTCTGACGGCTGTTGCGCTGGCTCTCCTGCTTGGCTTGGTGCTGCTTTTGGTGTCGATGGTTCCCGCTGTCGTTGTGTCCGTGATTAAGAACGGTGCGGGTGGATCGGAGTATCCCGTCGCTCTCATTCGGGCGGGAGCTTCGACAACGTCCATGGTGGGGGAGGCGGTGTTGTGCAGTATTCCGTTGCTGGTCATGGCATACGGCGTGATTTCCGTCGTCGCTGCGTTGACAGCAGCGATTAGCCGCAACCTCGTTGTCACCGGAATGGTTTGCGCGGTTCTCTTGGTGTTGGGTTCGTTGAGCGCTCATGTTGAAAGCGTGGGCATGGGCGTCGCGCTGCTGGCTCCATTCGCCTCGTTTGATCCCGCTTCCCAGGTGGGGACGATTGGGTTCCTTGGGCGAGGGACGAACGCGATGCCTTTTGGAGAGGTCGTCGGCGCATCGGGCGCTCTGCTGGTGGTCTTGGGCGCCGTATCTCCGTTGATGGTGCGCCTGAGTGTTCCAAAGATCGAAAGGGGATGATCTCGATGATTGACCTTCAAACGCTGACGATCTCTTATGGAAAGAAGGTGCTCGTAGATTCGGTGAACGCTGAGTTTGCCCCGGGTACGGTCTATGGTCTCGTCGCTCCGAACGGGCATGGAAAGACGACGTTGCTGCGTGCGATGGCAGGTTTGCCGGGTCCTCGCGTGGACGGGAGCATCGTTCTGGATGAGGTGCAGGGTACGGGTGCGAGAGAGGTCCGTTCTATGATCTTCTATGCACCTGGTGAGGGGACGCTGCTGTATCCCGGATTGCGTGCGGAAGATCACCTCAAGATGGTTTGCGATATGTGGCCGCATGCTCGCGATATCGAAGAGATAGTGGAACAAACGCAGATAGGCGAGTTCGCGAAGATGAGGATCCGCACTCTGAGCCAGGGCATGAAGCAGCAGCTTACCCTGGCGATTGCGTATGCGACGGGCGCGCGGTACCTTCTATTAGATGAGCCCATGAACGCGCTCGACCCCAGCAGGGTGGACTTGCATTCCGAGATTCTCAGGAAGCTGGCCGATTCTGGTACGTGCATCATCATGTCATCCCACATCTTGGATTCGGTCGATAGGCTGTGCGATGAGATTCTGTTTTTGAAGGATGGGAGGCTCATTAGAAGCATTCCGCAAGATGATGCTGCGCCGAAGTCTCCTGGATCCCATTTCGCAAAGCCTGCCGGACGCGCCGAGGGTGCGCTAAGCACGTATCGGCGACTCTACGAAAAGGGCGGGTAGAAATGCAAGTTAAAAATCTATGTGGTCAATATAATACCGTTGAACCAGCGTATCGATACCGCTCAGCCATTCGCCTCGCCCCCGTCGCACGCATCTTCATTCGGTCTGTCATTATTAATCTAACAATTCTTTGAGGAACGTAGGTGCTTCTAAATGTACTGTCGACTTCTTCTCAAACTAATCCTAAGAGACAAGGCCGTATGGATTTGTACGCTCGTTCTCGCTGCAGCCTTTTCCGTCCCCATTGCGTTCAATTCACCCATCTACGGCCCTTCTTTATGAAACAGGGCATGCAGAGCTTTGTCGACGCATTCAATACGCGCGCGCCCCAGGCCAGCGGCACAGACCTATCTCCAGAGCAGCAAAATGACGCGGAGCTTGCAAGATACGCGAACGCCGCCCTTGCCGCTCAAACCGACGCCGCCTTTCTCGATTCTGCCGAGAGCTACTACGCGCTCATGGGCGAAGGCTTCCAATCCGGGTCCATCGTGGGAGACCGAGAGACCAATGACGCGGCGCTCGCATATTGCCGTGCCCTGAGCAGCTCCGGCATCACGGATATCCCGGCCTCCGCAAACGACCTGCCATTCCTTTCCTTCCTGCCTTACGCCATTGCCACGGCGCCGTCTTTCCTCCCCTTCATCCCCTTCCTTCTCTCGTCGATACTCGTGCTCGGCGCCACAAGGCCCGGGACCCTGGCGGCAAAGCGCCCGTGCCCAAATTCCGGCGCCTTATCCAGATCGTGTTTTCGATAATCGCCGCGGGGACCGCGATGCTCCTCGCCGGCCTCGCACCCGGGGGCATTTACGCCTTGGTCCTAAACGGCTTCGGGCAAATTGGGTACCGATCGCCTTCTTCCATGACGGCGCGCTTACCACCACGACCGCGGGAAACGTCTTCACAGCCCTGCTTCTCGCGCTGCTTGCGGGCGGAACCTTGATATCCGTTTGCTCCGCCGTCCTATCGACCGCAACGAGGCGCGTCCTCGCGGGCCCCCTTGCCTCCGCGCTGCTTGTCGCGGCCCCGGCATTCCCGTTATTGTCCGATTCGGCACTGGAGCATAACGCCGCGCTCAATCTCCTGCCGCTGGCCATATTCTCGCCTATCGAGGCAACGGGCTACGTGGGATGCTTCCCAACAGAATTCATTGGCTCCGGTTCAAGCGGTGCATCGATGCTTGCCGTGGCCTGATATACGTCGCGGTCTTTTTTGCGGTCGGCGCCGTTGCGACACGTTCGCCCAAACAGTCTGGACCCGCGAAAAAGCACCATGGGCTCGAGCTTCTGGACGTGAGCGTGGGATACGGAAGCACGACGATACTTTCAATCGGATCGCTTTTCTTGAGCCCGGGAACGGCGGCGGGCCTCATTGCTCCCAACGGCTCGGGGAAAACCACCTTTCTCGAAGCGCTGTCGGGCCAATTTCCCACCCGTATTCACTCGGGAAGCCTGGTGGCAGACGGAATCAGCCAACGTCGATCAGCCGAATTTGCAGAACTCGTCTACCTGAGCTCTTCAGGCGACACGGATCTTTACCCCACGCTATCAGCCCTCGAGCACCTTGCTTTCGTTAGGGAGGCGTGGAAATCGGCCACCGACATCGACTCGCTCTGCAGCTCCCTCGGAATCTCCTCATATCTCGACAAGCCGACCCGTAAACTCTCGACAGGAATGAAGCAGCAGGTAAAGCTTGCCATGGCGATATCGACCGGTTGCCCGTACCTCATCCTCGATGAACCGCTGAACGGCTCGATCCGGGAAAGCGGAAAACCTCCTGCGACGCGATGCGCAGCGAGGTGGCGCGGGGACGAAGCGTGCTCATTTCAAGCCATCTGCTCGACGACCTGGCAGACCTCACCAACTCGTTCTACTTCATCGAGGCCGGCACGCTCGTGGAAAAGATCAAGTCGTCCTCGCAGACGCTCAAGCAGGAATACCTCGATACATACGAGGGAGGTGAATGACATGATAGGCAAGAGCTATGCAAAGATAGCGATTGTTGGCTTTGTACTTTGTCTTGCAATGGTGCTATGTGCATCATTTGCGAGGTATAGGTCCGAGCAGTCGTTCATCGATGGCGCTGAAAATGGGTTTGGCATAGACGGGATGTATGTCAACGATGGCGCGACCAGGCCGTCTATGGCGATTCTTGCAGGCGAAGACATGGAATGGCAAATCTGTAATGACGATGGCTCTTGTATGAGTGGTCGTTTGGCCGCAACGAGCGATCCGAATTCGTTTGATCTTCTCGACAATGATGGATCGGATTGCGGTTCAGTTCACCTGTCGTATGCATCACGAGACGGGATGGACGGCATTCTCTACGTCTCCCACGAGACTGGCGATTTCAAGATGCGCAGGACTAACCGAGTGCCGGCTTTTATCGAGGAGTGAGAATTCCCGGCGGTCTGCCGATCAGGCCGCCAGGGTATCGAACCCCGCATTCATCCGTACACACACGGATGAATGCGGGAAGTGTCCGGATGAAGTTGATAATCAAGGAAACAATGCCGTTCTGCCTGGGACGGCTTTGGCCTGGACTTTAACTACAACATCGCAATCGACACTTATCAGCTCGCGCAACGCGCATGGCCAAATCTCGGACGCTGGTGCATGGAGGACCTTCGAGATTTACTGGACATCCAAAACGACGACGCACACCGCGTGCTCGCCGACTGCGAAGACGAGATGGCTGTCTACAATGCGATCAGAAACGGCGTGAAGTCCAGAGAGCTTTCTATAGAACCGCCGCGCCGTCGCGCGAGACGACCGGGCAACCCGGGCAATCTGGTCCCGGCTCCCCCGGTCGTATTCCTACGATATCGCCCCTAGATCACCAATGTGTCAGATAAAGAATGAGGCAATGGCTATTACCACGCCTACGGCAGATGCAGCGACTGCGCCTTTTTCCTCTCCTTTAGTCCGACGAATAGGGTCGCCGTAAAGTAAAGGGCGGAAATGCAGGATATGGCAAACAAAACGAGTTCCTTGGGCGGTTTCAGCAAAAGGTCGCTAGCAAAGAGTAATGCAAGCAGGGCAAAGCCGATTGTGGTCAAGTATCTCGATTGATTTTGCGACAACATGGCAACTTCCTTTCAGAACATGCAAGTGAAAAGTCGGTACGATGTCATTGCGGTTGCAAAAAAGCCGCCGCCAGGACCGGTTGCCACGAGACCGGCGATAACTTCAGCGGTGCCAGCAAGCTAGAGATCGCGCAGGCAAGCCTCCTCCTTCGCGTTCAGCTTGACCTTGTGAGGGACGGGGCGGTTATTTGCAGATCCGTGAGAATCGCACCACGCCTTGGAATATGAATCCGTGCAGCGTCCGCGCTCAAAAAGGGATATATCGTAATTTTCGTCGTAGTTGTCTCCGACGTAGATCTCGCTGCTCTCGGCGGGAGATCCCTCGTCGGCATAGGCTGCCGCAACGGGCACAAATGGTGTCATGACAAGGGAGGGGCAAAGAGCTACTGAGACGATGGAGGGCAGGCATTTCTTCATGGCAGGCTCCTTAATCTAGCCTTTGATAGTTACTCGATGTCGCCTCCTTCCGCTTTATATCCGTTGTATTCGGCGTATTTCTTTAATAAGGCAAGAAATTCTTTCTCTCCTTCGGATGAGCCGATGATGTTTCCTTGATCATCCAGTATGAATACGGACGGAATATGCTCAAGTTCATATTGGTCATACACGGCTTTATTTTAATCTATGTATATGGGAAGTCTCCTTCATGGACCGAGGCTTCTTCAATCGTGCTGTCCTCGGAAACAGTGAAAAGGTTCTTCCTTATGGCTGCGAAATTATCAAGTTGTTGCATATCTTCTATGAGAGATTCGCAGTGCTGACACCACGATGCCCAGATACCGCATCATCGGTATCAACCATGACGACCTCGCCGACGGTAGCGGCAAGGCGGGGCTGACGTTTGAGACGACCAACGATGTCCTATACAAACACATCTGGAACGACACAAAGACCAATGTCGGCGGTTGGAGGTCCTCTAAGCTCCGCGCTCGCCTGAACTCCGGTGACCTCTGGGCGCTCCTGCCGGCCGAGCTCCAGTCCAAGGCGAAGGCCGTCACGAAGATGACGGACAACGAGGGCGGCGGTAGCGCCGGCACTCCGACGGCAACGAATGACAAGGTCTTCATCCTCTCGACGACCGAGATTTACGGAGACCTCCAGTCTGACGGCGCCCAGTACGAGTACTATGCGACGTCGAGGTATTCTGGACCTGAGATTGTGTGCTATTTCAGCACTCGTTCCGTGTCTCCGAGTGACTCAACGGACTTTATCTATGTTGACCCTTTCGGTCGCTGGAGCAGCGGTAGTGCCAACAGTGCCGGCAACGTGTTTCCCGCTTGGTGCTTCTAGATTTCTAGTGCAAGGCCCGCGCGACTCCGCGCGGGCCTATCTTTGGCAAGTGTACGAACGGTTTAGGTTCGCGGCACAGGTATTCGGGTTGAGGAGAAATAGGGTCATACAGCGGCTCTCAGAGCGCCAGCCGCACTCCTCCGCCATTACCTCTGCGGCGTCCTCGTATAGAGCCGTCCTGCTTGGCGTTTCGTTGCAACAGCCCACTTGTCCACCAATCAAGTGGACTACTGGAATAAATACAGCGACACGCTTGTTCGATACAGTCGCTATATCTGTGTAAATCGCCGCGATAAATACAGCCTGTACTCGGCTGTATACCAGCTACGCGTATGTAGATTCGTATCGCGTCAATAAATCGGCTCAAGCGTGTGCAAAACGCGCAAGTAACCGCAAAAAGCGAATATCGCGCAGGTAGATTTTGGCGTGCTGTTGCTTAATCAAAATTAAGCAATTGCTTAAAACAAAAAAGGTCAGGCACTAGGTGCCTGACCTGCAAACTTCTGGTCGGGACGACTGGATTCGAACCAGCGACCCCTTGACCCCCAGTCAAGTGCGCTACCAAGCTGCG
>ENA-OPZM01000725-OPZM01000725.1-human-gut-metagenome-genome-assembly--contig:-NODE-725-length-13478-cov-3.750805_pt1 | contig 13478 bp, 17 predicted proteins | sample MGYA00242478_ERZ504493 | MGnify/ENA primary metagenome ERZ504493 (study PRJEB26092, sample SAMD00036227) | human gut metagenome | host: Homo sapiens | study: EMG produced TPA metagenomics assembly of...
ATCAGATATGCTGCAAGAACCATTCCGTATGTAATGAGATTGCTTTTTTGTTGTTTTGTTTAATTTCTTCTTTTCCATGTCTGCCACCTCATACTTTCTCCTGAATGTTCTTACCAAGAATACCGGTAGGTTTCACAACCAGAACTACGATCAGAACACCGAATACAATGGCATCAGCCATCTGTGAAGAGATATAAGCTTTACCAAAATCTCCAGGATACCCAGAACAACACCTCCGATAAAGCTCCCGGGATAGATCCGATACCGCCAAATACAGCTGCAACGAATGCTTTGATACCAGGCATAGCACCTGTATATGGTGTCAAAGACGGGTATGCAGAGCAGAGGAGCACACCTGCGATTGCTGCAAGTCCGGAACCGATTGCAAAAGTAATGGAGATTGTTTTGTTTACGTTAATACCCATTAACTGGGCAGCGCCTTTATCCTCAGATACGGCAAGCATTGCCTGTCCTGTTTTTGTCTTGCTGATAAAGAGCATCAGACCTGCCATGATCAGGATACCACCGATAATGGTTACGATGGTTACACCAGTAATCACGATAGAACCACCTGCAAGTTTCAGGGATGGAAGACTGATCACGTTACTGAATGATTTGGTATCTGCTCCCCAAATCAGAAGGCCACGTTCTGAAGCAGGTAGCTGACACCAATTGCTGTGATCAGAACAGCCAGAGGTGAAGCTGCATTACGCAGTGGTCGATACGCAACGCCTTCGATCACAACGCCCATGAGTGTACAGATGATAATGGACAGCAGGATGGCTAAAATCGGATTTAATCCCATGCCGCTGACTGCGACATAAACTACATAAGAGCCGACCATGATAACATCTCCATGAGCGAAGTTCAGCATTTTAGCGATTCCGTATACCATGGTATAACCAAGGGCGATGATCGCATATACACTTCCGAGGCTGATACCACTGATAAGATATGATATAAAACTACTCATAGAAGTCTTTCCTTTCTTATATTTAAATAATTTTATTGTGTGTAAAACTGGCAGATTTGCCTTTAGCGAAATCTGTCTTGTTTATTTTGCCAAAAGTAAATCTGTCATTAACGCATTAATGTAATAACGTATTAGGCAACAGGGCTGTCTGCATAATTCAGACAGCCCCGTTGGCATGCAACCATTGTCCACTCCAGGAACAATCGCATTTTATTTCTTATGAAATCTTTTTAGTTATTTCAATTTCATTATTCCATTGCTGCGTAAGCACCATCTTTGATTTCTACAGCTTTCGGAGCTTTGTTCGGCTCACCGTCTTCTGTCCATGTGATCTCGTCACCTGTAACACCTTCAAGTGTGATCTCGGTCATGCCTTTTTCAAGTGCTGCACAGATATCTGCAACATCCATGTCTGCTTTTACATCTTCTTTTTCTGCTGCTGCTTTGACTGCGTATACTGCATCATAAGCATCTGCTGCGAACTGGTTTGGTGTGTCTTTGTAAGCATCTTTGTATGCTTTTACAAAGTTCTGGGTTTTCTCATCTGTAGAATCTGCTGCAAATGGTGTAAGAAGCATCAGACCTTCTGCAAGAGATGTATCAAAGTTTTCTACACCAAGGATACCGTCCATACCGTCGCATCCGAAGAATTTAGTTTCAAATCCCATGCTGTCTGCCTGTGCAAGGATCAGGGAAGCTTCTGTATAATAAATCGGAAGGAATACTAATTCAGCACCACCGTCTTTTGCTTTCTGAAGCTGTACGGAGAAGTCTTTATTGTTATCAGCAGTGAATGCTTCGGAAGATACGATTTCAATACCCTGATTAGCTGCTTCTGCTGTGAAGTTCTGTGTGATACCTGATGAATATACATCAGAGCTATCGTAGATAATAGCTACTTTTTTAGCAAGTTTATGCTCTCCAATGTACTGAGCTGCTGCAGTACCCTGGTTCGGGTCAGAGAAGCATACACGGAATACGTTCGGATTAGCAACACACTCTGTTGCAGATCCGGATGGAGTAAGCTGGAACATATTGTCTGCTGCTGTTTCATTTGCTACAGCTACACAAGGTGTGGAAGTAACTGTACCAACCAGGATGTTCATTCCCCAGTCTTTTAATGCGTTGTAAGCGTTCAGGGTTTTCTCAGCATCGTTTTCATCATCTTCAAATTTGAACTCTACCTGATATCCGTTGATTCCGCCGTCTTCGTTTACTTCATTGATTGCAAGCTCTGTTGCATTCTTTACAGCCTGTCCATAGATTGCTGCTGCTCCGGTTACAGGTCCGATTCCACCGATCTTAAATGTAGCATCATCTGCAAATACGGATACAGGTGCAACTGTTGTCATTACCATTGCTGCTGCCGCAGTAACACTGATGATTTTTTTCAGGTTTTTCATAATAAAATCCTCCTTATATTTTGTCAGTCCTTTCGTCCCTCTTACGGCTCATAAGGTTAGCTTCCGTTACCATTCATTCCATCTGGTACATCATTTTCGATGTGCTAAATTCCGCAAGTTCATTTATTATGTAGAGGGACTGAAAAGTAACAAAAAGCCAACTGGGTTCCCAGCCGGCTTTGGCTTCCACTGACACTTTAATATGTTGCTGTTTTAAATTATATCACCATATATTTGACCATGCAAGAAAAACTTTATGGAAATTTAAGATTTTTCCGTCTTTCATGGACACTTGACCGTACCGCACACGCAATTTTATCCCATTCATCGAAAAATGCATTAAAAAAGGTACACACAGAAACCGTAACAATTTCTATGTGTACCTCAAAATTCTGATTTAATTTATCAAATCTTATGTCTCTCTAAAACCGACAATTATGCAATTGCTTTTTTAGCAATCTCAGCAAGTGCTGTAAATCCTTCTGCATCGTTTACTGCAAGTTCAGCAAGCATCTTTCTGTTGATGTCGATGTTTGCAACTTTCAGTCCGTGCATCAGTTTGCTGTAGGATAATCCGTTCATTCTTGCTGCTGCGTTGATACGAGCGATCCAGAGCTGTCTGAACTGACGTTTTTTCTGCTTTCTTCCTGCATAGGAGCTAGCAAGTGCTCTCATTACAGACTGTTTAGCAACTCTATACTGTTTGGAACGGGCTCCTCTGTAGCCTTTTGCCAGTTTTAATGTACGATTATGTTTTTTCTTTGCGTTTAATCCGCCTTTAATTCTTGCCATTTCTTAAATTTCCTCCTGTTTGTCTATCTTCAATGAATAAATGCTTCTTATAAATATGGTAATGCTTTCTTCATGCTCTTAACATTAGTAGAATCAACAACAGTAGATTTTCTCAGATTTCTTTTTCTCTTCTGAGATTTCTTTGTTAAGATATGGCTCTTGTAAGCTTTATTTCTTACTAATTTTCCTGTACCTGTTTTTTTGAAACGCTTTGCTGCTGCTCTGCAAGTTTTAATTTTTGGCATTGTTAATTCCTCCTTAAACTGTATCTCTATTATATTTAACGTTTTTCCGTTAAAAACATGGTCATGCTTCTGCCTTCAACCTTCGGTGCCTTCTCCACTGTTGCCACATCTGCAAGCTGCTTTGCAAAATCATCAAGCACATGTCTGCTGCTTGCCATATGTGCCATTTCTCTTCCGCGGAACGTAATGTTACCTTTACTCTGTCACCCTTGGAGAGGAACTTTCTGGCGGCGTTGACTTTCGTATTCAGGTCATTGGTATCAATGTTTGGAGAAAGTCGCACTTCTTTGACATCGATGGTCTTCTGCTTCTTCTTGGCTCTTTTTCTTTTCTTGCAACTCGTAACGGTATTTACCATAATCGATAATCTTACATACCGGTGGTTTCGCCTGCGGGGCAATTTTTACCAGGTCAAGCCCTGCCTCCTGAGCTTTGAACATTGCTTCTTTCGCGGACATGATTCCAAGCTGTTCTCCGTCCGAACCGATTAAGCGTACCTCTTTGTCTCTGATCTGTTCGTTAATCATTAAATTGCTAATTGTAGTGCACCTCCATACCTGTTAGATAGATTCTAATGACTTCTCGTCGCCCTCATTTACATAAAAAAGCGTGGACAAAATCCACACTCCGCTATCACACTGCTGATATCTTTTCTTCTTAATCTGCGGAACAATCTCTTTATTCCTGCCAACCTTAAATATCAGCCTTCTCTGTGCAATATAAACCCAAGCCGCTAAACTAAATGCGCTGAGGTGAGAGTGGAACTCTGCTTTGTTTTCTTACGTACTTGTATAAGATACCATGTTCAGTCTGCTATGTCAAGTACTTTTTACATTTTCTTTATTTTTTTAGATCTCAAGGTATATTTTCTCTCAAACTGCACATCCTATCTCCGAAGCTTATTCAATGTAACTGTTCAGTACTCTTGCACTACAGCAGTATTGAATAGTTATCTCAGATTTTTTCAGGAGGGTAACTCTATGACAATTCTTAAATGTTCAGCAATGACCTGTGTTTACAACAAAGAACAGCTCTGTTCAAAAGGTGATATTGACGTGACAGGCGAAAATGCTACTTCTGCAAACGAGACAAGTTGCGGCAGTTTCCGCGAGAGAACCGGCGGTTCCATGAAAGGCAGCTATACAGACGGATGCGGCTGCGACAAAATCCAGATCGACTGCAAAGCCCACAACTGTACCTATAATGATAGCTGCAAATGTACAGCATCCTCCATTCAGGTAGACGGCTCCAATGCACATGCCTCTTCCGATACAAGATGTGACACCTTCCAGTGCCATTGTGGCGCATAATATCAACACCATATCAACAGGATTTTCGCTCGTATATCAGGGATAATGAACTTCCCTGATCCGGTCAAAAAAAGAGACATGTCCAGCTGTATGGAATATGTCTCTTTTGTCTGTAAATTATTTCACTGCAAAACAGTTTAATAATCCTATCTGTTTCTTAAGAAATCCGGAATCTGGATATCCTTCTTCTGAACAGTGCTTGACGGAGTCTTAGATGCTCCAAATGGTGTGGCATTCATAGTCGGAAGGCTGAAGCTAGGCATGTTCATACCGCTTCCTGCTGTAGTTCCGGCTGTTGCTGTACCTGTCGCTGCTGTGGAAGAAGGTCTTCTTGCACCAAAGGAAGAAGCTGTGCTTCTTTTTCCGAAAGGGGTCTGCTGAAGATTATCATCATTCAAACCTGTTGCGATCACTGTGATTCTGCAGTAGTCAGCAACTGTATCATCATACATGGCACCAAAGATGATGTTTGCTTCCTCACCTGTAAGCTCCTGTACATAGCTTGCAGCATCATTGGCATCCATAAGAGAAATATCTCCGGAAATATTGATGATAACATGTGTAGCACCTTTGATGGTTGTCTCAAGAAGTGGAGAAGATACGGCCTGCTGTACAGCTTCCATAGCTTTGTCGTCTCCTCTTGCTTCACCGATACCGATATGGGCAATTCCCTTGTCTGTCATTACAGTCTGAACGTCTGCAAAGTCAAGGTTAATCAGAGCCGGCAGATTGATCAGGTCTGTAATGCCCTGTACTGCCTGCTGCAGAACTTCATCAGCCTTCTTCAGAGCTTCCGGCATGGTTGTTCTGCGATCTACAACTTCCAGTAATTTATCATTCGGGATAACGATTAATGTATCCACTGCTTTCTTCAGATTCTCAATGCCTGCAAGTGCATTATTCATACGAGTTCTTGCTTCAAAACGGAAAGGTTTTGTAACAACGCCAACTGTAAGGATACCCATTTCTTTCGCTGCTGCTGCGATAACAGGTGCAGCTCCGGTTCCGGTTCCGCCTCCCATACCACAGGTAACGAATACCATATCCGCACCTTCCATTAACTGTTTTACTTCTTCAATGCTCTCCTCTGCTGCTTTCTGTCCAACCTCAGGCTGGGCTCCTGCACCAAGACCTTTGGTAATCTTCTCGCCAATCTGAAGTACAGTTGGAGCTTTGCACAGAGTTAAAGCCTGCTTATCAGTATTAACACCTACAAACTCTACTCCGCCGATGGCCTCTTCCACCATTCTGTTTACTGCATTATTTCCGGCTCCACCTACACCGATCACTATGATCTTGGCAGATGATTCAGCCTCGTTTGACATAATCTCTAACAACGTACTTCCTCCTTTATTTATACCTGATATCCTTTTCAGTGATTTATATCAAAGTTACATATAGATATATCATATATTTTTTTTGAGAATTAATCAACCATTAATTTTGTTTTTTTATACTTTTTTCACTCTTTTTCGGCAATTCCGGTAAATATGTTGTATCAGTGTACGGAGCCTTCTCTGATCTCAAAGTTTCCATATACTATCAATATCCCTCAGAATCATCCCCCTGATAATCACTGTTATCTTCTGTATAATCACCATATCCATCTGAATCATCTGAGTTTCCGTCGTCATATGATGAATCACTTTCTCCATCTTCTGAAGTTTCAGAACTCTGGTCATCTGCGGAACTTTCATCTCCTGAACCGTCTCCCGACTCATCAGATGCCGCATCCAGAGATTCCTGTGTAGGCTTCGGTCCCACATAATTACCGGATTCGTCATACTCACCTGCTCCGGTATAATCCCCTTCCTCATCATAACCGCCATTCCAGTTCTCAATTGCTTCCTCAAGAGCAGTCTTCGGTTTTGCACCTACATAATTACCATCCTCGTCATACTCGCCGTCTCCGGTATAATTGCCATCTTCATCATAACCGCCATTCCAGTTCTCAGCAGTAACTTCTTCCTGTTCCAGTTCTTCTTCAAAGGTATTGGACTCCGTAGCCACACTCTCCATATGAAGAATACCTTTTTTTCCCTGAATTTTGGCAGAATCGCTATCACTCGGTTCATCTTCTCTTCCAGATCAGCATCTTTTCCAAGCTGAACAGTTATATCCCCATAGATGAGCTGATAGAATAGCTGCTGTCAAACTGGATATGATCGGGGATCATATCATTTTTCTGAAAGATTGTAGACAATGCTACAGCTGTATTCAGTACAGTATCTCCTTTAATATCCAGTTTCTCATCCATCACGATGCTGTTCACCTGAATTCCGTCAAAATACGGAACCGTCTCATCTCTGTTCTGAGAACCCTCCACAAAAATGCCATTTCTGTCAAAATAAATGTAACTGTCAAGATATCGGATGCATCGACTGTTTTTTTCTCTTTTACGCTGATACAGATGGTATTTCGGTTCAGCTGGGTAACTTTAAATGCATCTACATATGCAATGTCCTCTGTATTTGTAGTGCTGTAGAGCAGTGGTGCAAGGACCGAATTGGAAGCCATCGGTCCCCGAAGCACCATATTCTTTACTTCTTCGTCTGTATAATGGGAAGTGCCCCTCACCTCAACAGTATCTACTTTATAATAGGAAAAAAATACTATCACAGCGACCATAACTCCGGCGCCTATCATACCTGCCAGCATCTTCTTCGTCCTTTTACTCATAGGAGGTCTTTTCCCATAATTACTTTCTCTCATAAATCCTCAAATCCTCTGTCCCCGGCTGCCATATTCTGCAGCCCAAAGTCCGTAAATCTTCACAGATATGCTCATAGCCCCTGCTGATAAACCCGGCTCCTGTAACACAGGTTTCTCCCTCTGCCATAAGTGCGGCAATGAGCAGGGCTGCACCACCTCTGAGATCTCCTGCCTGTACCTGTGTTCCCTTAAGAGTTTTTCCCCCTCTTATGATTGCCTGGTTTCCGCTTACGGAAATATCTGCGCCCATTTTTTTCATCTGAAAAGCACTGCCAAATCTCCGGTCAAAAATATTTTCCCGTATGGTACTCTGTCCCTGCGCACCTGTCAGCACCGCCATCAACGGAGCCTGCAGATCTGTGGGAAAACCCGGATAAATTTCTGTTTCTACTAAAACAGCCGGTCTGACAGCATTCTTTCCATTGACCTCTAGTGTACCACCATTTACTTGATATTGTCCACCTATTTTCCGATATACTTCCATAAACGACTGCAACTCCTCCACAGGTACATCATGAAGAATAATCTTACTTCTTGCTGCCGCAGCCGCACACAGATAGGTACCTGCAACAATACGATCCGGAGGAATACGGTAGTCTCCGCCTTTCAGTTCATCCACTCCTCTGATCGTAATTTCACCGGTTTCTTCTCCTTCTATCAGTGCTCCCATTGTTTTCAGATATCTGCAGAGCCAGAAAACCTCCGGTTCTTTCGCACAATTATAAAGATGTGTTACACCTTTTGCAAGAACTGCTGCCAGTATTGCCTGTTGAGCAGCTCCCACACTCGATTTCGGAAACACAATATCCTGCCCTTCAAATCTGACACATTCTCCATCCAGGCCTGATGCATTTTCCCGGACATCCGCGCCAAGTGCTCTCAGTGCCATAAGATGGAAATCTATTGGTCTTTTCCCGATCGTACATCCGCCCGGATACCCTATCCTGCATTTTCTGTTTCTTGCAAGCACCGCACCTGCCAGAATGATCGAAGAACGCATTCTGCCTGTATAGACTGCAGGAATTTCTGTTCCGTCTGCGCAGGAACAATCCAGATAAAGATCATGATCGTCCCACCAGGTCACTGCACCAAGACTTTTCAAAATCTCTTCCATACAGAAAACATCTGAAATTCTGGGGCATCCCCTCAGAATGCTTAGTCCTCTGTGCATCAGAGATGCGGCTATCATTGGAAGTGCTGCATTTTTAGATCCCTGTATAAAAATCTCTCCGCTGAGAGAAGCTTTACCTGTTACATGGATTTCATCCAACCTTTTGCTCCCAAAGAGTCTCTTACTTTACAGTTTATGGCTTTTTCTATTATATGTTACGTCATTCTGAAACCTGTAATTCAATTTATCCTGTCACATTTCCCAACATTCATCGCAAGTCCCATTTCCCCAAGAAGAAACACTGCCGAAGTTCCTCCATAGCTGATAAAAGGCAGCGTAATGCCTGTATTGGGGATTGTATTGGTCACCACTGCAATATTCAAAATAACCTGAAGAGCCAGATGCCCCATAATCCCGCAACAGATAAGAGCTCCGGCCAGATCTTTTGCATGCATGGCAGCCACACCCAGCCGCCACAGAAGCATTGCAAACAGAAAAATCAGAAAGATAGCTCCGGCTGCTCCCATTTCCTCACATATAATCGAAAAAATCATATCATTCTGCGCTTCCGGAACAAATCCAAGTTTCTGCAGACTGTTTCCAAATCCTCTGCCGAATATTCCGCCGCTGCCGATGGCATACAGTCCCTGGATCGTCTGAAATCCTTTTTCATATTTCTCCGGATTTCTCCAGATTGCAAGACGTTCCAGACGATAACTCTCTGCAGCAAGAAAAACAGCTATGAAACCTGCACCTGCGCTGCCAAGCCCGATAAATTCCAGATATCCCGGATTGGATACAAAAATCAGGATTCCACCGATACCCAGAATAATGATCGCTGTACTCAGATTATTTGAACCTACAAGACCAATGATCGGCAGCAGGGTCAGTATTGTCCTGCACATAAATCCAAATCCCATGGTTGCTTTTTTTGTCCGCTCGATCTGCCATGCAAGAAAAAGGATCACAGCAACTTTCGCAAACTCTGAAGGCTGAAAAGATAAAGGTCCAAGATTCAGCCATCTTTTTGAGCCGTTGATCTCCTGACCTACAAAAAGTACTGCGCCGGACAAAAACATTGAAATCAGATATGCCACTGGTCCCAGCCTCAGAAAAAAATGATAATCAATGGAAGAAACCATATACATCACTCCCATACCCAATGCTGTTGCAAATAACTGTTTCTTAAAATAACAGGCAGAGTCGCCGAAACGTACTCTGCCATTATATTCACTGGAGCTGAATAATACTGCCAGGCCAAAAATCACAAGCAGTACAATCAGTACCAGCATCGTCATATCTGTTTTTGATAAATCTGTCGCTCTTTTTCGCGCCATCTGTTTCTCCGCAAAATTATCTATAGCCGGTCACTGCAGCTTCGTCTTTCTCTGCCGGACAGCTATAATTCTTACTTATAGATATTCTACAGATTTCTTACATATTCCTTGAACATATCTCCACGCTGTTCATAGTTATCAAACTGTCCCCAGCTTGCACATGCGGGAGAAAGCAAAACAGCATCTCCAGGCTGTGCTTTCTCCTCACATACCTTTACTGCCTCTTTCAGATCTTCGCAGAGGATGATGTCATGGAAACCATGTTTCTCAGCAGCTTCTTTGATTTTCTCCTTTGTCTGACCGATCAGCACCAGATAACGTACCTTTCCGTCAAATGCCTCAATCCATTCATCATAACCGGACTGTTTATCATAACCGCCGCCGATCAGAAGTGTCGGACGGTTCATTGCCTGGATTCCTTTAATTGCCGCATCCGGGTTAGTTCCTTTGGAATCATTATAATATACAACGCCTTTTTTCTCTGTCACATATTCGATTCTGTGTGCAACAGCTGTAAATTCACAGATGCTCTTACGGATGCTGTCCAAGGATACTCCATCGTAGTAAGCCATTGCAACTGCGGCCATAACATTCTCAAAATTGTGTTTTCCAAGAAGCTTCAGATCTTCTGTCTTAACTACTTCGATTTCTTTTTCTCCGTCCTTCAGGATGATTTTGTTTCCATCCAGATAAATTCCCTCATCCAGTTTACGTCCGCTGGAGAAATATACCACTCGTGGAGTCAGATGTTTTCCAAACTCACGCAAAACCTCATCTTCATAATTCAGCACGCATACATCTTCTGTGCCCTGATTCTCAGTGATCAGTTCTTTCACACGTATATACTCTTCCATTGTATGATGACGGTTCAGATGGTCCTCTGTAATATTCAGGATTGCAGATACCTTTGGTGCAAACTCATCAATCGTTTCCAGCTGAAAACTGCTGATTTCTGCAACAGTTACAGAGTTTTGCTTCATCTCCAGTGCTTTGGAAGTATATGGGGTTCCGATATTGCCGACTACAAAAACAGACTCACGTGCATCCTGCATAATTTTTCCAAGAAGTGCTGTTGTAGTAGTTTTTCCGTTTGTTCCTGTGATGGCAAGCACTTCACCGTCACCTACTCTGTATGCCAGTTCCACCTCTCCCCATACCGGAAGCCCCTGCTCATAAAAACTCTTTACAAGTGGAAGATCTGTCGGCACTCCGGGGCTTAAAACTACCAGATCAAGACTGTCCTGTACTTCTTTCGGAAGTTCTCCTGCATATACAGTGACCGGATATGTCCCATCTGTTTTATGTACAACTGCGTCTTTATCTGTTTCGGCATTTCCGTCATAGATAACCGGAAATGTCCTACCTTTGCCAGAAGGTCAGATGCTCCGATTCCGCTTTTTCCGGAACCGAATACAAGTACCTTTTTTCCCTGTAATTCCATAATAATTTTCCTCCCTTTTATCAGCATAACGCTGAAATCTGCTTAGCCAAAATCTTACAGTGCCAGCAATGCGACCATACACATAACCGCTGTAATAACCGAGAATACCGCAACTACACGTGTTTCAGACCATCCGCATAACTCAAAATGATGATGGATCGGTGCCATCTTAAAGATACGCTTTCCATGTGTTGCCTTGAAATAAGTTACCTGAATGATAACGGAAAGTACTTCGATCAGATAGATCAGACCCACGATCAGGATAAATAACGGCATCTGCATCACATAAGCCGTACCTGCAACAAAACCACCCAGTGCCAGAGAACCTGTGTCTCCCATAAACACTTTTGCCGGATATACATTAAACAACAGAAATCCCATCAGACCTCCCACAACTGCACCTGTGATCGGCTCGATCCCGGATTTCATTCCAATAGAAACCACTGTAAAAAATACTGCAACGATCAGAGTTACACTGGAAGCAAGACCATCCAGACCATCCGTAAAGTTAACTCCATTCACAGTACCGATCACAGCAAAGAAAAGGACCGGAACTGCCAGCCATCCAAGATTCAGGAAATGTCCGCTCCAGAATGGGATCCTCATAGTCAGTGAGATGTCTGTATACTTAACAATATAAAATACAAAAATTGCAGTCAGAACTACCTGAAGTAAAAATTTCTGCCATGGCAGCAGTCCGTCTGAGCGTTTCAGCACAACCTTCAGATAATCATCCAGAAATCCGATAATTCCAAATCCAAGAGTCAGGAACAGTACCGGAATGATCTTCGGATAATCCCCTACATAAAATAATGCAGTTATCGCTGTGGCGATCAGAAAGATCACTCCACCCATTGTAGGTGTTCCTGCTTTCTTTAAATGGGACTGTACGCCCTCTGTTCTTTCTGTCTGGCCCATCTTCAGTCTCCGGAGAAAAGGAATGATGACCGGTCCTAATACAACGCTGATCGCAAAAGAGATCAGCACCGGGATTACAACTTGAAATTCCATCTTACACCTCGTTCATTCTTTCGTTTTTTCCTGAAAGTTTTTTACTTTCAGATTTCTTTTAGTATAAGGCTTTTTTGCTTATTTATCAACCCTGCCTGCGGAATTTCCCTAATTGCCTTCTGCAGAAAAATCAGAAACATCACTTTTTTTCAATTCCAAGATATGGCAGGATATTCTCAAAAATACCACGTATCACAGGTGCAGCTACTGTCCCTCCATAATAGATTCCTTTCGGATCATGAATAATACACAGTCCCAGTATCTGCGGATCTTCTGCAGGTGCAAATCCCAAAAAAGAGGAAATATAACGATTTGCACTTCTTGGCAGTGTCTGAGAAGTGGCAGTTTTCCCTCCGATGGCATATCCTTCAATTTTTGCATTTTTCCGGAACCCTGAGATACTACTGTTTCAAGGATTTCTCTTATTTCCTTCGAGGTTTCTTCAGAAACAATTCCTTCCTTTACCGGAAAAATCAGTTTCTCACCCTCTGTTCTGTCAGGATTTAACACTGCGACTCCAAAATGCGGTGTCACCCGTCTGCCTCCGTTTATAAGTGAACTTACTGTTGCAGCCAGCTGAACAGGCGTAATCTGAAAAGACTGTCCAAAAGAAACCGTTGCCAGTTCCACTTCTCCCATATTTTTCTTCTGATGCATAATAGTTCCTGCCTCTCCCGGAAGATCTGTCCCGGTTTTATCCAGAAGTCCAAACTGTCTGAAATACTTATAATAACGTTCTACCCAAGCGAAGCCCCACCTCTATAAACACAGGGTTACAGGAATTCTGTGCACCTTCCACAAAATTCTGGGATCCATGTCCTGTTCTTTTTGCACAGTGGATTCTGCGATCCTCCACCACTTTATATCCGGGACAATAAAAACGGTCCCCAGGTGAAACAACACCAGCCTCCAGTCCGGCTGCCATGGTGATGATTTTAAATGTGGAGCCCGGTTCATAAGTATCATTCAAACAGGGATTTCTCCACATCTGATTCAGTAATTCCTGCTTTCTTTCTGTATTTGTTTTTCCTGATGCTGTCTGCACTGCCAGTTCACTTTGTTCATTGTGATCTTCCGACGGTATTGTTATCCCGGATTCATTTAACTGCATATTCAGATTATCTGTCAGGGTAAAAGGATCAT
>ENA-OPZM01000728-OPZM01000728.1-human-gut-metagenome-genome-assembly--contig:-NODE-728-length-13451-cov-6.363404_pt1 | contig 13451 bp, 14 predicted proteins | sample MGYA00242478_ERZ504493 | MGnify/ENA primary metagenome ERZ504493 (study PRJEB26092, sample SAMD00036227) | human gut metagenome | host: Homo sapiens | study: EMG produced TPA metagenomics assembly of...
TCTACGGCAAGCTACAGGCAGCCGGCAAGCTGGGCATCCGAGCCATCTGTTCCCCACGTTGCTGGATGACCAATCGCGCTTAGAAGAACTGCAGACCCGCTACGCGAACAACGCGCTGCTCTCGGCGCCTGGTTTTAAGCAGTTCTTCGACGCGTCTCGAGCGAGCACACGGCATATCTCACCGAGCCCTATACCAATCCGCGCTTCCCGGGCGATCAAGGTCGCCTGACGGTTCCTGCCGAGCGCATGCGTAAGCTGGTTCTGGCGGCTGCGGAGCGCGGCCACACTGTGCGTATCCACGTCATCGGCGACGGTGCGATTCATGCCGCGCTGGATATCTTCGAGGAGGCCGCCGACCTGTACGGCCTGCCCCAGCACGGCCATAACACACTCGAGCATCTGGAGAACCTCCTGCCCGAGGACATCGACCGCCTGCGCAAGCTCAACGTGGTCGCCTCGAGCCAGCCCTGCCACATCACGCTCGATCCGGGTGGCCCAGAGCGCGACCTTGGCCTGGAGCGAAGCCGAATCATGTGGCCGTTCGCAACCTATAAGCAGCGCGGCATCCGCCAAGCCTTCGGTACTGACAGCCCTATCACGTCCGTTACCAGCATGAACGTGCTCTACACGGCTATTACGCGCCAAGACCCCAAAAGCCACTGGCCCGAGGGCGGCTGGCTGCCGAGCGAGCGCATCGATGCGGCAACGGCCCTGCGCAGCTACACCCTGGGCAGCGCCTACGCGGCAGGCGACGAGCAAAACCTCGGCAGCCTGGAACCCGGCAAATACGCCGACCTGGTAGTCCTGGATCAAAACCCACTCACCATCGACCCCCAAGAGCTGCAAGCCACCAAGGTTCAGGCCACCTACCTGGCGGGCAACTTAATCTACGAGCGCTAACCTCATACCCCACTCATAAGGGGCACGTTTCAGCAACGTGTCCCTTTCTTATTCGCACCATCCGCATTGCCATTTTGCTGCACTGACTTTTCTGAATGCCGGGTCCGAATTAGTTAACCTGGCTCCCGTGTGGCTCCGGAGGGGCGGGCATAAGGTTTATCGCGAGTTCCGCACGAGCCGAAGGCCACTTAATGTGGCCTTCGTGCGAGCAGGACTGCCCGAGCAGGAAACCTTATGCCCCGCCCCTCCGGAGCCACACGGGAGCCACTGCTAAGTTATCCTCCGACATTCAGAAAATCTAAGTGCCAAAAAATAAGATTTTTTGACTCCGTGTTGTATAACCCGCCATTCGTGGGTACCATTCAACGCGTACGCAAACAAAAAGGGTTAATTCGCGTGGTATAACCGCGCGGCCCAAAAAGGAGGAGACAAGCATGTCGTCTTTGAAGCCGCTTGCAGATCGTGTTCTGGTCAAGCCCGACGAGGCCGAGCAGAAGACCGCTTCTGGTCTGTATATCGCCAGCAACGCTCAGGAGAAGCCGCAGCGCGGCACCATTGTTGCCGTTGGCGCCGGCAAGGTCAACGACAAGGGTGAGCGCATTCCCATGGACGTCAAGGTCGGTGACGTTGTCATCTACGGTAAGTTCGGTGGCAACGAGGTTAAGGTCGACGGCGAGAAGTATCTGCTCATGCGCGCCGATGACATCTACGCTGTCGTCGAGGCCTAGTCTCGTCAGAATCTCTGATTCGTCTTTGAACGCGCTCGTCGCATAGGACTCGGAAGCGGCGACGCGAGTCACATTTCTTTTGGAGGATTACCCACTATGGCAAAGAACATTACGTTCAACACCGATGCCCGCGCTAAGCTCGCCAAGGGCGTCAACACCCTGGCCGACGCCGTTACCGTCACCATGGGCCCCAAGGGCCGCTACGTTGCGCTGCAGCGCACGTTCGGTGCCCCGACCATCACCAACGACGGCGTTTCCGTCGCTAAGGAGATCGAGCTCGAGGACAACATCGAGAACATGGGCGCCCAGCTGGTGAAGGAGGTCGCCACCAAGACCAACGACACCGTGGGTGACGGCACCACCACCGCAACCCTGCTCGCTCAGGCCATCGTCAACGACGGTCTGCGCAACGTCGCCGCTGGCGCCAACCCGCTGGCCATCCGTCGCGGCATCGACAAGGCCGTCAACGCCGCCGTCGCCGAGATGAAGAAGCAGGCCAAGCCGGTCGAGACCAAGGAGCAGATTGCTTCCGTCGGTACCATCTCCGCCGGTGACCCCGAGGTCGCGAGAAGATCGCCGAGGCCATGGAGGTCGTGGGCAAGGACGCGTCATCACCGTCGAGGATTCCCAGACGTTCGACATCACCATCGACACCGTCGAGGGCATGCAGTTCGACAAGGGCTATGTCTCCGCTTACTTCGTCACGGATAACGACCGCATGGAGCCGTGATGAAGGATCCGTACATCCTCATCACCGACCAGAAGATCTCCAGCGTCCAGGACATCATGCCTGTTCTCGAGGCTGTCCAGCGCGCTGGCCGTGGCCTGCTCATCATCGCTGAGGACATCGATGGCGAGGCTCTGCCGACCCTCGTCCTCAACAAGATCCGTGGCGCCCTCAACGTCTGCGCCGTCAAGGCCCCGGGCTACGGCGATCGCCGCAAGCGCATCCTGGAGGACATCGCCGTCCTCACCGGTGGCCAGGCTGCTCTGGACGAGCTGGGCGTGAAGGTCGCTGACATCACCGCTGATATGCTCGGTACCGCTAAGTCCGTCACCATCTCCAAGGACAACACCGTCGTCGTCGGCGGCGCTGGCTCCAAGGAGGCCATCGACGCCCGCATCGCTCAGATCAAGGGCGAGATGGAGAACACCACCTCTGACTTCGACCGTGAGAAGCTCCAGGAGCGCCTGGCCAAGCTCTCCGGTGGCGTTGCCGTCATCAAGGTCGGCGCTGCTACCGAGTCCGAGCTCAAGGAGATCAAGCACCGCGTTGAGGATGCCCTGCAGGCTACCCGCGCTGCTGTCGAGGAGGGCATCGTCGCCGGCGGTGGCGTCGCCTTCATGGACGCTGCTCCTGCGCTCGATGCTGTCGAGATCGACGACCCCGAGGAGAAGATTGGCGTCGATATCGTCAAGAAGGCTCTGACCGCTCCGGTCGCCACCATCGCCAAGAACGCTGGCTTTGAGGGCGCTGTCGTGGTCGACAAGGTTGCCGAGCTGCCGCCGGCCAGGGTCTCAACTCTGCCAACGGCGAGTGGGGCGACATGATCGAGATGGGCGTCCTCGACCCCGTCAAGGTCAGCCGCGTCACCCTGCAGAACGCTGCTTCTGTCGCCAGCCTGATCCTCATCACCGAGGCTACCGTCTCCGATGTGCCCAAGAACACTCAGCTTGAGGACGCTATCGCTGCTGCCACCGCTGGTCAGCAGGGCGGCGGTATGTACTAAGGCCGACAAGGTCTAGAACTCCCACCGGGAATCCGGGGGCGTGACGGGGGCTTCTCTCCGGAACGTCCTCGGACATGCAAAGAGGCTCCGCATCGCGCTTCGCGCTGCGGAGCCTCTTTGCGTCCTGCGGAATGTTCCGGAGAGAAGCCCCCGTCACGCCCCCGGATTCCCTACGTTTACGGCCTTGAGGTCGGCTCGCGGAGAAGGGCGTGGTTGATGGGAATACGTGTCCCTTTCGCTGTTTCGCGGCTTTGCCGCGAAAAGCGCGTTACTTTGGGGAGGGTGAGTAACTTGGTCGAACCGCTGCTCTGTCCCGGCTGCATTTCTAGAGCGTTTCCCCCGCCATAAATTACCCTCGGCATACTTGCGCGAACGATTGCTCGTGCTACACTTGCAATTGCTGTTTCAGGGCGGGGTGAAATTCCCCACTGGCGGTAAATCGGGCGGTGTCAAAGGGGTGCCGTGGCGCAGGCGAGATACCTGCGACCGAGCCGATGAGTCCGCGACCCGTGCGTGTGTTGGTTCGCATGCCGGCTGAACTGGTGAGATCCCAGTACCAACGGTTAGAGTCCGGATGAAAGAGGCAGGTGATCTTATGTCTGAACAGTCGCAGCATATCCATTTTGAGAACACGAATAGGTGGAGCACCAAACAGCTCGTTACCATGGCGCTGATGTGCGCCTTGGGCGCCCTGTTTATGTACGTGCAGCTGCCCATTCTTCCCTCGGCGCCGTTTTTGACGTATGACCCGTCGCTGGTGCCGGCGATGGTGTGTGGATTTGCGTACGGCCCTGGTGCCGGCACTGCCGTTGCCGCTATGGCGATCGTTATCCATGCGCTCACCACGGGTGACTGGGTCGGCGCGCTTATGAACCTGGTGGCTACGCTGGGCTATATTCTCCCCGCGGCTATCGTGTACCAGAAGATGCATACCTATAAGGGTGCTGTGATTGGCCTGGCGCTCGGCGTCATTGCCGCTACGGCGTTGTCTATGGTCGCGAACCTGACCATTGGCGTATGGTTCTGGTATGGCTCGGTCGATGTGATCGCACCGCTCATGATTCCTGCCGTTTTGCCGTTCAACCTTATCAAGACCGTGCTTAACTCGGTGTTGACACTGGCGGTGTATAAAGTGGTCTCCAACCTCATCACGCCTAAAAAGGACCAGGTCAAAGGCCGCGCATGATTGAGTGTCGGGGCGTTTCCTTTAGCTATGACGGTGCCGTGCCGGCACTCGACGGCGTCGATCTAAACATCGAGGATGGCGAGTTTTTCTGCATCCTCGGTGGTAATGGGTCGGGCAAGTCGACGTTTGCCAAGCACCTGAATGCGCTGCTACAGCCCGATGCGGGAACGGTGTGCGTCAACGGCATGGACGCGTCCGATCCCGAGCTGGTCTACGACATCCGCTCGACTGCTGGCATGGTGTTCCAGAATCCCGACGACCAGCTTGTGGCGACGCTTGTCGAGGACGACGTTGCGTTTGGTCCCGAGAACTTAGGGGTCGAATCGGCCAGATCGCGCAGCGCGTGCGCGAGGCGCTGAAGGCCGTGGGTCTGGTGGCTTTGAGCGCCACGAGACCCATGCACTCTCGGGTGGCCAAAAGCAGCGCGTGGCGCTTGCCGGCGTGCTCGCCATGGAGCCGCGCGTGCTCATCTTGGATGAGGCGTCTCGATGCTCGATCCGCGTGGACGCAAGGGCCTCATGAAGGCTTGCCGCGCGTTGCATGATCGTGGCATGACCATCGTGATGATTACGCACTTTATGGAAGAGGCCGCCGAGGCCGATCGTGTCGCGGTGTTTCGGGCGGGGCGCGTTGCCATGCTCGGTACGCCCGAGGAAATCTTGACGCGAGCGGACGAACTTGCGCAGCTCAACTTGGATATGCCGGCGTCGTGCTGTCTAGGTAGGGCACTTCGTGAGAAGGGCGTATCCGTTTGCGCACAGGTGCGTGAGGCGGATATGGTCGCTGAGATTGCGCAGGCTTATGCCGAGCGAAGTGGGGCAGGCACCGCGGACAGTCTTCCGCATCCCAGTTGGAAATCGCTGACGGCACTGTTCCGGTAGACAACGAGGGCAACGCGTCGGAGCCCGTCATCGAGCTATCCCATGTTTCGTACAGTTATTCGCTCAGTCCGCGCGAGCGCCGCCGCTGGCATAAGCGCTCGGTCACTGCGGGCAAATCGAACAAACAGACCCTCTGGGGCAACGACCCTAGCAGCCCGTGGGCGCTGCGCGATGTATCGCTGACGGTGCGTCGCGGCGAGTTCCTGGGCTTAGCAGGTCATACCGGTTCGGGTAAGTCGACGCTGGTCCAGCATCTCAACGGTTTGATTCGCCCCCAGGAGGGATTCGTTCGCGCGCTGGGGCTCGACCTGGCAAACAAGAAAGATGCCGCTGCGGTTAAGGCCAAGGTCGGCGTGGTGTTTCAATATCCCGAGCGTCAGCTGTTTGCCGAAACCGTGACGCAGGACGTGGCGTTTGGCCCGCACAACCTTGGCTTGCCGCAAGATGAAGTCGACCGTCGCGTCGAGTCGTCGCTCTCGCGCGTGGGCCTCGACCTTTCCACGGTCGGCGACAAGAGTCCCTTTGAGCTTTCGGGCGGTCAGCAACGGCGTGTGGCATTCGCCGGTGTGCTCGCCATGGAGCCCGAAGTCCTGGTGCTCGATGAACCCATGGCGGGGCTCGATCCGGCTGCGCGCAGGGATTTCCTTGAGCTTATCGATCGACTTCACCGCGATGGCCTGACCGTTGTCATGGTTTCGCATAGTATGGATGACCTGGCCAACTGCTGCGACCGCATCGTCGTGATGAACGAAGGTGCGGTGTTTGCGAGGGAACCCCCGCGCAGGTGTTTGCACATGCCGATGAGCTCAAGTCGATCGGCTTGGGCGTTCCCGCCGCCCAGCGCATGGCGTTGGCGCTCGCGGAGGCGGGCGTGCCGCTGCGTTGCAGCGGGCTCTATACGGTTGAGTCGCTGGCCGACGAGCTGGCAGATTTGCTGATCGGTCGCTCAGACGGTCCTTCTAACGTCGCGGACATTGCTAAATCCAAGACGGTCGCGCGAGAGGAGGGCTGCTAATGGAGGCGTTTTCGTTTGGCAGCTACTATCCCGGCGATAGTGCGATCCATCGCCTGGATCCGCGCACCAAGCTGCTCCTGGGCTTTGTGTTTTTAATCACGACGCTGACCGTCGGCGGCTTCCGCGGACTGGCTCCTGTCGCAATTTTCGTCGTGCTGATCTATGCCGTGTCCCGGGTGCCGGCTCGTCGCGTTCTGTCGTCGATGGCGCCGCTGCTGGCAATCGTCGTCGTGGTCGCGGTGCTCAACTTGTTTACCGATCAGAGTGGGCGCATCCTGTGGCAGCTCGGCTTTCTGCAGATAAGCGAGGGCTCACTGCGTTCTGCCGCCTTTATGGCGTGTCGCCTGACCCTGATGATGGCCGGCATGAGCGCCATTACGCTCACCACGCCTACGCTCGACCTCACCGCGGGCTTTGAGCGTCTGCTCGCACCGTTTGCGCGCGTGGGGCTCCCTGCGCATGAGCTCGGCATGATCATGGGCATCGCGTTGCGCTTTATGCCGCAGTTTGCCACCGAGATGAAGCAGACGGCGGACGCGCAGGCAAGCCGCGGTGCACGCGTAACGGGTGGCCCGCTCGGCGGCGTGCGTATGCTCGGCAGTGTGGCGATTCCACTGTTCACGGGCGTGTTCCGTCATGCCGAGACGTTGTCTGCCGCCATGGATGCACGCTGCTATCACGGCGAGCAGGGCCGCACGCGTCTGCATGCGCTTGCATTTCGCCGCGGGGATGCGCTGGCTGCGGTTGTGACGATGCTGCTGTTTGCGTGTGTCATCGTCGTCAACCTTCAACTTGTTTAGGCGCGATTCGAGCGCAAGAAAGGGGTCCCTATGACCGACAACGACCGCACGGCTCAGCTTGAGCGCGCCTGTTCGTATCTCAGGCGCATTCCGGCGTGGTATCTGGCCACGACCGATGTGACCGACGGGCATCAGCCTCGCGTGAGGCCGTTTTCGTTTGCCATGGTCGATGACGGTAAGCTGTGGTTTTGCACGTCGCGCGACAAGGATGTGTGGGCGGAGCTGAGTGCGAATCCCAAGTTTGAGCTCTCGGGCTGGAAGCCGGGGGAATGTTGGATCGTGTTGACCGGCGAGGCCGCACTTGAGGACGACGCGGTTGCGAGCGACAAGGTGCGTCAAGCGGGTTTTAAGCACATGGTGGGCATCGGCGAGGAACACGAGAGTGCCAACGACGGCCGCCTTGCTTTCTTTTCGGTCCGCAACATTGCCGCGCGCTTCTGTGATATCGACGGCAGCGAGGAGCGCCTGGAGCTCTAGAGCGTCTCAAATTAACTACCCGTTCCGAATTAGCTAGCGCCAGGAGGACACATGGACGGATTGAATACGGTGTTGGAGTATCTGACGTCGGTGCCGGCATGGTATTTGGCGACGAGCGTTGACGGACAGCCTCATGTGCGTCCGTTTTCGTTTGCGCAGATCCAGGATGGCAAGCTGTGGTTTGTAACAGCGCGCACCAAAGATGTGTGGCAAGAGCTGCTGCAAAACCAGCGCTTTGAGGCCACGAGTTGGTGGCCGGGCCATGGCTGGCTCATCTTGCGCGGGCGTGCCGGCTTGGATGACCAGGCTGCCCCCGATATGCGCGAGGCCGGCTGGAAGCATCTAGAGCGCCTGGGCGAGCACTATGAGGGGCCTAACGACCCCACGCTCGTCTTCTTTAGCGTCGAGGATCCCGAGGCTTTTATCTGCAATCACGACGAATGGGTGCCGGTCGAGCTCTAGCCAGCTGGCTCATCCTAACAACTTGGTTTTCGCATGGGCGGGCCCGTATTGCCCGGCGCCGTTAGGAGCGCCGGTCAATACGGGGCCCGCTCCATTTGTCAATTCCTTCAAGCGAATGTGTCGGGAATGTTTCAATGCATGAATATGCAAGCCATTTACGTATTAATGCATCTTTTGGTGCTAAAGTTTCAACTCACTTCATAACGACCGCTGCGAAATGCGCATCGGTGCATAAATCGCAGACAAGGAGTCTGATATGTCTTTGAAGGTTGGAATCGTCGGCGCGGCTGGATATGCCGGAGCCGAGCTCATTCGCCTCGTCCTCGGTCATCCCGAGTTTGAACTTGCTGCCATTACGTCCAACGCCGATGCCGGCCAGCCGTTGTCTGCGGTGCACCCGAGCTTCACCGGCGTAAGCGATCTTGTCTTTACGACGCATGATGCCCCTGAGCTCAAGAACTGCGACGCGGTCTTTTTGGCCGTGCCGCACACGGCTGCCATGGCACAGGTGCCCGCGCTGCTTGCATCGGGCGTCTCCTGCTTTGATCTTTCGGCCGACTACCGTCTGAACGACGCGTCCGTTTTTGAGGCTTGGTATGCCGCCGAGCATACGAGCCCCGAGCTGCTCAAGACCCGTGCCTTCGGTCTGCCCGAGCTGTTCTGCCAGGACTTGGAGACCGCCGCATCCGACCATGCCGACGGCAAACCCGTGCTGGTCGCCTGCGCCGGTTGCTATCCCACCGCAACGAGCCTTGCCGCCGCGCCCGCCGTGCGCGCGGGCTGGGTGGCCGAGAACGGCCCCGTGATTGTCGATGCCATCAGCGGTGTGACGGGTGCCGGCAAGTCCTGCAACGCTCGTACGCATTTTTGCAGCGCCGACGAGAATTTGGAAGCATACGGCGTGGGCAAGCATCGCCACACGCCCGAAATCGAGCAGATTCTTGGCCTGGTCGACCGCATCGTCTTCACCCCGCACCTGGCACCGCTCAAGCGTGGTCTGCTCTCCACGGTGACGCTGCCGCTCGCGCCGCAGGCTCTCGACACGTTGGCTCTTGAGGATGTTGTCGACTATTACAAGCAGTTCTACGCTGGACGCACCTTTGTGCGCGTGCTCGACGCCGGCCAGCAGCCCAAGACGGCTTCGGTCGTCGGCACCAACGCCGCCCAGATTGGCCTCGCGCTCAACAAGCGCGCGGGCGTGCTGGTGGCGACGGGCGCCATCGACAATCTGTGCAAGGGCGCTGCGGGCCAAGCAGTCCAATGCGCCAATATCGTCTTTGGCTTTGACGAGCGACGAGGCTTGCCCACAGTGGCGTGCCCGGTGTAGCACATTCGATTGTTAACGATTTGGTAGTCGGGCATCGAGTGGGGCGCCACTCTTAAGCTGGTCTCATGATCACGACTGGCATGGCGCACCAACCGATGTCCGTTTTTTGTTTGATATAAGGAGTCGTAAGGACGATGAATACAGAGCAGTTCGATATCAAGATTCGTGCCGTCGAGGGTGGCATTACGGTAGCGGCCGGCTTTAAGGCCGCGGGTATTCATGCGGGTTTTCGCAAGAATCCCGAGCGCTTGGATTACGCGCTCGTCGTGCCCGATAAACCCTGTCCCGGTGCCGGCGTGTTTACGACCAATCGCTTTTGCGCAGCGCCTGTGCAGGTGAGCCGCGCCAACCTGGGCGGTGTGGGCAAGGGCTATGGCATCATCGCCGGCGTTTCAATCAACTCCGGCAACGCGAATGCCGCCACGGGCGAGACGGGCCTTGCCTGCGCGCGCGAGACGTGCAACATCGCCTCGCAGGTCATCGGCTGCGAGCCCCAGCAGATTCTGGTTGCCTCCACGGGTGTGATTGGCCAGATTCTGTCGATCGACACGTTTGAGACCGCCATTCCTGCTGCCTACGAGGCGCTCTCCGCCCACGGTGGCGCCGATGCCGCTCGCGCCATCATGACGACCGACACGCACTCCAAGGAGTACGCCGTATCCTACGTCAGTGAGGCTGCGGGTCATGCGGGCAATGTCTATACGGTAGGCGGAATGTGCAAGGGCTCGGGTATGATCATGCCCAACATGGCCACCATGATCGCAGTTATCACCACCGATGCCCCCGTCGAGCCTGCGGCACTTCATGCCCTGCTGCTCTCGACCGTCAAGCAGACCTTTAACAAGGTAACGGTCGATTCCGACACCTCGACCAACGACACCTGCATCATGCTTGCCTCCGGCGCCGCTGCCGCAGATGCCGAGCCTATCGTCGAGGGCTCCGATGCCTTTGACGAGTTGGCATTTGCCGTGCACGAGGTGTGCGAGAGCCTGGCGCGCAATATCGCCGCCGATGGTGAGGGCGCATCTAAGCTTGTTACGGTCAACGTTACCGGCGCCGTGAACGACGAGGAGGCCGATATCGCCGCCCGTGCCGTTGCCAACTCGCCGCTCGTCAAGACCTGCATCGCCGGCCACGACTGCAACTGGGGCCGCGTCGCCATGGCGCTCGGCAAGTGCGGCGTGAAGTTTAACCAGGAAGACGTTTCCATCGACATGATGGGCTTGCCTGTCTGTCGCGACGGTCTGACTGTTCCCTTTGACGAGGACGAGGCTCTGCGACGTTTTGAGGCGTCCGAGATCGTGATCTCGGCCGACCTGGGTGCAGGCGACGCGGCAACGACCGTGTGGACCTGCGACCTCACGCACGAGTACATCTCCATCAACGGCGACTACCGTTCCTAGATTCCAGGCACGCTGCGCATCTTGCCGCATTGCGGACAGCGAAGCACGGCGTGATAACGATACGAAAGACGAGGCAGATTATGAAATTCGCACGCGACTGTCGTTCGAGCGAATCCAACGAAGCAACCGCGCAGCTGCTGTTCGAAGCGCTGCCGTGGATTAAAAACCTGACCGGCAAGACGGTCGTTATCAAATATGGCGGAGCCGCCATGGTCGACGAGCAACTGCGCCGCGACGTGACGAGCGACATCGTTTTGCTCAAGATCATCGGCATGCGCCCCGTCATCGTGCATGGCGGCGGCAAGGCCATCAACGAGGCACTGAGCCATTACGATATTCCCGTCGAGTTTAAGAACGGCCAGCGCGTGACTACGCCGGCGACCATGGATATCGTGCGCGAGGTGCTGGGCGGCAAGGTTAACCAGGAGCTGGTCGCTGCCATCAACCACCACGGTAATTTGGCCGTAGGCGTGTCGGGCAGCGATGCCGGCACGCTCATCGCCGAGCCGCTCGACCCCGAACTCGGTCGCGTGGGCAAAGTGACGCACGTCAACACCGACTATATCGAGCGCTTGCTCGATAGCGAGTACATTCCCGTAATCGCTACCGTCGCGGCGGGGGAGGACGGCGGCTTCTTCAACATCAACGCCGATACCGCCGCCGGCGCCGTTGCGGCGGCGCTTCATGCGCACAAGGCGATTTTTTTGACCGACGTCGACGGTCTGTACAAGGACTTTAGTGATAAGGACTCGCTCATCTCCAACCTGACGCTCGACGAGGTCAACGAGATGCTCTACGGCGGTGAGGTCGATAAGGGCATGATTCCCAAGCTGCGCGCGGCCGTCGATGCGCTTGCCGGCGGCGTATTTCGCGCCCACATCATTAACGGTACCACGCCGCATTCGCTGCTCCTGGAGCTGCTGACCGATGCCGGCGTCGGCACCGTGATTCATTCCACCGAGACGGCCTACGAGTTCGATACGCACCCGCACCCGCTTTCGACCTTTGCGGCGCGCCTGGCCGAGAACCTCGACGAGGTCGAGAAGCTTCAAACGGTCTAGCCGGCTCGAAATTGCTACGCCATTACGCCCACAGTCCGCGCTACCTGGCGCTTAACGAAAGGTATCTCATGTCATTTGCAGCACAACAATCGCTCGAATCCCACTACGTCATGCACACCTTTGGTCGCTCGCCGGTCGAGTTCGTCGAAGGCCACGGCATGAAGCTCACCGGCGACGATGGTCGCGAATACCTCGATTTTCTTGCCGGTATTGGCGTGTGCAGCCTGGGCCACGGCAATCCGGCAGTGCTGTCGGCGCTCGAGGATCAGACCAAGAGGCTCCTGCATGTCTCCAACTATTTCTACATCGAGCAGCGCGGCCAGGTCGCGGCGCTGCTGTCCAAGCTCGCTAACGATGATGCGGACGGTGCACGCGTGCTTGCCGACGCGATTGCCGCTGGCGACGAGACCACGGCGGCGGCACTTGGCGCTCCGGCTGCGGGCGAGCAGGTGTGGGAGACGTTCTTTGGCAATTCCGGTGCCGAGGCCAACGAGGCTCGATGAAGCTCGCGCGTCTGTACGCCAAGCGTGCCGGCAACGGTGGCAACACCATCGTGTGCATGCGCGGCGGCTTTCACGGTCGTACGCTCGAGACCATTGCCGCGACCATGCAGGATTGGCTGCAGGACAGTTTCCGCCCGCTGCCGGGTGGCTTTGTGGCCTGCGCACCCAACGATGTAGATGAACTGCGTGCAATTTTTAAGCAGTTGGGCAGTGAAATTTGCGCCGTGATGCTCGAGCCGATTCAGGGCGAGAGCGGTGTGCACCCCATGACCGAGGAGTTTATGGCTACGGCGCGCGACTTGGCGCACGAGGTGGGTGCCGTGCTTATCGCCGATGAGGTCCAGTGCGGAATTTTTCGCACGGGTAAGCCGTTTGCGTTCCAGACCTATGGTGTGGAGCCCGACATCATGAGCCTTGCCAAGGGCATTGCCGACGGTGTGCCTATGGGTGCCGTGGTGGCAAAGAAGGAAATCGCCGACGTCTTTAAGCCCGGCGATCATGGTTCGACCTTCGGTGGTAGCTGCTTGGCCATCGCGGCATGTGCCGCGACGCTCTCCGCGCTTGTGCACGGCGATTATGCCGAGCATGCTGCCAAGGTTGGCGCCTATATGGAGCAGGCGCTGGCTAAGCTTCCGCATGTGGTAGAGGTGCGCGGTCGCGGCCTGATGCTCGGCTGCGATTTGGATGATGCCGCGGGTGATGCACACGACGTTGTAGCCCGTGCATTGGGGGCTGGTGCCGTGATCAACGCTACAGGCGCACATACGCTGCGCTTCCTTCCGCCGCTCGTGTGCGAAGAGGCCGACGTGGACAACCTGATCGAGATTCTGTCGGACGTTTTGGCTTAGCGCGGTGGCGCGCGCAGACGTGGTGTAAGAGCGTCCTGAGGTCCGTCGCTGCAAGTCCCGATATTACTCCTTCTTGAGACCGCGCCTCTCACTATCTCGTCCACTATCTCCCTGGCGCGCCGCCCGAGCG
>ENA-OPZM01000729-OPZM01000729.1-human-gut-metagenome-genome-assembly--contig:-NODE-729-length-13446-cov-1.989414_pt1 | contig 13446 bp, 18 predicted proteins | sample MGYA00242478_ERZ504493 | MGnify/ENA primary metagenome ERZ504493 (study PRJEB26092, sample SAMD00036227) | human gut metagenome | host: Homo sapiens | study: EMG produced TPA metagenomics assembly of...
ACAGGCCGGCCAGTCGCACGCCGCCACGCTCCCGATACTCCGGCCCGGCACCGCTGATCTGCGCCGGCACCGCCGACCCGTTCTACGATCAAGCCCGCGCCAACGCGCTCACCCCGCACGTGCACGAATACCCGGATGCCAACCATTCGATCGAGGTGCCCGGCCACTGGCGTCGCTCGCTCGACTATCTGAAGGAAGTCACCGCGTCCGTAGCCCAGTACGCCGCCACGCTGTAATGCCCCGCGACACGCCCGAATTCTGCAATGTCGCTGACCATCCGTAATCTAATCATCCGTAAACCACAGACCGTTGGTTGAAGTGCGCGCGAGTGCATTTCCGAAGTTTGGTTCGCCAAGCCAGCGCAGGTTGAGAGATATAAGCCCGTCAAGGGCCGGCGAAGGTCGCTTCGCGAGATTATATTGCTCTGCCTGTGCGCAGGGCTTTTTTGTTGCCCGGCCGAAAGTTCCGAACTCCAAGTCAACGGCCGACTTAGGAAGGAACGCCATGAAGAGGCCCGAAAAGGAAGCGGTAGTCGCTCAGCTTACGGAAGAATTCCGTAACGCTGACGCCGTCTACCTGACCGAGTACCGCGGGCTTACCGTTCCGCAGATTTCCGATCTGCGTGAAAAGCTAGGCCGCGATACTTCCTACACCGTGGCAAAGAACACGCTGGCACGCATCGCCGCCAAGGAAGCGGGCATTGAGGGTCTCGACGAGATTCTCTCCGGCCCGACCGCCATCACCTTCGTGAAGGGCGACTTCATCGAGGCTGCGAAGGTCATCCGTGACTTCGCCAAGGACAACAAGGCTCTTGTCATCAAGGGTGCCGCCGCTGACGGCACTGTCTACGATGCCGAGGGCGCCAAGAAGCTGGCAGACTCAAGTCCCGCCCGCAGCTGCTTGCCGAATTCGCCGGCGACATCAAGGCATCGATGGCCAAGGCCGCGTACCTGTTCAACGCTCTGCCTACCAAGGCTGTGCGCACGATCGACGCCCTGCGCGAAAAGCAGGAGAAGGCTGCCTGATTTACGCCCTCACGGCATGAATCAGTCGCTTCGATAATTTAAACAATAAGGTTTATTAGGCAGCGGATCTACCACTTCGTCCGCCGCAAGATTGAAGGAAGCCATAATGGCTAAGTACACCAACGATGAGCTGCTGGAAGCCTTCGGCGAGATGACCCTGGTCGAGCTCTCCGAGTTCGTGAAGGCCTTCGAGGAGAAGTTCGACGTCGAGGCTGCCGCTCCGGTTGCCGCTGTTGCCGCTGTTGCTGGCGCTGCTGCTCCGGCTGAGGAAGAGAAGGACGAGTTCGACGTCATCCTCTCCGCGTCGGCGACAAGAAGATCCAGGTCATCAAGGCTGTCCGCGCCATCACCAACCTCGGCCTGGCCGAGGCCAAGGCTCTTGTCGACGGCGCTCCGAAGGCCGTCCTCGAGAAGGCCAAGAAGGAAGATGCCGAGAAGGCCAAGGCTCAGCTGGAAGAGGCTGGCGCCAGCGTCGAGCTCAAGTGATTTGTGCGGCATAAGCCGCAATCACAGCTTTTCGAGGAACCCCGCACCTGTGTTTCAGGCTGCGGGGTTTCCGCATACTGAGTAGACTAGTTGACGAGGACGAGGCGGAGAACGCGATCCGGCGTGGAAACACAAAGCTGGCAATGAGCGAAAGTTGTCAATTCTGTGCCCAGTAATCCGCCAAAAGCCGGTAAAAGATGACACAATGGCACGTAGTGTGGTCAAATAGTGTGTCCAGGAAGGCGGTCACGGTGAGCGAGTGGACGGTGAAGATCAACGGTGTCGACCGGATCAGCGTCAAGCCGGGGGAGTGCGTGGAAATCGGCCGTAAGCCGTTACGCCCCCTTGCCGATGATGGCAACACCCGCCTTGACGTCGCCGATCAAACCAAATCGATGTCCAAACGGCACGCCATGTTCACGGTAAAAAGCAATGGCACGGCCTCGGTCCGTGATCTTGGATCGACCAATGGATCGTATGTGGTGCGGGAAAATGGCGATTTGTTGCGCTTGCCGGCCAATGCCGAGTTCCTGTTGCCGACGTCTCCCATGCGCATGCAGTTCGGCGATGTGCCTGCGGACTTCATTCGTGTCGACGATCCAGTGGCAAAGCCGCTCGACCTCAAGGTGCCTGATTTGTTTGGCTATGCGGTTCACGAAGCACCGCAGGAGCCGGATGCGGCGGATATGTCCGTCGACGATATTCTTGATTTGCGGGCCGGCGAGCGACCGCCATCTTCAGCGCGGATAATGTTCGACGCAAGGTCGACGAGCTTGAACTTGGCTCGCTGAATATCACGCAGCCAGTGACGAAAAACGATGAGCCGGCCATACCCCGTGATCTGTTCGCGGATGCGTTGGCCCAGCATGCCGAGCAGGAGACCGAACGCAAAAACCAGCAGGCCATGAACTCCGTGGCACTGCCGAAGCAGCAGACCGAACCTGAGTCGACGATTGTAACGCCTGCATCCAAGCACAGCAGGATCTCCGGTATTGTTCCAGTAGATGCCATCGCCCATGCCGTTGTTAAGCACGCTCCCAGCACAAGCGAGCCGGCAGTGGCGTCGGCGGCGGTTGTTGAATCCGATGCAGCGGCTGGCGCAAGCAAGTCAGCCGAAAACGTTCAGTCCGCTCCGAATACCAGGAATGCCGGCGATTCTCAGCCGGCGGACACTGTCGAACAGCATGCTGAAGTTGCCCAGCCTGAAGCCGCCCGGGAAGCCGAAGCCGCTCAATCTGAAAACACCCAGCCTGAGACCGCTCAGCCGGCAACCGCCCAGTCTGAAACCGACCAGCCGGCAGCTGACGTACCGGACGATCAGCAGCGGACCGCAGCCGAAGCATATCAAGAAGCCACCGCAGCAGGCGTAGCAGACCAGCAGCCGGCTGCCGAAACCGCCCAGCAGTCGGTATCCGAAGCATATGATATCGACTCCACGGGCGTACACACTCCGGTCTTCGAGCCCGGCTCGGTGTTCGAGCGTGTGGCCAAGGGCGAGCTGAAAGCACAGGAGCCGGCAGTCGAAGTCGATGGCCTGACCTCTGACGAGGCAAAAACCACGCAAGATTTCAATGTTCAATTCGAAGTCGCCCGTCATCCCGAATTGCTGGCGTTCCTCGCATGAATCCGTACCTGTACGACGACATGTATTCTTGGCTCGCCGCCCGTGGCGAGGCCGATATTGACGAAGCCCTGTCTCACAACAAGGCTATCAGGAATACCGCGAAGCGTTGGAAAGTGAGTCGAGACGATGACCCAGAGCCAGACTCAGAACCAGAATCTCACGGAAGGTCTGAATCGCATCCGTCGCTGGCGTGACCAATACCGCAGCATGCAGCCGCCATCGCCGCTCGAGGATGTGAATCAACTGGCCGCGAAGCTGGAGATGACCCATGCCCATCCCTCCGGCATCGCCCAGCTGTTCGCTTCCGGCCATGTCCGGTTGGATTCGTTGTTCCGCGACACGGGTGTGCTTAAGGCCGCCGAACGCCATATTGGGCGCGTGCTGGATGACCAGGCCGCCAAACGCAGGATTTCCGGCGTGGCGGAGTTGTCGCTCGTGGTCGGCGTGGCCACATGGAAGGGCAACGCGCTGCCGGTGCTGTTGTACCCGGTGAGCGTCACGATCGAGGATGATGCTTGTCGACCACCATTCGATTCACCGGTCGCGTGGCCCTGAACGTCGCGTTCGTCAATACATTGCGTGAGCAGGGGGTGTTCCTGGATGAGGATTCCCTGTTTGACGGTGCCAGCTATGACAGTGGCACTCCCGAAACTTCCGCGATGTTCGCCCGTATTTCGTCCGAAGCGTCGGAGCGTATCTCCGACTTCGCCATCGAGCGCCAGATTGTGCTCGGATGCTTCATGGACCCCTCGTCGCAGATGATCAGCGAAAGCCGACAGTTCATCGACCAGCTGGAGAACGGCCCCACCGGCAATGTGCTGTTGGACGCGCTTGCCGGCGACGAATCCGCCCGCACCGCGCTCAAAGATGCCAATATTCCGCAATACAGTCCTTTCGACGTAGACCCGCATGCTGAGTACGAAGTCGGCGATGTGGACAATACGGTGCGATATGCCGCGTCACTTGCTGCCAATGGCCATAGCATCGTGGTCGACGGCACCTTCCCGAAGCACCGCGGAGCAGGCTGTGGCCATCGCATCGCGCTGCCTGATGAATGGTCGTTCCGTGCTGTACGTGCCCGGCGTGGCCGAGCAGAAGCGTCTGTTCATCCAGACGCTTCCGCCAATGAGATGAAGGCGCAGGTACTGGATGTATCCGATGAACACGCCAACGCCGCGCTTGATAAGCAGCTGATTGCCGCAGTCGGATTCCAGCCCGGAGTCGCCACCCAGCGATTCGACCAGCTGGCCGACGAACTCGTGGGCGTGCGCTCGCGCTTGACCCGCTATCTGGGCGACCTGCACGGGGGCAACGATAAGTGGAATGTGTCCGCATACGAGACCATTCAGAATCTGGCCCGTATCTCCGTGCTCCCGACGCACCCTGCCACCCACGTTCGACTTGACGAGTCAAGTGCCCTGAGCATCGCCAACGATATTGACACATGGATCGGCAAGATGGAACGCGCCGGCGAGCTCGGCGAATACACCATCGGCCCGGAAGACACCGCATGGTACAAGGCGTCCATCACCACTGAAGAACAGGCAGTAACCGCCTACCAGCGCGTGGACGATTTGCTGCGTCGCTTCCTGCCCGCCACCCGTGAGCAGGTGGCACGCACCGTGCAGACCTGCGGATTCCCGGTTCCTCCCACCACCCGCGAGTGGGAGCGTCAGGTTACGGTTTTGAAGAATCTGCGACGAGTGCTTGACGTGTTCCAGCCGGAGATTTTCGAGCGAGACATCAGCTCCATGATCGAGCCACCAAGCCGAAGAGCCAGCGCAAGGCCGAGGCACGTCGATGGGATTCTGGGAGCGCCGCCGCCACATCAAGGAAGCCAAGGATCTGCTGCGCGTCGGCGCGCAGGTCGAGGACTTGCACGAAGCGTTGAAGGTAGTCGCCAAGCAAGGGGAGCAGTGGCATCAGTTCGTGCCTCACGGCGGTTGGCCGGTGCTGCCCAGCAAGCTCGACGAGATCATCTCCACCCAAGAGGCGCTGGTCAGCAATATGACCGCGCTGGATACCGTGCTTTCCACCACACCCGCTGGTGGCAATCTGGAAACCGCCGATTTCGAGAAGGTGGAAGCACGCCTGAAAGCACTGCTGGATGATCGCAAGGCACTGGACACCTTGCCGGAGCGTTGCCTGCTGGAGCAGGAATTCGCCTCTGCCGGACTGAACGAACTGGTCGCCGATCTCAACGCTCGCCGAGTGAGCGTGGAGCAGGTGCGCGGCGAAGTGCAGCTGGCCTGGTGGACCACCGTGTTTGAGGACATTGTGCGTTCGTCCGCCATCATCTCCAACCAGGATGGTGCCGCGCTGCAGGCCGCATCCGACCGCTTTGCGCAGGTCGATGTGGAGCACGTGCGCTCCATCGGACCGATGGTGTCGCAGGAATCCATGCGCCGCCTGTGCGACATGCTGTTCTCCCGCACTCAGGAAGCCAACCAGATGCACACCGTGCTGGCAGGGCGCGCCAGTGTGTCGCTGAGCAGGATTCGCCGTGATCATCCGGAGATTCTGGCCGCGGCCAAGCCGATTCTGGTGGCCGCGCCGGGTACGCTCGCCGCACTCACCGAGCCGGGTGTGCTGGCTGATGTGGCGATTCTCGATGCGTGCGCGCACATTCCCGCTATCGAGTTGCTGTCCATCATCGGCCGCGTGCCAGCAGGTGGTGGTGATCGCCCACTGCGCGACGGTAACCAGCGAAAGCGTCAAGCAGCTGATCGACACGTTGCCTCATATCGAGGTGGATGCTGCCCCATCTCGCCGTGCGCCGCGCCTGTCCGCATTCCTTGAATCCGAGGGATATGGTCCTGTTCGCTATGATGTGGCCACCGAGCCGGCTGCCGGTGAGGTGCGATTCCACCGTGTGGAAGCGAGCGGTGTGCCGGTTATGTCTTCTGGTCTGGTGGAATCCAGCCAGCCGGAGATTGATGAAGTGGTGCGTCTGATTACGCAACGTGCCGCCGGTTTTGCGTGGTTCCTTCCAGCTATCGACTTGTGGTCGTGATGTTGACCGACGCATTCCGCACACGCTTGGGTGCCGAATTGAAGTCGTTGGCAGGCAAATCCAAGGCGATGGGCCGATTCCTGCGCCATGTGCGGTTGGTTTCCTTGCGTGACGTGGCCGGAGGTCGTGCCACTGACGTGATTCTGTCGATGTGCTATGCGAAAACCACGCACGGACGTCTGCTTCAGCAGTTCGGCCCGCTCGAAAGCACAGGCGGTCGCGGACTGTTGCTGGATGCCTGGCATTGGCGGACCACAGCTTGGATATTGTGTCGGCCTTTGGTTCCGAAGATTTGGATGAAGAACGACTGCACCAATCCGGTCCTCGGTTCCTGAAGACCATGTTGACGTGGGCCGAACAGCTTGACGACCGTCCGGTGCTTCCGTTGCATGATGCGGCAGGCGGCAACGTGCTGTTCGACGATATCGCCGACAGGTTGCGCGCGCGAGGACTGAACGCTGCTGTTGATTATGGATTCGACAAGGGCGTGAAGATTCCGCTCGTGGTGGGATTGAAGGACAAGCCGTTTGCCTTGGCCGTGCAGACCGATGACGCGAACTTTATGTCCGTGCAATCCACGCGTAGGCGTCATCGTTTGTCGGCACAGGATCTCATTTCCTTGGGCTGGAATGTGATGACCGTCTGGAGTGTCGCCGCCTTCGTGAACCCCGATAAGGAAGTCGACCGTATCGTCAGCCGTATCGGTGAGATCTATCGCGAGGTTGAATAACCATGGCGGAATACTCGGCTACACGGCGCACACCGCGCAAGCACAAGCGCGTGGTGATGAAGGCACTGAGCAGTTTGACGCTGACGGTGTCAAACTCGAGCCCGGAGACATGCAGACCGACCAACAACGGCAATCCGACGACGACAAACGCATCCTCGGCGAACTGCCGCCGCATTGGGCCGTTTTTAACGAGCGCGAGTAGGAGTTGGGGCGCACTCTGTGCGCCCCGATACTGTGTTCCGCAGCCGACAGGCTGCGGAAAACACAGTATCGGCCGAAGGCCGATTCCGCTTCCTACCGCACAACGGCCATAATCGCTCCGGCCTGTTGCAGCTCCATAACCTTGGCCGCGCTCCGGCGGCATTGCGAACGACACCAGTCGGTCGTTGCTCCCAATGCGCCAGTCGCATCCGGTTTGCGACATTCATCACCGTGGCGTTCTCGGCCAGCGTGCAATCAGCACCTTCGCAACCGACGGCGGAAACCAGTCTCACCTGATCGCCGGCCAATACATCGTCGACGCTACTGGCCAAGCGGACTTCAATCACCGTAGTGCCGGTCGGTGCTACGGGCGCATCTCTGGCCATATGCGTGGAAATGGGATCGGCTGCTTCGATATCGATTTGCGCTACCTTGCCCACCACATCCTCAATATTGCCTGTCCAAGACGGGCCTGCCGCAGATACCGGCATATCAGCCAACTGAACGTCGGCGGCCAGAATAATGTCACCCCGTCGAATCGAGCGGGCGGCCACCACCATCGGCTCGGTCTCCACCACGGCCAATACGGCTTCAAGCCCAAACAGCACTGCGAGTCCCACGCACAACGCAGCAGTGAGTCGGCGCAAGGCATCCGCCATGCGCCGTCGCCGCAATGAGCCGCGCGCAGGCGGCTTAATAAACGAAAAGGTCACCATGCAACCATGGTGACCTGAAGTTTTTCGTAAGCGCAAGCCAAATCGACCTATGTGGTTCTAGCTTGCCAAGTTATCCACAACGCTTCAAACCCGTGCAACAGACAGTGCCCGTAGTGCCAATATCCGCGGCATACCGCCGTCGACACCGTCGTTTACAGAGGAAAAGCGGGTGTACAGACCTTACTTGCCGGATTTGTCGGTGCGGTAGAAGCCGTGACCCTTGAACTCAATCGGCACGGCGGAATACACCTTGCGCACCTGCTCCTGCGAGCACTTGGGGCACACGGTAATCGGGTCGTCATTGAACGACTGCTGTTCGGTGAAGTCATAGCCGCAGTTCTTGCAACGGTAATGATAGGTAGGCAACGGATTCCTCCAACAAAGTCATATTTCTCGCGGATGGCCCAAACGCCATGCCACGCAACCGTTCATATCCTAGTCGCCGCCCTGACACATTGGCGTTACGGTCTTACTAGCCAGCTTGCTGTTGCCACTCTGGTTCCATCGGCCAGTGTGCGTGGCTGGTTGGTCAGTCTGGCTTGCGCCGAGTATCTTGGCCGGCCGGCCAGCTCAACAGGCCCGATGAGCTAAGCCGCCGGTATCCCTCCGGCGTCAGCACTCCGTCGGCCGGCACATCATGTGTTCGGCCGGCAAATCAATGTCCAACACCTCCCACGGCCAGCACACCGCAATCAGGGACATGCGGGCTTGCGGCGAGCCAAGGCCCGGTCATACCAGCCGGCTCCACGCCCCAGACGATTGCCCTGCGGGTCCACTGCCAAAGCCGGAGCGATGACCAGATCGGCCTTCTCCAACGCTTCGGGCGGTAGAACTGCGCCAGTTGGCTCATCGGGTCTGTGATGGACGGTGCTGGGAGAGCTGCAGCTACCGGCATTGTTCGCGCCACCCACTGCATCCATCGAGCGCAATGATTCCAATGAATCCAGCACACTCCAGCCAATTTCCAACCCAGACCCCAACCTTGGCACCAACACGTGGCAGCCATGAGCCGCAGCCATCGCAACAGTGGCCGGGTTTCGATTTCCGAACCCATCGACACATATGCCGCCACTGTGGGACCATCCTGAATCATGTGTGCTGGGAACCGTCGCACCAGCAATTCACCGGCCGCTCCGCGTTCTTCCGCTGGAACGCGCTTGCGCCGAGACAGTATATGGTGGCGCAGCGTCGCTTTATCCGTCTTCTCTGTTTTCTCTGTGCCGCTGTAGTCGCTGCCGATATTCATGCCACTGCCCACTTCGCTCATACCGCACAATCTAGTGTTTCCATCGTAAAACGAAAGTGGCCACGGTAGCGGCGCAAGACCTTCATATGGCTACAATAAAGGCCGTGTCAGTTTTCCAGTCGATTAAAGAGGCGTTCAAGCTGGACCACCAGATCCGCCCGCCACGTCTCACCCATCCCGGTTTTCCGATAGTCCTGCGCCCCCTGACCATGGATGATGAGGACGGCTGGAACGAAGTGCGCTGGCGCAACAACGACTGGCTGGCACCTTGGGAATCCGGTGACCCGATGCATGGCGGCTCCATCACATTCAATCAATGGGTGCAGCGGCAGCGCCGTAACGAGCAGCATGGCGTCGGCGTGATCTTCGCCATCGAATACCAGATGCGTATCGTCGGCAGATTTCGTTGGGAGCATCGTGTATGGTGCCATGCGTACCGGCGTGGTTGGTTATTGGGTCGATCAACGGTGCGCCGGCCGCGGATTCGCGCCAATGGCACTGGCCATGCTTGCCGATTGGGCGCTCGGAGACCCATTCGGGCCCGCGTTGCATCGGCTGGAAATCGCCATTCTGCCGGATAATGCGCGTTCTTTGGCTGTGGTGCGTAAGGTCGGAGCCCATCATGAGGGACTGCGCGAGCGGTATATGTATGTCAATGGCCAGTGGCGTGACCACGTAACGTTTGCGCTGTTGGCTGAAGATATGGGGCAAGGGTTCGCCGCTAGACTCGCCGCCGCCGGTTCCAGATAAGCGTCGACCGGAAGAATTCCGCTCCGACACGCCCGGACGGAAAGCCCCAGTTCGTCGGCACGTCTCCTATCCTTGACTCTATGGGTTATGAGTCACTGAGCACTGTCGTCGTGCTGGTGATTGTGGCGATTATTATCGTTGTATGGCTGCCCGTACGTACGGCCAACGGCATGAAACGTGTGGACGAGCACCGGCAGGATCGTTATTCGCCTTCCCTGCATATCGTTGATGCAGAGAACGGCAGACGATTCGGAGACATCAAGCCGCATAAGGCGAAAGGGGCAGCAATGCCAGCATCAACACCGTCAGCGAGGCTGACATCTGAGCACATCGCCCATGTGCGGGAACTGCGCCGCGCGGCCATCCGCCGCCGGCAGATTCTCGCCGTATGCCTGCTTGCCATAACCGTGTTGGTGTTTGCCGTATCGTTCCCCCTGCATTTCAGTCCGCTGCTCGCTCTTATTCCGTTCGTGCTGTTGCTGCTGGTGCTGGTGCTGGGAGCAATGCCTCACGCCAGGCCCGGCAATGGAGCGCAAGGTGGTCCGCTACGAGCGGGCTCATAGCGGTACGGGCTGGTCCAAGAAACCGTCTGCCGAGTCCAAGGACAGCAAGCGTGTGAACAAGGCCGAACCGGTTGCGGCCGTAACTGCGCCTGCCGAGAAGCCTGCCGAGCAGATTGAGGATGCTGCCACCGAGGTCATGGAACAGCGGCAGATTCGCCGCGCGTTACGCGATGCCGAGATTGAGCAGGCCAAGGCCAAGGCGTTGCGTCAGTCCGCCGCCGCATATCAGGCCGCGGAAGAGCACGCCAAACAGTCTGAGAAGTCTGATATTGCACAGTCCGCCGCCGATAAGCCTGCCGCCGAGCCGTCTGCTATGGTCGATGAATCCGCCGACCGTAAGTCCGCTGCCGAAACCAGCGAATCTTCCGCCACACCTGATGCCTCCGTTCGCACAGACAAGTCGATTGAGTCGGACAAGTCCGTCGCCCCTCGAGTTGAACCATCGCTTACGGTGCGTGACGAGCGCGATGAGCGCGACGATGCCGCTGCCGCTGCCGATGCCACGTCGGAACTGGTCAGCGTACGCCCTGCCCGAGCACTGGACGTCTTCGATATGTCCACCTCGCAGGATCTCATCTCCTTCACTTTGGGTGGGGAACATAACGCCGACAACGCTCCGGAAAGCTTGGAGATCAAGTCGACCCGTCAGGTGTCCAAGGCGGAACCTGTCGAACCCGCAGTGGCGGAAAAGTTGATTGACGAGGCCCGAGCCGTCAAGCTGCGGACGACGCCAAGGCTGTCAGCGCCGGAAACGCTGTAGACACTGAGCCGGAGCAGCGCGATGATGCCGATACGGACGCCGATGACGAGGCTGCAAACGCCGCCCAGCGAGCCGCATTCCACGAATCCGAGGAGCGTGCCGACGTCGAAGCGCCAGCGGCGACCACCGATTCGTTGGGCGCAGGCCTGGACTCCATTCTTGCCCGCCGCGCAACTGAGCGTTGCGATTCGACGATTTTCTCTCACAGCGTTAGCACTCGAGTTGGCAGAGTGCTAATAATCGCGCTACGATGTGTCCTAGCGCAAAGGGACAACGCAAGTGATCGTCAGCCTCTTGAGGCGTTCTGGCGCGGCATTATCGAACTACAAGTAGATACGAGGTGACCCACAGTGTCGATTAAGCTCACACCGTTGGAAGACAAGATCATCGTCAAGCAGGCCGAGGCCCAGACCCAGACCGCTTCCGGTCTGTTCATTCCGGACAATGCCAAGGAGAAGCCGCAGCAGGGTGAAGTCCTGCCGTTGGCCCGGGCCTCGTGACCGACAAGGGCGAGCGCATCCCGATGGATGCCAAGGTCGGCGACAAGGTGCTGTACTCCAAGTACGGCGGCACCGAAGTCCACTACGAGGGTGAGGACTACCTCATCGTCGGCGCCCGCGACATTCTCGCCATCCTCGGCTGATTAGTCGCCTAGCGAACTTCAACAACCCCGACTGTTCCCGCGGATAGTCGGGGTTTTCTCTTGCTAGGCGGAAAGGGGCTCCCCCTCAGAGAGGGGAGCCGAAAGCTGCTCCCACCAAACGCCCAGCCATGCCTGCTATGCATAAAGGTGCATGCGCGCAACGTAGTTGAGTTCGGCGTTGCACCGCATCTACACTGGGTAACGGATTGGGGTCCCTATGGAAGAGGCTCAGTCGGCGACTTGGCCGAGCGGCTTAAGACATTTTGCACAAGACGGCAGTAGATCGACGGTATGTTGTTTTTTCCGTGTCGCAGGTTCGTGGTGTCGTCGCGCTGTGCCAATGGTTGTCTCTCTACCGACGCTGAGTGCCGTGGCATGAGGCCAGCGTCGGCAGTGGGCCACGGAATGGCGATGTGCCGATGCTGAGCCGCGTTGCGTCGTTATAGGGCCAGTTTTTGGACCATTGCCGACGGCAAATCGGCGTTTTTGTGTCGGCGACGGTCCAAAAACTGGCGGTCTGCTGACGATAAGTGCCGTCATCGTCGGCAGACGCCAGGTATTGTCCCCGTGCCGACGTAAAAAGCCCTGCCATCGTCGTCACCGAGCATCTTGTGACTCACTGACGGCGGCAGCAGGGCGGAAGAGGCCGAAATCATGCGCGCGGTGCGGTCTCACACCTCGAATCCGGCCTCCGCCAGCGCGTGATCGATATCGCGAATCAAATCGTCCGTATCCTCCAGACCCACGGCCAGACGGAAGAAGCCGCGGTGGAACTCAGGCGGGTACAGGTACTGGCGCTCGTCATCCTCACCGAGGAACACGATCAGCGATTGGTCATGGCCGAGCGAGACGGCAGACGTAATCACATTGAGCTTGGAAACGAATCGGTTGTGCCCGTCGTGGTCGGTGTCGAGGCCGAACGACAGCACGCCGCCGAACCCGGAGTCCGGGCGGGCCAGCTGGCTGGCCGCCACCTTGTGGTGCAGGTGCGATTCCAGACCGGGGTACGCCACGAAACGCACCACATCCAGCGATTCGAGATGCTTGGCAATCGCCAAGGCCGAGGCGTCGTAGGGCAGCGCGTAGGTGTTCGCCAGCGTGATGGGGCGACGGATCGCGCCGGTTTCGGCGTCGACCCCGTTGCGAGGTGAATGGCCAGCGTGCCGAATCCGAGCGGCTGGTCGTCGAATGATTGTCCGTGATGTACAAGATTAGAAGCCATGCGCCCAGCATGCCGGCATGCGCTGTGCCGCCGCAAGCAGGCGACGCCACTCGAAAACCGCGCCATTGCAAGGTTCTGGAACACCATATAAGAAAAATGATTGGTAGAAGTGCGGGGTGCAGCCTTGGTCGGGGCTGTTTGCAGGGCCGAAGCGGGCCCTGAAAACACGCTGTGAGACACGCCGATAAAACCGCAGAATTCCGCGGTAAAACAAGGTTCGCGTAGGGGCCGATTTGCATACCTGGAAAATCTGTGGTTATATAGCCAAGTTGCCTGTTGAGGTCAAACACCGCGGCGGGAAACAGACTGGCGGATTTCCCAAGCGGTCAAAAGGGAGCTGACTGTAAATCAGCCGCTTCGTGCTTCAGTGGTTCGAATCCACTATCCGCCACGCCCCCGATAGCTCAGTGGTAGAGCATTCCTTGGGTAAGGAAGAGGCGTGAGTCCCAATTCTACTCGGGGGCTCC
>ENA-OPZM01000730-OPZM01000730.1-human-gut-metagenome-genome-assembly--contig:-NODE-730-length-13434-cov-1.851507_pt1 | contig 13434 bp, 20 predicted proteins | sample MGYA00242478_ERZ504493 | MGnify/ENA primary metagenome ERZ504493 (study PRJEB26092, sample SAMD00036227) | human gut metagenome | host: Homo sapiens | study: EMG produced TPA metagenomics assembly of...
GATTTACTATCTGCCAAAAATCACACAATTAAAACCAGCAAAACCTTAAAGGATTTTTCTCTACCGTCAATAAAAAATCGACAAATTTTTCCTACTTTTCCTAGTCTAGCTGCTCGCATATGTTCTTTGATGACAAATAATCCACCTTGCAACCATTTTTTAGGAAGCGTCATGCGTTTATTCCATGCTTTTAATACTGCTAAACCTTTTTCTTCATGTCCATAATGATGAGGTAACATTTCTTTTGGCGTTACACCTTTGCCCAAATCATGCACAAGACCTGCAAAACGCACTGCGACATCATCAGTCATATCAGCAACTAAATCCACAATCTCCATAGTATGCTCAAACGCATCACCTTCTGGATGAAATGCTACAGGTTGAGTTTTCCCTATCAATGCATAGATTTCAGGAAATAAGATTTCCAATAAATCCGCTTTCACTAAACTGCGGAAAAATATCGAGGGTTTTTTGTTTTTAATGCACGTTGTAATTCATTAAAAATGCGTTCTTGTGGCTCTGATTTTATTTCCTCTCTACATGCTCGCATCAAATTTACAGTATCTTCATTGATTTTAAAATTCAATTCACAAGCCTGACGCGCAGCTCGAAGCGCTCTTACAGGGTCCTCTTTAAAATGATGTGATACTGCTTTGATATATCTTTTTTCAATATCTTCTCGTCCTTTATATGGATCAATTATTTTTCCATCACGTACACGGTAAGCTATGCTATTCATAGTCGTATCTCTACGATATAAATCTTCTTCAATCGTTACTTTTTCATCATAATTTACAATAAAGCCTGTATATCCTATACCTGTTTTTCTCTCTTTACGGGCAAAAGCTACTTCACATTCTTTGTTTTCAATTTTTACTAAATACACAGGAAAAGATTTTCCTACTTTTTTTGCCTTTGAAAAATTTTGCTTAAAATCATCTTCTTTTACATGACAAATGACAAAATCTTTGTCCTTAGGAATAACACCTCGTATTTTATCGCGCACCCAGCCACCTACAATATATAAAGTGCCACCTAAATCATCTATCTTCTGTGAAAATTCCATTTCATTCATAATTTTAAATCACCTACTTATAAAAAACCCAGTTAGATATAATATCTACTGGGTTTTATTTTAATTTATTCTATTACCATAGCACCTTTATTATCAATATCTAATACTAAGTATTTAGAGCTAATATTATGTTTTGCAAAAGCCTCAACCATTGCTTTACCGATTTCTTCACCATTTTCTATCGTATAAGCAATAAGTGTTGGACCTGCTCCACTTATAGTTGTACCAAGTGCACCTTTAGAATTTGCTGCTGTAAATACATCATACATACCAGGAATTAAATCTGCTCTATATGGTTGATGTAATTTATCTGCAAAAGCACCTTTTAAAGCTTCTATTTTTCCTTGACAAATAGCTGCAATAATCATAGCTGTATGACCAATGTTAAAAATAGCATCTTTTAATGGCACTTCTTGTTTTAAAGCTGCTCTAGCTTTTTTAGTTGGTAAATAAAAGTCAGGTATAGCCACTACCATTTTTAAATCAAAATTTGGCATAAAAGATACATATTCTAATTTATAATCAGTTTTTGTGCTGACTGTTATTCCGCCAAATAAAGCAGGTGCTACATTATCAGGGTGTCCTTCAATCTCAGTAGCTAACTCAAATATATCCTGTATAGAAAATCTATTATTCAAAAATACATTAGCTGCAAATAATCCCGCTACTATGGCAGTTGCACTACTGCCAAGACCACGCGATAGCGGCACATTATTTGTCATTTTTATATGTGCCCCTTGATATTTTTTCTCTAAATGAGCTTTAACTAATAATTTTTCAATAGAGCGCCATACCATATTTCTTTCATCACATGGTATATTTGTTGCTCCATCTCCATAAATTTCTATACATAAATTTTTTTTTCTTCTAAGAGTTTTAATTCCAATTCATTATAAATACTACAGGCAATACCCATAACATCAAAACCAGGACCACAATTGGCTGTAGTTCCTGGAACTCTTACTTTGACAAAATCACTCATAATTAAGCCTCCTGAGACATTACTACTCGGATAATATTAGAAATTTCATGTACCACATCTAAATTATTTAAACGAACTTTGAGGTCTTCAATTTGATTATTATTTACATTATGAGTAATTGCTACTATTTCAGAAAATTCTCCTACTCTGCGTTTTTGAATTACAGAATATAAACTTACATTGCTTTCACCAAAAGCTGTAGCAATCGCACCTAATACACCAGGTTTATCTTCAACTAATAAGCGAATATAATATCCTGATAAAACTTTATCTGGTGGGCATAATTTCTTTTCTTCATAACAAGTACAACGTATTTTGCCAAAACGGTCTTTACCTATATCACGTGCTACATCAATAATATCTGCTAAAACGGCTGAAGCAGTTGGTCTTTCACCTGCTCCTTTACCATAAAACATAGTATCGCCAACAGCTTACCATGAATAAATATAGCATTAAACACATTGCGAACAGAAGCCAATGGATGATCTTTATCAATAAAAGTTGGATGAACGCGAACATCTATACCATCTTCTGTATGTTTAGCTATAGCCAATAATTTTATAATATAGCCTAATTCTTTAGCGTAAGTTATATCTTCTGGTGTAATGTTAGTAATACCTTCTACTTTTACATCTTCTAAACTTACGCGTGTATTAAATGCAATAGAAGATAAAATTGCTGCTTTTCTAGCGGCATCTAAACCAGCGACATCTGCTGTAGGATCTGCTTCTGCATAACCTTTAGCTTGAGCTCTTGCTAATGCAGTATCATAATCCATACCTTGCTCTGTCATCTTAGTTAACATGTAATTAGTTGTACCATTTACAATACCAATTAATTCTGTGATTTTATTCGCAGTTAAACATTGTTTTAATGGAGTGATAATCGGTATGCCACCTGCTACACTTGCTTCAAACATAAAATCTACATCATGTTTTTCCGCCGCATCAAACATATCTTTACCAAACTGTGCTAAAACATCTTTATTTGCAGTGACTACATGTTTGCCATTTTCCATAGCTTTTAACATATATTCACGTGCTGGATGTATACCACCTAATAATTCTACAACAATATCAATGCTTTCATCGTTTAAGATATCATCAATATTATCTGTAAAAACAACATCTCCATTAAAATCACGTTTTTTGTTTAAATTGCGAACTAAAACTTTGCTCACTTCGATATCATTGCCAATTTTTGCTCTGATATCATGATAATTTTCTTGTAAAACTTTTAAAACACCTGTACCTACTGTGCCACAACCTAATAAACCTAATTTTATCTTCTTTGCCATAAATATCCCTCTCTCAAGACTAGACTTTTAAACTTGACCAATAACCTCTAAACGTCTTACGCCGTTCACAAGACGCAATTTATCGAGCAATGCTTCAAGGTCAATAATTCATATTTTTTAGTTTCAAATAGAAATTTGTTGCTACTGCTACTCCTTGAAGAGGAATACCTTGGTTTAATAGTCAATACGTTTCCTTTATCTTCAGAAATCATATTTAACACATTAGAAAGTACTCCCTGTTTATTATCAAGAACAAAAGAAACAGAAACAATTTTATTGATACTTGCTTCATAAAATGGTAAAACAAAGTCTTTATATTTATAATAAGCACTACGGCTTAAACCCATTTTAGAAACGGCATCATTTATAGTCATATTATCATGACGACGTAACATTTCTTTTACCTTGATTGTTTTTTTGATTGCAGAAGGTAAAATATCTTCTTTTACTAAATAGTATCCTGAATCTTTTTTTGTCATTATTAAGTCCTCCGTACTTTTACAATGGATAATATTCTTTTTATAGCAGACATTATATCATTTTATCACCATAATAGCAAAGGGTATTATTAAGTTTTAGATAAATTATCTATGACCTGCTTTTATTTTATTTTCATTTCCATTTAAAAGACGTACTATATTTGTTTTATGGCGGTAAATAACAAATATAGCTGCTACTATACCGAAAATGACAAACTCCATAGGCATATCAAAAACATAGGCTAAGATTGGTACAAAAGCTGCTGCAACGATTGAAGCAAGTGATACATATTTACTAATCATTACAATTATAAGCCAAATAAAAAAGACACAAACAGATACTTTTGGCATCAACATAATCAATACACCAAGTCCTGTTGCTACACCTTTTCCACCTTTTAATTTTAAAAATATGGAGGCAGAATGACCTACTATTGCTAATATACCACCTAAAATCATAGCCATAGAGCTACCAACTAAAGTCATACCTAGATACACGCCTAATAAGCCTTTTATTAAATCAGCTAAAAATATGACAAATCCAGGAAATTTTCCTAAAGTACGCCAAGCATTAGTAGCACCAATATTTTTACTACCATGTTCACGTAAATCTACATGCCAAATTCCTTTTCCTAAAACCAAGCCACTTGGAATAGAACCAATGACATAACTACAGATTATTACTATAAGAAAATTAAATTCCATTATTCATCATCTTCCTCTTTTCTTCCACGAACTACTAATTTAAGAGGAGTTCCTTCAAAACCAAAACTTTCTCTTAGTTTGTTTTCTAAGAAACGCAAATAGGAAAAATGCATCAATCTGGGTCATTAACAAATACCAAGAATTTTGGTGGTTTAATATCAGCTTGAGTCATAAAGTAAATTTTTAATTGTTTACCTTTATGAGATGGTGGTGGATTGATAGAAACAGCATCCATTACTAATTGATTTAATACGCTTGTCTGTACACGCATAGCTTGTTGTTCAGCTACATATTTTACAAGGTCAACTACGCGATGTACACGCTGTTTTGTAAGTGCAGAAGTGTATAAAACTGGTGCATATTGTAAAAATCCAAGTTCATCACGAATATCTTCAGTAAAACGCAAAGAAGTTTTATCATCTTTTTCAATTAAATCCCATTTATTGACAACAATTATACAGCCTTTACCAGATTCATGAGCATAACCTGCAATTTTTTTGTCTTGTTCTGTTACACCTTCAGGAGCAGAAATTACCATTAAAACTACATCTGCTCTATCTACAGCACGAAGAGAACGCATTACGCTATAACGTTCAATAGCATATCAATTTTACCTTTACGTCTCATACCAGCAGTATCAATCAAAGTAAAATGTGTATTGCCATCATCAAATTTTGTATCGATAGCATCACGAGTAGTTCCTGCTACATCACTTACGATTACACGTTCTTGACCTAATAGGGCATTTACTAAAGAAGATTTACCTACATTTGGTCTACCAATAACGGCAATGCGAATTTCATCATGTTCGATATCATCTTCTAAATCTTTAGGGAAATTAGCTACTATTTCATCTAATAAATCGCCTACATTCAAAGCATTTGCAGCAGAAATACCGATTGCTCGCCAAGTCCTAAATTATAAAATTCATATACATCTAAATGCTGTTTTGGACTGTCAATTTTATTTACAGCGACAATAACAGGTTTTCTTGTATTTCTTAAGATATGACCTATTTCTTCATCATCATGAGTCATTCCTGTACGACCATCAACCATAAATACAATTACATCAGCTTCTTCAATTGCTAGACGAGCTTGTTGACGCATGGAAGCTAAAATTTTACCTTCACCATCATTTTCAAGTTCAATCCCGCCAGTATCAATCATTGTGAATTGATGATTTAACCATTCAGCGTCCATATAAATTCTATCTCTAGTAACACCTGGAAAATCTTCAACAATGGATACTCTCTTTTTACCTATTTGATTAAAAAACGTAGATTTACCTACATTAGGGCGTCCTACAATAGCTACTATTGGTTTACTCAAATTCTTCACCTCATCAATAATATTATTTTGCAAAACTCATTTATTATATACTGTCATCATTATTTTGTATAGCTAGCATTTGATTGCCATGTATAAATAGCTTTGCTTCGTTCACATTTTATGTTATGCCAATCAGCTAATAAATTCTTTAACATAATGGCATCACTGGCAACTTTAACTTCTTCATCAGGAAAAGCTTTTTTGATATCCTCTAAAGTATAATCATCTAAGAAAATATCTTCACCTTCACGAAGTGCACAGCTTGGAATAATAATACCATCTCTATTAGCTTTATTCTGCTTTAGATTTTTTATAATATCTTGACCTGTCAATAATCCTGTAACAGTTTACCTCATGACCAAAAATTCATTTTCTAAAGCTAATACATTGGCATTTAAATTATCTATATTCAATTCATCAACTAAATTTTTAATTACTTTTCCTGCTGATTTTCCACAGATAATATCTAAATTTAAAGGTTTTTGATAATTATTTGGATTAATCTCTGTTTCTTTCCATTGTTCAATGAAATTACGTGTAAGACCTATACCATTATCAAGCTGTGGGAAACCATCATATTCTTCAGCTTTTGGCAATGGTTCACCAGCCAACAGATAAAATTCATCACTTAAATAAATAAAATTCTTACCTGTTTGTTTACGCATTTTTTCTTGCCAATGACGTACTTGCTCGATGACTTTTTTAGCGCCTTGTGCATCAAATGTTTTAAGTGGATAACAATTTTCTCTAAATTTAGTAAGACCTACTGGTACAATACCTAAAGTTTTTGCATATGGCTGCATACTGATTATATCTTGAATTGTTCTATCTAATTCCTCACCATCATTTAATCCTGGGCATAATACCACTTGTGTATGATATTCCACATCAGCCTCATTTAATTTAGCCAATTGTTCCATGATTAATTCACCACGTTTTGTTCTGAGCATTTCCCCACGAAGTTTTGGATTAGTTGTATGCACAGAAATATACAATGGTGACAAATGCAATCTGTGTATTCTCTCTAAATCACGAGGTCCCATATTCGTCATGGTAACAAAATTCCCATAAAGGAAAGATAAACGATAATCGTCATCTTTTATATACAAGGAATCACGCATATTAGGAGCTACTTGATCCACAAAACAAAAATAACAATTATTAGCACATTGCGAATTTTACCAAATACAGCTGATTCAAATTCTGCCCCAAGTTCTTCATCTATATCTTTTTCAAAAGCAATTATTTCTTGCTCTCCATTTTCATGTTCTATTAACATTTCAATTTCTTCATCTGCTAAAGCAAAACTTAAATCAATAATATCTGTCAATTCTTGTTCATTTATAGATATTATTTTATCACCAGGTACTAATTCTAATTCTTCAGCTAAACTTCCTTGATGTATAGCTGATATGATACCGCCTTTAGCCAATCAAATCACCTCTTTTATCTTAGTTTATGTTAATTATACAATTTATTAAATCAGAAAAAAGAGTGATGATTTACACCACTCTTTTTACCTTTTATTTTTGATATTAAATAAAATTATTCGTTTACTTCGTCGCCGATTGTAACAGCTGTATTATCTTGTTTTGCTAAGAAATCTTGATATTCAGCTTTTTCAGCGTCTTGTTGCACTTTTGTAATGCTAAGAGCAACTTTTTTATTATCCATATCTACATGAATAACTTTTACAGTAACTTCATCACCAACACTTACAGCTTCAGAAGCTTTTGTAATGTGTTTTGGAGAAAGTTCACGCATACGAATTAAACCATCAAAACCAGGTTCAATTTCCATAAATGCACCAAAATCTGTTAATTTTACGATTTTGCCTTTTACATAAGAACCTACTGGATATTTTTCTGCTTTATCAAACCAAGGATCACGAACAGTATCTTTAATGCTTAAAGAAATACGTTTTGTTTCTGGATCAAAAGCTTTTACTAAAACTTCTACTTCTTGACCAACGGATAATACGTCTGCTGGATTTTTGATATGATCCCAAGAAAGATCAGAGATATGTGCAAGTCCATCAACACCACCGATATCAATAAATGCACCATAATCTACTAAACGTTTTACAACACCTGTACGTTTTTCACCTTCAACAATGCTTGCTAAAGCTTCTTCACGTTTTTGTTCACGTTGTGCTTCAAGAACGCTACGACGAGAAAGAACGAGGCGTTGTTTTTTAGGGTCTGCTTCCATAATTTCAACTTCAACTTTTTGACCTACAAATCATTTAAATCTTTGACAAAATGAAGTGCAATCTGAGAAGCAGGAATAAATCCACGAAGACCAAAAGCAGTAGTAAGTAAACCACCTTTTACAACCTGAAGAATTTCTACTTCAATGATTTGTTTTTCTTCTTTAACTTTTTCTACTTTTTCCCATGCAACTAAACGGTCTGCACGAGTTTTGGAAAGAATTAATCCATTTTCTCCGCCTAAAGCAACTACATATACATTAATTTTGTCGCCAACTTTAACTACATCTGTAGCAGCTTCTGGTTCTGGATAAGCCAATTCTTTTTTTACGATAGGAATTTCTGTTTTATAACCGATATCAACATACGCTTCATCACGGTTAACTAAAACCACAGTACCTTCTATAACTTCATGTGGATTAAATTCCTTCATAGATTCTTCTGCTAATAAGCTTGCCATGTCTTGCACTTTTCATATACCTCCTTGATAATCCAGTCAGGTGTAGATGCACCTGCTGTAATACCAATTTTTTTTAATATTATTGAACCAATCATCATGTAATTCATCAACCGTTTCTATATGATGTGTTACACAATGCTCGGTGCATAATTGCGCTAATCGAGTTGTATTAGCACTATTGCGACCACCAACAACAATCATCATATCTACTTCTTTAGATAATTTTATCGCAGCAGACTGACGTTTATCTGTGGCTGTGCAAATTGTTCTTAAAATCCTGATATCATAAGATTTAGTTAATAAAATATTAACAATCTCACTAAAGGCTTTTGCTGAAAATGTTGTTTGCGCTACAATACCCAATTTAGATACAAAAGCTATATTTTCAGCTTCTTCTTGTGAACCAATAACTAATGAATTTTTACCAGCCCACTCTTTAATACTTTTTACCTCAGGATGATTTTTTTCGCCTATAATAATAACTTTGAAGCCTTCATCAGCTAGCGCTTTGGCTGACATTTGAGCTTTCTTAACATGTGGACAAGTAGCATCTGCAAGCTCTAGCCCTTTTGCTTTTATCGCATCATATATGCTTGGACCTACACCATGAGAGCGAATTATTATTTTCCCATTCTCCATTTCATCAACTGATTCTACTATTCCGATACCTTCATCAGCTAATGATTTTACCATTTGCGGATTATGAATTATTGGTCCTAAAGTGCAAACTTTTTTTTTGATAAATCAATATTATCTTTAGCAGTTTTTATTGCTCTTTTTACACCATAACAAAATCCATAATCGTCAGCTAAAATTACTTCCAAAATTTATCACCATCAAAAATTATATTACTAAGCTTACCATATAGTATACCATACTATGCTATCTTTATTCTACTTTATTTTTAGCATTGAGCAATTTCTTTGCATTATTTTTTCAGTAAATTCTTGTAAATTTTTCTTTATCCACTTTTTCTGCTTCAAAAAGTCATAGGTTTTCCATAAATTAAAGTTATTTTTCTAAATGGTCTTAATTTAAATGTTCCTTGTATTGCTACAGGAATAACTGTCGCTTTTGATTTTGCGGCAATGAGTGCTACCCCTGGTGCACCCTTGTGTAATTTTCCATCTTTACTTCTAGTACCTTCAGGAAACATACATATGCACTCTTTTGCTTCTAACATCTGCAATGCTGTTTTTATTGCAGCTCTATCTGAAGCACCTCTTTTTTACAGGAAAAGTATGCACATTTTCTAAAATATTTTTTCAATATCGGCACTTTAAACAACTCTTCTTTAGCCATATAAGCCAAATGACGAGGTATGAATGTTCCTACTAATGGAGGATCCCAGTTGCTTAAATGATTAGCAGCTAAAAATTACAGCTCCTTCTTTAGGTATATTTTCTTTTCCTTTGACTGTTGTAGGAAAAATAACAGAATAAATAAATGTAAATATTATTCTAAGTAATCCATATAACATAATTAAAAATCCTCAAATTATAAATTCACAAAAATAGCCTTAAGCATTAGCTAATCTTATAATTTCTTGTAAAACTTCATCAATAGTCATTTTTGTTGTATCTAATAAAATAGCATCGTCTGCTTTTTTTAATGGAGAAACTTCTCTTTGCATATCAGCTTCATCTCTAGCTATAATATCTTTTTTATTTCTTCTACATCTACATCATAGCCTTTTTCTCTCATTTCTTTAGCTCTGCGATTTGCTCTTTCATCAGCAGAAGCTGTCAAATAAATTTTTAAATCAGCATTAGGAAGTACACATGTTCCAATATCTCTACCATCCATCAATACAGAACCATCTTGTGCCATTTTACGTTGAAGCTCTACCATTTTTTGACGAACTTCACTAATTGCTGCTACCTGTGATACTAAAGCTGTTACTTCTGGTGTTCTAATCTCTTGTACTTACATCTTGTTCATTTACAAAAATGAGCATATTTCCATTATCATCATAAGCCAATTGTATATTAATATCTTCAATTACAGATAAAACTTGTGCTGTATTTACAGGCACTTGATATTTTTGCAATACAAGCCAAGCTACACCTCTATACATCGCACCAGTATCAATATAAATATAATTTAATTTTTTAGCTGCCATTTTCGCTATGGTAGATTTACCTGCTCCCGCTGGACCATCAATAGCAATTACAGATTTCTTCATCATTCTCACCTATATAAAATTTGTAAATTATTCAAAACGAGTTAATATCTCATAAAAAGTTGGATAGGAAATATTTACACATTCACTATTTTCAATTTCAATACCTACACCGCTAGCTCCTAATATTGCAAGTGCCATGGCAATTCTATGATCATCATGAGAATTACATACAGCTTTTTGTAAATTATTTCTTTGACCGCCAGTGATGATTAAACCATCTTGAGTTCCTTTTATGCATGGACAAACTTTGTTAAATTCATCTGTGATAACTTGCAATCTATCTGTTTCTTTTACACGTAATTCACCAGCACCTGTGATAATAGTTTCACCTTCTGCAAACATACTAGCTACTGTGATAATAGGAATTTCATCAATGAGTCTAGGCATGATATCTGCACCAAAGCTTGTACCATGTAATTTAGCATAACGCACACGAATATCAGCAATAGGTTCTACTTCATCGCGAACATTTAAAAGTTCAATATTAGCTCCCATAGCTTTTAATACATCAATAATTCCTGTACGTGTTTCATTTATACCTACATCTTTTAAAACAATATCGCTATCTTCGATAATTGAACCAGCTACAAGCCAAAAAGCAGCTGAAGAAATATCACCTGGTACATGAATTTCTTTTGGAGCTGTCATTTTTTCCACTTTACTAATTGTTATGCTTGTACCAGATTTTTCTAATTTTACACCAAAACCTTCAAGCATACGTTCTGTATGATCTCTAGAAGTATATGGCTCAGTTACTGTAGTTTTGCCTTCAGCATTCATGCCAGCGAGTAAAATAGCAGATTTCACCTGCGCACTAGCCATTGGCATTTGATAATCAATACCTTGTAAACTTTCTTTTGCAGGGATTACAGTTATAGGCAATAATTTATTTTCTTTTCTTCCTACAATATTAGCCCCCATTTGGCTCAATGGGTTAATTACCCTTCCCATAGGACGACGACTAAGTGAAGCATCACCTGTAAAAGTAGTTAAAAATTTTGACCTGCCAATATTCCCATCATTAAACGAAGTGTTGTGCCTGAATTTCCAGCATCAATTATACTTTGCGATTCTTGAAGTCCATGAAAACCATTACCTTTTACAATCAAAGTATTTTCATCTAATTCTTTAACTTTTACACCTAAAGCTCTCAATACAATTTACAGTAGACATACAATCTGCTGCATGTAAAAAATTAGTGATTTTTACTTCACTATCACAAAGACCAGCAAACATTACACTGCGATGTGATACTGATTTATCTCCAGGTATTAAAATTTCTCCTTTTAATCCTGTTTTTATCGGTTGAATTTCTTTTAAAGCCCCCATAACTTCAAACCTTTCTTTAACAAATTTAATTATTTTAAGCATAATTATAACACTATAGCACGATAATTGTAAAAATTTTTATATTTACATCTTTATTACTAAAATTTATTACTTAGATAAAATATTTATCATAAAAATTTTAAAATCTATAGTTAAATTTATACTTTTAATCATTAAATTTTTCTTCATACATTTTTTATATAATCTAGATAATCAATGCCTGCATAAATTACTTTATTATCTCTTATAACAAAACCAACTTCTGTACCCCAATCGCCTTCACCTTCGACAGCATAAGCTATTTCATCATCATCATTTATCTTTGATAATGTACATTCATCTTTTATATTTTCCCAAAGTTGTGTGCAAATTTCATCTATCATATTATCTGTGAGATTATTAAAAGACTCTACACATTTTTCAGCACATTCTTTTAACCTATCGTCATTTATATAAATGCTTAATTTATGCTTATGTTCATCATCTTGAAAAAATTTACTTTGAAAACTACCTTCACCATTTTCATTCGACCAATAAATCATAAAATAATTTCTCCTCAAATTTTTAAATTAATAAATTTACTACTTTATTAATTTCATTCTACCATATTTAAAATACCTTAATATAAATAACTGCTAAAATTCATTCAATATTAATTACAATTTTACAATTTACAAACAGCCTTAATAATCATGCTTTTAGTTAAATAGAAAAAGTTAATAAATAAAAAAATAAACAGACATAATATATCGTGATATGTCGAAATACAGGAGAAAAAACCCTTTTAAAACTGTTGACACATCGTATAACCACTGATATAATCACACTGTAACAAATTTAATAATTATGTAACATTTAAAACTTCCTACAAAAGATAAAGACAGAAAACAAGAGGAGGTTTTATATGAAAGCAGCACACATGAAACAAAAAAATAGTCATTCCTGCTCTGGTAGGAATGATGATGATTCCGGGGAGTGCAGTTTATGCGGCAGATCAGAAAGCGGAAGTATATCCGGTTTTGCCGGCTGCAGGAATCGAAACAGTAGTAACAGATTGTTATGAAACGAAAGTAAAGGAGAATCTGCAGTTATATCTGGTACCGACAGGTGAGGGTGAGTATTTGAATATGGCGTTTTCGAATACAGGTGAAGAATTTACTTATATAAGAAGTGCGCCGGATGAGAACAGTGACTGGATCGGAAAATTGTATCCGGATTCGGCAGTCAGAGTTCTCGAATATAAAGAAGACTGGGTGAAGATCCAGTCAGGAGATGCGCAGGGATTCGTTCCGGCAGATACATTGTACCTGGGAGAAGATGCAAAGTCACATGCAGGGGAATACGAAAAAAGAGGTTGCAACGGTAACAGCTGATGTTCTGAA
>ENA-OPZM01000731-OPZM01000731.1-human-gut-metagenome-genome-assembly--contig:-NODE-731-length-13424-cov-2.052117_pt1 | contig 13424 bp, 22 predicted proteins | sample MGYA00242478_ERZ504493 | MGnify/ENA primary metagenome ERZ504493 (study PRJEB26092, sample SAMD00036227) | human gut metagenome | host: Homo sapiens | study: EMG produced TPA metagenomics assembly of...
CCGGAATTTCAAATTCGTCCTGTTTCTCTTCTTCTGCCGTTTTCTGGTCGGCTGCTCTCAACTGTTCGGTCATTTCCTGTTCTTCCCGTTTTCTTTTTTTCTTCCAGGGCAGCTTTCTTTCTGCTGCGAAGCTCTTCGGACGCTTTCTCATCGTCCTCGTCTTCGCCTTCTTCCTCTTCTTCCTCATCCTCTTCTTCATCACGTTTCCATACCTCGGAAAGGATGAACAGAATGACCAGAAACAGAATGGCAAGTCCGATGATCATGATTCCCTCTCTGCTCTGCGCCGCCATCGACAGAAAGCCGATCACCGGAATCGTGATGATCACTTTGCTCACGGTTGCTCTCACGGTAATTTCCGTTGTGTCTCCACTGATCACATTTTTTACGGATGCGGTTCCGGCAGCGATGTCGAGGGACTGTATCGTATAGATATACTTTCCGGAATTGTCATCAACCAGGATTTTGTCTCCCGTCGCAACCGATGACGTATCTGTCTTCTTTGCGTACGTAACAGCGCCGCGGGAAATGTTGGTATTTCCCATCCCGTCTGAGACAAGTGTCGTGATGCCGGCAAACGGCGGAATCACCAGTGCGCCTGCTGACAGGATTGCAAGCAGAAGCAGCGTATTCACAATTACCTTCAGTAATTTTGACATATTCAATTCTCCTTGTATTCTCAGTCTTTGCCCCCTATTATAACCCCTTTTCTTCGATTATGCAAGAAAACGTTACGCATCGTGTCCCGGCCGCCCGGTTCCGCGTGCCGAATTTTTCGATTTTTTCTTGAAGATCTGTCCTGTTTCTTCTATACTATATACATAACCAAAGGGGGAATACTTTCATATGAATACACTGATCAAAACCATCGAAGATCTTTCCCTGAACGCATGGCCGTCTCACCAGATCGAGCTGTACGACGGATGGATTCTTCGTTTTTCTTATTTTTATACACACCGGACCAACAGCGTCGAGCAGATCGGGCCGTCCACGATTCCGGTAGAGGAAAAAGTGCAGTACTGTGAGGAGATCTACCGTCGCTGGGGTACACCGGCAATTTTCAAGATCAGTCCGCTTGTCAATCCGGGCTTTGATGCAATGCTCGCCAACCGCGGCTATGTAGTCCAGCACACGACGCACGTCATGACAATGGATCTGGCGAACTTTGCCAAAAAGGATCCTGCCGTTGCCGTGACCGTCAGCAGCTTTATCCCGCCGAAATGGATTGACAGCCTCTTTGCTTTAAAGAGCACGACGAACGTGATGCACCGCATGGTCGTTCCTTCGATGTACCGCGCCATTCCAAAAGAAACCATCTGTACCTCCATCCAGGATGAAACCGGAACGATCGTTGCCACCGGCTTGGCATCCGCGACCGCGATTACGTCGGTGTCTATGCCATCCATGTGCATCCTGCGTACCGCCACCGCCACTACGCTTCCTCGATCTGCCGCACAATCCTCTCCGAGGGAATCCGGCTCGGTGCAACGAAAGCGTATCTTCAGGTTGTCGAGGGAAACACGCCTGCGATCACACTGTATGAATCGCTCGGTTTTTCCTATCTCTATACCTACTGGTTCCGCGCGAAGAACGTGGTCTGATTTTCGTCTGATTTCACATAAAAAAGCATAGCAAAACGGCATGTCAAAATTTTCTGACATGCGTTTTGCTCTATGTTTATGCTATAAGTGCAGTAAGATTATTCAGCAGAAGGACTGCTTAAATATTTTTCAACGCCGTCCATGGCTTCGCTCTCGTCTTTTCCGTTTGCGGTCACGGTAACTTCCTCGCCATTGTCCAGACCAAGTGTCATCATACCCATAATGCTCTTCGCATTTACTTTTTTTCTGCCGCTCTCGACGTAGATTTCACTTTCGTACTGGCTCGCTACCTGTACCAGCATGGCAACTGGTCTCGCCTCCAGGCCGCTTGAAAGACGAATTGTGATTGGTTTCTTAATCATAATACTTCTCCTCCTTGTTTCCTTCGCAAATCTTCTGCAATCTCTTTTAGTTTCCTTAATCTATGATTAACTCCGGATTTACCAACAACCGGCGTTAACATCTTGCCCAGTTCCAGAAGCGATGCTTCCGGGGTATTGTAAGCGGAGCCTTGCCATCTGCTCCAGCGGTTCCGGCAGAGAAGAAAAGCCTGTGGTTTCTTCGATATACCGGATATCTTCGATCTGGCGGATCGCCGCGCTGACCGTTTTGTTGATGTTGGCAGTTTCACAGTTCACCTTTCGGTTGACACTGCCGCGCATTTCTTTTAAGATCCGCACGTTTTCCAGATTCATAAGTGCGATGTTGGCTTCCATGATGCCAAGCATCTCCACAATCTGTGCGCCTTCTTTCATATAAACCACATGGTGGTTTTTCCGGAGAACGATCCGTGCATCAATTCCAAAGCTTTTCAGAAGTTCCTGCACCTGTTCTGCTCTCGGCGCATCGGGGCAGACAATTTCGAGATGATAAAACCGGTTGGGATCGCTGATGGAACCGGACGCTAAAAATGCGCCCCGCAGAAATGCCCGTTTGCAGCACTGACGCTGTACCACAACAGCCGGAATCGGCATTGTTAACTGCCGGTCTGTCTCGTGTAACTTCACTGCCTGCAGAATCTGACGGGTTTCTTCCCTGTCATTTACGCGGATCAGATACGTATTTTCCTTCTGATTCAGCTTAACTGCAAGTCTGCCTCTATATTAAATGTTTTTTTCAATAAAGTTAAAGTACTTTCTTGCCACATACGCATTCTCTGTCTGAATCCGTATCGTCCCATCCTTCTCGGAAATCTGTCCGCAGAGTGACAGGATCGCCGCTGTTTCCGCAATCTGGCAGTGGCGTGCCGTCGGAAGATGTCTCGATAATTCCTCTTTTACCTCGCTTGAGAATGACATCCTTCCACCTCTAAATTCCTTTTCGGATGGCGTCTTTTTCCAGATCCCGGTGCTCAATCCGGATTCCATAGTCCTTCGCGTTGGAAAGACGCCGGTACAGCTCGTTGGCAAGGGTTACGGAACGGTGTTTTCCGCCGGTGCAGCCGATGCTGATAATGAGCTGATGCTTGCCCTCGGAAATATAATTCGGAATCAAAAAACGGATCATATCCTCTAATTTTTCCGCAAACACCTGCGCTGTCTCAAATCCCATCACATAATCCCGCACCGGAGCATCGTTGCCGGAGAGTGGGCGCATGCCTTCTACGTAGTAGGGATTCGGCAGGAACCGCACATCGAAAACAAGGTCCGAATCCGCCGGGATTCCGTATTTGAATCCAAATGAGAGCACGGTAATCATCAGATTTTTGAATTTCTGATCCTGCACGAAAATCTTATCGAGCTCCGCTTTCAGCTCTCTTGTGAGAAGCTGGCTCGTATCGAGAATGTAGTCCGCATCTTTTTTCAGGAACTCAAGTGCTTTGCGCTCTTTTCTGATTCCCTCATCCACCGTCCAAGGCCTGCCAGCGGATGCGTTCTTCTCGTCTCTTTGTATCGTTTGACCAGCACGTCATCGGACGCGTCCAGAAACAGGATCTCATAGCAGATTCCGTTGATGCTCATCCACTCCAGAACATTCTGCAGGTCCGGGAGCGCCTGGCCGCTTCGGATATCGATTCCGACTGCCACTTTCTGGATTTCTCCGGAAGTACCGTCGGCGGTAAGCTGTGCAAATTTTTCAACCAGCGGGATCGGAAGGTTATCGACGCAGAAATATTCCGCGTCCTCCAGCATTTTCAACGCTGTACTTTTTCCCGCACCGGACATGCCGGTCACAATTACAAAACGCATGTTTTTTCTCCTTTGGTGGATAACGAAAATCAGAATTCCCCGAGGAACTGGATTTCCGGCTCAAGCTGTACGCCAAACTGTTCTTTTACTTTCGCCTGGATCTGACGGATCAGTTCCATCACATCCGATGCGGTTGCACCGCCTGCATTGATCAGGAAGCCGCAGTGTTTTTCCGATACTTTTGCACCGCCGACTGCGTAGCCGGAAAGTCCGGCATCCATCACAAGCTTGCCTGCGAAATAGCCTTCCGGCCGCTTGAATGCACTGCCGGCGCTCGGATACTCGAGCGGCTGTTTCTCTACCCGCTTGTTTTTCAATTCCTGCATGCGGGCAAGAATTTCTTCTTTATCTCCCGGAACAAGCATAAGTTCTGCTCCAAGTACGACGTAGCCTCTGTCTTTGATGACGCTGCACGGTAGCCGAAGCCGAGCTCTTCTTTTTCCAGTTTCCGGATCTCACCTTCTCTTGTGAGTACAGTGACATTCTGTACAATATCCTTCATCTCTCCGCCGTAGCTCCCGCGTTCATACGGACGCCGCCGCCTAAAGTTCCAGGGATTCCGGAGGCAAACTCCATACCGGAAAGACCGGCTTCTCTTGCCGCCTGGCTGATGGATACGAGCATGCTTCCGGCTTTCGCCCGGATTCTGTTTCCTTCCACTTCGATTCCCTGAAAGTTTTTGTAAACCGAAAGAATCACACCGTGGTAGCCCTCGTCACTTACAACGAGATTGCTGCCGTTTCCGGTGACGAACCACGGGATCTCTTTTTCTTCGCAGAGAGCCACGATTTTTCTGATTTCTTCTTCTGTATGAGGAGCGACGAAATAATCTGCCGGACCGCCCACGCGGAAGGTCGTATGATTTTTCATCGGTTCTGCGGTCTGTACCGCATCTTCCCCTGCAATTGCATAAAGTTCTCTGACAATCTCTTCTTTGATCACGATTTTTACCCTTTGCCGCATCTGCGGCCGAACATTTCATTACGAATTACTACGAATTACAGATTATACTTTTTTTAGACGCGAAAGCAGCCGACATCCCTCACTTCTTCGTTCGTTCTGCCAGCCGCTGTTTCTCTTCTTCGTCTGCCCGCCTTTTTGCAGGCTCACGGGGTATTCTACCACGAACCCTCAAAAAGTGCAACGAACTTTTTCGTTCCGGCTCTTTTTTCTATCAGATCTTCCGGATTGGTATCATTTCCTACATCAGACAGTCTTTTCCATGGATTCTCGCCGGGGTGACAAGCACCATCTGATTCATGAGATTTTCTTCTGAAAGAACAGCAACGCGCAGATATTCTCTCGTGTGTCCCGTCCAGTAATGGACGCCGTCGATCTCGACTTCTTCTTCCATGAGCACTTCCAGCTCTTTTCCGAGGAAGCCTTCCATATATTCCTGTCTCCGTCTCTCGTCCAGTTCCAGCAGAACGTGGCTGCGCTTCGTCTTCTCCTGCTCCGGAATCTGGCCTGCCATCGCTGCGGCGCGGGTGCCTTCTCTTCGCGAATACTTGAAGATGTGAGTCTCGAAGAAATGAATGTCCTCGACAAAGGCGCGCGACTCTTCAAACTCCTCCTCACTCTCCTGCGGGAAACCGACAATCACATCGGTCGTCAGCGCCGGATTTCCATATACCTTACGCAGCAGATCGCATTTGTGTTTGTATTCTTCTGCGGTATATTTCCGGTTCATCCGCTTCAGTGTTCCATTGCTTCCGCTCTGCAGCGAAAGATGGAAATGCGGGCACACCTTCGGCATTGCGGCGATCGCCTCTGCAAACTCTTCGGTGATGATGCCCGGCTCCAGGGATCCGAGACGGATTCTTCTGATGCCGTCCACTGCATCAACAGCACGGATGAGGTCGAGCAGCGTCTCTTTTTCGCCCTCCGGGAAATCGAGTCCGTAGGAGGAAAGGTGGATACCCGTCAGCACTACTTCCTGATAACCGGCCTCTGCCAGACGTTTTACTTCTTCCACCACATCACTCTGGCGGCGGCTTCTGACTCGGCCGCGTGCGTACGGAATGATACAATAAGTACAGAACTGATTGCATCCATCCTGTACTTTCAGGAATGCGCGGGTGTGCTCCGCCGTTTTGCTGATCGAGAGTGTCTCGTACTCACGGTTGTGTGTCATATCCACGAGGAAGCTCTTACACTCCGCGTTGGATGGTTTTCCACCGTCCTCACGTTCTGCCAGAAAGTTTTCCAGAATATCCACAAGATCTTTCTTCTTATTATTTCCGATGATCAGATCAATCGCCGTATCCTCTTCGAGTTTTTCCCCAGCCGCCTGCACATAACAGCCGCAGGCCACGACAACCGCATCGGGATTCATCTTTTTCGCTTTGTGCAGCATCTGCCGCGATTTCCGGTCCGCAATGTTCGTCACGGTACACGTATTGATAATGTAAACATCCGCTCCCGGTGCAAAAGGCACGATCTCGTACCCTCTGTTTTCGAGGAGCTGCTGGATGGCTTCCAGCTCATATGCGTTCACTTTACACCCAAGATTATGCAAAGCTACCGTTTTTTTCATGCCATACTCCTTTCTTCTTCATCTTTATTATTAAAAATCACGAAGATTCCACTTTATCTTTGTATGTTTTCGCATTGACTTTTTCCCCTCCAGACGGTAAGATAAAGCTGTTAAATGAGGGTAATAAATAATGTTAACCAAATAACAGGGAGGATTACAAACATGAAAACAGTACAGATTTCTCTTAATTCTATCGACAAAGTAAAATCTTTCGTCAACGACATTTCCAAATTCGATTTTGATTTCGATCTGGTATCCGGAAGATACGTAATCGACGCAAAATCCATCATGGGAATCTTCAGCCTCGACCTTTCCAAACCGATCGACCTGAACGTCCATGCTGATGGAGATGCTCTTCAGACCGTACTTGATGTTCTTGCTCCGTACATTGTATAATTACGATAGAACATAAGGGCCGCGCACTCGCCGCGGCTCTTTTTTTTGTCTTTGTTTATCATCAGGACCGATCTTGTTTTTCAGAACCCCCAAAACAAGATCCGGCCTTTTTGTTCTTTAAAGCAAGTTTTCCTTAGCAGACCTCGATCGTCTCTGCGGTAGAAACTGCGCGTTCCATCATCTCATCGATCACGTCGTCCAGATGGCGCTCGGAGCATTTGATGACATTCAGGTTCGGTTTTGTCACCGGATGCTTTGCAACGAAGATCGTGCAGCAGTCCTCATACGGCAGAACGGATGTCTCGTACGTACCGATTTTTTCGGAAATATCGACGATCTCCTGTTTGTCGAAACCGATCAGCGGACGGAAGACCGGCATGGTGCAGACTTCGTTGGTAACGGCGAGGGAATGCATCGTCTGGCTTGCCACCTGTCCGATACTCTCTCCGGTGATCAGGCCAAGGCATTTGTCCTGACGTGCAAACGCTTCTGCGATCTTCATCATATAACGGCGCATGATGATGGTCAGCTCGTCGTGCGGGCATTTTTCGTAGATTGCAAGCTGGATCTCGGTGAAGTTGACCACATGCAGACGGATCGGGCCGCTGTAGCGTGCAACGAGTTTTGCAAGATCCACAACCTTCTGTTTAGCTCTCTCGCTGGTGTACGGCGGAGCGTGGAAGTAAACGGCATCAATCTTAACACCGCGTTTTGCGATCATGTATCCGGCAACCGGGCTGTCGATACCGCCGGAAAGCAGCAGCATGGCCTGTCCGTTTGTGCCGACCGGCATACCGCCAGGACCTGCGATGCTCTCGCAGTACAGATAAATCTTCTGACGCAGCTCGACGTTCAGATAGATATCCGGCTCGTGAACGTCTACTTTGAGGTTCGGGCAGACATCGAGGATGCGGCGCCCAGCTCACAGTTGACTTCCATTGTGTGCATCGGATAGTTTTTGTTCGCACGGCGTGCGCATACCTTAAAGGTTTTCTCCTCGGTCGGGTACAGCTCTTTCACGTAGGAAACCACTGCCTCTGCCAGATCTTCAAAGCCGGTGTCCTCTAAAATGACAACCGGGCAGATCTCGGCGATACCGAAAACTCTTGTCAGCGCATCGACAGCGCCCTCGTAATCAAAGTCTCCTTCGGTGTTGACATAGATTCGTCCCATCTCACGGGTGACCTGGAAATTTCCGTCTACCGGGGCAAGCGCGTGCTCCATCTGTACGCAGAGCGCTTTCTCGAACAGATGACGGTTCTTTCCTTTAATGCCGATCTCGGCATATTTTACCAGAAATGCTTTGTACATCATCGTTTTTTATTCTCCTTTTTTCTCAGCCAGATCGCGGAAGAACAGAGGATATTCCTCAGAAAATTTCTTCAGGATCAGGTCAGATACCTGACGCATCTGCGGATGTGCGGCGTTGGCGCTTCGAAGCCGGATAAAGTGGCGCCACTCTCTTAAGTTCATGGTCATGACGATCTCGGTTTTCAGGGAGTTCGGAAGAATGCTTCTTGCCTCCTCCGGCTTTGCTCCGAGTTCGAGCATCTGGAAGTAATACTGCTCTGCAGCTTCCATTGCTTTCTGCCATACCTCGTATTTTTTACGGTCGTTCTCGTCGTCCAGATCATAGGAAAATCCGGTTGCCAGATCGATACAGGTGATCTGGTTTCCAAATTTATCTTTCGAATAGTTACAGTAGCGGGTGCTCTCCTGGCTGTAGCTTGCGATACGGTGGCGGACGATCTCATGGGTCACGCCGCGGTCGCACGTTACTTTTACGGTGATGGAGCCGTGCTCAATGACGGATTCATGGCCACGTTTGATGATGCCTGCGATGAATTTCTCTGCAGTGCCTTCTCCAATGCGCTCCTCGCTCTTGTAGCAGACTCTTCCGATTTTCTCGATCCGGCGCAGCATATCCTCGTAGGATTCGGTGCTCAGGATTTCAATTTCCGGCTGTATTGTAATCATAATTTTCCTCTTTCTATTATTTCCTGGTAAATCTGCGCAGCATCGGCAGTACCTCGCGCAGCGTATCCAGGGTGTAATCAATCTGTTCCAGTGTCGTAAATTCGCTGAAGCTGAACCGCACGGCAGACTCCATCTCGCTTCGATGCGCCGATGGCAGTCAGCGTCGGGCTTCCGGCTCTCTTGTGTGATGAGCAGGCGCTTCCGGCGGAAACGTAGATCTGGCGGTCCTCCATCGTGTGCAGCAGCACTTCACTGCGCACATTTAAGAATGATGCATTGACAATCTGCGGCGCACCCTCTTCTTCCGGCATGCATGGATGACCACATCGTCCAGCTCCCGTAAGCCTTCGATCAGACGGTGTTTGCAGGCACGCATCTGCGCGGTCTGCTCGTCAAAATGCCTGTAAACGATCTCAGCGGATTTCGCAAGGCCTGCGATGCCCGGCACATTGTCGGTTCCGGAACGCATGCCGTTCTGCTGGCCGCCGCCTAAGATCAGCGGACGGATTTTTACTTCTCATCAATATATAAAAAGCCGCTTCCCTTCGGTCCGTGGATCTTGTGGCGCTCACGGAGAGCATGTCGATGCCCATCCGTTTTGGATAAATCCGGTATTTGCCGAACGCCTGGATCGCATCGACATGAAAATACGTTTTCGGATTTTTCGCCTTGATTCTGCGTCCGATCTCCCCGATTGGCTCAACAGAACCGATCTCATTGTTGACATACATAATCGAAACGAGAATCGTCTCCGGCGTGATCGCTTCTTCGAGTTCGTTCACATCCACAAGGCCTTCTTTATTTACCGGCAGGCGCGTAATACGGAATCCCTGCTCCTCCAGAAATGCCAGCGGTGCCGACACGGCCGGGTGCTCGATCGCGCTTGTGATGATGTGGTTTCCCGTTCTCTTATTTGCCATTGCTGTTCCGACGAGCGCCCAGTTGTCGGACTCTGTGCCACCGGAGGTAAAGAAAATTTCTTTTTCTTTGACTTTCAGAATCTTTGCCAGCGTTTCCTGGGCGGTTCTGATATATTGTTCTGCTTCTACCCCTTTTGATGCATCGCAGACGGATTTCCATAATGATTTACCATCAGATCACAGACGAGATCTGCGGTTTCCTGATAAACACAGGTGGTTGCGGAATTGTCCAGATATGCTTCCATTATCTTGTTCGTTCCCTTCCTTCTAAAAGATACACCAGAATGGAAAGCACGGTCATTCCGGCCGTTTCCGTGCGCAGAATGCGCTTTCCGAGCGTAATCGGCTCTACCTTTTCCTTCATGGCCATTTCCACTTCCGCTTCGTCGATGCCGCCCTCCGGTCCGATCAGGATCGCAATAGATTCACCCGGTTCAATGGATTCCAGAATTTTTCTCGTTCCTTCCATCCCTCTGCGTTCTCATACGGCATCAGGCGAACGTCTGATTCTGCCATCATTGCAAGCGCCTGCTGAAATGTAACAGGCATGTGTACCGTCGGAATCTGCATCCGTTTGGACTGCTTTGCCGCACCAAGTGCGATCGTCTGCCAACGCTCTGCTTTCTTTTCCGCCTTTTTCCGGTCCAGCTTCACAACGCAGCGTTTCATCTCCACCGGAACAATTTCCGTCGCACCAAGTTCCACTGCTTTTTGGATGATCAGTTCCATTTTGTCACCTTTTGGCAGACCCTGAAACAGTACAATTCCGGACGGGAGTTCTCTGTCTGCTGCTGTGACTTCTTCTACTGCGGCAAGAACCTCCCCTTCCGGGAAATCCGAAACGGCACAATGATATTCCTTTTCGCCTCCGGTACTGACCAGTATTTTTTCGCCCGGCCGCATGCGGAGCACATTTTTGATGTGATTAACGTCACTGCCCGTGATGTGGACAGTGCCGTCATAAATCTGACTTTCTTCTACAAAAAAACGGTACATGAATCTGTTCTCTTTCTCTTCTGGTGTTTCGCTTTTCTTAATTTACATCGGTTTTCTTGCTGTAACAGAAACCCATTCGCCCTGATGTGTAACTTCAACCACTTCAAGTCCCGCTGCAACGACTGCCTCTTTGACAACTTCCTCTTTCACATCGAGAATGCCGGATGTGATATAAACAGCGCCCGGCTTCATCTGGTGTACGATTACCGGCGTCAGCGGAACGAGAACATCTGCAAGAATATTGGCGGTAACGATATCGTATTTTTCGTATCCGACTCTGTCCTGTACTTCTTTGTCATCAATGATATTTCCGATCATCATATCAAAAGCTTCTACCGGAATTCCATTAACTTCTTTGTTTTCCTCAACCGCAGGAACCGCACACGGATCGAGGTCTGTTCCGACCGCATGACGCGCACCAAGCTTCAGTGCAATAATCGAAAGAATACCGCTTCCGGTTCCGACATCAAGCAGCTCGGTATCCTTTGTCACATATTTCTTTAACTGACGGATGCAAAGCTGTGTTGTCTCATGCATACCCGTTCCAAAGGCTGTGCCCGGATCGATATGGATGATCATTTATCCCGGTCTTCCGGCTTTACTTCCTCCCAGGACGGGATGATCAGAATGTCGTCCACATAGAACTGTTTGAAATACTGTTTCCAGTTGTTGATCCAGTCCTTGTCCTCTGTCTCAGACTCTGTGATGGTGCACTCTCCAAGGTCCAGGAACTCCTGCATTTCTGCAAGTGCGCGCGGACATCTGCAAGAACCTTCTCCTTGTCCTCATCCACATCGAGGTAAAAATTCAGGTAGGCAATGCCGTCGTCATCCGGAATATCCGGCATGATATCTACGAACATCTGCTGTTTGTCGCTCTCGGTCAAAGGCTGTTTGTCCTGAATTTCCACGCCTTCGATTCCCACATCGGCCAGAGTGGAGATCACAATGTCTTCCACTTCCGATCTTGTTTTTAATGTAAATTTATTCCATTTCATTGTTTAAACTCCTTTTTGCGCTTCTCTTTTCCATACGTGCAAAGAAAGCCACATTTATCATACACGATATCGTTCCTGTTGTAAATGTTATTTTCGGCTTTTACGGCCCGTCTCAATCCGAAATCTTTGTCAGAAAGCCATCTTTTTTCGCCTTCTGATAACGCCATATCAGCCCGAGTGTGGATAAAATGCGAACCTCAAGATCTATCAGGTTGAACCGGTACAGTGCCGTAAGATCTGCCCCAAGTACCGTATACAGACGGACACCAAGCAACGGCAGAACACTGTTGGTCAGCGTCGTCATCATCGTAAAGAGGCTGATCAAAAGCGAACGGTTCTTTTCCGGTGCGGCATTTAAAAGAATCTGTACCGTGCAGAGTGCAACGGCACACTGTGGAGCGTTCAGAACCGTCATCAGAACAATAAAAGTAACCCCGCGGTACGCCAACGGTAAATGTGGAACCAGAATCATAATAACCGGGCAGAAGCAAAGACCGATCCCGGCGGAAATCAGTGCAAAATCCGGCGATTTTTTCCGGACAACCTTCGCGATCATTCCAAACTGCCGCAAGCTGACCGATATTGAAAACACCGTTGCAGATGGAAAGTGTCATCTCCGACATTTTACAGTATTTGACCTGTCCTAAATACCACATGCTCCAGTCAAGCTGCCAGGTGATATAGAAAAAGACCACCGGCACGAAAAACCAGCGCAGTGCTTTATTTTTTCCCACACTTGTGATCGCCTCCAGCAGGTCAGAAACAGAAAAACGTGAGGATGCATTTCCCGCTTCTGCCGAAGCTTTGCCCTCCTCCTGCTGTTTCACCGGAATTTTTTTTGATTGCAGCGGCCTGCAACAGAACACAGACAGCAGACAAATAAAAGAAGCTTCGGAGTACCAGAAGCTTTCCATCGGCCGTGTGGCATCTTCCCATCAGAATCCCGCAGATCACCGGTGCAAAAATGCCAATCACAAACATGAACTGATTCCGAAAGGCATAGACATCATTCGCTGTCGCAGCGAAACCGCAGCACCGAACATCGCCTGCCACTGCGCATTGTAGATGGCAAGTGCACCCGCAGTAAATGCCAGCGATACAAAAAACAGATCCATACGTCTCTCGCCGAGTACCGGTACACTGCCAAGAAATGCATAACCGGCACACATCATAAGAAGCGTAAGCAGCGGTATCGTCTTTGTCGACTTCAGATGATCCGCCAGAATTCCAAGCGCAGCAATGCTGCACACGCTACAATGTTCGGCACCATCTGGATAATGCCGATCTGACTGTCGGTTGCACCATGTTTGTCGCATACAGATTCAGACCGAAACCGTTAATCGATGTGATATATTGCAGAAATACACCCTCGACGGCAAACAGCAGCATGATCTGCGCAGATGGCGGCATCTTCTTTACCCGGTAAAACAGACTCTTTTTCATTGCTTGATCCCCCATACCTTCCTTTGTCGGCTTCACGTTCCTGCCCCCTGCCGGATACGTAAAGATTCTGCTCTCATAATGGCAATTTCATGTTCAAATGTCAACAGAAATACCCGGATCCGATGTGAGAATTTTAACGGCATTTTCTGTCAATATTCACAAAAAGAAAAAAGGGCATTCTTCCTGTTGAATGCATGGGTTTGGCATAAGAAAAAGGAGCCCCCGTTTTACCGGGAACTCCGCATATTGGAAATGTTTATAGCAATCTCAGAAACTATAGCAAGACCAGAAAATAACGCAAAAATTCAGCACTGCAGAACGTGAATTACTGCGTCACGGATTTTCGTCGTACCCCGGTACGCCTTCAAA
>ENA-OPZM01000732-OPZM01000732.1-human-gut-metagenome-genome-assembly--contig:-NODE-732-length-13384-cov-3.696161_pt1 | contig 13384 bp, 16 predicted proteins | sample MGYA00242478_ERZ504493 | MGnify/ENA primary metagenome ERZ504493 (study PRJEB26092, sample SAMD00036227) | human gut metagenome | host: Homo sapiens | study: EMG produced TPA metagenomics assembly of...
TATGTCTTTATCTTGTTTTTGCGTTTAAGATAATCAAGCGTAAAGGCAAAAAACAAGCAAGAATCGCACCAGTAATTATCAATCCATATCCCCAGATTGGACTTCCATTATTTAGTAAAACAATAAGACCAATTACGGCAACAAGTAGTCCGATAATCATAACGAATCCGCTCTGAATAAGCTGTATTGCATCTTTGGGGGAGTTGTGCGGGTTTGTGTTCGACAGTTCTTTTTTCATTAATTTACCATTATTGTTTACACATAATCTCATAATTCACTTGTAGCTTATTTTTCTCATATTCTCTCAGACACTCTATAAACTTAATTTTTCTGCATAAAGAAATGTTCGCATGCCATTCTACGCAAGACCTCCTCAATTTGTCATCAGGCTCTTCCAACTTACAGCTGAAATTTCTTCCTCCGTCTCGCTGGCCGCCCATCATCTTCTGTCTCCCCGGCCACCTTCTGTTCTTCCTCCAGCATCCGGCTGCGCTCATTCATCAAAAACGCGGAAATCTCCATATCCTTCTTTCCGGAAGCCACATCAATACTGTGTTCCAGGCCCTCTCTGTTCCAGAGATTTTCCCGGGAAAGCAGTTCCAAACCATTTAAGTTTCCGCTCTCCACCAGATATTCCCCGATATCCTTAATATTTCCCCGGATATAATCCTCATACTGCTTCTTCGCCTTTTCGCCAAGCTGCCACGGATAACAAAGTCGTCCGAAGCTCATATCCACCAGGACCTCCAGCTTATCCATCACCACTGCCATATCAAACAGGCTGTCATACTCCGCGAAATCCAGTTCTTTATTATAGAAGCATTGCCGGTAATTAGTCCCGGATCCATGATACTCCGTAAACAAAATTCTCGCAGGCGTATTCTCCACCGCCTCATCATAATGCTCCGGAAAAACCATATGCGCACGTTTTCCACTTGCCTCGCCATTTTCGTACAGAAAATCCACATCGATCTTCTGCCATAACTCCCCAAGAATCTCCTTCGCACAGGATTTGATTCCCTTTTTCTGATGGATCACAAGCTCCTTCAGCCCACTGCATCCCGTAAATGCCCCGGTTCCCACCTGCATCAGCGTATCCGAAAACTCCAGCCGCTCCAGTTTTTTGCATCCATAAAAAATATATCTTCCGATTTCCTTCAGCGTATCCGGGAAAACGATCTCCTGCACTTCTTCGCCGGCAAGAAGCCTCTCTTCTCCAAACGAAAATGCATCTTCATTCTCCCAGACTTCCGCCTCTTCCTCACCATCCTTGTGTGCCGAAAACGCATACGACGCCGCACTGACTACCGGAAGACCATTGATTTCTTCCGGAAGCACGATCCGGTCATCGGTACCGTAACAGCGGATGATTTCTATTGTATTATTTTTGATTCTGTAATGTATTTTCATAATTCTCCATTATACGTGAACGGATATCCGAAATCCATTTCCCGTTTTCATTCTTCAGGAATCATCTCATCTACTGCTGATCCTGATCTTCTATAGCACGTCTGCATTTCATTGTAGTCTCATTATCCATTTCATGCAAGAAATTTTCCCATGTCCCTATAGCACTCCTCTAAAATAATGCATCTTAATCCAGCCCATCAGAATGTGAAATCCTGCGTCAGATATCTTTGCCGTGCGTAAATTCTTTCTGATACATAAAACAGCCCGTCAGACATACGATGATCTTTAATTCATCTGATATCTGACAGGCTGTATGCAACACAAAATAAACATCTGCATTATACTCTGTTTCACACCCATGAGCACAACTTTATTTACTTCTTATAAGTACTGGCTGAACTCCACTTTCTCCTTATTCGGTCCTTCGATAGTAAAGAACTTCACACCATTCTCCCAGAACGGCAGGAAATGGACTTCATCATTGGTAGTATTCAGTCCGGCTGCTGTTACCAGCTCGTGGACTTTCTCCACATCCTTCACATCAATGGCAACATGGTCGATGGCACCGGATTCCATTTTTGCAGCTTTGTTCTCGTACGTCTCGATCACAAGATTTCCAAGCTTCAGGAAAGCAACCTTCTCATTGGCAGCCTCGTTCACTGTCTGAAAAGCGATCTCAAATCCCAGTGCTTCATAAAATTTAATGGTTGTCTCAATGTCATTGGTCGGCACACCTACGTGCTGAATTCCGTTCATCTGATCTTTTAAATTCATTTCAAAACCCCATCCTTTCATAAATCTGACATGCTCATAAACACAATCGCTTCGCAATTTAGATATAACTCTGCTACAGGTTTATGAATACGATTCCTCTGCAATTCTGCGTTCCACCTGTGCAAGCTCCGGCATTGCCGGGATCGCACCTTTTTTCTCCACGCATAGACTGGCCACCGCATTACCGAAACGTGCAAATTCCTTCAGTTCCTCCTGTGTCAGCTCGTCCGGCTGTTTCTCCGATGTGCTGACCTTATACAGGAATCCTCCCCAGAAGGAATCACCGGCTCCGTTCGTATCTGCAATCTGTTTCACTGAAAAGCCCGGCACCATACAGCCTCCATCTTTGCTGTAAATATAGCTCCTTCACCGCCAAGAGTAACTGCCACGACTTTCACGCCCTGCTCATACAGTGTCTTCGCTGCTTCCCGGACATCCTTATGATCTGTCAGAAGCTCGGTTTCCTCATCTGAAATCTTCATGAGATCCACATAGGGTACCAGACTTCTCATATGTTTTTTGGCAGTTTTTTTCATCCGGCCACAGAGATGCACGATAATTGGGATCGTAAGAAATCACGCTGCCCTTGTTTTTCGCTCTTTTTACCGCATAAAATGTAGTATCCCTTGCAGGCTGGTCTGTCAGTGACAGAGAACCCACATGAAAAATATTCGTGCGGTCCAGCACATCCACATCTACCTCTTCCTTCTGGAGCTTCGTATCTGCACCCGGCTTTCTTGCAAAGGAGAATGTACGCTCTCCATTTTCATTTACCTCCACAAAAGCCAGAGTTGTGAAATAATCCTCATCCAGAAGCATCCCTTTTGTATCTACTTTTTCTCTCTGAAGAACAGAACGGAGGAATTCTCCATGCATGTCTTTTCCGGCTTTTCCGATAAAGGCAATATGTGCACCGAGTCTGCTGGCTGCAACTGCAACATTGGCAGGTGCCCCGCCCGGATTTCTGGCATACAGCATCTGTCCGTCATCGTTGATATCCTGAGATGTAAAATCGATCAGGATCTCACCAAAGGTTGTGATATCGTAGATAGATCTTTGCGCTGCATCGTTGGTATCCGCAAGAAGATTCTGTTCGAGCAGCTGAAACAGGATTTTTTCACATTCCCTGTCGTTATCTGTGTGGACATGTAGCTCACCTTCCTCGAACTCCGGCATACTTAAGACACCAAGCATGGATTTCGCATTAACTGCATAGCGACCATAACATAATTCTACATCATATGGGATACCTTCTGCAATACTAACCAGCTTTCTGGCACTCTGCATGGTTCCCAGAACTACTTTTACTATCATCTTTTTTACTCCTATGCAAACAGGGTGATCACAATGGCACACACAAGTCCGGTAAGGCCTACGATGGTCTCCATGACTGTCCATGATTTTAAAGTTGTTTTTTCGTCGATTTCAAGAAGAGAGCTTACCAGCCAGAATCCGGAATCATTTACATGGCTGAATGCGGTTGCACCGCCGTTGATGGCACAGACCATTGCTGCCAGATAAACCGGTGACAGGTCTGCAACTCCGGGCATAGCAACCATAATTCCTGCTGCCATTGTCATAGCCACAACTGCCGCACCAACAGATGCGCGGATCAGAGCTGCAATAAGAAATGCGACCAGTACAAGCGGAAGTCCGCTTTTTTCCAGGGCAGGTCCTATAATGTTTCCCATACCGCAGTCCTGAAGAACCCAGCGGATGATACCTCCACCAGTGATGACCAGAAGGATCTGTCCGGTAGGCTTCAGAGAACGATCCAGGATCTTCTTTAACTGCTCTCCATTGTAGCCCTGTTTCTTTCCGAGGAAATACATGGCAAGCAATACTGCTATGATCAGTGCCACAAATGGTGTTCCCAGAAATTCCAGAACAGGACGTGCCGCGTCGATTCCCGGAATGTATTCAGAAACTGTATTGCACAGGATCAGTACCAGCGGAACAAGAATGATACATAATACTGTAGAAAATTTCGGCAGATTGGCTTCTTCCTCCTCACGTACCTCCTGGATATTGGAGGGAAGCCCTGTGTTGATCTTTTTGCCGATAAATTTGGACCATAAGATTCCTGCAAAAATCAGAGATAAAATACCTACCGGCACACCTACCGCGATCATCACTCCGAGATCCACATTCAGCATATTTGCCACCAGAACAGATCCTGCTGATGGCGGTATAAATGCAAATCCGGTGGCAAGTCCGGCGAGAAGAGGAATCACATAATATAAAGTAGATTTCTTTGTTTTCTTCGCAAGTCCGAATGCCAGAGGGATCAGGATCACAACGCCTGCCTCAAAAAACACGGTGTTCCAACCACAAGCCCTGTGATTCCAAGAGCGATTCCTGCCTTTTTTTCACCAAATTTGTTTATCAGTGTCTGGGCAACGCACTGTGCGCCGCCGGACACTTCCAATATCCCGCCGAACAGAGAGCCCAGTCCGATCAGGAGTATGATTCCCTGTAAGGTTTCTCCTGCGCCGTTTTCCACAGTGCTTACCAGCGTTGGAACCGGCATTCCGGCACCAAGCCCGATAACCAGTGCAGCGATCAACAGGGATAAAACCGGGTGAATCTTAAATTTTATGATAAGTAACAATAATAATAAAATCCCTGCTGCTGCCGCGATCAACAGTCTTAACGGATCTGCCGCAAATACCGGTTCTGTCATCTTTTCATTTACCTCATTTCTCCTTATTCAATACTTACATAAACTATTTTCGTAACCCTGGTTTTATTTTACATATTTATGAATAGTTGCCTTTACAGCTCCCGGTCCTGCGATCATCTCACGGAACATATCCTCGACCTTCTCTCCGACACCATCTTTATAAAGGTCTGTGAAGAACAGTCTCTCATTGGAAAGGATCGGCTTCAGCTGATTCTTAAGGGTCTCCGGTTTTCCAAGCACGATATCTTCAAGCTGCTCTGTGATCTCCTCATTCATCGGGTCCGGTGCAAGCTCAAATTTGTTTCCTTCATCATCTACAGCCAGCATGTATCTCAGCCATCCTGCGATTCCAAGCGGGATTGCTGTCAGCCTGGAAGCATCTCCAAATTTCTTCACATATGCTTTTACAGTCTCACCGAAACGGATACCTACCATCTGGGACACATCTACAGCCAGACGGAGGTTGGTATCTCCAAGATACTCATTCGGGAAACGATCATTGAAAAGCTCATCCACAAATGCCTGTGGGGAAAGGATTCCAGGATCTGCAACTACCGGAAGTCCCTCGTCATAAGCAACCATACGGGCCATTTTCATCATATCTTCGTTGGTGTTCAGCATATGTGCAAAGAGATCATATCCAAGTACCACACCAAGAGGGCCGGTTGCGGAATGTACCGGATTCAGGCAGACGGTTACTTTCATTCTCTCGGAGAGATTGACGGTATTTCTGTCCGCCATGTATACGCCGAAGCCTTTTTCCAAAGCAGGGCGTCCGTTGGGGAAGCTGTCCTCGATAACAAGATACTGTGGCTTCTCAGCATTAACAAATGGTGCAATGTATGTTTTCTTTCCTGTGATCACCGGTTGCATATCTTCAATGCCAAGGTTCTCAAGGTCTGCTGCGATCTGCTCGCTTGGACGAGGTGTGATCTTGTCGATCATGGTCCACGGGAATGCAACCACCTTCTCATCCGTTACATAATCTACGAAGCCATCATCTACGAAGCCCGCTTTATGCCATTCCTCTGTCATAGTCAGCACGGACTCACGAAGCTTGGCGCCGTTCTGTGAGCAGTTGTCCATGGATACCAGGGCGATCGGATATTTCCCTGCTTTATATCTTTCATTCAGCATAGCCACAAGAACTGCCATTGCTCCCGTTGCCTTATCCGGTCCGTTTTTAATATCTGCTTCCACAAACGGGAACCATGTTCCGTCTGCTTTCTGAAGTGCATAGCCCTTCTCTGTAATAGTGAAGGAAACCAGCTGCAGGGACTTAGCTGTGAAGATCTCCTTCAGGCGATTCCACTGTACTGCATCAGAGGACTGTGCTTTCACTGCTTCTGCAAGTGCCCCAAGAACTTTGTACTCACGGGTTCCATCACCGTGAAGGATAACATTTAAACCAAGGTTGTCGTATGGATCGTAAATCTTGTCTACTACATCATAATCAAAGGTCTCTACACATGTGATCCCTCTGTCAAGAACTCCCTCTTCCAGAAGACCATCTGCGATGCCGCCGATAAATACACGGAAAATATTTCCGATTCCGAAATGTACCCAGCCAGGCTCCTTCTTCGCTTTCTCAGTCACAGCCTCTACATCGTATCCCGGAAGATCGATGCCTACTTTCTTCCATGCTTCACGTTCCTTGATTCCATTTCTTGTTAATTTCATAATCTTGAACCTCCCTGTTTTCTTCTATTTCGTTATCGTTTGAGTTTTTACTTATGCTTATGTCTTAACTGTAAGTAGAGTATAGAACTATTTTTTCAAAAAATCCATTGACAAAACACCTAATTTTACGATTATTTTTTTGTTTACTTTTACTCAGACGCTCCTGCATTGCATTTCCCGCAAATTTATACTAAAATACATTTAAAACTTAAACATATCTATAATTACTTTTATCAGGAGAATCTCATGAGTGAAAAAGGATTAACCACCATCAATTTAAAGAAAATAAACCGCTCAAAGGTTTACCAATATATATACAAAGCACGCCAGACTTCAAAAATGCAGATTGTCCAGGACCTTCAGATGGGGCTTTCCACGGTGAGCCAGAATCTGAACCTTCTGGAAAAAGAAGGGCTTATTGACAGAAATGGATATTTTGATTCTACGGGCGGAAGGAAGGCACAGGCCATCCAGATTGCCTCGGATTTTCGAATTTCCATTGGCATCGGGATCCTGAAAAACATGTTCCATATCACAGCCATCGACTTATATGGAAATGCTTTTTATACAGAAACCATTGCTCTTCCCTATTCCAACACAGAAGAGTATTACAGACAGCTGACCAATAAAATACGGGAATTCATCGCAGAGAATCACTATCCGGAAGAAAAGATTCTGGGCGTTTCCATCGCCACACAGGGGATCACTTCTCCGGATAATTCCACTGTGATCTATGGAAACATCATGAACAATACCGGCATGAAGCTGGAGGATTTTTCCCGGCATCTTCCTTACCCCTGCCATCTGGAACACGATTCCAAATCCGCCGCTTTTCTGGAGCTGTGGAATCACCCGGAGCTTGACAGTGCTGTCGTGTTCCTTCTGAACCGAAACCTGGGCGGTGCCATTATCACCAACCATCAGATCCATCAGGGAAGCTCCATGCACAGCGGAACACTTGAGCATATGTGCGTGAACCCGGACGGTCCTTTATGTTACTGTGGAAACCGTGGCTGTCTGGAGACCTACTGCTCTGCCAATGCTCTGGAACAGTCTGCGGGGATGCCTGTGAAGGAATTTTTCCCGCTGCTCCGCGAAAAAAATCTCCGGCTTGCTGAGCACTGGGAAGATTACCTGAACCATCTGGCATTTGCCATGAAAAACCTGAACCTGATCATCGATGCGCCGATCATCATCAGCGGATATCTGGCACCTTATTTTACGGAAGAAGACATCACTTATCTGCTGGAACACATCAACACAGGCGCACCCTTTACCCTGGATAAAGATCAGATTCTGGTCGGTACCCACGGGCAGTATACACCTGCCATTGGTGCAGCTTTATATTATGTGGAAAAATTTATACAGAGCGTATGAATACAGGCAGCTTCACCTGAACCGCTCAAAAAAGCATGTCATACACAGCCAGACGGATATAACCTGATCCGCTCTGTCCTAAAGTATGACATGCTTTTTTATTTTACTTATTATTTTTTCAGTTCTTTCAGCAGCTGCCCGATCTTTGACACAAACAGATCAAATGCCACGTTATTCTTACCGCTGTTGATCACAATATCTGCTTTCGCCCGTGTGGGCTCCACGTACAGATAATGCATTGGTTTTACTGTGGTAAGATACTGATCGATGATTCCGTTTAAATCCCGTCCACGTTCCTCCACATCTCTGGAGATCCGTCTTAAGATCCTCTCATCTGCATCTGCTTCCACATAAACCTTGATATCCAGAAGATCTCGATACGCGGATCTGCAAGAAGCAGGATTCCCTCTACCAGAATGACCGGTCTTGGTTCGATCTTCAGCACTTTGTCGGAGCGGTTGTGCTGACTGTAATCGTATACCGGACATTGAATGGTTTTGCCCTCCTTGAGTTCTTTGAGATGCTCTACCAGAAGATCTGTTTCCAGTGAATCCGGGTGATCGTAATTCACCTTCACACGTTCTTCAAAAGGAATTCCGTCCTGTCTGCGGTAGTAATTATCATGATAGATCACCACCACATCGTCTCCGAAATGCTTCTTCAGTCTGTTTGTAAATGTAGATTTGCCGGAGCCTGATCCTCCGGCGATCCCGATAATAATACTTTCCATCGTCTCTTTACCTCTTAAGCTAGAATTCTTCCGCTGTGGATCACGCAGGCTTCCCGAAGAGTTTTTGCGTATAGAGAAGCTTTTTCTTACACAAAAGCTGCCCGGTCGGTGTGCATCTCCTGCATCCGGTTCCGGACAGCTTTTCTGATTATTTTTTATAAAGCAATCGTTCTGATCAGATCTCAGCCTGCTCCAGAAGTGCCGGGATCTTGGATTCCCATCCAAGTGCATGATATGTACACCCTGGCAGTATGGCTTGCACTCTTTGATGATACGTGCAGCGATCTCAACACCTGTGATACCTGCTTTTGTTTTCTCTTTGTCTGCTTTCAGCTCCTCGATCATCTCATCCGGAACATGGATGCCGGCTACGTTATTGTTCATGAACTTAGCCATTCCGGCGGATTTCGGAATGATGATACCAACCTGTACAGGTTTTCCGAACTGTTTTGCTTTTTCCATAAATTTGATGAATTTCTCCGGCTCAAATACAGCCTGTGTCTGGAAGTAGTCTGCACCTGCAGCAACCTTTCTTTCCATCTTTGCAAGCTGAGCGTCAACGGAATCGCTGCATGGAGATACAACGGCACCCTTGGAGAATTTCGGAGGCTCACCAACCAGCGGGTTTCCTCCAAGATCTACACCGGACTCAAGAAGCTGTACTGTATGAAGAAGAGATACAGAATCAAGATCGAATACCGGTTTTGCCTGCGGATGATCGCCCATCTTCGTATGGTCACCTGTCAGACAGAGGATGTTCTCAATACCAAGCATAGCAGCACTTAAAAGATCAGACTCCAGTGCGATACGGTTTCTGTCACGGCATGCAAGCTGGAAGATCGGATCCATTCCGGCGTCCTTGAGAACTTTACACATTGCAAGAGATCCAAGACGCATAACAGAAGACTGGTTATCTGTTACATTGACTGCATGAACGCCTTTCAGATAAGTTTTGGCTTCTTCTACCAGTTCATCTACATGGATCCCTTTTGGCGGTCCTACTTCTGCAGAAACTACAAATTCACCACGGTCGAATAATTCTTTCATTTTCATATTATATTTGCTCCAATCATTTAAAATTTGGGGTACGGCCCACCTGCTCTGCAATACACATTACGGAATATTTCCGGTAAACCGTATCATAATTTAATTTGGCTTCTTAATAAATCTTTGCTTATTATTTCACTTCATCATCTGTAGCGAAATTATGGATCTGTGTCGGGCATTTCAGTGCGTCAAGGCGTCCGATCTCTTTCAGACGTCTGTAGATGCGCTCCCATCCACACTCCATGTCACTGTCCACTTCGCATTTACCATTCTTGGAACCGCCGCACTGGCCGTTGACAAGACTCTTGGAGCATGCTGTGATCGGGCAGATCCCGCCAGTAAGGTTCAGATAACACTCACCACACTGGTCACATTTATATTCTAACGGTGTTACACCCTGGAAACCAGGTACCGGGTATGTATCGCAGGCTGCGCATACCATCTTGTCTTCCAGATATTCTGCGATGGTCTGTACACCAACGCCACAGGAGAATACCAGGACCAGATCCGCTTCCCTGATCTTATCCATATGTTTCTGAAGACGTAACTGCATATTTTCCGGATTACAGATATAATCCGTTGTCATGATCCTGTCACATTTCCTTCAGCGGAAAGCTCCTTCTGAAGTTCAACAGCTTCTTTTTCCGGAAAATGAACCTCTTTACATCCATGACAGTTAATAATGAAAACTTTCTTTCCGGCTGTCAGTGATGTGATTGCTTCTTTTGCTTTTAACTGGGTAATCAACATATCACTTCATCCCCCTTACTGCATTTTTTCCGGCTTTGATACTGTTAATGATCGGAATCTTGGAAGAACAGATATACTGACAGCATCTGCACTCAACACAGTCCATGACATTCATGTCCTTCATACCCTGCCAGTTCTCTTCTTTCGCATATTTTACGAAATACAGAGGAGAAAGTTCCATCGGACATACGTCCACACAGCGTCCGCACTTGATACATGGCTGCTCTTTGGTCTCATCTGTATCAATAGCGATGATACCATTGGAGCCCTTCATCATAGGTACCTCCAGAGTGTTCAGAGGGAATCCCATCATAGGTCCGCCCATCTTGACCAGAACATCGTCATCTGTAAATCCACCGCAGTAATCGATCAGCTCTTTTACGCTGGTACCGATCTTGATGATAAAGTTGCCAGGATTCTTGATCTTCTCGCCTGTTACGGTTGCAACACGCTCGATCAGCGGCATACCCTTCTGAATCGCATCGGAGATCGCTTTTACAGTACTGATATTATCTACGATAACGCCAACGTCTGCCGGAAGACCGCCGCTTGGAACCTTTCTGTCCATGACGCGCTTGATGAGAGTTTTCTCAGCGCCCTGCGGGTATTTGGTTCTTGCAACAAAAACTTCCATATTTTCGATATCGGCAACTTTTTCTGCATCAATTCGATCGCATCCTGCTTGTTATCCTCGATGACAATGATGCCCTTCTCAGCACCTGTTGTCTTAAGGATCGCTTTCAGACCGAAAATAATATCATCAGCAAACTCAAGGAGAACCTTATGGTCTGCTGTTAAATATGGCTCACACTCACATCCGTTGAGAAGGATGGTATCAACCGGCTTCGCAGGTTTCAGTTTGACACAGGTCGGGAAACCTGCACCACCCATACCAACGATTCCGGCATCTTTTACGATCTCAATGATCTCATCCGGTGTAAGTTCGTCCAGGGCTTTATGTGGCTGTACGGATTCGTGCAGAGTATTTTTTCCGTCGGATTCGATGACAACTGCCATCACCTCACTGCCTCTTGTACCATGCATACGTGGCTCAACCGCAACTACGGTTCCGCTTACACTGGAATGTACCGGTGCGCTGATAAATCCGGCAGCTTCTCCGATCTTCTGTCCAACCTTTACCGTGTCGCCTACTTCCACGATCGGGTTGGCAGGTGCACCAAGATGCTGGGACATGGAGATCACAACAGTCTTCGGATCCGGGAATTTCTTCAGATCGATATGCTCACTGAATTCCTTGTGCTCTGACGGATGAACGCCACCATAGTATCCGTTCAGTCTGTCCTCTCTGATAGACTTCACGTAATCATTGATCACCTTAAAGTTAACCTTGGAATAATCACGTACCTGTACCGGCTGGTTCAGGAACTCTTCGAGACGCCCCTGTTTTGCCAGTCTCTGGTAGATCTTCTCCCATGCGCAGTCCTTGTTAGGATCCACTTCACATTTTCCGTTCTTTGCTCCGCCGCACTGTCCGTTCACAAGACTCTTGGAACAGTCGACGATAGGACAGACGCCTCCGGTAATGTTCAGATAGCACTGTGCACATGCATCACAGCTCTTTTTGGTAAGTGCCATGCCGTGATGACCTCTGTAGTTAAGGGTATTACTTGCTGCGATCACCGGCTTACCGGCCAGATCTGCAACAGTCTGGATACCAAGACCGCAGGAGATCACAACTACATTCTCTGTACCTTCCGGCAGCAGATCCTGTAATTTTCTTTCTGTGTGCATCTTGTTGCACAGAAAATCGAATTTCGCACTGCCTGTGACGGTTTTCCCTGCTCCGCAGCAAATTTCAGGAATTCCTCGCAATCCGGTTCGTCAACGGTCTCAAATTCCTTGAAACACTTGTTACAGGCGATTACAAACAGATTGTCCCTGCCGTTTAGCACTGATGCAAGCTCATCACTGCTTTTCAGCTTGTACTTAGTATAGTTTTCCAATTGCTCACCTTCCTTATAAAGATTATATCCTTATGATTATCTGCTCTTATCCGTTCCCTCCTTCTCTGCACTCCCAGGAAAGAAACAATAAAACCAAATAAATAAGTTCTTTGTTATTTGTTCAGCCCTTCAAAAATCCCGGTCCAAAAAAAGGCCGCAGTATTTCCTCTGACTGCTACAATAAATGTACCATAATTTGAACATATTATCCAGTTTTATTAGCTATTTTTATAAATTTATTCTATGATTTCATCCCAATCGTCTATGGGTGTACGGATATTTGTACAACTTCTGTTATGCTGCATGCGTTAGTTGTGTGCAACTTATATAATTTTGTTTATAAAATATCCTTTTTATGCATTGAGCATATTGCACAAGAATTTTATCTTTAACAGGGCAGATCCGAAAGGTGTCTTTTGTCATGGGGTAAGACGCTGTCCGCAATATTCACAGGTGCTCAGACGACCTTTTATCACCTGATTCTTTGCACCGCAGCTGGGGCAGGTAACTGTAATATAGATCTTCTCATTTACGCGTCTGTTCGGTGCAGTGATCATAATATAATTTCCTTCTCTGTCTATCTGAATATTCCGGATATATCCCCCCGCAATAAATTTTTCCAGCTTTTTCACTGCACCTTTTCCCAGTTCCTGCTCAAGTTTTTCAAATGAAACGGTATTCTGGGCATAAGATTCAAACCAGCAGGCGATCTCTCCGGCCTTTTTCTTCTTTAATGCTTTTTGTATTTCCCGGAAGGTTGGATACAGAAACAGCAATCCAAGTATGATCTCTGTTGCTGCCATTCCCCAGCGTCCTTCACCAATATACTTCTCCGATGCGCCAATAGCTCCCAGGGAAAAAAGTATAAAAAAACCACAAAGAACCCATTTCAGTTTCCCAAGTATTCCTGTTTTTTTATTTTTTTCTGTCAAAAAATCGCTCATGTCTGTTTCCTCTTTCCTATTATTC
>ENA-OPZM01000733-OPZM01000733.1-human-gut-metagenome-genome-assembly--contig:-NODE-733-length-13339-cov-7.639192_pt1 | contig 13339 bp, 18 predicted proteins | sample MGYA00242478_ERZ504493 | MGnify/ENA primary metagenome ERZ504493 (study PRJEB26092, sample SAMD00036227) | human gut metagenome | host: Homo sapiens | study: EMG produced TPA metagenomics assembly of...
CACAGGCCTGCCTGTGCGGGTGTGCGCTATCCGGCCCCACTGCCCCCGGACAGCCGCAGCGCCCACCGACCCCGCTCGACCGGGCAGGAGCTGCAGTATCCCGGCGAACGCACCGCCGCCGTGGTGATCGACAACGCCGCTTCCAGCACCACACAGTGGGGCATTGGCAGCGCATCGGTGGTTCTGGAAGCCCTGACCGAGAGCGGCCAGCCCACCAGCCTGTGCTTGGCTTATCCTTCGGTATCGGCCATGCCAACCGTCGGCCCAGTGACCCTTGGGCAGGACCTTTACTGGCGGCTGCTCAGCGGGCAGGAAGTACTGCCCATCCAGCGGGGTGCAGGGCAGTTTGCCCGCAACTATCTGGATTATTATAACCTGCGGGCCGTGGACGCGCTGGAAGTGGGCCGCAACGCCTTTTCCTGCGATGATGTCTGGAGCGGCGCGCCGCTGTGGCATACCAGCGGCGGGGAGGTCGCTTCCGTGCTGGGCAGCCTGAACCTTTCCGGCGCATTGGGCGACCACGGCAGCAGCGCTTCCTCCTCGGCCAGCACTGCCGAGGACAGCTCTGCCATTTCCGCTCTGCCCGCCCTGCTGCCGCAGGCCAAAGAGCCCCGCCTGCCGGAGCCAGGTTCCCGGGATGCCGAACAGGTGCAGATCAACTTTGCGCCCCAAAGCACCACCGGCTTTGCCTACGATGCGGCCAGCGGCACCTACGGGATGCTCCGTGCCGACGGCACCGCCCAGCTGGATGCCAACACCGGCGCGCAGGCGCAATTCGACAATCTGCTGGTCCTTTACTCCGCTTCCACCTGCGGGACGACGGCACCACGCTGGACTACGACCTGTCCCTTGGCGGCGGTGTCTGGCTGAACGGCAGCCAGCTGTGGCACATCACATGGACGCAGGGCACAGACTCCACCTTTGCCTTTTACGATGCCGACGGCAGGCCGCTGAGCATCCGCACCGGACGCAGCTACATTGCGCTGGTCTCCAGCGTGACCGGGCAGGAGCTGACGGTATTGGATTCCGCCGGGCAGAATGTGCTGAATTGACAAAACAAAAAAGACCATCTGAGGCATTTTTAACTGCATCTCAGATGGTCTTTTATTACGTTCAGGAACTCCTTCCGTCATCGCTGACGCGATGCCACTGCTCCCCTTTTTGTCACTTGCGTGACATCTGCTCCTCTCTTTGTCACCTGCGGTGACATTTCTCCCCGGCGCGGGGAGAATCTGTCCCGGCCGGGGGAAGTCTTTCTCATGGAGGGAGGCTTTGGCAATACAGCCAAGTTTTCCTTTTCGCCAGAGGCTCCCTCTCCGAGGGAGCTGTCGAGCGTATGCGAGACTGAAGGAGTTACAGATCCACCACGCTGCCAACCTCGGCAGGAGAGGTGGGCACCATGCCCAGCACGGCGTGGTCAGTGCTGCGGTTGACCGTAAAGGTCACGCTGCGGCCCGCCGCGAAATCCGGGTGATAGGTCAGCTCCAGCGTCTGCCAGTTGTCCGGCACTGCGCAGAAGCAGTGCAGCAGCGCGCCGCGGCCTGCCGTCAGGTTCAGGGTGAACACCGAAGCATCCGCCGCGTTCTCGCCGTAGAGCGGCGCAGCAAAGCTGCCGCAGCGCACCGGCTTGCCATCGCACACAGCGGTAACGCCGGTGCCCATACTGTACAGGTCGCCAAGCGTGCACACCTCACGGCTCTGCAGATAGCTTGCGCCCACCGGCAGGGTGGATGCGGAGAGGTTTTCCACCGAGAGGTACACCAGCACATTGCCCATTTCCTGCGCAGGGGCATAGCCCAGCAGCTCCACGGCAGCTTTGCCGTCCAGCAGGGCAGGTTCGCCTGCAAGACGCGGCTGCTGTGCCGCTGCAGGTACGCCGGTGAGCAGCGCTGCCGCAAGGCTGACCGCACCGGAGCCGGCACATTTCAGAAATGACCGGCGGGAAATGGACTGGGACATGGAACTTCCTCCTAAAATGATCGTTTCCTTATACAATAAAGGATTGCGCCGCTTCTGTCAAGGGGATGGGCCGAAACTGTAACCGAATCCTTATTCAAAGGCTTCGTTCTCCTCGGTCTCAGCCTGACCGCGCAGGGTATCGGCATAGCCAAAGGGCACGATGTCGATGGCTTCCACCAGACGGTCCCGCATCCACAGCTGCACATCGGTCTGCACGGTGTAGCCGCAGCCGGGGTCTGCCATCCACTGCTCCGGGCGGCGGGTGGGCACGGCGCGCTGGCTGAGCATGCTCATGATCACGCCGCCATGGGTCACACAGGCTGCTTCGGTCACATCCATGCGGATCATATACTCAAACAGCTTCATCAGGCTTTCGGCGCAGCGGGCGTGGAACTGGTCGGTAGGCTCTGCGCCTTCGGGCACATAGCCGGAGCCGGGGGTGATCCACTTTTTAAAGTCCTCGTCGTGCACCAGCTCCTTGACCGGCTTGTTCTCAAACTTGCCAAAGCCGGCCTCCCGCAGATCGTGCACGGTAAAGGTGTGCTTTGCATCCGGGAACAGGATGTTGGCTGTTTCCACCGCGCGCAGCAGCGGGGAGGAGAACACGGTATCCACCTGCGGATACTCGAACCGCTCTTTCAGCTCATTGAGCTGCGCGCGGCCCTCGTCGCACAGAGGGATGTCGGTGCCGCTGCCGATGTACAGGCCCTGCAGGTTGCCTGCAGTCATGCCGTGGCGGATGAGATGAAGCTTGAACGTTTTCATGGATAGTGCCTCTCTTTATCGCTGTGCGGCGGCACGGGAACGGGCGGCAAAACCCGCTGCGGAGAAAAAATCTGGCAGAAAAACGTGTCGTCTGCCAGATTTTTTGCTCTTTGGCGGCAGCTACGGCCCCGCGCACGCCACAAAATGTATGCGTTAATACCTATAGTTTAGCATAGATATGGTGTCCAGAGCAAGTCTTTTGACAAAAATGACGAAAATCAACGAAAAATATCGTCACTTTTCTTGCTTTACAAAAGGTTTTCCGTTGTGTATAATCAACCTGCTGTAAACCAAAAACAAGGATGTCCCCCTATATCGAACTTTGAGGAGCCAAAAATCATGGAATTCAACCGTATCATCAAGCTGCTGCGCAAGGAACGCGGCATCACCCAGAAGCAGGCCGCCGAGGATCTTGGCGTCTCGCAGGCGCTGCTGTCCCACTACGAAAAAGGCATCCGCGAATGCGGCCTGGACTTTGTGGTGCGCGTGGCAGACTATTATAATGTTTCCTGCGATTATCTTCTGGGCCGCAGTGCAGAGCGCAACGGTATGATGCTCTCGGCAGAAGACCTTCCGAACCCGGACAAGATGAAGGACAACATCTACCACGCAGCGTGCTGCCCACCATGAACAAAAAGCTGATCTCCAACAGCCTGAACGTGCTGTACGCCAAGATCGGCCAGTGCCACAGCAAGGCCCTTACCACCGAGGTGAGCGCCTACCTGATGATGGCCGTAGCCAAAATGTTCCGCCTGCTGTACTCGGCCGAGCCCCACAACGCCGCCAGTATGTTCAGCATTGATCCCATCCGCTGGCGCGGCTGCTCCGATGCCGTGATGCGCATGTCCGAAGCCAATGTGGAAGCCCTGCTGGACGGACAGGATGTGAACGGCGGCGAGGGCGTAAAGGACCCGGCCTGCCTGACCATGACCACAGAAAGCCTGACCCGCGAGTTCCCGCTTTATACGCCCAGCCTGTTAAATCTGGTCAAAACCAGCGAAACACATGTGAAGGGCCTTACCCACGAAGGGTGATATTCCTGTGAAAAAGCTGTAAATTCAGCCCCCAAACCCTTGCATCTTTCGGGCAGAAAGGGTATAAACAGAATAGAATATTCTGGAATACGGTTTTTCCTATCAAAAGGAGGATTTATTTTATGTCCAACTCCATTTCCCGCCGTACCTTCCTCAAGTGCACCGGCGCATCCGTTGCTGCTCTGGGCGCAGCAAGCCTGCTGGGCGGCTGCCAGCAGAATGGCAGCGCCACCATCGTGGATGTCAAGGTCGGTGATAAGGTCAGCAACTGGAACGGCCTTGGCGTTCAGCTGACCAGCCTGTTCAACATTGATACCGCACCTGCACAGGCCGGTTACGAATACATTGCTGTTCTGGTCACCGTGGTCAACCGCACCAAGAACCAGACCTTCAACATCGGCGCACAGAATCTGGCCGAGATCAATGCTGCTTATCCCGTGCCCCCGCAGGAGAACGTGGATGCAAACTTCCACGCACTGGCAGCAGCTTCTACCGATTTCTCTGCTTCCTGCGACGGCCAGAGCGTGGAGTGCGGTGCCAACATCTCGCTGTACAACTCCAACTCTCAGACCTTCTCGGATTCCACCAATCTGCCCCCGCAGGGTACCGGCTATCTGCAGCTGATGCTGATGGTCCCCAAGGGCTGGCAGCAGCTGAGCGTTACTTACATGCCCACCTTTGCAGCGGATAAGACCATGACCTTCGTCATGACCGCTGCAGACGTGACCCGCGCCTGATACGCGGCCCGCACAGGACGAAATTTCGTCGCAAAACAACGTCACAGCTCAAAATTTCATCATTTTATTTTGCCAAAAGGCATTGACATCCGGCCCGGTTTCGCCTATCTTATAGGTAATGCCGCAAGGCCGTACTGATCTGCTTTTTAAAGGAGGAACGAACATGTCCTATACATTCTCCCGCCGTGACTTTATGAAATATACCGCTCTTACCGCTGTTGCCATTGCAGGTTCCGGCATGCTGACCGGCTGCTCCAACCCGAACCGTCCTGTCGGCAAGACCGGTGACACCCTGAAGCCGGGCGACGGCATCTGTGAAGCCACGCTGAAGAGCGCCACCTATAATCGTACTACGCTCACTTGCGAGTTTGAGATCTATACCAAGGTGAGCCTGCAGGTCAACCAGCAGCATTTCCAGGTAAATGTTACCGATGCTGACAATAAGCTGCATACTTATTATCAGGGTGTCTCCGGTGTCACGATTGATTTGGTAGGTGGTTCCAACGCCAGTGTCGATGCGAAGACTACTGTGACTCCTACGCTGAAGGTTTCCGGGATTGAGAACCTTACCAGCGCATCCAAGGTTCAGGTGCTGTACATTCCGAAGATGTACGCAAACGGTAGCATCACTGATTCCTACAGTGATATCTATGCCACTTGGGACATCACCGATGCCATCAAGGTTACGATTGTGGACTGATTTTACTTTTGCATTAAAGGCCCGCCCCTGTGGTGCGGGTCTTTTTGCGTATGCGGGCCATTTGTATCCAAGTTTTGGGCGATATCATGTAAAATGCGCAAAGTTTTTTAGTGGATTTATGCCTTGTGCACAGGTTTCTTTTCCGGTACAATAGGGTTATAAAAATGTGCAGGAGCATCGCAGCGATGCGGTGCTTTTTGCATTTGAGGGGCAACCCGGAAAACCTGAAAAGGAGTGCTGTTTCGATGATCAATATGGTAAAGCTTCCCACCAAAAAAAAGTAACCTGTTCCTGCGCGTAGCAAAGGGCCACTTTGCTACCAGCCACAGCCATATCAACTATTACATCGATGTCACCACCCAGAAGTCCCGCCTTTCCGAGGCCAAGGCCGTGGCAAAGGAGCTGGTGGCCGCTTACCAGCACAGCACCATTGTGGACACCGTGCTCTGTCTGGACGGCACGCAGGTGATCGGCACCTGCCTTGCCAACGAGCTGACCAAGGACGGCTTTGCCAACATGAACGCCCACCAGACCATTTATGTGATCACCCCGGAGTACACCACCGGCAGCCAGATCATCCTGCGCGACAATCTGGCCCCCATGGTCAAGGGCAAGCATGTGCTCATTCTGTCCGCTTCCATCACCACCGGCTACACCGTGCAGGCCGCTGTGGAGGCCGTGAACTACTACGGCGGCACCGTGGCAGGCCTTTCCGCTATTTTTGCCACCACCCATGAGTGCATGGGCTATGAGGTCACCTCCATCTTTGACCCCGCCAGCCTGCCGGACTACGCCAGCTTTGACAGCCGCGACTGCCCCCTGTGCAAGGCTGGCCAGCACATCGATGCGCTGGTGAACAGCTTTGGCTATTCGGCGCTGTAACCCCTTTCAGTCTGCTCACTTTGTTCGCATCCAGCTCCCCCAAAAGGGGGAGCTTTCTTTGTGCTTCCCGTAAAATGCAAAAAGCTCTCCCTTTCGGGAGAGCTGGCATCGCACAGCGATAACTGAGAGGGTTATTTTTTCGGGAACACAAAGGGCTCGTGCAGGTACACCGCCACCAGATATGCCGTCATGAAGCACCAGATGATGGGCTCGCACAGGATGACCGCATTGTACTGGAATTTCGGGATGAACACCAGCACAAAGATCACCTTGCCCACCAGCTCGATCACGCTGGAGAACAGCGGCAGCACCTTCTGGCCAAGGCTCTGCAGCGCGTAGCGGGTGCACAGCAGCACGCCCAGCACCGCATAGAACGGTGCGTTCCACAGCAGGTACCGCGCACCGTTTTCCAGCACAATGGGTTCCGAAGAGCCGGAGATCAGCTGCACCATCCACTGAGCACCAAAGCTCATCAGCACCACGGCGGCGACCATCACCACCACCGAGTACAGATACATCTGCCGCATTCCCCTGCGCACACGGTCGGCTGGTTTGCGCCGCGGTTCTGGGAAACGAAGGTGGAACCAGCGTTCGCCATGGAGATGAGCGGCATATCCGTAAAGGCAAACAGCTTGCGGGCAGCGGTGTGCCCCGCAATGGTCAGGGTGCCAAGCCCGTTGATGCCGTACTGCAGCACCACCGAACCCGCAGACACGATGCTGCTCATCAGGCCCATGGAGATGCTCTGGCTGAACAGCTCCCAGTAGAGATGACTGCCCACGGCGAAATGCTTTTTCTCCGGGATGAGGATGCACACCCTTGCCAGCACGTACAGAACGCACAGCACCACCGAGATGCCCTGTGCAATGACCGTTGCCACCGCTGCGCCCCGCACGCCCATGCCAACCCCGGCAATGAACCACAGGTCCAGCCCCACGTTCAGCACCGAGCTGATGAGCAGGAACACCAGCGGCATTACGCTGTTGCCAATGGCGCGCAGCAGGCCTGCGCACAGGTTATACATAAACATGACCACAACGCCAAGGTCGATCACGATGATGTAGCTGTAGGCATCTTCCAGAATTTCTGCCGGGGTATCCAGCAGCTGCAGCAGGGCATGCAGGCCGAAAAAGCCTGCCATTGTAATGACCAGCGACGCGATCAGACCAATGACGACCGACCCCACCACCGTGCGCTTGAGCAGGTCTTCGTCCTGCGCGCCGTAGGAGCGCGCTGCAACGATGGCAAGGCCATTGCCGATACCGATGCCAAAGCCGACTAAAAGCTCGTAGATCGAGCCGCAGGAGCCAATGGCAGCAAGGGCTGTATCGCCCAGCACATTGCCCACGATCATGGTATCCACCGTGTTGTAGAGCTGCTGGAACAGGTTGGAAACCAGAATGGGCAGCATGAACAGCAGCAGGCTTTTTAAAATAGGCCCGTGCATCAGGTCTACGTTCATGTTGAAGAAGCTTTTCTTTTGGGGCTGCGCGTGGGTCATAGGGTTCCTCCAAAGTTCTATTTTTACCGCAAAACAACCCTCTCAGTCTCGCTGACGCTCGCCAGCTCCCCCGAAGGGGGGAGCTTTTATGCTGCGTAAAAGAAACAGCAAAACCTCCCCCTTTCGGGGGAGGTGGCAATGCGAAGCATTGACGGAGAGGGTTATCTCCAATTTTTTACAGCTCCTGCGTCTCGAAGCCGTTGCCGGTAAGCACCTGCACGCTGGTAAAGCCTGCAGCCTTGATGGCGGCGGCAGCTTCGTCAAAGCCGTAGGTCAGGCTGTTGATATCATGAGAATCAGAAGTGATAATGACCTTGCCGCCCATCTTCTGCCACTCGCCCAGCAGCCACGGGCCGGGGTAGAAGTCCTTGCGGTAGCCGCGGTACACGCCGCCGGTGTTCACTTCCAGCAGGCAGTCGTTCGCCTTTGCGGCCTGCAGTGCCTTGAGGGCAGCGGCCTTGTAGCGGGGCGACTCTTCGTCGAAGAACTCGCCGTTGGCATTCAGCTTCTTGATGAGGTCGATGTGGGCCAGAATATCCGGCTTGAGGGCAGCCACCTTTTCCACCTCGGCAAAGTAGGCTTCCACAGCGGAAAGCGGGTCTGCGTCAAAATCATCGTTGATGCAGTCCCACAGGTCCTGCGGGCGGAAATCGATCTCGTAATACTTGCCGGTGTTCTTGCCGTACAGGTGGTGTGCGCTGCCGATCCAGTAATCGTAGCCGGTGCGCTTATCCTCGCTCAGGATATCCCACTCGATGCCGCACAGGATATCCACCTTGCCCTTGTACTCGGTCTTGAGCTTGGCAATGGTGGCCTTGTACTGGGCGGTGCGGCTGGGGCTCATGCAGTATTCGCGGTCGCGCTGGGTGTAGCTATGGCCGGTGAAGCCCAGCGTGGTCAAGCCCTGCGCACACGCAGCACTTGCCATATCCTGCAAGGTATTTTTGCCATCGCACATGGTGGAGTGGCAATGGACACTGGACTTCTTATAATCTGCCATAGATAATTCACTGCATCCTTTCCTGTTTGACCTTGTGGTCAATGACGTGACGTTTTTCCAGTTCACGGGTCACATCCTCCACCGTGATGCCGGCGCTGACCATCAGCACCAGAACATGGTAGGCAAGATCGCTGATCTCGTAAACGGTCTCTTCCTTATCCTCTTTTTCGCCCGCAATGATGACCTCGGTGCACTCTTCGCCCACCTTTTTCAGGATCTTCTCCTTGCCCTTCTCGAACAGGTAGGTGGTATAGCTGCCCTCCTTGGGGCTATCCTTGCGGCCCTTGATGAGCTGGTACAGGCCCTGCCAGCTGAACTGCTTCAGCTCCGGCGAGACGTATACTTCGTTGAAGAAGCAGCTCTCGGCGCCGGTGTGGCAGGCGGGGCCGGATTTGACCACTTCCACCACCAGTGCATCTGCATCGCAGTCGGCGGTGATGGACACCACCCGCTGCACATTGCCGCTGGTCTCGCCCTTGCGCCAGATCTCCTGACGGCTGCGGCTCCAGAACACAGTGCGGCCCTCGGCAATGGTGAGCGCCAGCGTCTCGGCATTCATGTAAGCGAGGGTGAGCACCTCTTTGGTGTAGTGGTCCTGCACGATGGCAGGGATCAGGCCCTTTTCATCAAATTTCAGATTCATAACGGTTCTCCCTCCCCGGATGGGGATATTACTAGTTTAGCGTATTCGGTGCGCAAACGCAAGAGTTTGCGGGTTGTTTTTGCGGAAATCCAGTTTCGCGTTACGGCTTCTCCCCGCGCCGGGGAGAAATACCCCGGCGTTACAGCCGCATCTCCACACCGTTTGCGTTGAGGTATTTTTTCAGATCCCGGATGGTCAGCAGTTTCTGGTGGAAGATGCCCGCCGCAAGGCTGCGTCGATGCCCTTGTGGTGGAACAGCTCCAGAAAGTCTTCCTTTTTGCCTGCGCCGCCGCTGGCAATGATGGGCACGTTCACCCGCGCCGCAACTGCATCCAGCATCTCAAGGTCGAAGCCGCTGCGCACGCCGTCGGTGTCGATGCTGTTCAGGCAGATCTCGCCCGCGCCGTGGTCCACGCACCAGCTGATCCAGTCCAGTGCATCCCGGCCGGTGTCCTCGCGCCCGCCCTTGGCGAACACCCGGAACTGGCCGTTCACCCGCTTCACATCGGCAGAGAGCACCACGCACTGGTTGCCGTAGCGCTGTGCTGCCGCCGGGATAAGGTCAGGGTTTTTGAGTGCGCCCGAGTTGACGCTGACCTTGTCCGCGCCGCACTTGAGCACCCGGTCAAAGTCTTCCAGCGTGTTGATGCCGCCGCCCACCGTGAGCGGGATAAAAATTTCGCTGGCGACGCGGGTCAGGATATCCGTAAACAGTGCCCGGCCCTCGAAGCTGGCGGTGATATCGTAGAACACCAGCTCGTCGGCACCGGCAGCGTTATACATGCGGGCCATTTCCACCGGGTCGGCCACATCCCGGATGCCTTCAAAGTTCGTGCCCTTGACCACGCGGCCATTGCGCACATCAAGGCAGGGAATAATGCGTTTGGTGATCATGTCGTTTCCCCTCCGTTCACTCCTGCACCAGCTGCACGCAGCGCGCAAGGTCCAGTGCGCCGGTGTACAGGCTCTTGCCTAAAATGGCAGCGGCAGTGCCCATTTTTTTCAGTTCCAGAAGCTCTGCTTCGGACGAGATGCCGCCGCTGGCCGTAAAAGCCACGCCGGGCACCTCTTTGGCAAGCGTGCGGTACAGGCCGAGGTTCGTGCCCTGCATGGCACCGTCGCAGGCAATATCCGTGTAGATGATGGCGGTGCATCCGGCATCTGCCAGCCGCTTGCAGAAGTCCACGCCCGGCTCGGCGCTCACTTCCTTCCAGCCATGGATGGCCACATAGCCGTCCTTTGCGTCCACGCCCACGGCAATTTTATCGCCGTATTTTTTCAGCATCCGGGCGGTAAAGGCAAAATCCGTCACCGCCACGCTGCCAAGGATGCAGCGGCCCACGCCGAGGGAAAGATATGTTTCAATGCGCTCCTCGGTACGGATGCCGCCGCCCACCTCAATGTATAAGCCGCCCTGCTTTGCCAGTGCGGCAATGGTATCATAGTTGGATAGGGTACCGTCCTTTGCGCCGTCCAGATCGACGACGTGCAGGTTTTTGGCCCCCGCTGCAAGGAACTCCCGTGCCTGTGCACAGGGATCCTCGCCGTAGACGGTCATGCGGCTGTAGTCGCCCTGCGTCAGGCGCACCACCTTGCCGCCCCGCAGGTCAATGGCTGGAAAAAGCTGCATAATTTTTCTCCTTACAATTCCGCAAATGCTTTCAGAATGCGCAGGCCGGTATCACCGCTCTTTTCCGGGTGGAACTGGGTGCCGTACACCCTGCCTGCCCGCACCGCGCCGGTGACAGGAATGGAATAGTCGCTCACAGCCAGTGTACTCTCCGTACAGTTCTTGCCGTAGTAGCTGTGGACGTAATAGACGTATTCTCCCTCACGGATGTACTTGAACAGCGGGTTGTCCTTTACAATGTGCAAGGCGTTCCAGCGATCTGCGGCACCTTCAGGCTCTTGTCCGCAAGGTCGGGCTCCAGCGGGCAGACCTCGCCCTTCACAAAGCCAAGCTTCGTGCTCACCGTACTCGTAGCTCTTTTCAAACAGCAGCTGCATGCCAAGGCAGATGCCCAGCAGCGGCTTCCTTTCGGCTTCTTCTTTGATCACCGGCACAAGGCCCGTCGCCTCCAGCTTTGCCATGGCGTCGGCAAAAGCGCCCACACCCGGCAGGATGAGCCGGTCGGCTTTGCGGATGGTGTCCGCGTCGGCGGTGACGACCGCTTCCAGCCCCAGCTGCTTCAGGCTGGACTTCAGGCTGAACAGGTTGCCCACGCCATAATCGATAATTGCGATCATACCAGCAATCCTTTCGTGGAAGGAATTTCGTCCTTGTGGCTTCGTCGATCTTCACGGCCGCGCCCAGTGCATGGCCTGCGCCCTTGAAGCAGGCCTCGAGGATGTGGTGGGTATTTTCTCCCGCAAATTGTACAAAGTGGATCGTGGCGGGCACGCTGCGGGCAAAGCCCAGCCAGAATTCCTTGGCGCACTCCACGTCAAAATCGCCCACCTTTCGGTGCTGCAATGGACGTCCCAGTTCAGGGTGCAGCGGCCCGAAAGATCGACGGCGCACAAAATCAGCGCTTCATCCATGGGCAGATAAAAGCTGCCGTAGCGCTGGATACCGCGCATATCGCCCAGCGCCCGTGCAAAGGCCTGCCCCAGCGCAATGCCCACATCCTCGGTGGTGTGGTGGTAGTCCACCTGCACATCGCCGTGGCAGGTAAGCACCAGATCGAACCGGCCATGGCGGGCGAACAGCTCCAGCATGTGGTTCAGAAAGCCGCACCCGGTGTCCACCTCGTAGCGGCCGGTGCCGTCCAGATCAAGGGTAAGGTCGATCTGGGTCTCATTGGTGTTGCGTTCCAGCGAGATCATTCGGTTCGGCATGGTTCATTCCTCCATGATCTTATCCAGCGTTTCCATAAACGTCTGCATCTGTTCCGGCGTGCCAATGGTGATGCGCAGCCAGTTCCGGATGCGGGGCGCGTCGAAGTGGCGCACCAGAATGCCGTTTTTCTTTAACTCTTTGTAGAGCGTCTTGCCGTCTTTCCTGTCGGTACTTGCAAACAGGAAGTTGGAGCGGCTGTCCAGCACGGCAAATCCGCGCTGTTCCAGCTGTTGTTTTGTCCATGCACGGGTGTCCACGATGGCGGTGCGGGTCCTGTCAAAATAAGCGGTATCTTCCAGCGCGGCCTGCCCGGCCTTCAGGGTCAGGCGGTTGATGTTGTAGGGGTTCAGGCTGAACTTGACCCGGTTCAGGTCGGCAATGAGCTTTGCATTGCCCATGGCAAGACCCAGACGCGCACCGGCCAGCTGCCGGGACTTGGAAAAGGTCTGCACCACCAGCAGGTTCTCGTACTGGTCGATGAGGGGCACGCAGCTCTCGCCGCCAAAGTCCACATAGGCCTCGTCCACAATGACCACATTGTTCGGGTTCGCTTTCAGGATGCCCTCAATTTCCGCCCGGGGCAGTGCAATGCCGGTGGGGGCGTTGGGGTTTGCAAGGACGATGGTCTGGTTCAGGCCGTAGTAGTCCTTCGGGTCAAGGGTGAAATCCTCTTTCAGCGGGATGATGTGGCTGGGAATGTGCATCAGTCCGCACCACACGCCGTAGCAGCCGTAGGTGATGTCGGCATAGGCCAGCGGGTGGTCTGCGTCGCAGAAGGCACGCAACGCAAAGAAGAGGTTCTCGTCGCTGCCATTGCCGGGCATGATCTGCTCCGGCTGCAAACCGAAGTGGGCTGCGGCCGCCTTGAGCAGGTCGGCACAGGCGGGGTCGGAGTAAAGGCGCAGCTTTTCCACCTCGTGCTCACTCACAGCGGCGATCACCGCCGGGGAGGGCAGATAGGGGCTTTCGTTGGTGTTCAGTTTGATGTACTGCTGATCCTGCGGCTGCTCACCCGGGGTGTAGGGGGTGACAGCGGCCAGCGTGGGAGAAAGAAAACGACTCATATAAAACCTCTCAGTCAAAGCCTTACGGCTTTGCCAGCTCCCCCGAAGGGGGAGCTTTTTTGCATCTTACGGTTTCCACTCTCAAAGCTCCCCTTCGAGGAAAGACTTCCCCCGCCGGGGGAAGATGTCACCGCAGGGTGACAAAAGGGGGAGTCTGGGCGCGCAAGCGCCTGAGAGGGTCACTTCTCATACCGGATGGTCACGCTGCGGGCGTG
>ENA-OPZM01000734-OPZM01000734.1-human-gut-metagenome-genome-assembly--contig:-NODE-734-length-13339-cov-1.712761_pt1 | contig 13339 bp, 19 predicted proteins | sample MGYA00242478_ERZ504493 | MGnify/ENA primary metagenome ERZ504493 (study PRJEB26092, sample SAMD00036227) | human gut metagenome | host: Homo sapiens | study: EMG produced TPA metagenomics assembly of...
CTTCCGCAGAACGAAAAACCCTTGTGCATGCAAGGGTTTTTTCCTGCTCAAAAAATCAGAGGAAATTCCTTTCTGGATCCCTCTGATTTTTTATTTTTCTTTTTTTCAGAATTTTCTCTGCAATTTCTGTTTTTACAGGTTCGGTCTTACAATCTTCGGTGTATAGCCAGCCTCTTCCAGTGCTTTGACGATACGGTTCTTGTGATCGGTGCCGAATGCCTCCATTGTGATGCGGAGCTCTACTGCAGCACTTCTGTTCGTTGTGAAGAACTGGTTGTGGTCCAGTTTGATGACGTTTCCGTTCTCGTTTGCAATCACCTGGGAAACGCGTACCAGCTCGCCTGGTTTATCCGGCAGAAGAACGGATACAGTAAAGATACGGTCTCTCTGGATCAGTCCGTTCTGGATCACGGAAGACATGGTGATGACGTCCATATTTCCGCCGCTTAAGATCGAAACGATCTTTTTACCTTTGACATCCAGATGTTTTAATGCCGCCACAGTCAGAAGGCCTGAGTTCTCGACGATCATCTTGTGGTTTTCTACCATATCAAGGAATGCTACGATCAGTTCATCATCATCACAGTAATGATCTCGTCCAGGTTCTGTCTTACATACGGGAAAATCTTGGATCCCGGTGTCTGTACTGCAGTACCGTCTGCAATTGTGCTAACAGGAGATACGGTCGTTACCTCGCCTTTTTCAAAGGAAGCCTTCATACAGCTGCTCCGGACGGCTCAACACCGATGACTTTGATGTTTGGTTTCAGCAGTTTTGCCAGTGTGGAAACACCGGTAGCCAGTCCGCCTCCTCCGATCGGAACAAGGATATAATCTACGAGCGGAAGCTCCTGAATCACTTCCATAGCGATGGTTCCCTGGCCGGTTGCAACGGTCAGATCATCGAACGGGTGAATAAAGGTATAGCCATGCTCTGCTGCAAGCTCGTATGCTTTTGCACATGCCTCATCGTACACATCTCCGTACAGAACAACCTCAGCGCCGTAGCTCTGGGTACGCTCTACTTTGATGAGCGGTGTGGTCGTCGGCATCACAATGACAGCCTTTGCACCGTAGCATTTTGCCGCATACGCAACGCCCTGTGCATGGTTTCCTGCAGATGCGGTGATCAGTCCTTTTGCGCGCTCCTCTTCACTTAAGGTGCTGATTTTGTAATAGGCACCGCGCAGCTTATAGGCGCCGGTCAGCTGCATATTTTCCGGTTTTAAGTAGACTTTATTTCCCGTCTGCTCGCTGAAATATTTGCTGTAAACCAGTTTGGTCTCCTGTGTTACTTTTTTTACAATTTCAGACGCTTCCTCAAATTTCGGGAGTGTCAGCATTTCTTCTGCCATAGTCTTTTCTCCTTGTTGTCTTTTTAAGCATTCTCTTCGGATGTATGGAACAGTGCATTTACAAACTGGTCTGCATCAAATTTCTGCAGATCGTGGATGCTCTCACCCACGCCGATGTATTTGACCGGAATATCAAGCTCGGACTGGATGGCAACGGCGATACCGCCCTTTGCAGTTCCGTCCAGCTTCGTCAGAATGATACCGGTGACATTTGCCACTTCTGCAAACTGTCTTGCCTGCTGCAGCGCATTCTGGCCCGTGGTACCGTCCAGCACCACCAGCGTTTCCAGGTATGCCTCTGGGTACTCTTTTTCCAGAATCCGGTAAATCTTGTGGAGCTCTTCCATCAGGTTCTTCTTGTTGTGAAGTCTTCCTGCCGTATCACAGATCAGCACATCCGCATTTCTGGCTTTTGCCGCTGCGACTGCATCGTACACGATGGATGCCGGATCTGCTCCGTTCTGTCCGCCGATGATATCCACGCCAGCACGGTGCGCCCACTCCGTGAGCTGCTCGCCTGCCGCTGCACGGAACGTATCTGCTGCCGCAAGAACAACCTTTTTGCCCTGATCCTTCAGAAGGCCGGCCAGCTTTCCGACGGAGGTCGTTTTTCCGACTCCATTGACACCGATCACCAGCACTACCGATTTCCGGTTTTCAATTCATAGGCTGTATCGCTACATCCATCTGTTTTTTGATGCTCTCGATCAGAAGCTGTTTGCACTCTGCCGGATCGGTAATGTGCTCTTCTGCCACCCGCTCTTTTAAGTGGTCAATAATTTTGGTCGTTGTATTGATGCCGATATCTCCCATGACGAGAATCTCCTCGATCTCCTCATAAAAATCGTCATCAATATTGGAATAGCCGCTGAAAATAGAATCAATTCCAGCTACAATGCTGTCTCGGGTCTTCGTCAGACCGTTGACAAGACGTTTGAAAAAGCCTACTTTCTCCTCCGCCATACCGTTCGCCTCCCTTTATCTTTTCTATCTTACTTCTTTCGTATTGTATCTTATTCGTTTCTATTTGTCCAGTTCTCCCTCGATCAAATCGACAGAAACAAGGGTAGAAACACCCTTCTCCTGCATCGTGATGCCGTACAGACGGTCTGCCGCCGTCATCGTACCGCGCCTGTGGGTGATGACGATGAACTGGGTATTTTTTGTCAGCTTATGCAGATACTGTGCAAAACGCGTTACGTTGGAATCGTCGAGCGCCGCCTCGATCTCGTCAAGTAAACAGAACGGGGACGGCTTTAAGTTCTGGATTGCAAAAAGCAGCGCAATCGCGGTCAGTGCCTTCTCGCCTCCGGAAAGCTGCATCATATTCTGCAGTTTCTTTCCCGGCGGCTGGGAAATGATGCGGATACCTGCCTCGAGTACATCCGTGTCCTCCTCGAGTTCCAGCGTTCCCTTTCCGCCGCCGAACAGCTGGCGGAACACGCGGTCAAACTCTTTCCGGATCTCCTCGAATTTTTCCGTGAACTGCTTGCGCATACCGGCATCCAGCTCATCGATGATGCCCTGCAGTGTCTCTGCCGCCTTGACAAGATCGGTGTGCTGTGCATCGAGAAAGGCGTGGCGCTCCGAAATCTCTTTGTACTCCTCAATCGCATTCACATTGACAGAGCCAAGCTTCCGGATCGCATCTTTTACTTCCAGCACACGCCGCTTTAATTCACTGCGCTCCGGAATCTCCTCCATCTGGAACTCTCTTGCGTGGCCCGGTGTCACTTCGTACTCTTCCCAGAGATACGAGGTCTGTGCCTCTTTTGTCTCCTCCAGCTTTTCTTTCTGGCTGTTCAGACGGAAGCACTCTTTGTCCATCAGGGAAATCTGGTCGGAGAGCTGATCCCGCTTCTCGAAAAATTCTTTGTGATCTGCGCTTAATGCTTCTTTTTTCTCCTGCAGTTCCACAATCCGGCGGTCTTCCTCTTCTTTTGCCTGCACTGCTGCTGCAATCGTCTTCTGGATCTCCACGATGTCCTGCTGTTTCCTTTTGACATCGTCTTTTTCCTCCGCCGCTTTTTCCAGCATGGTGCGGCTTTCCGCTTCCAGTTTTCCCGTCTCTTCCTCAAGACGGCGGATGTTCTGGCAAGGAATCCATCCTTCTGGGACAGATTTGCGTAATTTAACCGGATTTCTTCAAGATCCTTCGTATATTCTGCTTCCCGGCGGCGAAGCCCTGTAAGCGCCTCCTGTGCCTTCTGGATATTCTCCTGCAGCGTGCTTTCCCGCTCCACCGATTCCTGCATTTCCTGACCGATGACTTTCCGGTTCCGCTCAATCTCGGCGATCTGATTTCAATCTCGAGACTCTCCTTCTGAAGCGCTTCAAAATCCAGACGGATTTCCGTCTTTTTCTCGCGCGCTTTTTCCAGATTCAGGCGCACCGTATTCTGCTCGATGTACTGCCGCTGCAGTTTTTCATTCAGCTCGGTGCGGAGATCGCGGATTTCATTCCGCTTATTTTTCTTCTCTTCAAGTTCCTGCTGGATTTCCCGCAGTTCCTTCGCAAGACCCTGTACGCTCTTTTCGAGTTTCTCAATCTCACGCCGTCTTCCGAGCAGGTTGCTGTTGTTCCGGAACGAACCTCCTGTCATGGAACCGCCCGGCTCAAGAGCTCGCCCTCGAGGGTTACCATGCGGAGCGTCTGACGGTATTTCCGCTGGATCACAATGGCATGGTCGATCGTGTCGACCACCAGCGTTCTTCCAAGCAGCTGTGCCACAAGGCCCTCATACACCGGGTCGTACGAAACAAGTGCATTTGCCACACCGAGCACACCAGTTTCTCTTGCCGCATCCTCATTCACCTGCGTTTTTTTTCCCGCGCATACTGGTGAGCGGAAGGAACGTCGCACGGCCGAAATGGCCCCGTTTCAGGTATTCAATCAGGTATTTCGCCGTCGCCTCATTGTCGGTGACAATATTCTGAATGCTGCCGCCAAGTGCGGTCTCGATCGCCGTCTCGTACTTTTTCTCCGCCTGCAGAAGATCCGCCACAACGCCGTGGATGCCGGGATTCCGGTCTTTCTGCTCCATGACCTTCCGAATACTGTTTCCATAGCCGTCGTACCGCTCGGTGATGTTCTTTAAGGATTCGAGCCTTGACGCTTCTCTGTGGTAATTGGTCTGGCCGGCTTCCATCTCTTTCGTCTGGTTCGAGAGATCCGCCGTCAGCGCGGTAATCTTCTGATCTGCCTCCTGGTACTGCTGTTTCAGGCTGCTTACCGTCTCTTCGAGCGCTTCAAACGCGTTCTGCAGTTCTTCCATCTGCCCGTTCTGTTCGGACTCGCTCGTCTTTAAATGCAGCACCCTCTGGCTTAATTCTGCCTTTCGGATGCCGATCTGCTCGAGCATCGCATCGTAGCGCTGCATTTTTCCCTTCGTGGAACCCCGCTGGTTCAGAAGCCGATGACTTCGCTCTTATCCTGTTCACTCTGCAGCTCGACTGCCTGGATCTGCCCCTGGCATTCCGAGAGAGCGGCCTCTTTCTCACTCTTTTCCGTCTCTGACGCAAGAATGCTTCATGAAGCCCGTCCTTTTCTGCCTGATATGTATTTTTTTTCTGCCGTCTTTGTGCGGCTCTCCGCGCGGATCGCCTCCAGACGTTCTCTTAATGTGTCGCTGTTCCTCTCCGATGCATGAATCTGCTCATTCAACACCTCGATCTGGTTTTCGAGCTGCTGACGTTTCAGTGCATTCTCCCCCGCCTGATCGCGCGCAGAAAGAATCGTCTGGTCCAGTTTTTCCTGCTCCTGTTCCAGCTTTTCATACTCCTGCTTCGTATGCTCAAAAGCCTCTTTCGTGCTCTTTAACTGCTCTTCTGTAATCCGGTACCGGTCTTCTACTTTCGCGAGATCGTTCCGGATGCGCTCCATCTCGAGCAGAAACATATTGATATCGAGGAGCTTTAATTCCTCTTTCTTCTTTAAATAAATCTTTGCCGTCTCAGACTGGCGTTCCAGCGGCTCTAACTGCTTGTCAGTTCCGAGAGAATGTCGTTGACGCGCACCAGATTCTGCTGCTCTTCCGCCAGCTTCTTTTCGGTCACGGCCTTCCTTCTCTTGAATTTGACAATTCCTGCCGCCTCGTCAAACAGCTCCCGGCGCTCTTCCGGCTTACCACTTAAAATCTTATCAATCTGACCCTGTCCGATGATGGAATAGCCTTCTTTTCCGATACCGGTATCGTAGAACAGCTCGTTGATGTCCTTTAACCGGCACGATGCGCCGTTCATCAGATACTCACTCTCACCGGAGCGGTAGAGCCGTCTCGTCACCGTGACTTCCTCGAAATCGACATTCAGCTTGTGGTCGGAATTGTCGAGTGTAATTGCAACCGACGCGTAGCCGAGCGGCTTTCTCGTCTCGGTTCCGGAGAAAATAACATCCTGCATATTTCCGCCGCGGAGCTGCTTGGCGCTCTGTTCGCCGAGCACCCAGCGCACCGCATCGCCAACATTGCTCTTTCCACTGCCGTTCGGCCCTACAACGCCGGTAATACCGTCGTGGAACTGCAGAATGGTTTTGTTGGCAAACGACTTAAATCCCTGCATTTCAATGGATTTGAGATACATAATTCACCTACGCTTTTTTTCTGGCAAGAATTGCATCGTATGCCGCTGCCTGTTCTGCCGCTTTTTTCGTTCTGCCCTTTCCGGTACCGAGCGCTTTCTTTCCGACGCTGACCTGTGCCCAGAAGCTCTTGTCGTGATCCGGTCCCTCTTCTTTTAAGATGGTGTAAACAATCTCTTCATCCGTCTCACCCTGGATCAGCTCCTGCAGAATCGTTTTGCTGTCGTAGAAAAGCTGTTTGTGTTCGATATCGTTTAAGATATAGTTCAGAACGAACGCTTTTGCCGGTTCAAAGCCGCCGTCCAGGAAAATCGCACCGATCGTTGCCTCCATAGCATCCGAAACGATGGAATCGCGGTGACGGCCGCCGGTTGCCTCCTCGCCCTTTCCAAGGAGCAGAAAGCTGCCAAGGTCAATCTCACGGGCACAGAATGCCAGTGCCGGTTCACAGACGAGGCTGGCGCGTTTTTTCGTCATCTCGCCCTCCGGGAGACGCGGGAATGTCTTGTATAAAAATTCGCTGGATACAACTTCCAGCACGGCATCTCCTAAGAACTCCAGACGCTCGTTGCACTCCAGGCGCTCCATATGGTGCTCATTTGCGTAGGAAGAATGGCGCATCGCCATCTCCAGCAGTCCGAAATCCTGAAATTTATACTGGATCTTCTTTTCCAAATCCACGAGTTTATCAATATTATTCATAACCTGTTTTAAGCCTGTCCTTCCTCATAGTTACCGTTTGCAGGTGTTCTGCGGACGGTAACAAAGGGGCTGTCCTGTAGCAAACAGCCCCTTCGCCATTTTCTATTATTCTGCCAGTTTCTTTTTGATCGCTTCCACCGCATCCTCAACCGATACGATGTGCTCTGCTTCTTCTGCTTCGATCTGGATATCAAATTCTTCTTCAATTCCCATCACAATCTGAAATACATCCAGGGAATCCGCTCCCAGATCATCTGCAAAGGTTGTCTCCATGGTTACTTCATTCGGATCTACGTTTAATACATCCGCAATGATCTCCTGTAATTTTTCAAACTCCATCTTTCGCTGCCTCCCTGCTGCTCTTATAGTCTGCCAGATGCTCCTGCACTTTCTGCGGAATCTTCTCCTCGCTGAATGAAATGCACTGGAGAATGGAATTTTTAAATTCGTTGGCTTTTGAGCTTCCGTGCGTTTTTACAACGAGTCCTTTTAAGCCAAGCAGCGGTGCTCCGCCGTACTCACTGGCATCAAAAGACTTCAGTGTCTCTTTCAGCGCCGGTTTCACAAGAAGGGCTCCGATTTTACTGCGCAGAGATGTCATCATGCCCTGTTTTACCTTGGAAATCAGGGTCGCGCCGACGCCCTCATACAGCTTTAAGATAACGTTTCCGACAAACGCCTCACAGACAACAACGTCTGCGGCTCCGTTTGGAATTTCTCTTGCTTCGATACTGCCGACAAAGTTGATATACGGGTTTTCTTTCAGAAGCGGATACGTCTCTTTGACGAGTGCGTTTCCTTTTTCTTCTTCCACACCGATATTCACGATTCCCACACGCGGATTTTTAATGCCGACAACGTGTTCCATATAGATGGAACCCATCATGGCAAACTGCACCAGATGGGACGGTCTTGCATCAACATTCGCACCGCAGTCGATCAGAAGGGATACACCGTCTTTCGTCGGGATCAGCGGAGCCAGCGGCGGGCGCTCTACGCCCTTGATGCGTCCTACGATCGTCTGTCCGCCGACCAGGACTGCTCCGGTGCTTCCGGAGGAGACAAACGCGTCTGCCTCTCCGCAGCGCACTTTTTTCATGCCGACAACGATCGAAGAATCTTTTTTGTGGCGGATCGCATTGACCGGCGGCTCTCCCGTCTCAATGATCTCGGTTGCCGGAACGATCTCAACCCGCTCCTTCGGGTACGTATATTTCTGCAGTTCTTTTTTCGATGACATCCACCTGGCCGACCAGCTGGACTTTGACACGTTCATCTGCGTTTACGGCCTCAACGGCGCCTTTTACCGGCTCCACAGGCGCATAATCGCCGCCCATCGCGTCCACTGCAACTCTGACTAAGTCACTCATGTTTTTTCCTCTTTTCTCTTTTCTAAAGCGCGTTTGAAAACTCTTTTTCTTTCAAAAAACCGTTTTCAACCACGCTCTAAAAGCACTTATGCAAGCGCTGTATTAACTATACTAAACTCCTTTGCAAAAATCAAGCACAAATGCCCATCCGCGCTTTCTCCTGTATTCCAAAAAAGCGGGTGGATTTATCTTTCCAAATCCACCCGCTCTGTTTTGTCTTATTTTTCTTAAGAAACCTTGACTCCGCTCGAATTCATCTCATGACCGTCTATGGTTGTATTCCGTGCCATGACACCGGTATCCGGATCCAGATAATATTCCTCACCATCCTGCGTGAACCAGCCGGTCTGCATCTGACCGTTGTCCGCCAGATAATACCATTCTTCTCCGCTCCAGTACCATCCTGTCACCATGTATGAATTTTCATCAAACACATACCAGTAGCCGTCGATATTCTGCCAGGTATTGGTTGCATAGCTTCCATCATTATTCTGATACTGCCATCCGTTTTCATTCTGAACCCATTTTCCTGCCGGAATTACCGTAACTTCTGTTACCGTACTCGTCGCCATGGAAACGGTATTTCCAACCGTGTTTGTTGCCACAACGTAATAGTAATCTTTGCCCTCCGCCGAAGTATCGACCTGGTATGTCACTTCTGTTGCGCCTTCAATCGGCGTTCCTCCGCCGTTGGAATTTACGTTGTTCTTATACCACTGATATGTTACTGTGCCTTCTCCCGTTATTCCTGCCTCACAAGTCAGCTTTCCAGATGTATTTCCAACGGGAATCTGCAGGCTCTCCACCGGATTTACCGAAAAACCGGCTTTTCCAGATTGGCATCTACATGAACAGCATCGCTGTCCTCTTTTGAAATATCTACACTGGCCGAAGACGAAACCGTCGTCTCAGTTCCCATCATTTTATCCATCAGACTGTCTGTGGAACATCCTGAGAGGAATACTACACTGCACATGCATGCTGCCAGAAATATGATTCGTCTATTCTTCATATGCTTTGCACTCCTTTTTTATAATTGTTACGAAAATGTTGCAATATTGTTTCAATTCTCACCGAGACCATTATAGCACATCACGACACACCACGTCAAATCTTTTATATGACGCTTCCAGACAACCCGCAGAGACAACAAAAAAGCCCCCGGTGACGGGAGCCTTTTGCTGCATTGCACATCGGAACTGATTCCGATTTATGAATATTAGTCCATTGCAACGACTTCTTTTTTGTTGTAAGAACCACAAGCTTTGCAAACTCTGTGCGGCATCATAAGAGCACCACATTTGCTGCATTTTACAAGGTTCGGAGCAGACATTTTCCAGTTTGCTCTTCTCTTATCGCGTCTTGCTTTGGAAGATTTATTCTTAGGACAAATGGACATAGTTACACCTCCTTAAATTTGCTGAATATATCTTTGATTGCAGCCATTCGGGGGTCTAGCCCTGTGGTATCACAGTCACAGGTCTGAATATTCAGATTCGCACCACAACGGCTGCAGATTCCTTTACAGTCATCTTTACACAGCACTCGAATCGGCCATTGGACTATGAGCTCATTACGAACCAGTTCTTCCACATCGAGCTCGTCTCCCTCCACAAACGAAGAGTCCTCTTCTTTTTCCTCGCGTTCTTCCTCTGACAGATTCAGATCAATCTGCAGATCGAACTCGAGCTGGAATGGAGTCGCTACCGGTGTCAGGCATCTTGCACATGGAATCTCCATTGTAAGGTCTGCACTGCCGGTGATCGTGATCACACGATTGCCTTCATGCGTAAGGCCAAGGATAACAGGATGTTTTTCGATTACCCGATAGTCCTGCCCGCCGATCGAAAAAATTTCGGATGTAAGCGGAATTTCATACTTTTCGGACTTTCCGTCCTGCGCAAATAACTTGGTCAGACTGATTTTCATATTGTTCTCCTAATCACACTTTACCAATTATACCCGGGAAGGTAAGAATTGTCAACTGCTTTTTGAATTATTTTTTATTTTCCTTTTACTAACTCTACAGTCTCCTCGCAGATTGCGATTTCCTCGTTGGTCGGGATCACGCATGCTGTAATCTTGGAGCCTTCTTTGGTGATGATCTTCTCAACGCCGCGGCAGTTATTTGCCTCAGAATCGAATTCCAGACCCATGAACTCAAATGCTTTGCAGATGGTCTCACGAAGCGGAATAGCGTTCTCTCCAAGGCCTGCGGTGAAGGTGATCACATCTACGCCGCCCATAGCTGCGATGTAGGAACCGATGTATTTGATAATACGGTAAGCGTATGCTTCCAGACAGTTGATGGCATCCTGATTGCCTGCCTCTGCTGCTGCAGATACATCACGGTAATCGCTGGAGATGCCGGTCATGCCGAGCATACCGGATTTCTTGTTCAGAATGTTCAGAACCTCGGATACGGTCAGGTTCTCTTTGTTGCACAGATACTCAACAAAGGCCGGATCGATATCTCCGGAACGGGTTCCCATGATCACACCTTCAAGCGGGGTAAGGCCCATGGAGGTATCTACACATTTGCCGTTCTTTACAGCGGAAAGGGAAGCACCATTTCCCATATGGCATACGATGATCTTCAGATCGTTGTAGTCTTTGCCAAGGAACTCTGCGGTTCTCTTGGATACGAATTTATGAGAAGTTCCGTGGAAGCGTATTTACGGATTGCGTATTTCTCATAGTACTCTTTCGGAATACCGTACATATATGCTTTCGGAGGCATGGTCTGATGGAATGCGGTATCAAATACTGCTACGTTCGGAACGCCCGGCATCAGTTTCATGCAGCATTGATTCCCATCAGGTTTGCCGGATTGTGCAGAGGACCAAGGTCAGCGCACTCCTCGATAACTTTGATTACTTCGTCATCGATGATAACAGAGTTTGTGATCTTCATTCCGCCGTGCAGAACGCGGTGTCCGATGGCATCTACTTCTTCCAGGCTCTTGATGACGCCGCTCTTCTCGTTTACCAGAGCGTCCAGAACCATCTGGATTGCCTCTACGTGTGTCGGCATTGCTGCTTCTGTTACCTCTTTTTCGCCGTTCTTTGGCTCATAAACGAGGCGTCCGTCGATACCGATTCTCTCACAGAGTCCTTTTGCCAGGACGTCACGGTTATCGTAATTGATCAGCTGGAATTTCAGAGAGGAACTTCCGCAGTTTACTACTAATACGTTCATTTCTAAATTCTCCTATTTTAAAAGTCTTATTAAAACTTCTGGCCGGCCTGTTCTCCGCAGCCGGCCAGAAAACCGCTTGTAATTGGTTTTATTTCGTGCTTACTGTGCCTGGCACTGTACAGCAGTGATTGCTACAACACCAACGATATCCTCTGCGGAGCATCCACGGGACAGATCGTTGACTGGAGCTGCGATACCCTGCGTCATTGGGCCGTATGCTTCTGCTTTTGCCAGTCTCTGTACCAGTTTGTATCCGATGTTTCCGGCATCCAGATCCGGGAAGATCAGAACGTTTGCTTTTCCTGCTACTTTGCTGTCCGGAGCTTTGGATGCACCTACGCTCGGAACGATTGCTGCATCAAGCTGCAGTTCTCCGTCGAGAGCGAGATCCGGGTTTGCTTCTTTTGCAATTCTGGTAGCCTCAACAACTTTGTCTACATCAGCATGTTTTGCACTTCCTTTGGAGGAGTGGGAAAGCATAGCAACTCTTGGCTCGTTTCCGGTCAGCATGCGGTAGGACTCTGCGGAAGACTCTGCGATTGCAGCCAGCTCTTCCGGATTCGGGTTCTGGTTCAGACCACAGTCACCGAATACGAATACACCGTCATCGCCGTACTCGCAGTCCGGAACTACCATCAGGAAGAATGCGGATACGAGTTTTGTGCCTGGTTTGGTCTTTAAGATCTGCAGGCATGGACGTAAGGTGTTTGCGGTAGAATGGCAGGCACCGGAAACAAGTCCGTCTGCATCTCCCATTTTAACCATCATAACGCCATAATATGTATAGTCATTCAGGATGGTCTCTCTTGCTTTCTCCGGAGTCATGCCTTTCTTTGCGCGAAGCTCTACCAGCTTATCTACATAAGCCTGTGTTTTCTCGTTTTTCTCTGGATCTACAATAGTAGCTTTGGAGACATCCAGTCCCTCGCTGCCTTTCTTTACTGCCTCTTCGCTTCCGATGATGATCAGATTTGCAAGGTCCTCTTTCAGGATCTGTGCAGCAGCCTCATATGTTCTTCTGTCTTCTGACTCTGGCAGTACAATTGTTTTTTTGTCTGCTTTTGCTCTTGCTTTAATTGTGTCAATAAATCCCATGATCTTTTGACTCCTTTCGATAAATTTACTCGATATTCTCATTGTAGTACGCTTTTGCCCTTTCGCAAGTATAAAATTCAAAACAACTGGACAAAAAATCCAAAACGGAGGAATTCTTGCATTCCTTTTCTGTTTTTGTTACGATAGGGCTATGTGATCCGCGGTTCCTCTCTGTTTGGAATCGTGCTATTTTTTTCGAAAGAAGGTACGTTTTATGACCATTACCGCAGTCATTGCAGAATATAATCCTTTTCATAACGGCCATGCTTATCAGCTGGCAAAAGCCAGGGAGCTGACCGGGGCGGACTATCTTGTCGTGATTATGAGCGGCGATTTCGTCCAGCGCGGCGCACCTGCGATTCTTGACCAACACGACCGTGCGGAGCTGGCGCTTCTTGGCGGCGCGGACCTTATCTTACAGCTTCCGTGTCACTTTGCACTCGGCAGTGCACAGCATTTCGCACGCGGGGCGGTATCGCTTCTTACTGCGCTTGGCTGTGTCGATTTTCTCTGCTTTGGCAGTGAATATGGAGACACGGTGCCGTTTCTGGAACTCGCTGATGTTCTGCTCCACGAGCCGGAGGAATACCGTGAGCTGCTCTCCGGTCTGCTTCGGAACGGACTTTCCTTCCCGACGGCGCGCGCACAGGCACTTTCCGCTTATTTTTCTGACAGCGCTTCCTTCTCTTCGCTTTCAAAAGAAGAACTTGATACCTTTTTAAAAGAACCAAACAATATTTTAGGCATTGAATATGTCCAGGCACTTCTGCTGTCACAAAGCCGCATTCGGCCGGTAACGATCCGCCGGGAGGGCAGCGGCTACCACGAAGGAGCGCTTTTCACACATGCACTCCCTTCTGCTACAGCAATGCGGAATCTTCTTTTTTCCAATCCGCATAAGGATCCGGAACTGTCCGCGCTCGCCTCCTGCATGCCGGAAGCAGTCTATCCCGCTTTCCAGGACGCCGTCACCGCACACGGCCTGCTTTCCAGCGATGATTTCAGCCTGCTCCTCGCCGCGCGGCTCCTCACAGAAACGAAG
>ENA-OPZM01000735-OPZM01000735.1-human-gut-metagenome-genome-assembly--contig:-NODE-735-length-13328-cov-3.078100_pt1 | contig 13328 bp, 15 predicted proteins | sample MGYA00242478_ERZ504493 | MGnify/ENA primary metagenome ERZ504493 (study PRJEB26092, sample SAMD00036227) | human gut metagenome | host: Homo sapiens | study: EMG produced TPA metagenomics assembly of...
AGAAACAACAGAAAAACTGCTGGAATTTATCAGTAAAAGTCCTACAGCCTTTCAGGCGGCAGAGGAAACAAGAAGACGTTTTTGGAGGAAGGCTTTACAGAATTGAAGGAAGAGGAGCGCTGGGAGCTGGAAAAGGGCGGAAAGTATTTTGTCATGAGAAATCATTCCGCGATCATCGGATTTTCCATTCCTGTCAATGACTGCAGGAGATATCATATCATTGCAAGTCACAGTGACTCCCCGTCTTTTAAAATAAAAGAAAATCCGGAGATGTCTGTAAACGGAGCTTATGTGAAGCTGAATGTGGAGCGGTACGGAGGAATGATCCTTTCTACCTGGTTTGACCGTCCCCTTTCTGTTGCAGGCCGCATGCTCGTCCACAAGAACGGAAAAATCCTGGAAAAGCTTGTAGATATCGACAGAGATCTGGTCATGATCCCGAGTCTTGCTATCCATATGAACCGGGATATTAACGGAGGCTATCATTACAATGTCCAGAAAGATATGCTTCCATTGTACAGTGGCAGTGGTGAAAAAGGAAACTTCATGCGGATGCTGGCAGAAGCGGCAGAGGCCCGTCCGGAGGATATCCTGGGCCATGATCTGTTTCTCTATAACCGAATGCCCGGAACAATTTGGGGATCCAGGAATGAATTTGTTTCCAGTCCAAGATTGGATGATCTGCAGTGTGCGTTCGCTTCAATGGAAGGCTTTCTCCAGGCAGATAGGAAGAAGGTTATTGCAGTCCATTGTGTACTGGATAATGAAGAAGTGGGAAGTACTACCAGACAGGGAGCTGCATCCACATTTCTTAAAGATGTACTGTTTCGTATCAATCTGGCCCTTGGCGGAGACCAGGAAAGTTATCTGATGGCCCTTGCGGAGAGCTTTATGATCTCTGCGGACAATGCACATGCATTACATCCGAATTATACAGACAAGGCAGATCCTGTAAACCGTCCGGTGATGAATGGTGGAATTGTGATCAAATATAATGCCAATCAGAAATATTGTACCGATGGAATTTCCACAGCAATCTTCAAGGAACTCTGCAGAGAAGCAGATGTGCCATATCAGACATTTGTGAACCGCTCCGATATTGCCGGTGGTTCCACTCTGGAAATATTTCCAATACCCAGGCAGCCATGAATACGGTCGACATCGGTTTGCCGCAGCTGGCGATGCATTCCGCTTATGAAACGGCCGGAGTAAAAGATACAGAAAGTCTGATCCGCGCGGCAAAGGTATTTTACAGGTGATATCGGAGGACAGGAAAATGAGCAGAAAAGCAGTATTTTTTGATGCGGACGGAACAGTCTGTGATATGAAAAAAGGAGTGCCGGACAGTGCCATAGAAGCCATCCGTGCGCTGGTAGATAATGGACACGAAGCGTGGCTCTGCACAGGAAGAAGCCGTGCGTTTGTATCCTGGTATCTGGAGCAGATTCCTTTTACAGGAATGATCAGTGCCTGCGGATCCACTATTGAGAAGAACGGGAAGAGACTTTTTAATAAAGAGATGACACCGGAGGTTGCAAAGCTTTCTGTGGAGGTTCTCAGAAAATACGGACTGATTCCGGTGATGGAAGGCGCGGATTTTATGTATTATGATAAAGAGGAGTATACCGATGAAGTGAACTGGTATGCCAGTCTGATCACAGAATCCCTGGGTGATAAATGGAGGCCTATCCGCGGAAATGAGGACTGTATGCGGATTAATAAGATCAGCGCAAAAATGACTGAGGGATGTGATGCAGAGGCAGCGTTATCTGTTTTATCAGAATACTATGATATCATTCGTCATGAAGGCAGCAGTTCGTTTGTGGGAAATACTATTGAACTGGTGCCAAAGGGCTTTAACAAGGCTGTGGGGATCGCGGCTGTGATCCGCCTGTTTGATATTCCGTGGGAGGATACCGTTGTTTTTGGAGACAGCAATAATGATCTTGCCATGTTTGAATACGCTGCAACAAAGGTTGCTATGGGAAATGCTTCTCCGAAGATCAAAGAACTGGCAGATTATGTTACGTCTGATATGTTCCACTACGGAATACAGGATGGATTGAAATATCTGAAGCTGATCTGAGAGGATATTTTATTTGCTTTGCAGGGTATGTGACTGTAAGGACAGGAACATCCACATCAGGAATGATAGCTTTATGTGAATATGCTTTTATAAAAAATGCTGTAAGAACCAGAAATCATAGTTCTTACAGTATTTTATGTTACAGATTTTTCCGGGTAGATAATATGCAGAAGCTGCAATATCAGATCAGTCCCAGACCTTTGCAGATAAACAGCCAGAGTGTCAGGGTAAAGGCACTGAATAATGTGGTAAGAAGCACGACTCCCGAAGAAAAAGAGCCCTCATGTCCCATGTTTTTTGCCATGACAAAGCAGGTAACGGTGCTGGCGGACCCCAACATGATAATGATGGAAACCAGCTTGTCCTTTGTAAAACCGCAGCGGATGGCAAGAGGAAGAAAAAGTGCTTCATAACCGACAAGTTTCATAAATGTACAGGCAACAGATGCTTTCAGCCGGGAAAAGGCTTTCCGAAGTGCAGAGATCCGCCCATGGCCATGAGGCCAAGAGGAGTGGCTGTTTTTGCAAGATTGCCTGCCGTAGAGTCCAGGATCTTTGGAAATGGAAGATGAAGAAGGGACCAGAGTGTACCGGCTGCAATGCCAAGAATGATGGGATTGGTGACAATTCCCTTTAAAGTACGCTTCAGAACGGTACCATCTATTTTTCTCTGACCTGGTTTAAAGACAGAGAGAATTACAACAGCCATTACATTGTAAAGAGGGACGCTGGCAATGATCATCAGTGGTGCCATACCTGCATTTCCGTAAAGGTTCTGGATAATGGCGATACCAAGGATCGCCGCGCTGCTGCGGTAGGATGCCTGGATAAACTCGCCCCGGATATCGGAAGGATGGAGAAAACGTGACAGGAGCACGGAGATCATAATACTGAGCGATGTGATCGCAAAACAGAAAAGAACCATTTGGGGATCCCAGGCCTCATAGATATCAATTTTAGCGATGTCCTGAAACAGAAGCACAGGCAGGGGGATGACAAACACAAATTTGTTCATACGGTTGACAAATGCCTCATCAAATAGCCCGATCCTTCGGAAAAAATATCCCAGGAGAAGTGTAAGAAAGATGGGCACGGTAACATTCAGACAGAAAATAAGATTGTCCATAAAAGAAAGCCTCCCTGTGGTAAAATTTCTCTGTTTATTATATCCAAACTACGAAAATTGTCAAACGAGGTATACGGGACTGGAGATTTCTGGTATGATAAAAAGTGTTGCGAAGAAAGCAGCACAGGGGTTGAGAAGGAGAAAGGAAAGAAAATGAGATACGGAAAAATACGGATCGAAGATGGCTTTTTTGTGTTTACCAGACATATGATGCTCAACAGTCTTCCGTGTAAAGATATTCTCTGGGCGTACATGCGCGTGAGGGAACCGATAAAACCGGTGAAAAGCAGCTGATCATCAATTATCTGGTAATCATAACCAGACGTCAGAAGCGTTATAAATTTGATATGACAGAGCAGGAGGTACAGGATTGTCTTCAGCTTCTTAAAGTACTGAATCCGGATCTTGCGGTTGGCTTTCCAAAAGGAAGCAGGCTTCCGCTTCAGAATCTTCCGAATACAAGAGATCTGGGTGCATTGATGACAGTAGACGGTTCGCATATTCTTCCCAGAAAGCTTTTGCGCAGCGGAGAAATCTATCATGCTTCTGCTGCAGACAACCGGATCCTTTCAGAAGAATATAATGTAAAAACAGTGATCGATTTCCGGTCAGCCGCAGAAGTAAAGAAAAAACCAGATGATATCATGGCAGGAGTGGAATATTATCATATTCCGATTCGGGATGAAGACAGCAGTGGAAACAGTTTTTTTGAACATGTGATGTCCTGTTATGGTGATGTAGACCGATATATGCAGGATTGGTACCGGAATTATATTACGGATGAATATTCTTTGAAGCAGTATGCACGTTTTCTGGATGTCCTGCTTCACGTAAAGAACGGAGCAGTTGTTTTTCACAGTGCCACAGGAGAAGACCGGACAGGAGTTGGAACGGCACTTTTGCTCTTTGCTTTGGGTGTACCTAAGGAAACGATAAGAAGGGATTATATGCGGTCGAATCCATGTCTGGAAGACGAACTGAAGTATATGCGCAGGCTTTACCGGGCAGACCGGCCGGAAAATAGCCGGAAGCTTGCAGATCTGAATGCCTTCTATCAGGTGAAGGAGTCTTATATCAATACAGTTTTTGATGTCATCGAAAAAGAAAACGGGGGAATTGAAAGATTCCTTCGGAAAAAACTCTACCTAACATCAAAGGCATCCGAGGAGCTTAAGAAAAAATATCTGATCTGAGGATAAAAACATTTCTTATCATCCTGAATGGATTTGCAGGAAATTTTGATTGACAAAATTTTCGAAGTTGTTATAATGGTAAGAAAGTAAGGGTTTATTAGATTAAAGCGTTAACTGACGAAGTCGGTTTTCTATACATAAAAGTGTTGAAAGCAGGTGTATTATGGAAAAGAGAATACTATCCATCCTTGTGGATAATACCTCCGGAGTCCTTAGCCGTGTGGCTGCCTTTTCAGTCGCCGTGGTTATAATATTGACAGCATTACCGCAGGAGTGACTGCAGATCAGAGATATTCCCGTATGACAGTTGTTTGTGAGGGAGATGACCAGATGCTCCAGCAGATCACTAAGCAGCTGGCGAAGCAGGAAGATGTACGGGATGTTAAGGTCCTTGAACAGGACGACAGCGTTGCCCGTGAGCTGATGCTCGTTAAAGTTGCTGTGAAGCCAGAACAGAGACAGGGAGCTCTTTCTGTTGCAGATATCTTCCGTGCAAAGGTTGTGGATGTAAGTAAGGATTCACTTATTATGGAGATGACCGGAAGCCAGAACAAGCTGAAAGCGTTTGTGGAGCTGATGGCTGACTATGAGATCCTTGAGCTTGCAAGAACAGGAATCACAGGTCTGTCACGAGGCAGTGACGATGTCCGGTACCTGTAAAATTTTACATATGTTTGCTAGGAGAGCAGATACTCTCTTAACGATAAATAATTTTTATGAAGAAGATGTTGTAAACATCAGAGGAGGAAAGTAAAATGGCAAATAAGATTTTTTACCAGGAAGACTGTAATCTCGGATTATTAGATGGTAAGACAATTGCGATTATTGGATACGGAAGCCAGGGACATGCACATGCATTGAACCTTAAAGAGTCCGGATGTAATGTAATCATCGGCCTTTACAAAGGAAGCAAATCCTGGAAAAAAGCTGAGGAGCAGGGCTTTGAGGTATATACAGCTGCTGAAGCAGCTAAGAAAGCAGATATCATCATGATCCTGATCAACGATGAGAAACAGGCTGCACTTTACAAGAACGATATCGAGCCGAACCTTGAGGAAGGCAACATGCTTATGTTCGCTCATGGTTTCAACATTCATTTTGGATGTATCAAACCACCGGCATATGTTGATGTTACAATGATCGCTCCGAAAGGACCTGGACACACAGTAAGAAGCGAGTATCAGGCTGGCAAAGGTGTTCCTTGTCTGATCGCTGTAGAGCAGGATGCTACAGGTAAAGCTCAGGATATCGCACTTGCATATGCACTTGGAATCGGCGGAGCAAGAGCTGGAGTTCTTGAGACAACATTCCGTACAGAGACAGAGACAGACCTCTTCGGTGAGCAGGCTGTACTTTGCGGTGGTGTTTGCGCACTTATGCAGGCTGGTTTCGAGACACTTGTTGAAGCTGGTTATGACCCAAGAAACGCATACTTCGAGTGTATCCATGAGATGAAACTGATCGTTGACCTGATCTATCAGTCAGGATTCGCCGGAATGAGATATTCTATCTCCAATACAGCTGAGTATGGTGATTACATCACAGGACCGAAGATCATCACAGAGGATACAAAGAAAGCAATGAAGAAAGTTCTTTCCGATATCCAGGATGGTACATTCGCAAAAGAGTTCTTACTCGACATGTCCGATGCAGGTGCACAGGTACACTTCAAGGCTATGAGAAAATTAGCTTCTGAGCATCAGTCTGAGAAAGTTGGCGAGGAGATCCGTAAACTCTACAGCTGGAACGGCGAGGATAAGCTTATTAATAACTAAGCAAAATTTATTGCAGGTGCGATAAATTTTGCGCTACTCGAACGAAGCGCAGCGAAGTTTGAGTCAAAAAGTTACATATGTAATACAGTGGCAGGAAACTTTTTTTGAAATCTAAAAATCCCATCTGGTCGTAATGATCAGATGGGATTTTTTTACACTCTTTATCTATTCGGATGCCCTGTTTCATCATCAAAAAACGGCGCGATTAAAGCTGAATCAGCATCTTTCTGTCTGCACACAAACCCGATCTCACGCAGCGGAAAAGAAAATCCTACCGGTACTTCCACCAGAGTTCCTTCTTCCAGCTCTTTTTTTTACAAAATCGCGGATCACACAGGCAACCCCAAGACCAATTTCCGCAAATTGGATCAGAAGATCCATAGTTGTTACTTCCAGAATGTGGCTTAATTCCACATGATGTTCTTTCAGCTGAGTGTTCACAGTCTGACGTGTAATATTGTCCTCATCCAGCATCATGAAAGTTGCTGCCTGGATCAGAGGTTCATCAGGATAGAGCTGTTTCTGATTTTCCAGATACTGTTGTGTACAGACAAAGGTATCCTGGATTTTCAAAAGAGGTTGAAAATGATATCCCCGAAGCTTCTGTGGCCGCCCGATGAGTCCCAGATCGATTTTTCCTCATCCAGAAGCTGCAGCGTCTGATAAGTAGACTGGCAGGAAATTGTGATACGTACATGAGGAAAACGAGCGATATAGTTTTTCAGGTGGGAGAGCAGTACATATCTGGTAAGAGTAGAACTGGCACCCAGACGCAGCTTTGGAATGTCCCGGGAACGGTTATGGCGAATGGAATTTTCTCCTTCATCCAGAAGTGAAAGAGCTTCTTTTACTTTTTCAAAAAGAAGCTCACCGTCCGGGGTCAGAGTGACACCCCGGGAACTTCGTTTAAAAAGAACGGTATCCAGATTCTGCTCCAGCTTCTGGATCGCCTTGCTGATAGCGGGCTGACTGATATAAAGATCCCGGGAACTGTGGAGATACTGCCGGTACGTGCTACCGTATAAAAAATATGATAAAGAGACAGATTATCCTGCATGCAAAACATTCCTTTCGAAAAATAGTAAGGGAATAAAGGTAATAAAAAAAATCCGAAGTCATCAGACCTCGGAAACCTTAGCTGTAATAATATCTATGATATTCAATCGGGGCAACAGGATTTGAACCTGCGACCTCACGGCCCCCAGCCGTGCGCGCTACCAAGCTACGCCATACCCCGCAACGCATATAACTATAACATAAACGAATTGTAAATGCAACCATTTTTTGAGGAGAAAGAGTGTGATCCCTTGATACTTGTTACTGTTCACTCCGTTCTCAGTAACACGCTTCGCGATGCACAGAATTTATGCTGATCGCATAAATCGCGCGGTATGTCTCGGGTTTTCTGTGACCTTCGCTCACAAAAAACACCTCGCGGAACATTACCAGTGAACAGTAACTGATACTTTCATAGGCTTCACACTCTTCACATGGTATGCTCAGGCTGTCTGTATTGTGTTACCCGGGTCAGGTAAAATACCTCTTCCCTGAAGTACAACAACAAGAGTTTCTGTTGTGTCCTGTAAATTCTTGATATCTTTTCGGATATCCCGTTCTGCAAGCTTAACATCCAGTGAAAGGTCGTCCAGGCGTTTTCTGTTGGTATCACATTTCAGATCGATCATTTCAAGTCTGTTTTCTACCCGGTTGAAGCGGGCATCTATTTCATCGAAGCGAACATCCATAGCATCGAGACGAGCGTCGATACCGTCGAAGCGAACATCCATAGCGTCGAGACGAGCGTCGATACCGTCGAGACGAACATCCATAGCATCGAGACGAGCATCCACAGCATCCAGTCTGGCGTCGATACCATCTAATCGGTTATTTATATTGCCCAGCTGGACATTGATCGGGTTTATCATACCGGCTAATAATTCCAAATCTTTTTGATCTAACATATGCGCATCCTCCCATAAAAATTGTACCGCATATTTCTCTGTGCGGATATTGTATCATGTTTCGAGTGTGAAGTCTATGAAATTATCAAAGAACAGAATGGACGGGAACAATAAGTTCTTAACTAGTATAATATATATAAATAAAGAAAAAACAAGACATATTTTTATATCTTTAATAATAATGGAAAATGCAGCGAACTGCCTGAAGAATAAAAAAGGAGGCCGGGAGTTGTGCGGACTCCCGGCAAAAAAGTATGAAAAAGAAAAAGATTATTTAGCATTTGCATTTGCTATCTACGGTTAATAATATAGTAAAAAAATGTGTGCATTGTGTGAAAGGAAAATGAAGATAATGTGAAAACTGCCGCTTAATGTTAGATTAAGCGACAGTAATTTTTTTGGATTATTCTGTTGTTTGATCCAAGATTTTGAACCATATGTAATGATAACATCCGCTTTAATGCTTGTCAAGCGATCTGAAACTGCCATAGCTGTCCAATTATGTCGTTTTTTGTGCCGTTTTACGCAACTTTTTATATATCAGAGAAAGAAAAATACATATCAATATATAAAAGTGGTCATGATAAGTGGTCAGATGTATAGTCCCAGGGACCTGTATTTTGCGGGAAATATCAGGCTTCTTGGTATAAGATTCATGGTCATAAGTGGTCAGCTTTTGTGGTCAGAAAAATGGCGAATTCCCTTATATACAGGTTTTTTCAGGTCCTGTCGCTTAATCTAACATTAAGCGACAAGATAATAATATTGGATAAGTTATATAAATAAACGGAAGGAAGAGAACATGCCGTCCAATACAGGCTACAGCATAACAACCAGAAGACTCCGACTTTGCTGCGGACATCCGGAATGGCTCAGGAAAACCCAGGATTTCTATAATGAAATTGAAAGCTTTTATTATGATCTTCTGCTGGCTCATGAGGAACTGGGAGAACTGGGAAGCCAGAAAACTCTTCGGCCCTGGAAGTCCTGACCATTATGGGAAGAGATAAGCAGGTTCCACAGAATCCCCTTCCCTGGGAAAAAGTCCCATTGTATTTCAGGCGTGCTGCGATAAACAGTGCCATAGCCGCAGCAAAGAGTCACATATCCAGGCAAAAGTCCATTCCGGGGAGAAAAGCAGAAAAGCTTCATTCGGCAGTTACCTATTATAAAGGAATGTACAGAGATTTTTCCCATAAGGAGATCACACTGAAGGTATGGACAGGAGAACAGTGGAAATGGATGAGATGCAGGCTGTACGGCAGAGAATTTCCCGCAGAAGCAGAGCTGATGTCACCTTCAGTAACATTTGAGAAGAAATATCTCATGCTGCATGTTCCCGTGAAGGAATTTACAGCAGACACTGCAACAGTAAAGCAGCGCATCCAGGAAGGACGGAAGATCTGTGCCATCCAGTTTACAAATGGAGATGTTTTTGCTGTGGGGACAGTATGTGACGGCATGGGGAAGGAAACAGATGTGAAATTCTGGGGCGGCGGAAAAGAATATACGCACCGCTGCAATCAGATCAGGAAAAAAATCGAGAAAGCCCGGAAATCTCTCGGCGGGGAAAAACAGCCCGGAGAAAACAGGAAATACTGGATGCATCTGAAGCATCTGTCGGAGCATTATGCCCATGAGATCAGTTCACAGATCATAGGCTTCTGCCTGGAAAAGCAGGTTTCGCTGATCGTCCTTCCAAAATACAAAAAAGAATACACAGACTATGTGATGATCGGATCAGGAAACTGGAGCACTATGCATCTAAGCTCCGGGATCAGGAGCAATCTGCCCTATAAAGCATGGAAAAACGGCATTCTGGTCATTGAAACCTATGCAAAAGGGATATCCGAAATCTGCTCTGTCTGCGGTGCGCCAGTTAAGACAGCAAACCGCAAAACAGATGAATATACCTGTGAGAACGGGCACCGAGGAAGTCGAAGCCTGAACAGTGCCAGAAATCTGAGCCATAAATGTATTCTTCAGTTTGGGAAACAAGTGGTATGACCACTGTTTTATAGAGCGAGAGCACAACTCAGCTTCTGCTACAGGCAGATGCTGACAGGTTGAATACCGCCTGTCGTGTCTCCCTTATCATAAGGAAGAGTCGGCCAAGAATTTCCGCCAGAAGCTCCGGCACAGCCGTGACAGCGGATAAGAGTATTCGAAGTTATGTAAAAAAAGAAAGTATGAAAAAGCAAAGGATAAGGAAAGCAATGAACACAGAATACAGGAAACTGAAAAATCTTTTTCTGCGGCAAAGCTGCCAGGATGCATGGGAAGACTATGCACGAAGCATCCGCAAAGTAAATTTTTCCAGATGGGACTATGTGATCCTGACCTCATCAAATGAAGAACAGGCTAGATCCTTCCGCAGCCAGATCGCAGACAGATTGGAACAGGGCGTACTGCCGGGATGGACAAAATATTTCGTGCTCCCGGATCCGGAAGGCAAAAGAGTAGGCTCCGGCGGAGCAACCCTGAATGTGCTCCGATTTCTTTCGGAGGAAGAAGGACTCCGGGGAGATTTCCATAACAAAAGAATCCTTGTGATCCATTCCGGCGGAGACAGCAAAAGAGTCCCACAGTATTCTGTGTGCGGAAAGCTTTTTTTCACCAGTACCAAGAGAACTTCCGGATGGAAGAGGCTCCACACTGTTTGATGAATTTCTCATCAGTATGGCAGGCGTTCCGGCTAGGTTCAAAGAAGGAATGCTGGTACTTTCCGGGGATGTGCTCCTCCTTTTTAATCCTTTACAGATAGATGCCCAGTTCCGCGGAGCTGCGGCGATCTCCATGAAATCTCCGGTAGAAGTGGGAGTCGATCATGGAGTGTTTTTGAACGATGGAAGTGACCATGTAAAAATGTTTCTTCACAAACAGCCGGCAGAAACACTTCGCAGGCTGGGAGCCGTGAATGGACAGGACTGCGTGGATCTTGACACAGGCGCCGTACTTTTGGACGCTGAAATACTGGAAACACTGTTCAGTCTGATCGCAGATGCATCAGGAAAAAAAGCAGATCCGGATAAATACGAAAGCTTTGTAAATGAAAAAGCAAGAGTCAGTTTTTACGGAGATTTTCTGTATCCGCTGGCGGCAGATTCCACCTTTGAACAATATCAGAAAGAAAAACCGGAAGGCGAATTCTGCACAGAGCTTTTTACCTGCAGAGAAAAAATATGGAAGGCATTAAGTCTTTTTCAGATGAAGCTAATCTGTCTTTCTCCTGCAGAATTTATCCATTTCGGAACAACGAGAGAGCTGCGTGCTCTGATGACAGAAGAAGTAACCGATTATGAGTTCCTTGACTGGAAAAAACACGTATTCACCAATGACTTAAATTGCCAGGGAGCTTTGCACACAGCACTGATCGGACCGGAAGCTGACATCGAGGAAGGAACCTATATTGAAGACACCTGCCTTGAGGGAAGAACCCACGTCGAAAGGGCGCTGTAGTATCCGGCCTTTCCCTGAAGGATGTACATATACCGGCGAACACAGTATTTCACGGTGTGAAGCTGAAGGACGAGATCACAGAGCTTTACGGCGGTCAGACAGGACGATGCGTGATCCGTACATATGGAGTCATGGATAATCCGAAGAAAACGCTAGAAGAAAGAGGAAGCTTTCTGCGGGGAAACCTGGCAGATTTTCTTTCAGCCAATGGACTGGCGCCGGAAGATATCTGGACAGGCGAAACCCACGCACTCTGGAATGCAAAACTGTATCCGGTCTGCAAAACATTCCAGGAAGCAGCACAGGCAGGAAACCTTCTTGTAAAAATGAGCGAAGGACTTGCTGAACCCCAGCAGATCGAGAGCTGGAAAAAACAGCCGAAACTGAGTCTGGAAGAATCCTTCCGGTATGGAAATACAGAAAATATCCTTTCCTGGAAAAAAGATTTGGAAGCAAGGATTCTGGTGGCAGTTTTTCTGGGAGAACTGAAAAAAGGCGGACATTACATTCCTGCACTTAAGATTTTTGGTGAAAAAGAAATCCAGGAACGACATTACCATCTGCTGATGAAAGAAGCTGAAAAAGCAGATTTTTCACAGAAAATACGGATCCTGTATGCAGTATCACGCTCCATGAAATTCACTAAAAAATGCTTTGACGGAAAAACATACGATGTGCTGGAGCAGGAGTGCTTTTTCCAGATCCAGAAAGAGATCGCATCTCAGACACAGCTGACAGGAAACAGCGGCTATACGATCGCAAAAGAACAGGTAAAGGTAAATCTGCCGGTACGTGTGAACTGGGGCGGCGGCTGGTCAGACACACCGCCATACTGCAACGAACACGGAGGAACTGTTCTTAACGCAGCAATCCTGCTGAGAGGCTGTGAACCCATCGAGGTAGAGATTCGGAAGATACCGGAATTACATATTGAGCTGGCAAGTACAGACACAGGTGCTTACGGAACAGCAGAAAGTGCAGAAGAGATCCAGGACTGCCATAATCCATACGATCCTTTTGCCCTGCACAAGGCAGCCATTATCGCCTGCGGGATCCTTCCGCTGGAGGAAAAGGCAGACCTGAAAAAGGTCCTGGAAAAAATGGGCGGCGGATTCTACCTTTCCACCTGCGTCAAAGGCGTTCCCAAAGGATCCGGCCTTGGAACAAGCAGTATCCTTGCAGGAGCCTGCGTTAAAGCTTTTGCAGAGTTTCTTGGGGAGAACTGGGATGACAGCCAGATTTATGATACAGTTCTCAACCTGGAGCAGATCATGAGCACAGGCGGCGGCTGGCAGGATCAGGTTGGCGGCCTGACACCCGGAATCAAATTTATCACATCAAGACCCGGAATCCGCCAGCAGCTGAAGGTAGAAAAGGTAGAAATCTCGGAAAAAACGAAACAGGAGCTTCAGGAACGATTCGCTCTGATCTATACAGCCAGCGGCGCCTTGCCCGAAACCTTCTCAGAGAAGTCGTAGGAAATTACATCGGCGGCCGAAAAGAATCTCTGGAGCGCTGGATGAGATGCAGAAAGTAGCAGCACTCATGAAATTCGCCCTGGAAAAAGAAGACATCGACGAATTCGCGAGCCTTCTCAACCAGCACTGGGAAATCTCCAAAAGCTGGATGCCGGTTCAACCAACACCTGCATAGACCAGAATCTTCAGTGTATGTGAAGACATGATCGACGGAAAATTCATCTCCGGAGCCGGAGGCGGCGGTTCTGCAG
>ENA-OPZM01000736-OPZM01000736.1-human-gut-metagenome-genome-assembly--contig:-NODE-736-length-13324-cov-2.503296_pt1 | contig 13324 bp, 13 predicted proteins | sample MGYA00242478_ERZ504493 | MGnify/ENA primary metagenome ERZ504493 (study PRJEB26092, sample SAMD00036227) | human gut metagenome | host: Homo sapiens | study: EMG produced TPA metagenomics assembly of...
CTTTTCTCTTGCGATAGTGTATTATACATTTTGTCGCAAGGCAATGGCTATCGCCAAACGGTAAGGCAACGGACTCTGACTCCGTCAGTTCCTGGTTCGAATCCAGGTAGCCCAGCTCATTGAAAGGTCTCAGGTTTCGTACCTGAGGCCTTTTTCGATGCTCAAAAACAAATACAGCAGGAGGAACGAAACGATGAAGTATTCCTTTACGAGCAGAATCCGCTACAGCGAAATCGGTGAGGACGGAAATCTCACCCTGCCGGGGCTGATCAATTACTTTCAGGACTGCAGTACCTTCCAGTCGGAAGCGATCGGCGAGGGCGTTGCGGAGCTCAAAAAACGAGGCTGCGCCTGGGTGCTGTCCGCGTGGCAGATTCATGTGCGCCGCTATCCATCCCTCGGTGAAGCGGTAAAAATCACTACATGGGCGAGCGGCTTCAAAGGATTTCTTGGCATGCGTAACTTCACGATGGAAACAGAAGACGGCGAAATGCTCGCCTGTGCCAACTCCATCTGGTCTTACGTCAATATGGAAACGGGTCATCCCGTCCGCGCACCGAAAGAGACGACAGACGCCTATGGCATTGACGATCCGATCGACGAGGATTTCGGCGAGCGCAAAGTGAAAATGCCGGAAGCAGATTTCATCGGCGAACCGTTCCCGGTGCGGCCGCACAACCTCGATACGAACCACCACGTCAACAACGCACAGTTCATTTCCCTTGCCGGTGAATGCCTTCCGAAGAACTTCACCGTGCGCCGGATGCGCGCCGAATACAAACAGCAGGCGCACCTCGGCGATGTCCTGCATCCGTTGCGCGCTGAGACGGAAAACGGCTGTTTTATCTCGCTGAACGATGAAAAAGGACAGCCATACGTAGTTGTGGAATTTCAATGATTGTGGTACAATCGGAAAGAATAAGATACGAACGTAATAAACACAATGAGGAAAGGGGAATTTGCCATGAGAGCGCAGAACCTTACACTGTTAACCGATTTATATGAACTTACCATGATGCAGGGCTACTACGAGAACCCGTCCGATCAGATCGTGGTATTTGATGCATTTTACAGAAAGAATCCATGCGGCGGCGCATACGCCGTATGTGCAGGACTTGAGCAGGTAATCGAGTATGTCCGCGATCTTCACTTTTCACCGGATGACATCGACTATCTCCGTTCCCTCCATATTTTCAACGATGATTTCCTGGAGTATTTAAGAGGCTTCCATTTCACCGGTGATATCTATGCCATCCCGGAAGGGACCGTAGTATTCCCAAGAGAGCCGCTCTTAAAAGTTGTCGCTCCGATCATGGAGGCACAGCTGGTAGAAACCGCGATTCTGAATATGATTAACCACCAGAGTCTGATCGCCACGAAAGCATCACGCGTAGTCTATGCTGCAAAGGGCGACGGCATCATGGAATTTGGCTTCGCCGTGCGCAGGGACCGGATGCCGGCATTTACGGCGCGCGTGCTGCCATGATCGGCGGTTGCATCGGAACCTCCAATGTCCTGACAGGACAGATGTTTGATGTTCCGGTCAAGGGAACCCACGCACACAGCTGGATCATGAGTTTCCCTGATGAATACACCGCATTTAAAACGTATGCGAAACTGTATCCGGAAGCATGCATTCTTCTTGTAGATACGTACGATGTTCTCGAATCTGGCGTTCCGAACGCCATCCGCGTTTCAAAGAGATGAGAGAGCAGGCCTGCCGATGAAAGGCTACGGCATCCGTATCGACAGTGGTGACCTTGCTTATCTGTCAAAGAAAGCATATCAGATGCTTGAGGCAGAGGCTTCGGCGATGCCATTATTTCCGCATCCAGCGATCTCGACGAGTACCTGATCGACAGCCTCAAAACCCAGGGCGCGAAGATTAATTCCTGGGGTGTCGGCACAAATCTGATTACCTCCGGTGACTGGCCGGCATTCGGCGGCGTTTACAAGCTGGCGGCTGCAAAGGATAAAGAGGATGCAGAATTTACACCAAAGATCAAGCTGTCCGAGAACTCTGAGAAAGTAACAAATCCGGGTAACAAGACCATTTTCCGTATTTATGATAAAGAAAGCGGAAAGATCCGTGCAGATCTGATCTGCCTCGCAGACGAGACCTTCGACGAGAGCAAAGATATGATCATCTTCGACCCGATCGAGACCTGGAAAAAGACGAAGATCAAAGGCGGAACCTACACCTTACGCGAGCTCCTCGTTCCGATTTTCCAGAAGGGCGCATGCGTCTACACTTCTCCATCCGTCATGGAGATCCGCGACATCTGCACCAGAGAGAAAGATACCCTCTGGGAGGAGTCCAAACGTCTGGTCAATCCGCATGAGGTTTACGTGGATCTGTCCGACAAGCTGTACCACATCAAGAGCGACCTGCTCGAGGAGATGAGCATGAAGGCTCTCGGCGAGCAGTAAGAAAGGAAGTCAAATGTTAAATATAGGAAGAAAGCAAAAGCTGGTAGTAGTAAAGAAAGTAGAATTCGGTATTTATCTTGGGGAGACCCGGGAAGCAGGCGAGAAGGAACGTGTTCTTCTGCCGATCAAACAGGTGCCGGAAGGAACAAAAGAGGGAGATGAGCTGGAAGTATTTCTGTACCGCGATTCCAGCGACCGTCTGATTGCGACAACCAGAGAGCCGAAGCTGGTGCTTGGAGAGCTGGCTGTCTTAAACGTAGCTGCTACCGGAAAGATCGGAGCATTTCTGGACTGGGGTCTGGAAAAAGATCTGTTTCTTCCGTTTAAACAGCAGACCCGCCGCCTCCATCCAGGTGATGAGGTTCTGGTTTCCCTCTACATCGACAAGAGCGACCGTCTCTGCGCAACGATGAAGGTTTACCATTTCCTGAAAACCAATTCTCCGTACGTCGTAGGCGATATCGTAAAGGGAAGAATCTACGAGATCAGCGGAAACTTCGGCGTTTTCGTTGCTGTTGATGACCGCTACTCCGGCCTGATTCCAAAGAGAGAAGCACAGGCAGACTATCATGTCGGCCAGGAACTTGAGTGCCGCGTTACCGAAGTCAAAGAGGACGGAAAACTCTCCCTGTCCGCACGCGGAAAAGCGTACGAGCAGATCGCAATCGATGCAGAGAGCGTTCTTTCTGTGATCGAGGAATTTGCAGGTGTCCTTCCATTTGATGACAAAGCATCACCGGAAGTGATTCAGAGAGAATTCGGCCTCAGCAAAGCAGCATTTAAGCGCGCGGTCGGCCATCTGATGAAAGAAAAACAGGTTGTCATCCGCGACGGTAAAATCTGGACGGCAGAAAAAGCAAAATAAGAAAAAATCGGGCACTGGACAGGAAGCACATCCTCTCCGGTGTCCGTTTTTTTGTGTCAGACAGCAGATAAAATTTTGAAATTTTTTTCTGCGCCCGGTTTGCGGTTGCGCGAAGAGAGGATTGCGCTTATAATATGATCTATATGACAAAAAATGACACAGGATCTGATGGAGAGAGATGAAGAAAAAAGAAAAGTAAGAAAAAAAACATCTTTTATTTCCAAAACCGCAATGACGGTTTTGACGATCATTCTGATTATTCTGTTTTTCTGCATTATGTCGATGGTCGAGAAAATACAGGGAACGGCCCGCGTTGTCAACTATGCCGGTCTGGTGCGCGGAAAAACGCAGCGGATTATCAAGCTGGAGGATGCGGGAGAACCGCAGGATACGATGATTGCAGACATCAACGCTTATATCGACGGTCTGCAGAACGGAAGCAGCGAGCTGGATCTGGTGCGCCTGGATGACCGGGATTTTCAGGATAAGATGACTGAGCTGGCATCGTATTTTGAAGAGCTGAAGGCAGAGATTCTGCTGGTGCGTGAAAAAGGATATGAGAATACCGCGATTATCGAAAAGAGTGAGACCTTTTTCAAAATCTGTGACGAGGCGACAGGCCTTGCGGAAGCGTATTCGCAGAGAATGGCGTCTTCGCTGAAGAAGCTGGAGCAGGTGGTAGTAGGAGATATCATCGGTCTGGTGTTTGTCATCGGCATTGAGCTGATCAAGCGTCCGCTATGCGGCGATGAACCGTATTCTGCAGAAGAAAGTCTATCTCGATGAGGCGACGGGCCTGCCAAATAAAAATAAATGCGAAGAGATTCTGGAGGGAAGCGACGGAGGAGAAGAAATTTCCGGCGTGTATGCGGTCTGCGTGTTTGACCTCAACAATCTGCGCACGATCAACAACAGTCTGGGTCACGACAAGGGAGACGAATATATCCGTTCCTTTGCCGTTCAGCTTCGAAAAGCAGTCCCGGAGGAGTATTTCGTCGGAAGAAACGGCGGAGATGAGTTTCTTGCCATTCTGCGCGGACTGAACCGCGAAGAAGTGGAAGCGTGCATGAAGCACATCCGCACGCAGACGGCAGAATATTCCCGCCAGCACCCGGAGATGCCGATCAGCTACGCCGGAGGCTATGCACTGTCCACGGAATTTGAAGACTGTGATATCCGGGAACTGTTCCGCCATGCGGATCAGAACATGTATATCGACAAAAACCGCGCGAAGATGGAAGAAGCCGCCGCAGAGCGGAAGATCAGCCTGGAAGCGCTGGACGTCGTAAAGAAAAAGGGATACCATTTTTCCAACTGTATTTACTGCAATGCAAGACAGGACCAGTACCGGATTCTGCGCGCCGTTTCGGGTTTTTTCCTTGCCGAGGACGGCAGCTATACCGGTGCGGCCGAGCATATTGTGCAGGGCATCACGGATGAGGAAAAGAGAAAGGAAATGCGTAGAATGCTGGATCTTACCCATCTGAAGGAGTGCTATCAGAAGGGAGAAGAGAGCGTAGAAATTCTGTACGAGTATCAGGAGGGCAGCGAAGGGGAAGCGCTCTGCCGGGGAAAAGTCACCATTCTATTCTACGACGCGGCCGAGGACGGCGGACTGCACCATTTTCTGATGGGCTTTGAGCGGTTCCGCTCCAATGGGGAAGCTGCTCGGAATGAAAAAGAACAGCTCGACCAATACTATGAACAGATGAAACAGTCGATCATTGAAAACAGCCACTACGCCGAGGCACTTCTCGAGACGGCCGAGGCCGTGTTCGCCGTTGATCTGACGAATGATTCGCTGGAGCAGATTTTTTACCACAGCGGCAGAAGAAATTTGACCTCAATATAGATCTGCCGTGTTCCTACGAGAAATACTGCGGGGAATGCAGTGCGTTTGTCGCGGAGGAGACATTGGAATCATACCGCATTGTGGATTCCTCGAAGAAACTGCTGCAGCGCTTTGAAAACGGAGATAAGCAGGTAGTCGTGGAGTATCAGGAAACAGATGAGTCCGGCAGAAGAATATGGTTGCAGAAGACGGTTCTTATGTCACAGGATACCGTCTACGACCGAAAGACAAAGCGGGAGAGCGTTGTGGTACACGGCATGATCCTTTTCCGTGATACGTCAGAGTTCCACAGCCGGGAAGAGAGGGAGAAGATACAGCTTCAGGATGCCTTTAGAGCTGCAGATAGTGCAAGTCGTGCAAAAACAGAATTTATGAACCGCATGAGCCACGATGTGCGCACGCCGATCAATGGCATTATGGGCATGCTGGATATCATCCGCAAAAACCGGCAGGATGAGGCAAAAGTGGACGACTGCTCGATAAAATCAATCTTTCCGCAAGCCATCTGCTGGCACTCGTCAACGATGTGCTCGATATGAATAAGCTGGAGTCCGGAAAAGAGACGATCGAGAGCGTTTCTTTTGACCTGACGCATCTGATGGATGATGTGTCATCCCTTGTCAATGCGCAGATTACGGAGATGGGCATTACCCACCGTACGCACCGCGGTGAGCTGACGCACACGAGACTGATCGGCAGTCCGCTGCGCCTGCGGCAGATTATGCTGAATCTCTTCAGCAATGCAATCAAGTACAACAAGCCGGGCGGAACGATCGATACGTATGCGGGCGAAGTCTCCTGCGACGGAACCCGGGTCGTCTACGAGTTCCGCATCACGGACAGCGGCATCGGAATGAGCAGCGAATTTATCGAAAAAGAGCTGTTCCATCCGTTCACACAGGAGAAGTCCGGTGCGAGAACGCAGTACAAGGGAACGGGCTTGGCATGTCGATCGTCAAAGAACTGATCGAAAAAATGCAGGGCACGATCGAGGTAACGAGCCAGCAGGGCGTCGGAACGACGTATGTATTCCGGCTTCCGTTTTACATTGACTGCGAGGGACAGCGGATTCAGGAAGTAAAGACACGGATCGCAGGAAAAGAGCTTGTCCGCTTCCACGTTCTGCTTGTCGAGGATAATGAGATCAACATGGAAATCGCCGAGTTTTACCTGACCGATCACGGTGCGACGGTGGAAGAGGCATGGAACGGCCGCGAGGCGGTCGAAAAGTATGCGGCGAATCCGCAGGAATTTGATGTGATTTTAATGGATCTGATGATGCCTGTGATGGGCGGCCTTGAGGCAGCGCGGCAGATCCGCGCCATGGAGCTTCCGGAAGCAAAACAAGTCCCGATCATCCCGATGACGGCGCAGTCTTCCGAAGAGAGCAAAGAGGGATGCCGCGCAGCGGGCATGAACAGCCATCTGACCAAGCCGATCGAGCCGGACAGCCTGGTGCAGACGATCTTGGAGACAGCGGAACATGCCTTTGGAAAATAGAGGAGAAAACGATGAGTTTTACGCATTTACATGTACATACCGAATACAGCCTTCTGGACGGATCGAACAAGATCAAAGAGTACGTTGCCAGAGTCAAGGAGCTTGGCATGAACAGCGCCGCGATCACCGATCACGGCGTCATGTTCGGCTGTATCGATTTTTATAAAGAAGCCCGCGCGCAGGGCATCAAGCCGATCCTCGGCTGTGAGGTTTACGTGGCGCCGGGTTCCCGTTTCGACCGCGAAACCAGCCGCGGAGAGGACCGGTACTACCATCTGGTTCTGCTGGCGGAAAATAATACGGGCTATTCCAATCTGATGAAGATTGTTTCGGCGGGCTTTATCGATGGATTTTACTATAAGCGCGTGTCGACATGGAGATTCTGGAAAAGTATCACGAGGCATTATCGCGCTTTCCGCCTGCCTTGCAGGTGAGGTGGCGCGTGCGATGGTGCGGAACCAGTACGAGATGGGAAAAGAGGCCGCACTGCGGTATGAGAAGATTTTCGGAAAAGGCAATTTCTTCCTGGAACTGCAGGATCACGGCATCTCGGAGCAGCGGATGGTCAATCAGCAGCTGATGCGCCTCTCGGCAGAAACCGGCATCGAGCTGGTGGCGACGAATGATATTCACTACACGTACGCAGAAGATGCGGATTCCCACGATATTCTTCTGTGCCTGCAGACCGGAAAGAAGATCACGGATGAGGACCGCATGCGCTACGAGGGCGGCCAGTATTTCGTGAAATCCGAGGCGGAGATGGCATCGCTCTTCCCGTATGCACCGCAGGCAATCGAAAATACACAGAAAATTGCAGACCGGTGTAATGTGGAGATCGAATTTGGTGTCACAAAACTTCCGAAATTCGATGTGCCGGAAGGATACACTTCCTGGGAATACTTAAATAAGCTCTGCTACGACGGCCTCGAGGAACGGTATTACCCGGCGACGGATGAACTGAAAGCGCGGCTGAAATACGAGCTTGATACGATCAAAACGATGGGTTACGTCGATTACTTCCTGATCGTGTGGGATTTCATCAAATTTGCGCGCGACCACGACATCATGGTCGGACCGGGACGAGGATCGGCGGCCGGAAGTATTGTTTCCTACACCCTTGGCATCACACAGCTGGATCCGATGCGGTACCAGCTCCTGTTCGAGCGTTTCCTGAACCCGGAACGAGTTACCATGCCTGATATCGACGTGGATTTCTGTTTCGAACGCCGCCCGGAGGTCATCGACTATGTAACGAGAAAATACGGCAAGGACCGCGTTGTACAGATCGTCACATTCGGTACACTGGCGGCGCGCGGTGTCATCCGCGATGTCGGCCGTGTGCTGGATATGCCGTATGCACAGGTCGATTCGATTGCGAAGATGATTCCGAATGAACTGAATATCACGATCGACAAGGCACTGCAGATGAACCACGAGCTGCGGGAGCTGTATCAGGGCAATGAAGAGGTTGCACATCTGATCGACATGTCACGGAGACTTGAAGGTCTGCCGCGCCACACGTCGATGCACGCCGCCGGTGTTGTCATCGGCTCGCGTCCGCTGGTGGAATTTGTGCCGCTCTCGCGAGGAAGCGACGGAACGATCGTCACGCAGTTCACGATGACGACGCTCGAGGAACTGGGACTTCTGAAAATGGACTTCTTAGGACTTCGGACCCTGACCGTCATTCAGAATGCGACAAAGCTCGCAGAGCGTTACAGCAATAAGAAAATTGATCTGCTTCACATCGATTACAACGATCCGAAAGTGCTCGGTATGATCGGCGCATCGAAAACGGTCGGTGTGTTCCAGCTCGAGAGTGCGGGAATGAAAAACTTCATGAAGGAGTTAAAACCGCAGAGCCTCGAGGATATCATCGCCGGAATTTCCCTGTACCGGCCGGGCCCGATGGATTTTATTCCGCAGTACATCAAAGGAAAAACAACCCGGAATCCGTTACGTACGATACACCGCTCTTAAAACCGATTCTGGAGCCGACGTACGGCTGTATCGTCTACCAGGAACAGGTTATGCAGATCGTACAGGCACTGGCGGGCTATTCGCTTGGACGGGCCGATCTGGTGCGCCGTGCGATGTCGAAGAAAAAGGCATCCGTCATGGAAAAAGAGCGCCAGAATTTCGTTTATGGAAACGAGGCAGAGGGTGTGCCGGGCTGTATCAAAAACGGCATTGATGAGAAGACAGCGAACAAGATCTACGACGAGATGATCGACTTCGCGAAATACGCCTTCAACAAATCCCATGCGGCGGCGTACGCGTTCGTATCGTACCAGACGGCATGGCTGAAATACTATTACCCGGTTGAGTTCATGGCGGCTCTGATGACCTCCTGCATCGATAACCCGGGAAAAGTCGCAGAGTATATCTTGAGTTCCCGCCAGATGGGCATTTCCATTCTGCCGCCGGACATCAACCGAAGCGAAGGAAAATTCACGGTAGACGGCCAGGCGATCCGCTATGGCATGGCGGCGGTCAAAGGCATCGGAAAGCCGGTCATGGAGGCGATCGTGGAGGAGCGGAGTGCAAACGGACCGTTCCGCTCGTTAAAGGATTTCGCGGAGCGCCTGAGCGGAAAAGAAGTCAACAAGCGGACCGTCGAGAACTTTATCAAGGCGGGCGCATTCGACTGCTTCGGCGTGACGAGAAAGCAGCTCATGTTCGTCTACGCCAATGTGCTCGATGATGTGGCGCGCGAGAAAAAAGATTCGTTAAGCGGCCAGATGAGTCTGTTTGACTTCGTAGATGAGACGACCAAACGGTCGTATGAAACGGTGTACCCGGATGTCGGAGAATACGAAAAGAGTGATCTTTTGGCGCTCGAAAAAGAGGTGCTCGGCATCTACGTCAGCGGTCATCCGCTCGAGGAGCAGGAGGAGTGCTGGCGGAAGAACATTTCCGCGGTAACGACAGACTTCCAGCCGGATGAGGAGACGGGTTTCCCATCCGTCACCGACGGCGCGAAAGAGATTGTCGGCGGCATTATCACGGATAAAAAAATCAAATATACAAAGAATAACAAGACAATGGCATTTCTCACACTCGAGGACCTCGTCGGCAGGTATGGAAATCGTCGTATTCCCGCGCGATTACGAAGAAAAACGCACCGATGATGCAGACCGATGCGCGTGTCTTCATCCAGGGCCGTGTTTCCGCGGAGGATGATAAGCCGAGCAAGCTGATCTGCGAGAAAATTTTCCCGTTTGCTGGCATCCCGAAAGAGCTCTGGATCCAGTTCCCGGACAAGGAAACGTACGAGAGAGAAGTGGCGGATCTGTACCAGATGCTGCATGAATCCGACGGCAAGGACAGCGTGATTCTCTACATCAAATCGATCAAAGCGATGAAAAAACTGCCGCCGAGCCGCAATGTGCAGGCAGATGCCCGTCTGGTGGCGTCACTTCAGGCAAAATTCGGTACCGGAAACGTGAAAGTTGTAGAAAAGAGTATTGAAAAAAGGGCCTGAATGCTTTAAAATAAAACTGTGTGTGATTAATAAATAAAACTACTCGTTTATTAATGTGTGTGATGAGATGGAGGAATTCATATGGCAACGACTAACAAGGTAAAGACAATCGGAGTGCTTACCAGCGGTGGTGATGCACCAGGTATGAACGCAGCGATCCGTGCAGCCGTAAGAAGAGGTCTGCAGAAGGGCGTTCAGATGAAAGGTATCCTGAAAGGCTACGACGGACTGATGAACGAAGAAATCATCGACATGACAGCCCGCGATGTATCCGACACCATCGAGCGCGGAGGTACCATCCTTTATACCGCCCGCTGCGCAGAGATGCGTACACTGGAAGGCCAGAAACGTGCTGCAGATGTCTGCAGAAAACACGGCATCGACGGACTGGTAGTTATCGGCGGAGACGGATCTTTTGCAGGAGCGCAGAAACTGGCAGCTCTTGGAATTAACACCGTAGGTGTACCGGGAACCATCGACCTGGATATCGCCTGCACAGAATATACCATCGGTTTTGATACCGCGGTAAACACTGCAATGGAAGCCATTGATAAAGTAAGAGATACTTCCACTTCCCATGAGAGATGCTCGATCATCGAGGTTATGGGACGTAATGCCGGATATATCGCTCTGTGGTGCGGTATCGCAAACGGCGCAGAGGATATTCTTCTTCCGGAGAAATACGATTACGATGAGCAGAAGATCATCAACAACATCATCGAGAACCGTAGAAAAGGCAAAAAACATCATATCATCGTAAATGCTGAGGGCATCGGCCATTCCACCAGCATGGCGCGCAGAATCGAAGCTGCAACCGGCATCGAGACCCGTGCAACGATCCTTGGACATATGCAGCGTGGAGGAAGCCCGACATGTAAAGACCGTGTATATGCGTCCATCATGGGTGCTTACGCAGTTGACCTTCTTCTGGAAGGCAAAACAGACCGCGTTGTTGCATACAAGAACGGTGAGTATGTAGATTACGATATCGATGAGGCACTGTCCATGACAAAGACTCTGCCGGAATATCAGTGGGAGATCGCAAGAGCTCTTTCTTATAACTATACGAAATAAAAAAATATCACGAAACAGACTGTTTTTAGCAAGCAGTCTGTTTCATTGGTATAATAGCGGGAATAAAAATGTTTCCGCGGACGGAATAGAGAGACAAAATAAAAAAACAGGAGGAACTTAACAATGGTTACCTGGAACAATCTTGATAAACTGGCTTCTTTTGAGGAGTTGAAAAAAGTGGAGCGTGTCAATCTTGCCGAGGTGATGTCCGGCGAAAACGGAGCAGAGCGCGTAAAATCTTACAGCGTTCCGATGGCAGAAGGACTTGCGTATAACTACGCAGCAAAACAGGTGAATGAGGATGTCCTTGCCGCACTCGTAAAACTGGCAGAAGAGGCACAGCTTTCTGAAAAATTTGAGGAGCTTTACAACGGTGCTGTCATCAACACCGGAGAGAACCGTCTCGTGCTTCATCAGCTGACCCGCGGCCAGCTCGGAAACACCGTTACGGCAGACGGCGTAGACAAACGTGCTTTCTACGTAGAGCAGCAGAACCGCATCGCAGAGTTTGCGAACAAAGTACATGCAGGTGAGATCACCAACGCAGCAGGTGAAAAATTCACCACCGTTGTGCAGATCGGTATCGGCGGAAGCGACCTTGGCCCGCGTGCGATGTATCTGGCTCTGGAAAACTGGGCAAAGAAAAACGGCTGCTTCAAAATGGAAGCAAAATTCATCAGCAACGTTGACCCGGATGACGCAGCAGCTGTTCTGAATTCGATCGACGTAGCACATTCCATCTTCGTTCTGGTATCCAAATCCGGAACCACACTGGAGACTCTGACCAATGAGTCCTTCGTAAAAGACGCTCTGAAAAATGCAGGCCTGGATGCATCCAAGCATATGATCGCCGTTACCAGTGAGACTTCTCCGCTGGCAAAGAGCGACGACTATCTGGCAGCATTCTTCATGGATGACTATATCGGAGGCCGTTATTCTTCCACATCCGCAGTCGGCGGCGCTGTTCTGTCCCTGGCTTTCGGACCGGAAGTATTCGCAGCATTCCTCGAGGGCGCTGCAGCAGAAGATAAACTTTCTGCAAACAAAGACGTATTACAGAACCCGGAGATGCTCGATGCGCTGATCGGTGTTTACGAGAGAAACGTTCTTGGCTATCCAAGCACTGCAGTTCTTCCGTACTCCCAGGCACTGAACCGTTTCCCGGCTCACTTACAGCAGGTAGATATGGAGTCCAACGGTAAATCGGTCAACCGCTTCGGCGAGCCGGTCAATTACCCGACCGGTCCGGTTCTCTTCGGCGAGCCAGGTACCAATGGACAGCATTCCTTCTATCAGCTGCTGCATCAGGGAACTGATATCGTTCCGCTGCAGTTTGTAGGATTCCGCAATAACCAGATGGAGACCGATGTCGACATCCAGGGCAGCACCAGCCAGCAGAAACTCTGCGCAAACGTAGCAGCTCAGATCGTTGCATTTGCCTGCGGTAAAGCAGATGAGAATAAAAACAAAAACTTCGAAGGCGGCCGTCCGTCCAGCATCATTATCGGAGATCAGGTAAATCCGAAGACGCTGGGAGCACTGCTTGCACACTTCGAGAATAAGATCATGTTCCAGGGATTCCTGTGGAACGTAAACAGCTTCGACCAGGAAGGCGTACAGCTTGGTAAAGTCCTTGCAAAACGCGTTCTGGCTCACGAGACAGACGGAGCACTGAAGGTATTCAGTGATCTGCTCAATATCTAAAAGCGTTATTTCTGATCAGAAAAGGCGTCCTGTGAAAAAATCTCCCGGAAAAACTCCGGGAGATTTCAGACTATAGACAAAGCCCTGCTTAGGGGCGGTGACGTAAGAAAACATTTATGTGAGAGAATCGGCGTAGTTTAGGCTACGCCGGTTTTCTTTTCTTTTGGGCTGCTTGGGATTGCTCCCTTGCTTCCTCAAAATCAAATGCACCAATGAAGTTATAGACAATCTCAATTTCTCTGACCTTAATGCGCGGCTCGTTCTCGTCCGGCGTGTAAACCTCGGAGATATAAATTTTATCCACAAACTCCCGGAGAATGGAAGCGTCAAGCTGCTGCATATCGGTGTACTTTCTGACCGCTGCAATGAACTGCCTGACGTTGACTTTCTGCTTCTCCTGTTCCTTGACTTCCTG
>ENA-OPZM01000737-OPZM01000737.1-human-gut-metagenome-genome-assembly--contig:-NODE-737-length-13322-cov-3.538310_pt1 | contig 13322 bp, 16 predicted proteins | sample MGYA00242478_ERZ504493 | MGnify/ENA primary metagenome ERZ504493 (study PRJEB26092, sample SAMD00036227) | human gut metagenome | host: Homo sapiens | study: EMG produced TPA metagenomics assembly of...
TATGATCATTATGATAATTTCAGATTATTGTTGAAATGCGGAGACAGTGGAAAATTTGAATTATTCATACACAATATGGTGGAGCGGGAAATGAAGTCCAGCCTGAAATATATGGAAAAAATGAAGGAAGCCGGTGTAAAAATACCGGTTGTAGAGGAAAGCCTTATGCATATGATCTATACGGGATTTTTTTCATCAGTATTTCAGATCATTGAGCATGATATAGACAGGGAGACTGCAAAGAAAAATGTACATCAACTGAAAGAATTTAATACAGGTGGCTGGGAACGATTGTGGAATATTGAATTTCCAGTATAACTGATGCAGGAATTCTGAATAGGTTATGTGTGTTGCAGGTTCTGGATTTCTGAATAAAGTTCAGACAGGATAATAATATCAGGTGGTTGATGCCAGTAAACCACCTATTTTATTATATGTTGGTTAGTACGAACTAACAGAAGGTAAAACAATAAAACGAAACAATAAAACGAACGTAAGGAGTGAACAGATGTGAAAGAAAAAAAGAAGTCGGCAGTCAGCTGGATCCTGACGTGGGCCGGACAAAAAAGAATTGCCTATGTGTGGAGTGTGTTACTTGCAATAGGAAATGTGATTTTTAAGATTTTGCCGTATTTTATTATTGCAGATGTAGTAAAGCTGTTTTTAAATGGTGAAAAGGAGTTTGAAATATATCTTGCAAAAGCGGTTCTGATTGCATTGTCGTTTATCATTGCAGAACTGCTTCATTCACTTTCGACAGCATTGTCACATAGAGCAACGTTTGCAGTACTTGCAAATATAAGAAAAGCCTGCTGTGACAAGCTGGCGCGGGTACCTCTTGGTTATGTGAAAGACACACCCTCCGGTACATTTAAGAATATCATGGTGGAAAGAATCGACAGTATCGAGACAACACTGGCACATATTGTCCCTGAATTTACCTCAAATTTGCTGGCACCTGTTATTATCCTGATTTATTTCTTTCTGACAGACTGGAGACTGGCACTCTGGTCATTGGTGCCGGTTATAGTGGGATTTCTTTCCTATTTTGGAATGATGCTGGATTATAAACCAAGCTTCGAGAGAACGGTTCAGACAACAAAAGATCTGAATGATGCGGCAGTGGAATATATTGACGGAATCGAAGTGATCAAGGCATTTGGAAAGACAGAAAGTTCTTATGCCAAATTTACAAAGGCGGCTATGCTTATGCAGATTCCTTTATTTCCTGGATGAAACGGTGCTCGATCTTTCATGGACTGATGATGGTGGTCACACCTTATACGCTTCTTACGGTATTGCCGTTTGGGGCACATTATGTAGCCAATGGAACACTTGCGATTTCAGATTTTGTTATCTGCATTATTTTATCACTTGGAATCGTTGGACCGTTGATCACAGTGGGTTCCTATACAGATGATCTTGGCAAGATCGGAGTGATTGTTGGTGAAGTGGCAGGAATTCTGGAACAGCCGGAGCTTGAACGTCCAGAGAAAAGTAAAAGTGTTCCAAAAGATAACTCCGTTACTCTTGAAGATGTCAGATTTGGTTATCACGACAAAGAAATCCTGCACGGAGTAACTATGGAGCTGAAAGCAGGAACGGTAAATGCAATTGTAGGACCTTCCGGAAGCGGCAAGTCGACCATCGCAAAGCTGATTGCGTCTCTGTGGGATGTGGATTCCGGAAGCATCAAAATCGGTGGAGTTGATGTCAAAGAACTGGCATTTGCAGATTTTAACCGGAAAATTGCATATGTTGCACAGGACAATTATCTGTTTAATGAAACAGTCCGTGAAAATATCAGACAGGGAAATCCGGATGCTACAGATGAACAAATCATCGAGGTGACAAAGAAAAGTGGATGTTATGAATTTATCATGCAGCTGGAGAATGGATTTGATACGGTTGTAGGAGGTGCAGGAGGGCATTTGTCAGGTGGCGAGAGACAGCGTATCTCAATTGCAAGAGCGATGTTAAAGGATGCTCCGATTGTGATCCTTGATGAGGCAACTGCTTACACGGATCCTGAAAATGAGGCGATTCTGCAGAATTCTATCGCAAAGCTGGTAGCAGGGAAGACCCTGATCGTAATAGCACACAGGCTTTCTACTGTTAAGGACAGTGACCAGATCTTTATTGTAAATGATGGAAATGTAACAGCACATGGCACACATGAGGAACTTCTGGTGTCATGCCCGCTTTATAAGGAAATGTGGAATGCCCATATTTCTGTAAAAGATACTGTGAAGGAGGGAGAATGATATGTTTGGGATTCTGGCAAAATTCTTTCGTTTTTCAGGCAGGGAAAATGGCAATAAATTTAAACTGTCGATGGTAATCGGACTCATAGAGGCTCTTGCCTCAGCAATGAAGATTCCGGCTATTATGTACATATTGATTGGTCTGCTGAGTGGGAAACCGACAGGAAAATATATTGGAGGCTCCGTTGCGATTATGGTCTTTGCAATTGTAGTCGACGTAATCTGTAAGAGATACTCTACAGTGCTTCAGACAGAGGGAGGATATAATGCAAGTGCTTTTATGAGAATCAAGATTGCAGAACATCTGCGATATCTGCCGATGGGGTATTTCAATTCCAATAGTATCGGGGAAATTTCTTCCATTACAACCAATACAATGGAAATACTTGGCGATGTGGCTGCGAGAGTGGTTATGCTGACAATGCAGGGAATTCTGGAAACATCAATGATCATTCTTATGCTGTTTATTTTTGACTGGAGAATCGGACTGATAGCTGCAGCAGGAGTACTTATTTTCTTTGGGGTCAATTCTGTGATGCAGAATGCAGGGAAAAAAGATTCAGAGCAAAAAGTGGTATGTGATACAGAGCTTGTAAACCAGATCATGGAGTATCTGCAGGGAATATCAGAAGTTAAATCATATAACTTGCTTGGGAAACAGGCAAAAAGATTAAACGATGCAAATGAAGCATGCGAAAAGGTCAATACAAAGATGGAGATGTTGTTTGTTCCCTATCATTTTCTGCAAAGCGTGATAACAAAAATCACAGGTGCTGTGATCGTAGCAGGCAGCGCATATTTTTATATCAATGGAACCATGAGTGCGGTCTATGCGATTGGTATGACAATCTCAGCATTTATGCTTTATTCCAGTCTGGAATGCGCAGGAAATTATTCATCCCTCTTACATGTGGTAAGTGTATGTGTAGATAAAGCAAATACAATACTGGAGCTGGACACCATGGAAATCGACGGCAAAGAGATCCATCCGGAAAATTACGATATCAGACTTTCTAACGTTTCATTTTCCTATGACAAACGGAAGATCATTGACGATATATCGCTCTCTGTCCCACAGAAAACGACGACAGCAATTGTTGGACCGTCTGGTGGAGGAAAATCAACACTTTGCAATCTGATTGCCAGGTTCTGGGATGTGGATTCCGGGGAAGTGACGCTTGGAGGCGTGAATGTAAAAGACTACAGCATGAACAGTCTGATGAGTAATTTCTCATTTGTATTTCAGTCAGTGTATTTGTTTGCAGATACCATTGAGAATAATATTAAATTCGGACGTCAGGATGCTAGTCATGAGGAAGTGGTGGAAGCGGCAAAGAAAGCGTGCTGTCACGATTTCATCAGCAAACTTCCGGATGGATATGACACAGTAATCGGAGAAGGCGGCGCCACACTTTCCGGTGGTGAGAAACAGCGTATTTCCATAGCCAGGGCAATTATGAAGGATGCACCAATCGTTATATTAGATGAAGCAACGGCCAATGTTGATCCGGAGAATGAAAAGGAGTTGATGGATGCAGTAGATGCACTTACAAAGGAAAAAACGATTATTATGATTGCCCACAGATTAAAAACAGTCAGACATGCAGATCAGATTGTGGTTGTTGACAAAGGAAAAATTGTGCAGCAGGGAACACATGAGCAGCTAATGAAGCAGGAAGGTATCTATAAGAGATTTGTGGATGCAAGGCAGCAGGCGGTGAGCTGGAAACTGGTGTACTGAGAAATATATATAGGTGGCTAAGGAAAAAATGAAAAGGGAAAGGAAGAGGTATATATTTCTTTTTATGGACGCACCCCGTTCCCACTAGAGACGGGTGTGCCAGAGGACAGTTTCTTTGCCCGGTAATATTCCTGTTTCTGGGCATACATGGACAAATCTGCTGCCTTGGTAAGCTGCTCTACGGAAAAATCCGGATGGTCGTCGGCAAAGGCGCACCCGGAGGAAATACTCAGCGTCCCCACATTCGTCCCGGACCAGGCCGCCGCAATCCGTTGCAGCGCCGCCAGAATTTCCTGCGCCTGGGTTTGGGTCATTTGACCCAGCACCACGAACTCATCCCCACCGATGCGGAAGATTTTCCCCCGATCCCCCACCGCCTGGGTGATACATTGGGCAGCGCCGCATATCAGCTCGTCCCCCGCCTCATGCCCCAGGGCATCGTTGACCCCCTTTAAGCCGTTGATATCCATGAGAAAGACGGTCAGATCTGTCGGAACGGAATCCGCGTACTGCTCCAGACACTCATGATACGCCAGCCGACTGAATACGCCGGTCAGAACATCTACGGAGCTTTTCATACGCTGCTCCATCAGCTTTTTGTTCATCCGAATCCGCTGCGCCGTATAATACTCGTAAATCCATTGGATCAGAACGCTGACAACACTAAAGAGCGCCAACAGAGCCACCAGCGTTTGCAGCAAAAAGGCGGTGATATTTTGGTGTAGGTTTTCGCTGACATCTATGCCTTGCAGGTACAGCTCCTTGAAGATGGCCTTTCGCAGAAACAGGATGCACAGAATGCCCACCACTACCGCAACGGTTTCCGAATAGATCAGCTGCTTCCGGTTTCCGGACTCTTGCATTGCCGGAGGACAGTCGCATAGCTGCGACAATCTGTTTTTCACCGACTTCCGAGTCAGAACCCAATGGATGCCGCAGCAGGCGATGATCGCCAGGACATAGGACAGCCAGTCCCGGAATATGGGATAGGAAAACAGATTTTCTAAAATCATTTGCCGCAGCATAGGGAAACTGCAATATAACGCGGCAAAAACGCACAGCCCATGAAGAAGGGTGCTGGCAGCCGCAATCCCCGCAATGCCCAGATAGACATACCTGCGAGGCTTCCGAAAATAAAGGTCAAAGAGCCAACCGGCTCCCGCCGCAAACAGCACGCGGGCAAATACCAGCATTATGGATCCAAGGGGCATTCCGCTGGCAAAGGGAGAAAATACCCGGTCGAGCTGGGACAGGCTGTAGGTGCCAATCCACATGGACGTGACCACAAAAACGCATACCACCGGCACACTCCCCTGTGCCCCCAGCATCATAGCCGCCACAATCACAAGAATGTGCAACGTGGTGGTGGAAATGGCCGGAAGCTCAATGTATCCCAGATAAGAAAAGGCAAACACCGCTTCCCAGGCCATCAGCATCAGGATGATCTCCTGCAATTTCTTTTTCGTCAGAGCAATCCCATATCGCTGTCGAACGCTCCATACTCCTTACTCCTCCACATCCTTTTCTTCATGTATTATACTTATATTATACTTATTCCTGTGTGAAAAGCAATACGATTCATAAATCTTTGCAAACATCAACCTAGACGAGCTTCATGCAAAGCATTCCAAATATTAGCGTGAAGAAGCATACCGCCTGTTAGATGCACTCCTGAAACAGTACAACACATAAGAAAACGATTGCTACACATTTTAACGATTTATGACAAAAGCGGCTTCCCGGGACGGAGAGCCGCTGATTTTCTTTAAGGAAGTCTCAATGAAGCTTTCCGTGCAAGGGATGTCGGAGCCGACAATGGTTAAAGTATTTCGATTTTAACGCTTCTTGCACCAACAGCGTAAAAAAATATCTTTAGAGGCCTTTGATTCTCTTTTTTACTCATTTTCCAATGCATTTTCCCTCGATAAGACTTTGAAAGGCTATGATCCAATTGCTGTTGATGGCTCGGATATTTATGTTGATGAAATGTATGGACAATATGTGAAAGGAGCTGCGGAAGTAACAAAAGCGGGGTTGACATCTTTTATAAAATAGTTATAATTCTAAATATTAGAAATATAACTATTTTGTTTGTGCTTAACACAAAAAGGGAAGGAACGTGAAACATGGACATATCATTGCATTATCTGACAATGGCTAACCAGATGCTGATTCAGAAGAGGCTTCTGGAGCGGGTGAAGGCTTCGGGGCTTACGCTTGGACAGCCGAAGGTTCTGGATTATCTTAAAAATCATGATGGAGCCAGTCAGAAGGAAATCGCAGCGGGTTGTTTTATTGAGGCAGGGTCTCTGACTTCAATTTTGAACCGCATGGAAGAGAAAGGTTTGATCGAGCGGCGTATGCTCAATGGAAACAGAAGGACTTTTCATATTTTCATGACAGAATCCGGGAAAAAAAGCCAGAAGCTTGTGGAAGAAGCTTTTGTGGAGATTGAGGAGGCTGCATGGAAAGATATTTCTCCAGAAGAAGCAGAGGCTTTTATGAAGATTTATCATAAAATTTACAGTAATCTGTCTGAGACAGGCTGCGAAGAAACAGGGAAAGAAGGAAGGACAAATGAACAAATTAACAAATTAAAAAGATACGTAATCTTTCTGATCGGCCTGTTCGTGAACTCACTTGGTGTTAGTTTGATCACAAGGCAAGTCTCGGAACCTCACCAATTACATCGATTCCGTATGTATTAAGCTTAAGTTTTCCGTTTACGTTGGGAAACTTTACGATTTTTTTCAGCGTATTTTTGATCTTACTGCAGTTGCTGATCCTGCGTAAAAATTTTAAACTGGAACATGTTTTGCAGATACCGATATCCATTATCTTTGGATATTTCATCGATCTGACCATGCTTCTGTTTACATGGGTAAATCCACAGACATACATTATGAAAATCGTATATCTTCTGATTGGGTGTCTGATCCTTGGATTTGGTGTGTACATGGAAGTGCTGGCAGACGTTGTAATGTTGCCGGGAGAATCTTTTGTCCGAGCAATCGTTCTGACATGGAGAACCAACTTTGGTACGACAAAAATCTGCTTTGACGTTTCCATGGCAGTGATCGCAGCAGTCCTGTCTTTTGTATTTACCGGACATCTCAATGGTGTGCGTGAGGGTACGATCATTGCGGCACTTCTGGTTGGATTTGTTGCCAGAGTTCTTGGTAAGAAACTTGCATCTGTCTGAAAAAGATGCAACACATAAGATTCAGAAAAAAGACAAACAGCGTGCGGATAACTACCATTATTACATAGGACGCATCTGAGGAGCATCAGCAAACTTTGATCTGATATTCTGATTCTTCATTTACAGTAATGATGATGTCCTATGATTCAGATCCTAAAGAATATGCAAGGCTTGCTGGTTTTGGTTACAGAATGCTTGCTGAGGCAATCAAAGCAGATTTGGCATATCATATCAGTTGTCCGGCACTTCTTATCTGTGGCGAAAAAGATAAAGCGGGCTCAGCCCAAAGCTACAATAAAAAATGGCATCAGAGAGAAGGTTTACCGCTTAAATGGATAAAGAATGCTGGTCATAATTCCAATACGGACCAGCCGGATGAAGTAAACAGACTGATAGAAAAATTTATCAGCGAGGTAGATAGGAGAGGAGTGCCCCGATGAAATTAAATATACAGTGGAAAAAGTATTATGTGGGATTGCATTGATATGGTCAGTGACCTGCTGATGCAGGCAGAGGCAGTCTGAGACGACTGCAGATGACAGGGAAACGCACGCTAGACCGCCGGACGAATGAAACTGATAACAATGTTTACAGGGCGAAATGCCTGGAAAGGATGGATTCATGGAAGCACCAGATGGTGAGATTTCATTTGATTAATTCAGAGTAAATGGTTGGAGAGGCTGCCCTTTGCCGTGGCATCCTTTTTTCCATTTTACAGAAGATATCAAAAATCACAGGTATTCAACCTAACGAAATCGTGATATAATCAAAATATGTTTATACGAAAAGATGGAGGTAGCTTATGGGCGTAAGTTATAACAGGTTATGGAAAATGCTCATAAATAAAAATATGAAGCGGATAGAGATGCAGTACCTCACCGGGATCAGTGGAAACATTCTTGCCAGGATGGGAAAAAACCAGTATGTATCAATGGAGACGATTGAGAAGATTTGCAAGAAACTGGACTGCACCGTTGATGAGATGATGGAATTTACAGATGATGAGTAACAGGAGCAGACATGTCAAATTATTAAACCTGGCAGAATGCTTCAGAAAGTCAAAAAGAATTTGAAAAAGATAACACGTCGGATACGGCATAAATCTCTTAGTAACGCTAAGAGCGCACTTCGATACAGACAATTTCATCTGCCTGTATCGTGCAACCTGCGGTGCTGCTCCCGGTTTTGAGAAATCTCAATCCGGGAAATACAGCGAAATCAAAGATTTCGTACAAGGGGAGTTTCCCCTTGCGGCACAGGTGCCTATCCCAATAAAGTTTATGACTGAATATTTCAGATACAGACATATAAAGTTATAAATTTGGAGGATTCATTATGAGTGAGAAAACAGAGATTACTTTCATGCAAACAAGACTAATCCGGCTTGCTTCAGAAGAGTGGCATTTACCTGTTGAACAGATTATCCACTTGTTTAAAGAAGCTGATGTTCTTGGATATATAGAAAAATGCTATGGGATTTTTCATTGTGAAGGTGATGAAGCTGTGCTTGAAGACATTACAGAATTTCTGGAAGGAAAGGGGATAAAGATTAGTGCTTGAGTTAAAAGATGGATTTGTTCTCTATCATGGAAGTTATTGTGAAGTAAAAGAGCCAGATCTTGCCAAATGTGCAAAGAGAAAAGATTTTGGGCAGGGATTTTATTTAACCACATCCAAGGAGCAGGCAGAAAGTTTTCTGAGAACCTCGATAGTCAAAGCAATCGCAACCGGAACAATTGAAGAGGGACAGAAGTATGGATATATTTCAACTTTTGAATTCAAACTTTCAGAAAATCTTGAAACGCATATTTTTGAAAATGCAGATGTAGACTGGTTACATTGCATTGCCGCTCATCGAAAGAAAAAAATGTTCATCGAAGTTGAACGTGAAATGGCAAGGTATGATATCATTGCAGGAAAGATTGCGGATGATGCAACAAACGCTACCCTTACTGCTTACCTTGCCGGGGTTTTCGGGACAGCAGGCGATAAGGAAGCAGACGATTTCTGCATCAGACAGTTGCTGCCCAATAAACTAAAAGATCAATATTGCTTCAAAACAGAAGCCGCTATTAGGTGTCTGAAATTTGTGAAAGGTGAGAAGATATGGCTGAGGTAACAATTCCAAAAGAAAAAATGAATTATACAATAGATCTTCTTATCACTATGGTGACAGATGAGATTGCAGAAGAAACGGGCAAGGACAGAAAAGAGATATTGACAGATTTTCTATGTTCAAAGACAGGAAAAGCACTGTATGATGAGAAGACAAAGTTGTGGTGCACTGGCCCGGCATATATAGCTGAACTGTATATGGAAGAATTAAAGAAATCCTGATATGGGATGTGAGTTTAAATTTATACGACAATATGGTGATAAAAAACTTCTATTTCGAGGAAGTAACAAATAAACCTATATTATTCACGGCATAGCGTGAATAATATAGGTTTATTTATAATTTTTATTTTACAGAAAATTACTGTGTTATGCTAACGGCAGAGAAATCTGAAAAGTAGAACCACCGCCCGGGGTATCCAGTACAGAGATTGTTCCTTTATGAAGTGAAATGATCTCATACGCAATACACAGTCCCAGACCAAAATGCTGCCTGTTATTTCTGGCAGAATCTGCCTGGTAAAAACGCCGGAAAACAGAAGTCTTGGCAAAATCCGGAATACCGGGTCCGTTGTCTTTGACGCGGATAAGAAAGTGCGTTTCGGTCTGTGAAAGGGAAAGAATAATTTTCCCGTTTTCGGGGACATAACTGATGGCATTGTCAAGAAGGATTCCAAGCACCTGACTGATCCTTTCCGGGTCACAGGGACAGGGAGGGATTTCCTCTTCCGGAAGTTCAATGAAAAATTTCATATGGTGGTCCTGCATCAGGGGTTCATACTTTTCGTAGGTATCCAGAAGTAAAGTATCCAGTTCACAGAAAACCGGATGCATTTTCCAGGAATGGTTATCTGCATTTGACAGAGAGAGCATATCATTTATCAGGAGGGACATTCGCGTCCCTTCTTTTTCTATGACTGAAAGAAAATGTTCCTGTTCTTTCGGATCTGCCTTTTTCATGGCAGAGATTCCGGACAGGATTACTGCCAGAGGGGAGCGAAGCTCATGGGAGGCAGCAGCGATAAATTCGGTCTGTTCCTGCCTGCTTTTTTCCAGGGGAGTGATCATTCTTCCGGTAAAGAACCAGGAACAGATACTCAGAGCCAGAATTGCCAGAAAAGCTGCGCCGGAGAATGCAAGTCTCTGTAACAGAATCCTGTGTTTTACAGAATCCAGGGAATACAGGATGATCATACTGACGGTTCCGTGGCTCTTGGGGATCAGAGCAGTGGAAACATAGAAATCTTTCATCTGAAAAAAGATCCGTTTTGTCAGTTTACTGACCGCACCGGGATTGGAAAGATCAAGTGCATAGGAAGCAGCAGAGATTTCTTCTGCCTTCCGGAAAATCGTTTCATCCAGAGAATCCGTCTGTAGTTTTTTCAGATAAAGAGAATTTCCGTTGTCTCTGATATCCATGGAAATATCATAATTTTTTTCTGCCTGCAAAATCCAGTCACTGCTGATGATACTCTGCGTTTCCAGATGAGAGATACAGGAGATGGCGTTGTTCTGAAAGGTATTCCACGCATTCTGGCCTGTGCTGTTTTCTGCGATGAAATTACAGGCAGTTGTCATAATAAAAATGACGATGCCAATGATCAGAGCAGAGAAAAAAAGTCATTTGAATATGAAGTCTGTGAAACATGAAATATTTACTCCTTTATGAGATTGTATGGTAATTGTATCATGAAAACCTGTAAATAATCTCTAAAAAAATTCCTGTAACCGAGTATAGAGACAATTTAGAGAAAACTCATGTATAATGAAAGATCAGGAGGATGAAAACAGATGAAAATTTTACTGATAGAGGATGACAGGGAACTGGCAGATAGCATGAGATTTCAGCTCGAAAAAGAAGGCTATGAGACAGATATCTGCGATGACGGAGAAGAAGGGCTTTATTATATGAAAGAACGAAGCATGATCTGGTGATCCTGGACCGGATGCTCCCGTCCATGGATGGCATCACTGTTTTGCAGGAAGCCAGAAAGAATCATGTTTCCACACCGGTGATCATGCTGACTGCACTGGGAGAATTACAGGATAAACTGACCGGACTGAAAGGCGGCGCAGATGACTATATGGTGAAGCCGTTTGCCTTCGAAGAACTTCTGGCAAGAATACAGTGTATGGTTCGAAGACCCGGAAGATGGGAGGACACGGCAGTATTATCGCTCGGAGATCTTATTTTTGATCCCGAAAGCGGCAGACTGGAAGGAAACGGAAAGGAATGTACCCTTTCCAAACGGGAAGGAGCACTTCTGGAGCTGATGCTTCGAAACGCCGGTCAGACACTTCCGAGAGAGGTGATCCTCAACCGTGTCTGGGGAGCAGACAGTGAGGTGGAGGATGGAAATCTGGATAATTATATTCATTTTCTGAGGCGAAGATTAAAAAGTGTCAGAAGTACACTGAACCTGAAAACCGTCCGGGGAATTGGATATCGGCTGGAAAATTAGAGAAAGTTTAGAGATTTGCCTGTTACAATCCATTTATCCTGAGAGGGACAGAAAGAAAATAAAAACATGGAGGTATATCCTGATATGAGAAAAATAAAAAGGTGGAAACAGGGAATCGCCGTTGCCGGAGTGATCGCACTTACTGGCAGCCTGCTTGCCGGATGTGGCGGTGCAGATGGAAAAAATTCCGGAAGCAAAGGAGAAACAGGAAGCAGCAATCAGGCAGGGAATGCAGATACAGCAGATCTTGTGAATGTAAATACCGACAATTCAGATGGTAAAAAAACAAAAGATGAGAGCGCAAAAGCAATAGGACGTTTTCTGGAAAATGATCTTACAGTACCTGAAAACAGCCAGTTTCTGAGAGATGTCAAGGTACTCGACTCAGGTGCATTGCGCATGGTTTATTACAGTACAGCAGATAACTGTTATTATGCAGCAGATTCAGCAGATAATGGAGAAACCTGGACGAATGGAAAAAGTCTGGAGGAACTGTTGGGGCTTAAGGAGAATTTGGGAGAATATATCAGCGTTGTCTCTGCAGCAGCGGATGGAAGTATATTTGTCGGGGCAGATCTGTCTCCTGACAGGGACAATGAAAATGCACAGACAACAGCCGACAGTGGGGAAGAAGATTCTGCGTATGACAACCTGAAAATGGAATTTTTCTATCTTTCCCCTGATGGAAATGTACAGAAAGTTGATACCGGAGATACGATTCAGTCTTCCTATACATTTCAGGTATGTTTCACAGAGAATGGGACAGTTCTTATCGTAGATCCCGGCAATGGCGTAGCAGAGATCAATCCTTCAGATGGAAGTCTGGTGAGAAGATATGAGGAAGGAATCTGTGTTGATTTTATCGGAACAGCAGGAAAAATGTTGTTTACCATTCAGGATCAGACTCTTCACGGATATGATCTGGATACTGGAAAACCACTGGACAATATCAGCGCGCTTACAGAGCAGATCCAGTCTGATGAGCAGGATGTCAACTGGACAACAACCAGCAGTTTTCCGCTTATGTTCTTAAAGGGAGATGAGGATAACAGCCTTTTTTATATTGATCATACCGGTGTTTACAGATATGTTCTGGGAGGTAGCACAGTGGAACAGATAATCGATGGTTCCTTGAATTCGCTCAGTTCACCGGATACAGGAACTGTAGCATGGGGACAGGACAGCGATGGAAATTTCTATGTGGGCTGTAATGCAGGCGAGGATATCAGAATTTATTCCTATGTATATTCCAAAGATACCCCAACGACACCGGATACAGAGCTGACAGTTTATTCCCTGAAAGACAGTAACTTCATAAAACAGGCAGCAGTGCTTTTCCAGAAAAAATATCCGGATATTTATGTGAATATTGAGGCGGGAATGTCAGGAGATGATTCCGTCACAGATACGGATGCGCTGAAAGTGCTCAATACAGAGATCATGGCCGGAACAGGACGGATGTTCTGCTACTGGATGGAATTTCAGAGGATACCTATATAGAGAGAGGAATGCTGGAGGATTTAAGCGGGGTATTAAAA
>ENA-OPZM01000738-OPZM01000738.1-human-gut-metagenome-genome-assembly--contig:-NODE-738-length-13291-cov-7.372151_pt1 | contig 13291 bp, 20 predicted proteins | sample MGYA00242478_ERZ504493 | MGnify/ENA primary metagenome ERZ504493 (study PRJEB26092, sample SAMD00036227) | human gut metagenome | host: Homo sapiens | study: EMG produced TPA metagenomics assembly of...
CATCCTGATGCTCTCGAGCTCGGCCTATTCGGTCGTGAGCCCCGAGGCCTGTGCGTCGATCCTGTGGAAGGATACCGAGCGCGCGAATGAGGCCGCCGAGGCGCTTAAGCTCACGGCCCCCGATCTGTTGGCGCTCGGCATCATCGACGGCATTGTTGACGATAGGGGCCTGTCGCATGAGGAGATCGCCGGTGCGTCATGTCCTCGGCATTTGATGCCTTCGATACGCTTGGGCAGCTCGACGACGCGACCCTCACAAACCTCCGCTACGAAAAGTACCGCGCAATCGGTCAGTACCGCACGATGTGACAAAGGGACAGCCCGCATGTCACATTGGGAAAGGCGTTCCATGTCACAAGTTTCTAACACCTCGTTTACAACGACGGTTTCATCAAACGCCATGGCCGTGGTGGACTATCTGTCCAAAAGCATGATGTCGCGCTGCCGTTTATTGTTTGCGCGGCGTTGTTCCGCACCGCCGCCGTCATTATGGGCGAAGGCATGCTGGGCCTGTGGTCTGCCGATTCCGAAATCTATCGCCTGTTCTACAGTTGGCTCTATAACGCCGGCTACTACTTTTTGCCCATTTATCTTGGTTGGGCGGCCGCCCGCCAGCTTGGTTGCTCGGAGCAGCTGGGCATGATGCTGGGCGGCGTATTGATTGCGCCCGATCTGCTTAAGCTCGTCGATGCCGCATCGAGACGGGGGCAGCGATGACTTTCGTGTATGGTCTGCTTCCCGCGCCGGTCAACGATTACACAACGACTGTTATTCCGGTTCTCATCTCGGTACCCGTGCTATGGCGAGCGGAGTGTTTCTTCCAGCGCGTTATCCCTAAGGCCGTGGCGTTTTCGTTCGTTCCGTTTGCGACCATGCTCGTCATGGTTCCGGTTTCGCTGTGTATCGCGGCGCCGGCGGGCAGCTATTTGGGCATGCTGTTGGGCCAGCTTATGTTTATGCTTGGCAATTCCGGCGGCATCGTGTCGCTGCTCACGCTCATGGGGCTTGCCGCGGGCTGGGAGTTCCTAAAGATCGCGGGCGTCAGCAACGTTGTCCTATCGCTCGCCTATGCGCAGTTTATGAGTGTGGGAACGGATTCGTGCATCCTGATCGCCGCGACGATGGCAACGTTCGCCGTTTGGGGCATGCCTTTTGGCGCGTCGCTCCGCGTTGCGGATAAGGACGAGAAGGCGCTCATGCTGGGCTATTCAATCTCGGGTATTCTTGGCGGCGTAAGCGAGCCAGCGCTGTACGGATGCGGCTTTAAATATGGCAGGTGTCTGACGTGCATGGCCGTTGGCGGCGCCGTCGGAGGACTTGTTGCGGCCGTAGGCCACGTTACGGCTTATACCATCGGTATGACGAATGTTCTTATGGTCATTGGCTTTGCCACGGGCGGCATCTCGAATCTGCTGTGGTGCTGCGCTGCCGGCGGCGCAGCATTTGCGGTGTCTGCGGCGCTGAGCTGCTGTTTTGGCGTGGTGCCGGCGAAGGGGCAGGTGACGGGGGACGGAGCCGATTTGCCCGAAACCTCGAAGAGCGTGGCTGAGGCAAGCGCATAAACCTGTGCGACAAAGGGACGGTCCCGCATGTCGCATTCCAAGGCCGTGGCCCGTGTGGGTTGCGGCCTTTTTGTATCTGGGAGACAAAGTGGCTACACTACAATCCGTTTGAGCAATAGATATATAGGTAGTACCGTGGGGGCGGATGCAGATGGTCGAGTGGATTGTTCGTCGTGCGCAGGGCGACCGTGCACGCGTGGGAACGTTGACGGGTATGGTGTGTATTCTCGCCAATGTGGCACTATGCGCTGCGAAGGGTGCAATTGGCGTGCTGTCGGGATCGGTTTCAATCGTGGCGGACGCTATGAACAACCTGTCTGATGCCAGCTCGAACATCGTGAGCGTGCTTGGCTTTAAGCTGGCGGGCAAGCCGGCAGACCCCGAGCATCCTTACGGCCATGGCCGCTACGAGTATCTCTCGGGTCTGGTCGTGGCGGCGCTCGTGCTGCTGATCGGCCTTGAGCTTATCAAGTCCTCGGTTGAGCGCGTCATCCACCCCGAACCTGTCGAGTTCTCGCTTGCCCTGGTGGCAGTCCTTGCGCTTTCGATGGTCGTAAAGCTTTGGATGGCGGCCCTCAACCAAAAAACTCGGCGATCGCATTGAGTCCGAGACGCTGCATGCGACCGCGCAGGATTCCAAGAACGATGTTCTAGCCACGGGCGCCGTGTTGGCGTGCGCGATTGTTTCGCAGGTGACGCATATCAATCTAGATGCATGGGTCGGCCTTGCCGTTGGCGCCTATATTGGCTGGAGCGGCTTTGAACTCATCCAGGATACGGTGAGCCCGCTTTTGGGCCAGGCGCCCGATCCTAAGCTGGTCAAGCACATTCGAGACAAAATCATGAGCTACCCCGCGTTTTGGGCGTTCACGATTTGATGGTTCACGACTACGGCCCAGGCAGAAAGTTCGCAAGTGCCCACGCCGAGATGGCGGCTGAGGCCAGCCCGCTGGAAAGTCACGACACGCTCGACAACATTGAACAGGCATTTAGGAACGAAGACGGCATGATTGTCACGCTCCATTACGACCCCATCGTGACCGACGATCCAAAGGTGGCGAGCATGCGTCTGCGCGTCAACGCTATGGCTCAAGAGATTGATAGCCGCCTCTCGATCCACGACCTACGCTGTGTTCCGGGCCCCACGCACACCAACGTGATCTTTGACTGCGTGCGTCCCTCGGATCTGCAGATGAGTGCCGAAGACTTAAAGCACGCGCTGGCACAACGGGTCGAATCGGAATATCCCAAGTCGATTGCCAAGATCACGATCGACGAAGACTACGTAGGGCATACTCACGAGTAAGGCTGTGCCGGCAAAGCAGGTTATGCAGAAGGGGAGAGCATGAAGAAGCTGTATCTACTCCGCCACGGTCAGACGGAGTTCAACGTCAAAAAGCTGGTCCAGGGCCGCTGCGATTCTCCGTTGACCGATCTGGGCCGCAAGCAAGCGGGAATGGCAGCAGCATGGCTCAAAGCCCACGGCGTCGTCCCCGACAAAGTGGTCTCTTCGCCCTTAGGCCGAGCCATGGACACGGCAAGTCTCGTCGCAACCGAACTCCTCGGCCGGGATGCAGCAGTCGAGCCCTGCGAAGGCATCATCGAGCGCAGCTACGGCACCTTCGAAGAAGGCCCCCACGACGCCCTACCCACCGACGTCTGGGACCCCGGCGAGGACCTGATCCCATTTGGCGGAGAAGGAAGCCATGCCCTGCAGGAGCGCATGGTGGGCACCCTCACCAATCTCATGGGCGCCGAGGGCATCGAAACCCTCCTAGCAGTAAGCCACGGCAGCGCCAGCCGCCAATTCATCAAGGCTGCAGCCCCAGAGGGCTTCGAGCTCCCAACAAAACTCCCCAACTGCGCCATCATGATCTTCGATTTCGATGGGGAAAAGCTACAAGCAGAAGGCGAGCCAATGCAATGTAAGTTCACCCTCCAGCAAATAGTGGACCCCCAACAAAGTAATTAGCTGAGCGAGCAGAGTTAAGCAGACATCAACGTGTCGTCTCCCGAGCACGGCGGAGGGCCGGAGAAATATATTAAGGTCATCGCGAGTTCCGCACGCAAAGGAGAGCACTTAATGTGCTCTCCGTCTTGCGCAGGACTGTAGAGCAGGGACCTTAATATATTTCTCCGGCCCTCCGCCGTGCTCGGGAGCCATCCACGCACTTTACCTGCGTAAACAATGTGAGTGAAATATGAATCTCGATGGATACGCCCGCAGCCGTGTATACTAAACAGCTGTGTGAAACCAGGGGAGTATTCTGGCTGGACAAAATGCCTGCTTAATAGGGTTGTCAGGTAGTCCGGGCGTAATACAAGACTGGGGAGCACGTCGTGTAAGTAGTGGTCCTCTAGGGGCGTACGCTCGGTGGTGTACGCATTGTCCCAAGACCACGCGAGAGTTGGGATCATATCTTGATCAGCATGATTCTCGGCCGCAAGATTGGCATGACCCAGGTTTGGGACGAGGACGACAACGTCGTTCCCGTCACGGTCATCCAGGCTGGCCCCTGCGCTGTCTCGCAGGTTAAAACTCAGGCAACCGACGGCTATGACGCCGTCCAGATCGGTTTCGGCGACATCAAGGCCAAGAACGTGAACAAGCCCATGGCTGGTCACTTCGCCAAGGCTGGCGTCGAGCTGTCCGCTTCCTTCGTGAGGTCCGCGTCGAGAACGGCGAGGAGCACAAGGTCGGCGAGGTCGTCACCGTCGCTGATTTCGCTGATGTCGAGAAGGTCGACGTCATCGGTACCTCCAAGGGTAAGGCTTCCAGGGTCGCATCAAGCGCTGGGGTCAGCGCCGCGGTCCTATGACGCATGGTTCTCACTTCCAGCGTCACCCCGGTTCTATCGGTCAGTGCGCCTATCCTGCGCGCGTCCTCAAGGGCGTCAAGATGGCCGGTCACATGGGTAACGAGCGCGTTACCGTCAAGAACCTTTCCGTTGTCCGCATCGATGCCGAGCAGAACCTCATCTTGGTCAAGGGCGCTGTCCCGGGTGCCAAGAATGGTCTCGTCGCCATCCGTATGGCCTAAGGGCCCAGCCCATTTAGCCCAGCGTCATACCAAGGAGAACACTTAAATGGCAAAGTTTGAAGTAAAGAACAGCGAGGGCAAGAAGGTCGCCGAGGCCGAGCTCGCCGCTGAGGTGTACGGCATCGAGCCGAACATCCACGTTATGCACCACATCGTCAAGTGCCAGATGGCCTCTTGGCGTCAGGGCACCCAGTCCGCTAAGGGCCGCTCTGAGGTTTCCGGTGGCGGCAAGAAGCCTTGGCGTCAGAAGGCACCGGCCGTGCCCGCCAGGGTTCCATCCGTGCTGCCCAGTGGCGTCACGGTGGCGTTGTCTTCGCCCCCAAGCCCCGTTCCTACGCTAAGCGTATGAACAACAAGGAGGTCAAGCTGGCTATGCGCTCCGCGCTGTCCGCCAAGCTGGCCGATGGCGAGCTCGTGCTCGTCGACGACTACGGCTTCGAGAAGCTTCCACCAAGGCTGCCGTCGCCATGCTCAAGGCTCTCGGCCTTGAGGGCAAGCGTCTGACCATCATCGTCCGCGATGAGGACGTCAACGCCTACCTGTCGTTCCGCAACATTCCCAAGACGTTCATCATCACCGCCGACGAGGCCAACACCTACGATCTCGTCAACAACAACGCTGTGCTGATGCCCGCCGACATCGCCGCTCACTTCGGGGAGGTGCTTGCATAAATGACCGCCCACGAGATCATCATCCGTCCGATCGTGTCCGAGCGTTCCTTCTCCGGCATGGAGCAGAACAAGTACACGTTCGAGGTCGCCAAGGATGCTAACAAGTATCAGATCAAGGACGCTGTCGAGGAGATCTTCGGCGTCAAGGTCGTTCGCGTGAACACCCTGACGGTCAAGCCCAAGACCAAGCGTGTGCGCTATGTCGCCGGCAAGACCCGTTCTTGGAAGAAGGCCATCGTCACGCTGGCCGAGGGCGACACCATCGAGGTCTTTGGCAACCAGGCCTAAGACTCGCTGCTGTTGAGTGAGCTCATGCCTCCCAAATAGGGGAGGCGAGAGCTCAAGGTTTTGGGCGTATAAAATGGACACGCCCGGAACCGTGTATACGTCCGGTGTCATCGCACCCGAGGCAGAACCTCGAATCCCTGTCTGCGATGGCTAACGGATTCCTATTGAAAGGGATTGTAATGGCTGTAAAGCACCTTAAGCCGACCTCCGCTGGTAGGCGTTGGCAGACGATCTCCGACTTCTCCGAGATCACCTGCACCAAGCCCGAGAAGTCTCTTCTCGAGCCCCTGCCCAAGAAGGCCGGTCGTAACAACAACGGCCGCATCACCACCCGCCACCAGGGCGGCGGCGTGAAGCGTCGTTACCGCGTGATCGACTTCAAGCGCAACAAGGACGGCGTGCCCGCCAAGGTTGCCACGATCGAGTACGATCCGAACCGTTCCGCTCGCATCGCTCTGCTGCACTACGCTGACGGTGAGAAGCGCTACATCCTGGCCCCCAAGGGCCTCGAGGTCGGTCAGACCATCATGTCCGGTTCTGACGCCGACATCAAGCCGGGCAACGCTCTGCCCCTCGCCGACATCCCCGTCGGTACGCTCATCCACGCCGTCGAGTTCCAGCCGGGCAAGGGCGCTGCTATCGCCCGTTCCGCCGGTAACTCCTGCCAGCTGATGGGTAAGGAGGGCAAGTACGCTATCGTCCGTATGCCTTCCTCCGAGATGCGCCGCATCCTCGTTACCTGCCGCGCCACCGTCGGTGAGGTCGGCAACGCCGATCACTCCAACATCGTCATCGGCAAGGCCGGCCGTAAGCGTCACATGAACGTGCGCCCGACCGTCCGCGGTACCGTCATGAACCTGTCGACCACCCGCACGGCGGTGGCGAGGGCAAGAACCACACCTCTGGTCGTCCCTCCGTTACCCCCTGGGGTAAGCCGACGAAGGGCCTTCGTACGCGCAAGAAGAAGAAGGTCTCGAACCAGCACATCATTCGTCGCCGTAAGAAGTAATTTCGGATACCGAGTTTTAGGAGAAAGCACTTATGAGCAGAAGTCTCAAAAAGGGCCCGTTCGTGGAGACTCGCCTTCTCTCGCGTATCACCGCGATGAACGAGGCTGGCAAGAAGGACGTCGTGAAGACCTGGTCCCGCGCGTCCACCATCTTCCCCGAGATGGTTGGTCACACCATCGCCGTCCACGACGGCCGCAAGCATGTGCCGTGTATGTTACCGAGTCCATGGTTGGTCACAAGCTCGGCGAGTTCGCGCCGACTCGTACGTTCCGTGGCCACAAGGCCAAATAGGGGGTTAACCGTAAATGGCAACTAAGTCTATTGAAACTGAGGCCACCGAGGTTCGCGCCGTCGCTAAGTACGTGCGTGTTTCCCCCAGCAAGGCCCGCCTGGTGGTCGATCTGATCCGCCGCAAGCCTGTCGCTCAGGCCTTCGACATCCTCCACTTCTGCGACCGCGCCGTCGCCGTGGATGTCGAGAAGGTTCTCCGTTCCGCCGTTGCGAACGCCGAGAACAACAACGGTCTGCGTGCCGACAACCTGGTTGTCGCCGCTGCCTATGTTGACGAGGGTCCGACGCTTAAGCGCATCCGTCCCCGCGCCAAGGTTCCGCTTCTCGCATTCTGAAGCGTACTTCCCACATCACCGTCGTCGTTGCTCCTCGAAAGGAGGCGTAAAGCTGTATGGGTCAGAAAGTCTACCCCACCGGCTTCCGTCTTGGCATCACCGAGAACTGGCGCTCCCGCTGGTTCGCAGAGAAGGATTACGCTAAGACCCTCGGTAACGATCTCGAGATCCGCAAGTACCTCGAGAAGCGTCTTTCCCGCGCAGCTGTCTCCCGCGTCGAGATCGAGCGCGCTGGCGACAAGGTGAAGGTCATCATCCTCACCGCTCGCCCCGGCGTTGTCATCGGTAAGAAGGGTGCCGAGATCGATACCCTCCGCACCGAGCTCGAGAAGGTCGCTGGCGTCTCCAAGGGCCAGCTCTCCGTCGACGTTGTCGAGATCAAGCGCCCCGAGCTCGACGCCAACCTCGTTGCTCAGTCCATCGCTGAGCAGCTCGAGGGCCGCGTTGCCTTCCGTCGCGCTATGCGCAAGGCTGTCCAGTCTGCCCGCAAGGCCGGCGCCAAGGGCATCCGTATCCAGTGCTCCGGTCGTCTCGGCGGTGCGAGATGGGCCGTCGTGAGTGGTACCGTGAGGGTCGCGTGCCTCTGCACACCCTCCGCGCCAAGATCGACTACGGCACGGCTGTCGCCAGCACCACCATGGGTGCCTGCGGCGTGAAGGTCTGGATCTACCTGGGCGAGAAGCTCCCGGGCCAGCCTGTTCCCAACCCTGCACTCGAGGGCTCTTCCCGTCCTCGTCGTCGTAACTCCGAGAGGAGGGGTCAGTAGTGCTTGCCCCTAAGCGTATTCTTCACCGCAAGGTGCAGCGTGGTCCATGAAGGGCCAGGCCAAGGGTAATACCGAGCTGCATTTCGGCGAGTTTGGTATCCAGGCTCTCGAGGCCCATTGGATCACCAACCGTCAGATCGAGGCCGCTCGTATTGCCATGACCCGCTACATGAAGCGTGGCGGTCGTGTCTACATCACGATCTTCCCCGATAAGCCCATCACCAAGAAGCCTGCCGAGACTCGCATGGTTCTGGTAAGGGTAACCCCGAGGAGTGGGTGGCCGTCGTCAAGCCCGGCCGCATCATGTTCGAGGTCAAGGGCGTGCCCGAGGAGGTCGCTCGCGAGGCTCTGCGTCTTGCACAGCACAAGCTTCCCATCAAGACCAAGATTGTTGCTGCCAAGAACGCTGAGCAGCGCATCGAGAAGGAGATGGCTGAGGAGGCCGCTCTCGAGGCCAAGTGGGCTGCTGAGGACGCCGCCGCCGCCAAGGAGGAGAACTAATGAAGCCCGCAGAGATTCGTGAGCTCTCGGACGCACAGCTCGTTGAGAAGCTGAAGGAAATGCGCGCCGAGCTCTTTAACCTTCGTTTCCAGATGGCCACCAGCCAGCTGGACAACACCGCTCGCGTCAACACCGTGAAGAAGGACATCGCTCGCGTCCTCACGGAGCAGCGCGCCCGTGAGATCGCAGCGGAGAAGTCCGCTGTCGCCGAGTAGGACCTAAGGAGAGAACATGACTGATTCGCGTAACTCGCGTAAGGTCCGTACGGGTGTCGTTACCTCCGTCTCCGGTGCCAAGACCATCGTTGTCACCATCACCGAGCGCAAGCGTCACCCCAAGTACGGCAAGATGATGACCAGCTCCAAGAAGCTGCACGCTCACGACGAGGAGTGCACGGCTGGCGTGGGCGATACCGTCCGCGTTATGGAGACCCGTCCTATGTCCAAGATGAAGCGTTGGCGCCTCATCGAGGTCGTCGAGCGCGCTAAATAAGCAGTCGCTCTTACGACTTGTACGTTTCCGAAGATGTGCGTATGCCTGGCTTGCATACCACGTGCCGTATAAAGCTGCGCACCTCTCTTCGGTTCTTAGTTCGGAGGAACATCTACCATGATTCAGATGCAAACCATGCTGAACGTCGCCGACAACTCCGGCGCTCGCAAGATTCGCTGCATCAAGGTGCTTGGCGGTTCCAAGCGTCGTTATGCAGGCATCGGCGATGTGTTCATCGGTGCTGTCCAGGAGGCTACCCCTGGCGCCAACGTCAAGAAGAAGGACGTTGTCCGTTGCGTCGTCGTTCGCACCGTTAAGGAGATCCGCCGCAAGGATGGCTCCTACATTCGCTTTGATGAGAACGCCTGCGTTGTCATCAACAACGATGGTTCGCCCGTCGGCACCCGTATCTTCGGGCCCGTCGCTCGCGAGCTTCGTGACAAGAAGTACATGAAGATCGTCTCGCTCGCTCCCGAGACCCTGTAGTTAGGGAGATATATGTATATCAAGAAGGGCGATAAGGTCCAGGTTCTCTCTGGTAAGGATCGCGGCAAGCAGGGCGTTGTCCTGCGTGCTCTTCCCGCCGAGAACAAGGTCGTTGTCGAGGGCGTTTCGGTCGTCAAGAAGGCCGTCAAGCCCAACGCTGCCAACCAGCAGGGCGGCATCGTTTCGCAGGAGGCTCCCATCGACGCCTCCAACGTCAATCTCGTCTGCCCCGAGTGCGGTAAGGTTACCCGCGTTGGTCACGAGAAGGACGGCAAGAACAAGCTGCGCGTCTGCAAGAAGTGCGGCCACAAGTTCTAACCTGCCCGCAACATCAAGTTGCTAGCAAAGGCCCGGATGCCCCACGACATCCGGGCCTTTTTTTGATCCCTACTCATTGGGTACTTATTGGGGACAGGCTTAAATGAGTGGTCGTTGTTTGGCAGTCATTGGGGACAGACTTAAATGAGTGGTCGTTGGGAACGTCCCTATGTGCCGGCAGTTTGGTACGGTCCTTTGATGCCTGATGCTTCTATAGGTGTGGAGTAAAACGACCTACTCTGTCTTTTAGGGCTTTGGTGTTCCGTCCCTTTATGTTTCACAAGGATCGTTGCATGCGCATTTACGCGCATGTCATTGCGTGACATTGCGTGTAACCGCGCAAACATGTGCAAATTATGGCTATATGATGACCGTTAAGCACCTAAATACGCATATACGTGCATATACGCGCGCATTTGTGCGAATATAGAGCTGTCTGAAATAAAAGACTTTTCACGACGCAGGAGGCACATATGCAGATTCCAAGCAGGCTCCACTCGACTCTGCGGCAGCCGCAAAGGCAGCGTTCGCTTCGGTCCAGGGCAAGCCGTTCCCTAACGACATCTTTACGGCTCCCGAGCTTCGTTGGGCTGTGATCGGGTGCGGCGTAATCGCCAACCAGATGGCCCAGTCTCTTGCTCTTGCCGGCCGCAAGCTTGCGGGCGTCGCTAACCGCACCCTATCCAAGGCTCAAGCTTTTGCCGATCAGTATGGCATCGAAAAGGTCTATGAATCGGTCGAGGACCTCTATGCCGATCCGAACATCGACGCGATCTATATCACCACCCCGCATAACACGCATATCACCTATCTTCGCGCCGCTCTGGCAGCTGGCAAGCACGTGCTCTGCGAGAAGGCATTACCCTCAACTCCGCCGAGCTCGACGAGCACGTGCCATTGCGACGAGCATAACGTGGTCCTTATGGACGCCACTACGGTGCTCCACATGCCCCTGTATCAGGAGCTGCGCCGCCGCATGGATGCCGGCGAATTTGGCCGCATGAACCTCGCCCAACTCAACTTTGGCAGCTATAAGGAGTACGGCGATCTGACCAACCGCTTCTATAACCGCAACCTTGCTGGCGGTGCCATGCTCGACATTGGCGTCTATGCCCTGTCCGTTATGCGCCTCTTTATGGCAAGCCAGCCCGCTGAGGTCGTATCGCTGGGCAACACCTGTGAGACCGGTGTCGACGTTGCGGGCGGCATCGTCTGCCGTAATGCCGAGCAGCAGCTGGGTGTTGTGAGCCTTACGCTTCACTCCAAGCAGCCCAAGCGCTCGGTCATCAGCTTTGACAAGTGCTATATCGAGGTCAACGAGTATCCGCGTGCCGATCACGCGACCATCGTGTGGACTGCGGACGGCCACCGCGAGGAGGTCCACGCCGGCACCGAAGCTTACGCCCTTTGCTACGAGATGGCCGATCTTGAGAAGGCCGTTGCCGGCGACGACTCCAAGCGCGAGCTGCTGGATTATGCTTCTGATGTTATGGAGCTTATGACCAAGCTCCGCGCCGATTGGGGAGTCGTGTACCCCGAGGAGGAGTAAGCGATGCTAGCGGAAGATAGGCTCAACGCGATCGTGTCGATGGTGCAGCAGGCTGGCTCGGTTACTGTGCCAGAGCTTGCCGAGGCCCTGGGCGTGACGGCGTCTACCATTCGGCGCGACCTGCAGACGCTCGATCGAGCACACCGCATCGCCAAGGTCCACGGCGGAGCGACGAGTCTTGAGCGCGCACACGTGACGCGCGACCTAACGCTCAATGAGCGCAGCGACCTCCATAACGACGACAAGGAGCGTATCTGCGCCCATGCGGCGGCGCTTGTGGAGCCCGAGAGCTTTGTGTACATCGATTCGGGTTCGACGACGCTCAGGCTCATCGAGCATCTTCCGCGCCTTGAGGGCGTCACCTATGTGACCGACTCCGTGCTCCATGCCCAGCGTCTCGCTTTGCGCGGCATGCGCACCGTGGTGCTGGGCGGCGAGCTCAAGCCCGAGACCGAGGCGCTCGTTGGCCCCGATGCCCTGTCGACCCTGGACCGCTACAACTTCAACTGTGGTTTTTGGGGGTCCAACGGCATTGCCGCCGAGCAGGGCTTCACAGCGCCCGATATCGAGGAAGCGCAAGTAAAGCGTATCTCGATGCGCCATACGGCCAAGCGCTTTGTAATCTCGGACGCCAGTAAATTTGGCATGGTGGCGCCCGTCAAGTTCGCGGACTTCCGCGACGCAACGATTATCACCGCGGGCGAGGTGCCCGCCAAGTACCAGACGATGGACAACGTCATCACGGTCTAGCAAGCAGGGCAGGCTAAGGTTAAAACCACCACAAAGGTGCCTGTCCCCATTGTGGTGGTTAGTAACGAAAACCGAGTAGTTATCTCAATAGAAAAGCGGCAACGTCCATCACGGGCGTTGCCGCTTTCGTTGTCTGCCGGTTTGTCTAAGTCTGTAACAACTGGACCGTTAAAAGTGGGCTAGATGTTACAGATTGAGATACTTCCGAACCGCGCCGTCCCTTTGTCTCAATCTGTAACATCTGGGACCGATTTTGCCGAGTTACTGTTACAGATTGAGATTTTCCCTTGAGGGGGATTCGAATGTCTCGATCTGTAACAACTAGACGTCGAAATAGACCCTTACTGTTACAGAACGAGACAGACGGAAGGGTCCGAAACAAATCATCTCGATCTGTAACAGATAGACCGGAAAATGGGTTCTAACTGTTACAGATCGAGACGTTTTGGGACCGTGGCTGAGCCATTGCGGCAAAACCACCACAAAGGCGCCTGTCCCTTATTGGCAGGTTTTAGGGCTCCCAGGGGCAGGGGGCTTCGATGTGGATGTGCTCGCCGGTTACGGGATGCGTAAAGGACACGCTGTGGGCATGGAGCATGAGCCGCAAGGACGCGGCGTGCCGTACAGGTCGTCGCCAACCAGGGGATGGCGCTCGCTTGCCAGGTGCACGCGGATCTGGTGTTTGCGGCCGGTGAGCAGCTCGACATCAATATACGAACGCGCGGGCAGGCCTCGACGGCTCTTAAGGCGCTTGAGCACCTTCACGCGCGTCTGCGACGGCTTGCCGCTGGCGCCGACGCGCATCTTGCGGCTGTCGTGGCGGTCGCGGGCGATGGGCTTGTCGATGAGCTTTTCGTTCCAGTCGATCTTGCCCTCGGCCAGCGCCAGATAGTGCTTTTCGAAGGCGTGGTCGATCACCATCTGGTCAAAGGCGGCTGTGTCTGTTTGTCGAGCGAAAACAGCACCACGCCGGTGGTGTTGCGGTCCAGGCGGTTGAGCGGCTGCATGTCGGTCGCGGCAAAGCCGTCGCCCATCGCCAGCAGCAGATCGCTGGCGTAGTCGGTAAGCGTGCGCTCGCCGGTGCCGTCGCCGTGGACGATCATGCCGGCGGGCTTGTCGATGGCCATGAGCCAGGCGTCGCAGTAGAGGACTTGAGGTTCTTCGTTCACGTGTAAGCCTTTCGGTTAGCTAATTCCCACAAACATGCAGCCCGAGGTCGCCCCGCGCAGGCG